>ERZ1645187.2153-NODE-2153-length-17637-cov-6.277102_pt1 | contig 17637 bp, 14 predicted proteins | sample MGYA00575352_ERZ1645187 | MGnify/ENA primary metagenome ERZ1645187 (study PRJEB40837, sample SAMN11349314) | freshwater sediment metagenome | isolation source: river sediment | host: Sediment | place: India: Wazaribad , New Delhi | collected 2017-02-21 ... | reverse complement strand
ACTTTCGAACTTTGCAAAGAGTGTATCGACAGCGGTTTCTCATCAGTAATGATTGACGGTTCGCACCACTCATACGAAAAAAATGTTGAACTGACCAAACAGGTGGTTGAATATGCACACGCTCACGGCGTAACAGTTGAAGGCGAACTTGGTGTTTTGGCAGGTATTGAAGACGATGTGGTAGCTGAACACTCAACTTACACCCGTCCGGAAGAAGTGGAAGATTTTGTAAAGAAAACAGGTGTTGATTCACTGGCAATTTCAATCGGAACTTCTCACGGTGCCAACAAATTCACACCGGCACAGTGCAAACGTAACGAAGAAGGAATTCTGATTCCACCAATGCTCCGTTTCGACATTCTGGAAGAAATTGAAAAACGCATTCCCGGTTTCCCGATTGTTCTGCACGGTTCATCATCGGTACCACAGGATTTAGTGAAACTTGTAAACGAATATGGTGGCAAAATGAAAGACACCGTTGGTATTCCTGAAGAATGGTTGCGCAGGGCTGCAAAATCAGCAGTTTGCAAAATCAATATCGACTCTGACGGACGTATCGCGATGACCGCTGCTATCCGTAAAGTATTGTCGGAAAACCCGGGCGAGTTTGACCCAAGAAAATACCTTGGCCCGGCCCGCGACTCGCTGAAAAAACTGTACATGCACAAAAACGTAAATGTTTTAGGCTCTGCAGGACAAGCTTAAACAATGAAAAATTAAAAATTCTGAAATAGAAAAGGATGGCCGGAAGGCTGTCCTTTTTTTTATCCTATTTTCCGGTTTTTGCAAAAAAAAATGGCACCCCATCCGGGAATGCCATTCAAAACCAGTTTCAAACCGATTTTAACCTGAAAATCCTTGTTCTCTTACATCCATTCCTCCGATAAAATGTCACCTTTTATACCAACCACCACTTCTTTTACCGGAACGCGGCGAGAAGCCATTTGTGTGGCCATCTGCACCATTTGCGACAAACCGCCGCAACACGGAACTTCCATAATCACAACCGTAATAGTATTAACCCTGGCATCATCAATCAGTTTCACTAACTTCTGCACATAAATATCTTTTCCCTGATCGAGTTTCGGGCAGGCAATCACCAGTTTTTTCCCTTTGATAAAATGGTTGTGAAAATTGCCGTATGAAAACGCGGCACAATCGGCTGCCACCAGCAAATCAGCACCATTAAAATAAGAGGCGGCTGGATTAATCAGGTGCATCTGAACCGGCCATTGGGTAAGCTCCGAAGGTACATCGCCTGCCGGAACCACCATTTTAAATCCGCCGGCATTAAACGATTGCGGGGCTGAACCTGCGCAGCCACAACCGGGAGCCTGGCTTCCGTGTGAATGCTCTTCCTTTTTCCCATGCAGCAATTCGTGCACTTCGCTGATCTTGAATGGCATTTGTTCGCGGTTGGCCTTTATATAATTGAGTGCGATGTTCAGAAAACCCGTTTCGCCATGTTCCTGCAAATGTTTCAGGTGGGCAAAAACCGTGTTTTTACCACTTCGCACCATTTCGGCAATCACAATTTCTTCGTTGTATTCTTCAGCTTCCCGCTCCTCGATGGTAATCGCTCCCATCGGACAGTGGCCGATGCAGGCACCCAGCCCGTCGCACATCAGTTCGCTGATCAGCCTCGCCTTGCCATCGATAATCTGCAAAGCCCCTTCGTGACAGTTCGGGACACAATCGCCGCAACCGTTACACAAATCCTCATCTATTTTTACAATCTCACGAATCATTTTCCTTTGCTTTAATTTGAAAACAAAAGTAGGTTCGGTATGTTTGTATCGTTGTACCAATTGTTACAAAACACGAAAATGATTGATTACACACTTTTGTCTCAATGCCCTGTTTTCAGGGGAATTTCAGCAGCTGATGCTGAAAACCTGCTGAAACAGATTCATTTTCAGCTGAAGAAATTTCTGAAAGATGAAATTGTGGTGGTGGCCGGCGCACCGGTTGCCAGCCTGAATATCGTTCTTTCGGGGAGTGTGCGTGGCGAAATGATTGATTACTCGGGAAAAACTATCAAAATTGAAGATGTGGAAGCACCCAAACCGCTGGCAGCGGCATTTCTGTTCGGGCAGGACAACAAATTTCCGGTTACGGTGACTGCCAACGAAAAGTGCAGCATCCTGGTAATTCCGGTGGGCGAATTTCTGAAATTGCTCCAGATGAACAGCCAGATTTTGCGGAATTACCTGAACAGCATTTCGTCGCGGGCGCAGTTTCTGTCGCAGAAACTTCACTTTCTGAGCTTCAAAACCATCCGGGGAAAAGTGGCCCACTACCTGCTGCAACAGGCTGGCGACAGGTTTCATTCGGTGGAACTGAAAAGCACCCAGCAACAGCTTGCCGATCTGTTTGGTGTTACACGCCCTTCGCTGGCAAGGGTTTTTGGCGATATGCAAAAAGAAGGACTGATCAGCATTTCCAATAAAACAGTGAAACTGGTGAACAGGGAAAAACTCAGCGAATTAATCAACCATGCCTGATATCCAAAATTTTATTACCTACTCCATTTTTTCAGGGTACAAAAACCTGCTGGCTTTTACCAGCACAAAACAGTCGTTACCAACTGAGAAAACCCGGTTTACCGGCGACTCGCCCGGAATTTATACACTGAACCGCGAACTGCTGGCTCAAAAGCTGGGGATTGAGGTGACACAATTGGTTTTTCCGCGGCAAACGCACACAAGCTGCGTGGCTGAAATTTCTGAAATTCCGGAATGCGAACTGAAAGACACCGACGCACTGGTGACCGACAAACCGGGCATTTGCATTTGTGTGCAAACCGCCGATTGTGTTCCGGTCCTGCTTTTCGATCCCGAAAAAAGTGTGGTTGCGGCGGTTCATGCAGGCTGGCGCGGAACTGTGAAAAAGATTGCGGCGGAAACAGTTCAGAAAATGATTTCGCTTTACCAGTGCGACCCTGCAAAAATAGTGGCTGCCATCGGGCCCTCTATCAGTCCGGCAGTTTACGAGGTGGGCACCGAAGTTACTGAAGCCGTGCAGCAGTCAATTCCAAACCCTGAGCATGTAATCCACCGGAAGCCAAACGGGAAACACCATGTTGATTTGTGGGCTGCCAACCGCGAGGTTTTGATGGCAAGCGGGCTGAAACCTGAAAATATTGAAATGGCAGAAGAATGTTCATTTACCGATAACGACCGCTTTTTTTCGGCCCGGAAAGAAGGTGCTGACACAGGACGGATGGTTTCGGGGATGATGCTTTTGCCCTGATTTTTAAATCCGAAATTTTCTATTTTTACTTTTGTAATTAACAAATGCACTATGATCAGAAAATCTTCACACACACTGACAAAATCTCTTATTTTATTTATCATTTTTTTAACCTTCAGTTTTGGGTTAAAAGCCCAGGAAGACACCTACTGGATTGGACTTTCGTTTAAAAATCCCGCAGCCATCGCCACTCCTTCAGACTGGATTTATGCCGATTATTCCCGGATCGGTTATGGTTCAACATCAGAATACACAAATCTTTTTGTCGGTTCGTTCGACTATAAAATATCGCAAAAAGCCGGAACGATCGGGCTTGATCTAAGCTACCAGAAATACAACATTGAGTCAACCTTATTGATCAAGGCTAATTATGCCTATGATATCCAGGTTTTCGAAACTTCGATGCTAAGTTTTGGTGTGTCCGCAGGTACAACATTTTATAAAAACAATTTATCTGAATATGGGATATATGATCCTGTCGATCCGAACTACATACCGCCGACAGACCTAAAATACAACTTTCTGAACGGAAATGCCGGTGTTTTTCTTCATTCACCGCGATTGAGCACAGGCTTAAGCGTGACTTTTGAACGGCTAATGAACGGAGGCGACGGATATACCATGCCAACTGTTCTGACCGGTGTACTGGCTTACCGGATCGTTAATAACGACGTTTTGGTGATCACACCAAATTTCATGGCAGATTATGTCAGCGAAAAATTTTCCTCAGTCCCAGGTCTCCAGATAAAATATAAAAATGCGTGGGCTGGTTACCAGAACCTCGATTTTGAAGATTTTCATTCCATCAATTTAGGAGTTGATGTAAAAACGAAGTTCAGAATCGGCTATAGCTATGGTTTCAGCGAATTTTTCAGTATAGACGGGCTGAGTACCCATGAATTTGTAATAGGTTACAGGTTACAATAAAACAAGGTTCGTATTTTTGGAAAAAACAAGCCAGAAGTGATCTTATTTCCGGTTGCCGCTTTTTAAAGATTCTTAAAAAATCCGCTGTGTCAATGAGTTTGTGACAAAACCATTATCTTCGCACCTGTTATTTTCAAAAAAACAGAACTGAGTTTCTCTGATACCGATACAAATGAAGAAATACCAACTCTACAACAACGTGACAGGCTGGGTTGCCTTTCTGATATCAGCCGTTGTTTATTTGCTGACCATTGAACCGACTGCCAGTTTCTGGGATTGCGGTGAGTTTATCACAACTTCGTACAAATTTGAAGTGGGCCATCCTCCGGGAGCACCACTGTTTATGATAGTCGGGCGTATTTTCACGCTCTTCAGCGGTCCTTCGGGAGCCGCACTCATGGTGAACATCATGTCGGCACTGGCAAGTGCCTTCACCATCATGTTCCTTTTCTGGACCATCACACACCTCGCCCGCAAACTGGTTACTGACAGCAACAATCTTTCTACAGGACAAATTATTGCCATCATGGCAAGTGGTTTTGTGGGAGCACTGGCTTACACATTTTCAGATACTTTCTGGTTTTCGGCTGTGGAGGGCGAAGTTTACGCTTCCTCATCGCTGATGACTGCCGTAGTTTTCTGGGCCATCCTGAAATGGGAGAATGTGGCGGATGAACCTCATGCCAACCGCTGGCTTATTTTTATAGCCTACATCGTTGGGCTTTCGGTGGGAGTTCACCTGCTGAACCTGCTCGCCATTCCGGCCATTGTTTTTGTTTATTATTTCAAAAAATACGAAGTCACCCGCAAGGGAATTCTTGTGGCACTGGCTGTTTCTTTTGGCCTTTTGGGAATCATTATGTACGGCATCATTCCGGGTGTGGTGATTCTGGGTTCGTGGTTCGAACTTCTTTTTGTAAACGGTCTCGGTCTGCCTTTCCACTCCGGACTTATGTTTTACATTGCTGCCCTCATTGGTGGTATTTCTTATGGAATCTGGTTCACGCTGAAAAAGAACATGGTAATCTGGAATACAATTCTTGCGGGTATTACAGTAATTCTGATCGGTTATTCTTCGTTTGCACTGATTATTATCCGTTCTTCGGCGCAGCCACCCATGGACCAAAACAGTCCGAACAACGCTTTCGCGCTGCTCAGTTACCTGAACCGCGAACAATACGGACAGCGCCCGCTGGTTTATGGACAGTATTATGATTCTCCGCTCAATCCTCGTGAAAGATACAAGGAAGGAAAAGCGGTTTATACCCAAATTGATGGCAAATACAAAATCACACATCGACAGGTTGTGCCGAATTACGATGATAAATTCAATATGCTTTTCCCCAGAATGTGGAGCACGATGGAAGACTCACATGCCGATGATTACAGAGAGTGGGGCGAAATCAAAGGCTCCCGGATTCAGCATCTGAATGAGGAAGGCAAAACAGAAACAATCATCAAACCCACCTTTGTTGAGAACATGCGCTTTTTCTTCCGCTACCAGGTAAATCATATGTACTGGCGCTACTTTATGTGGAATTTTGTGGGTCGTCAGAACGATGTGCAAAGTCATGGCAGTTTGATCAATGGTAACTGGATCAGCGGAATTAATTTTATTGACGAAGCACGACTGGGCGATCAGCAGAATCTTCCGAAAAGCCTTGCCGGCAACAAAGGGCGGAATACTTATTATTTCCTGCCGTTGCTGTTGGGTCTGGCCGGTCTTTTCTACCAGTATTACAAGGGAAATGAAGGCAAAAAGGGTGTTTGGGTGGTATTCCTGATGTTTTTTATGACAGGTCTGGCCATTGTGATTTACCTGAACCAATATCCGCACCAGCCACGTGAACGTGACTATGCCTACGCCGGTTCGTTTTATGCCTTTGCCATCTGGATTGGACTGGGTGTGCTGGCACTCGCCGAAGGCTTGAAAAAATTCATGCCCGAAACCGTTTCTGCCGGAATTGCCGGTGTGTTAACGCTGGTGCTGGTTCCGGGAATTATGGCTGCCGAAAACTGGGACGACCACGACCGCTCGGGCCGCTATACCGCACGCGATTTCGGGGCCAATTACCTTGAAACCTGTAAACCCAACGCCATCATTTTTACCAATGGCGACAACGATACTTTCCCGCTGTGGTACAACCAGGAAGTGGAAGGTGTGAGAACCGACACAAGGGTTTGTAACCTCAGCTATCTGCAAACCGATTGGTACATTGACCAAATGAGACGCAAAGCATACAACTCGGAGCCGGTGCCCGTTTCGATGACGCCAGAAAAATACCGGCAGGGTTCCCGCGACATTATTTACCTGCTCGACAATCCGCGTATCAGCAGACCGACAATCGGTTCAAAAGAAGCCATCAATTTTGTGGTGGATGACAACCCGGCCACAAAACTGCAACAGGCCGACAACGCTGCCTATATTCCCAAGAAAATCCTCAGCTTTAAAATCGACAAGGAAGCTGTGATCAGAAACAAAGTGGTGAGGCCCGAAGATTATGACAAAATCGTGGATACGATGTTTATCGACCTGAGAGACAGAAATTATATCTCGAAAGATGAACTGGTAATTCTGGATATGCTGGCCACCAACAACTGGGAACGCCCCATTTACTGGGCAATTACCGTGGGTCGCGATAAATACCTGAACCTGAACGATTACTTCCAGCTCGAAGGTTTTGCGTACCGGCTTGTTCCGATAAAAGCACAGAGCCAGCCGGACAGACTTGCTTTTGGCTCCGTGGCGTCAGACATTATGTACGACAACATGATGAACAAATTCAAATGGGGCAATATTAACGACCCGAATATTTATGTGGATGAAAATAACGCCCGTATGATGACCAATGTAACCAACAGTTTTAACCGGTTGTCGGGTCAGCTTATAGCCGAAGGAAAAATGGATTCAGCCATTGCCGTGATCGACCGCTGTTATGAACTGAATCCGACCTATGTTTCGGCACCGGGCTATTTCACCATCGAACTGGCGGGTAACTATTTTAAAGCCGGGGCTGTTGAAAAAGGTAAAAAAGCGTTGGAAGACCTGAACAACTGGTTCAACGACGACCTGAGCTACTATGTTTCTCTCGACAGGAAATTTGTGATGAGCAAAAGTATCCAGGAAGAAATTCAGCGTACACTTTTCTTCCTCCAGCTGATACAGCGCACAGCGCAGACAAACGGGCAGGATGAGATTGCCAAAAAGGCGGAAGCAGCCATGCAGCAGGGCCTCTCAAAATTAAACATGTAAAAAATCAGATTCTGATACAGCCGGAGTTCATTCCGGGAAAAAGCAATCACGGAGAAATCAGTGGTTGCTTTTTTATTTTATAACTTTTTCAAAGTTTAAAAACTTTGGAAAAGTTCCTCTAATAAATTCTATCTTCACGTCGAATTTTGAAAAGTGGTGAAATGAGGGTATTAATAGCAGGCTCAGGCGGACGCGAGCATGCGCTGGGTTGGAAACTCAGCCAAAGTAAAAAAGTGGAGGCACTGTTTTTTGCCCCCGGAAATGCCGGAACAGCCAGTGTGGGCACCAACCTCAACGCAGGTGTTTCCGATTTTCCAAAACTGAAATCGCTGGTGCTCGAACACAATATCGACCTTTTGCTGGTAGGCCCCGAAGTGCCGCTGGTGGAGGGTATCCACGATTTTTTTGCTGCCGACAGTGAACTCAAAAACGTAAAAGTGGTGGGCCCTAAAAAGCTGGGGGCTCAATTGGAAGGCAGCAAGGATTTTGCCAAGGAATTTATGGTGCGTAACCAGATTCCCACGGCCCGTTTCCTCACTGTAACTGCTGAAAACCTGGCCGAAGGAATTGCCTTCTTAGACACACTCGAAGCTCCGTATGTTCTAAAAGCCGACGGGTTGGCTGCCGGGAAAGGCGTGCTCATTATCCAATCGCGCACCGAAGCCGAAAATTCACTGAAAGAGATGCTTTCAGGTCAGTTTGGCGAAGCCAGCCGCAAGGTGGTGATTGAAGAGTTTCTGAGCGGTATTGAAGTTTCGGTGTTTGTGATTACCGACGGGAAAAGTTACAAAATTCTGCCCGAAGCCAAAGATTACAAACGCATCGGCGAAAGCGACACCGGTCTGAATACCGGCGGAATGGGCGCTGTTTCACCCGTACCTTTTGCTGATGCTGCTTTTATGGAGAAAGTTGAAAAACAGATCATCCAGCCCACCATTTCGGGTTTACAAAAAGAAAACATCGAATACTGCGGTTTTATCTTTTTCGGCCTCATCAATGTAAAAGGCAACCCGATGGTGATTGAATACAACGCCCGCATGGGCGACCCCGAGACCGAAGTGGTGATGCTTCGCATAAAATCGGACTTTGCAGAACTGCTGGAAGGCGCCGCCAATGGTACCCTCGAAACAAAAACCCTCGAAACCGACGACCGCACTGCCGTTACCGTGATGATGGTTTCGGGCGGTTACCCGGGAAATTACGAAAACGGGAAAGTAATAACCGGCACTGAGAAGGTGGAAGGCAGCATCGTTTTTCATGCCGGAACCAAACTGGCCGATGGAAAGGTTGTTTCCGCCGGCGGACGTGTGTTGGCAGTTAGTTCGTACGGGAAAAACAAAAACGAAGCGCTGGCGCTTTCGTACAAAAACGCAGAATTAATTCAGTTTGAAAAGAAATATTATCGCAAAGACATCGGATTCGACCTGTAAGAAATGTTGCTGAGATTATTCAAATCGAATGGGCCGCTGGTCAACTTCTTTTACCTGGTTGTGGCGGTTTTGCTCTGGCTTCCGGCGTTGCTGAAACCAGCAGGTTACAGTTTTTACACCGGCGAAAACCAGGGGTTGCTCTACGCGCCTTTGTTTTCCGTTACCGAAAAATATCCGCTGCTACAGGTGATCATTGCACTGCTGATTGTACTGTTTCTGTCGTTCCTGATCCAGCAGATAAAAATCAGTTTCTCGCTCATCAAAATCAGGACAAAACTGGCAGCTGCCGTATTTATCCTGCTTTCGGGCGGATTTACTGCCCTTCATACTCTTCACCCTGTTTATTTTGCCGCTATATTTATGATGCTGGCGCTTTACAGCCTGTTTTCGGTTTTTAACAATCCTGAACCAGTCACCCATTTTTTCAACGCAGGTTTGTTTATCAGCCTGGGCATGTTGTTCTATTTCAACACGGCCGTTCTGTTGCCCGCTTTCCTGTTTTCCATTTCGGTGATGCGCCGCGAACCCCGTTTCCGCGACTATGTGGTACTGTTTATCGGGTTCCTGGTGCCGTGGCTGTTTGCTTTCAGCTATGCATTTTTTGCCGACAGGCTAAATGAAGTGCTGCTGATTTTCCGCGACAACATCATGACACCGGTCAGCCATTTCTTTAAAAACTATCTGCTGATCGGGTATGGAAGTTTGCTGATTTTGCTCACGCTTATTGGCAGCGTAAAAATGATGCAGGTGTACGACATGAGCAAAGTGAGCACGCGCAAATACTTTTCAGTGCTGTTTATTATCTTCTTTTTCACCATTCTCGGATTTGCGCTCATTCCCGCAGCCTCGCAGGAAATGCTGATTCTTTCCATCATTCCGCTTTCTTTTCTCATTGCCAACCTGTTTACCACCATCAATTCGGTGTTCTGGAGCGAATTTCTTTTTACGCTGTTGCTGCTCGCCACCATTTTTATGCAGGTTGCCCGGTATTTTCTGGTGAATGGATAAGCAGAAACCCACACTGGCCATTTACGGAATCCAGGACCGCGAACAATATGAATTTCCGTTTTATGTACACGACCACAACCTGGCGCTGATGCAAAACGGGCGCGTGGAACTGTTTCTGCAACAGGAACGTCTTTCGCGCCGAAAACGCGACAACTCGCTGTACATCCACCTGAAACAGATTCTGAAAGATAAAAAAATGTTGGCCCGCGATTACGATCTTGTCTTTGTTGACAATGTGGTTGGCCGTACTTTTCTCACACCATCCGGCGATGCCCGGTTTGAAGCGCCGCTGAATGATTCTCTGACAACCGGACTGGAAAAAGGAAAATGCTGGTGGTTTGGCGCTGAAAAAGAGGCGTATGTTTTGAACCACGAACTGGCGCACATTTTTTCGTGCCTTCCCTTCTTTGGTAATTTCCGCGAAAACAGCCTGCTGGTGCATTTTGATGGTGGCGCCAGTTTATCCAACTTTTCAGCAGCCACTTTTAAAAACGGGAAAATTGAATGGGTGGAATACCACTGGGAACTGAAACAGCTTTCGACGATTTTCAACGCCAACGCGCTGGTTTTCGCAATTCTGGGGGCCAGACTTCCGGAACAAAATGCAGTGCCCGGTAAATTGATGGGCTTTGCAGGCTGGGGAAAATACGATGCCGCCATTGAAACCTGGCTGCTGGAAAACAACCTGTTTCAGGATATCTGGGGAAAGACTTCGGTATTTCTGAAAAAAGCCAAAACTGATTTCAACATTGAACTGAATTCTTTCGATCAGAAAAATCCGTTTATTCAGCATGTGGCAGCCACTTTGCAGCACATTTTTACCCGTTCGATTCTGGAAAAACTGGCGGTACTTGCAGCAAAAACCGGTGCTGAAAACCTGTATTACACAGGCGGTTCGGCACTGAACATTGTGGCGAATACCGCAATCATCAATAGCAACATTTTCAGAAATGTGTTTATTCCGCCGTGCACCGAAGATTCGGGGCTGGCGCTGGGTGCCGCAGCTTTTGCCGAATGGCTGAAACACGGCAAAGTAGAAAAACATCCGCCGTACCTCAACAACTGGAACATCGAAAATTATACCGTTGAATATTCCGCCGAAACCATCAGAGCGGTGGAGGAAGCGCTTGTTGCCGGGAAAGTGATGGGTGTTTGCAACGGTTTTGGTGAAGCGGGACCACGGGCGCTGGGAAACCGGTCGCTGCTGGCGCTGGCCTCGTCGAAACAATTGGCCCGCAAACTGAGCTGCGACATGAAAGGCCGCGAATGGTACCGGCCACTGGCACCGGTGGCGCTGGAAAAAAATACCCGCTACTTTACCGGTCTCGAAACTATTCACCCGCTTTCGGAATATATGCTGCTCGATTTACCGGTGCTGCCCGAAAAGCAACAAGAAATGGCTGGAGCTGTTCATGCCGACGGAACCGCGCGTTTTCAGACACTTTTTACCCGCGAAAAGAATCCGTTTTTATATGATTTGCTGGACTATCTCGATAGAAACCACCAGGTAAAAGCACTGATAAATACCTCGTTTAACGCGGCAGGCGAACCCATCGTCCACACCCGAGAAGATGCCCTGAAATCGGCTCAGAAAATGGGTGTCGATGGACTGGTGGTAAATGGGGAGATGGTGGGGTGGTAAATTCCGACTTTAAAATCAATTTTAAAATCGCAAGAAATAAAATTGCATTCATTTAATTTCTGATAATCATCTTTTTAAGTCCTTTATATGGCTTTTCAAACTTTATACTAACCTGATTGTTTTGCCTTTCCATTTCAAATCTTTCTATGAAAACAGCTCCATTCTTTCGGAATTCCATGTTCTTGTTTTTGGAAATAACCAGGGGACTAATGTGACGTTTGAAAATGTCAAAATCAAAAACATAGCCTAAAATCAAAATGGAATCCTTGGTTTCCAGAACATCAAAAGTCACTGGTCTCGGCTTTATATTAATCGGTGCGTCATAGTTTTGCATGGGTGGTTTTAACAAATACGAGCTCTTAAAAATTTCGACATTTTTTGTTATGAAAATACCGGATCTCATTTCTTCTTCTACCCACCTGCGATATTTCAACTGTTTCTGAAACATCAGGAAACCAGCCAGATAAAATCCACAATAGATTACCAGTAGAGTCAATACTGGCACAAAGAATGACATTAAAACGGCATCTTTTTCTTCTCCGTACATCATGAAATTGATAACCGAAAGGCATAAAGTGAAGACAAATATTGAAATCCAATATATTCCTGACTTCCTGTCTGAATTCAAATAGTTTATAAAGTTCATCTAAAACATTTTGATCTGAATCAACTCACTCACTCCGCAAAATCTTCTCTATTTTGCGGCCTTTGGCCAACTCATCCACTAATTTGTCGAGGTACCGCACCTGCTGTGTTAACGGGTTGGCGATTTCTTCCACGCGGTAACCACAGATCACACCCGTAATTAAATGTGCATTTTTGTTAAGGCTGGCTTTGCTGAAAAACTGCTCAAATGTTGCTTTCTCATCCATCAGTTGCTGCAGCTTTTTTTCATCAAAACCGGTGAGCCATTCAATTACCTGGTGCAGTTCTTCCAGCGTTCTGCCTTTTTTCTCCACTTTAGCAATATAAAACGGGTACATCGAGGCAAATGTCATTTTTGCAATGCGGTCGTCGTGCGAATTTGTGTTGTTCATGTTGTTATCAGTCTTTGCTTTTTATCCTGAATATTAATGATCTTTCGTTGGTGCAAAATACAAAAAACACAATGTTTTCTGTAATCATTTCGCCAGATTGATTTAACAGGATTATTGTACTGAATTTCCATATAATGCGATTCACTCGCTGTTTCGCCGGAATCACTATTTTTGCAGCATCAAATTTTGAAGGGAAGACAATGGCATTGATTTTAAATATCGAAACATCCACCGGGGTTTGCTCGGTTTCGCTGGCCGAAAACGGCACTCTTTTGCACAAAAAGGAAAGTGCCGAAGGAATGAATCATTCGCGTTTACTCACGGTTTTTATCGACGGACTTTTTGCTGAAAGTAACATCAGCCTGAAAAAACTGGATGCGGTTGCCGTGAGCAAAGGGCCGGGGTCGTACACCGGTTTGCGGATCGGGGTTTCGGTGGCAAAAGGGTTGTGCTACGGCCTGGGAATCCCGCTTATTTCGGTGAACTCGCTCGAATCGCTGGGCAATTACACCGCCCTGAATACCACTCAATTCTTTGACATAAAACCGGGGAGCGAGCCGCTTTTCTGCCCCATGATTGATGCCCGCCGGATGGAAGTTTACACCGCTTTGTATAATACGGCAGGCGAAGAAATCAAACCCATTTCCGCGGAAATAATTACTGAAGAATTTTTGCTGCCGGAACTTGAAAAACACCTTGTTTTGTTTTTTGGTGACGGGGCTGCCAAATGCAAAAATGTCCTGAAGCACCCGAACGCCATTTTTGCCGGTCCGGAAGCCACATCGGCAGTGTTTATGCAACAACTTTCCAAAAAGAAATTTCAACTGCAACAATTTGAGGATGTGGCGTATTTCGAGCCGTTTTACCTGAAAAATTTTGTGGCCACCATCCCGAAAAATAAGGTTTTTTAAAACCTTTTATCAGAATCAAAAACAGTTGTTTCAGCGTGATTAACTGTTGCCATTTTGAAAGAAAAGATACATTTCAGACTAAAAAAATCACACAGGTTATTGATTTATAACTGTTTTGATTAATTTTGCGGCTTAATAATTGAAAAACAAAAAATAAATATTTTCATGGCATCAACAGCAGATTTCAGAAACGGATTATGTTTCATGTTCAAAGGTGAAGTTCACACGATTGTAAGTTTCCTTCATGTAAAACCTGGTAAAGGTCCGGCTTTTGTCCGCACTAAACTCAGGAATGTAAAAACAGGAAGGGTTATCGAAAATACATTCAACTCGGGTGTAAAAGTTGACGACGTTCGTGTGGAAACCCGCGAATACCAGTTCCTTTATAAAGATGAAATGGGACTGAACATGATGAATACCGAAACATTCGAACAGATTACCATTCCCGAAAATATGATTGAAAACCCTGACCTGATGAAAGAAGGACAGGTGATTCAGATTGTTTTCCACGCCGAGGAAGAAACGCCGCTCACGGTGCAGATGCCTCCGGTTGTTGAGTTATTGGTAACTGCCACCATTGCCGGCGAAAAAGGCAACACAGCCAGTTCGAATGCATTAAAACCTGCCACCGTTGAAACCGGTGCCGAAATTATGGTTCCGATGTTTGTAAACGAAGGCGATATTATAAGAGTAAGTACTGAAGACCGTTCTTACAGCGAACGCGTCAGAAGTTAAAATACAGGTTAAAGGGAGGGAAGTCCGGGCTGGTTTCAGTCCGGATTTTTTTGTGCCGGTTGTTCCTGTTTACGCGAGTAAATATCCATTGCCACAATCATGGCGGTAAAGCCCCAGAATGGCACCGAAAGTTTATCGGTGTCGAGAAAATTGTTCAGAAAACCGTGAATGTAATAAGTCACCAAGCCAACCAGCGCCGACAAAACGATTGATTTCAGCCGTTTTTCCCTGAGTCGCGTGTAAGTGTGCACCGCCGTATAAACCACAGTTCCGATGATAAATAAAAAAGTAAGCATCCCCAACACACCCGATTCGGCCAGCGGCCCTAAATATTCGCTATGGGCATTTCCACCATCGCCAGAATTGGTGCTGATAATTGTACGGTTTTTCTTAAGCTGAAAAGGTGCGTATTGAAACATGTAAGTTCCGGGACCATATCCAAAAACCGGCCTGTTTTCAAACATCTGAATGGCACAACTCCAGCGGTTGATCCGCTCGAGGTTGGATGCGTCGGTGGTGATATTTGACATGGAGGAAATGTGGGTTTTAAAATCAGCCGACGACTGTTCGGAGTTTTGCTCCATCATCATAAAAATCTGGTTCTGAAAAAGAAAGAAAAGCACAATTACCCCGACAAATGTGATGAAAAGCGGTTTAAACCGGATCTTTAACTTGATAACAATATATACTCCCAGCGCAATAATAAGGCTGAGCCAGGCAGCACGACTGTATGAAAGAATAAAACCCAGCAAAACCACAGCCAGTACAAAAAACGCAAAAAGCCGGGTTCTGCCTTTATACAAACTACCAAAAGCAAAAAGCGTAAGAAAGGGAATATAAAATGCAAGAACTGCCCCGTACGAAGTATGGTCGTTGTAAAACGGCGACATTACAAAATGGGCAGCCTGCTTATCATATAATCCATATCCCAGATGACGGTACGTGGAATAAAAAATCACAAGTACCAGCGAACCGGCATACAACCAGACGTATTTTTCCATGTTTTTCTTTTCTGAAAACAGGAGAATCGCCAGGAAATAAAAACCAACCACAAACCAAACCCTGGATAACAGGAATTTAATGGAAACCAAAGGCATGGTGGAAGTCAGTGCAGTGATAAAAATCCAGGCCAGGTTGATATAAATTGCTATTGATACCGGATGCCAGGTAATACTTCTGTCAATTCCACGTTCGGCTATCATTTTCATAAAAAACAGAATCAGCACCCCGAAAAGCAGCGGTTCGGTAGGCAGATACATATCAAAAGGCAAGCCGGGCATCAGCTCCGAAAGCTGTACAGAAAGCGGGGCAAAAAGCACCACCATAAACAGAATTTTATCAAATGAATAGATTGCCAGCAACAGAAAAACAAAAAGCACAGGCAAGGCATTTACCACAAACTGGTCGCGTTTTACCATAAAAAACACGTTCAGCAGAATAAAGCTTACCGAAATAAGATAAAAGAGGTAAATTTTTATGGCTGCTTTCTGAATCACAGTAGCCGGTTATTGTTCTTTGCGATAATCGAGCACAAGAAAAACAAGCATGGCCATAAACACAGCCGAAACCAGCGAGAAAAACACAATCAGCCATCTTACGGGGTACGCCTTTTTATCAGCCGGAAAAGGTTTTTCCACCACATGGCTGTAAGTGATTTCTTTCTCGTACTCACTCAGGTTGATGTCGTATAATAGTTTCAATGAGTCTAGGCTATTGATTGCTTTATAATACTCCTTCTCAATCCTGTAAACATCGGCGCCAGATACTAGTAGATTGTCGTATAAATTTTTAATCTGTTCTGTTTCAGCTGCTTCCTTTCTCCCGGCAGCAAGTGCCTTCATATAACCACGAGTTACTTCTGGAACCTGGGTACTAAAATTAATTATTCCTGTTTCAGATCTAAGTTCATTCAGGTTAAAATACAATGAATCGTATTCTTGCTGCTTTTTTTCGAGTTGTTTTTTCAGAATAATTAAAACCTCACCCCTTTTTATTCGATGCATAACACCGATTTTCTGGTTGTAAAAATGAATGATTGAATCACACATTTCGGCTGCACGCTGCGGGTAAAAGTCCATTACCACCAACTCCACCGTCTCATACTGCGTTTTCGATGCCGAGATATTTTTATTATAAATATCGAACATATAAGTAAGATACTGCGGATCATCTTTATTGATTTTATAATCTTCATGCAACGGAAACGACTCCATCATTTTCAGCTTCACATCATTCGAGTTAATGATTTCTAGCATCTGTTCGGTCTTCGATTCCTCGCTCATTTCGCCGATATTGGATGGATAAACGCGGGCTGTTGATTTATACATTGGCCTGATGAAGGTGGGTCCGGAAAAAATTGCCGATAAAACAACAGCAATAACACCCACAATAACAAAATGAAATTTGCGTTTCCAGATTAATGTAAAAATCCGCTGGTTGTCGAAAAAATTGTTCATAAAGTATCCTTGTTTTTATATCCCGGATGAGACCCGCAAAGCACTTGAAAGTTCTATGCCAGTTTCATAAGAATATGGTTTAATCCGATTGATATTACAAACGGTAAAAAACTGTAATTATTATCTGAATAACCTTTAAAAACGGGCATTTCAGTCAATAATTATTAACGAATAGTTTTTCTTTCCCTTTTGTGCCAGAATGTATTTTCTGTTTATAAGAAAAGAAGCATCGATCAGCTGATCGGAATCGGAGATTTTTGCTTTGTTAATACTCAGCCCGTTTGCCTGAATGGTTCTGCGCAACTCGCTTTTCGATTCGAAAACCTTTGTTTTTTCGGCCAGCAAATCAACAACACTCAAACCCTCTGCAAATTCAGAGGTTGCAACAGTAAATTGCGGAACTCCTTCGAAAACCGACAGAAAAGTGCTTTCACTCATTTTCAGCAATTGTTCCGCGGTACCACTGCCAAACAAAATCTGGGCTGCTTCAACCGCCATTTCGTAATCTTCGCGCGAGTGTACCATCACGGTAATTTCTTCGGCTAATTTTTTCTGGAGCAGTCTTAAATGAGGCGCTTCCTTGTGCTGTGCGGCTAATGCTTTTATCTCTTCTTTTGAAAGCAGTGTGAATATTTTGATATAACGTTCAGCATCTTCATCGGAAGTGTTCAGCCAGAACTGGTAAAACTGGTAAGGCGAAGTACGTTCGGGATCAAGCCAGACGTTTCCTGATTCTGTTTTTCCGAATTTTGAGCCATCGGCTTTGGTAATCAACGGGCATGTGAGGGCAAATGCTTCTCCCCTTCCTTTTCTGCGGATCAGTTCGGTTCCGGTGGTGATGTTTCCCCACTGGTCAGAACCACCCATTTGCAGCTTGCAGTTGTAATTTTCGTTCAGAAACAGAAAATCGTAGCCCTGCACAAGCTGGTAGGTGAATTCGGTAAATGACATTCCCTCGTTTGACTCGGCTCCGAGACGTTTTTTTA
>ERZ1645187.2152-NODE-2152-length-17639-cov-63.162364_pt1 | contig 17639 bp, 17 predicted proteins | sample MGYA00575352_ERZ1645187 | MGnify/ENA primary metagenome ERZ1645187 (study PRJEB40837, sample SAMN11349314) | freshwater sediment metagenome | isolation source: river sediment | host: Sediment | place: India: Wazaribad , New Delhi | collected 2017-02-21 ... | reverse complement strand
GAGCGTTACGGCCTGACCGGCCGACGCCCGTTCGGGCTTGCCTTCGCCGACGACGCCTCGAACAGGTCGAAACTTCATCGGCTCGGTATCACATCTCGTCGTCGAAGACGGTGCCGGATCGGGCTCGGCCCTGCGGCCTCGTCCCGCCGGCTCAGGCAGTGCGCCGGGCCGGCGGTTTCGTGGTCATGCGGCGAGGTCATTCGGCGCGATGGCCGTCATCCCCCGAGAAGCCCTCGTTCGCAGAGGACTTCTCAGGCGGCCGGACACCGACGCCCGTCCGGGTCGGCCGAACGTTGCGTCAACGCTCGAAGCACTTGATCACGGTGCCGTCGGGGCGATGACCGCAGTTCACGCGGCGACGGATCCGACGCCGCTTCTTCGGCTTCGGTTTCGGCTTGTCGGTGATCAGCATCTTGACCTGCGGATTCTGACCGCCACCGCCGCCGCAATTGACACCGGCGGGGCAGTTGCCGAGCGTTCCGGGCGGGATGACGTCACCGCCCCCGCCGCTGCCGCCGCCACCGCCGACACCGCCGCCGCCGCCACCCCGACCACCACCACGGCCGGCCGCAGCGCCCTGCGCGGCGACATCGGTCGCACCGGCGCCGAGCAGGGCCGCCGAGGCGAGAAGGAGGCCGGCGCCGAACAACGAACGGCGCGAGGTCACGATTTTCAGGATTGGGTCTTCATGGGACATGGCAGATCCTCCAAGGGACCTCGGGCTTCCCGTTCACCCCCGACCCGATGGTCGATGTCGATGTCTCCACCGACAGCAACATCATAGCAAAAATTGACGATGCTCGCATCAGCACCTCCACGGGGGTGCCGACGCTGGTCTCGGTTGACCGACCCCCGGCGGCTGGCTAGGGTCCGGCGCAAATTTTCTCATGCGAGAAGCGCCGTCATGATCGATCCAGCCCTGCCTGCCCACATGCGCCCCGATCGCTCCTTCCAGGGGCTGATCCTGACCCTGCAGCGCTTCTGGGCCGATTACGGTTGCGCCGTGCTCCAGCCCTACGACATGGAAGTCGGCGCCGGCACCTTCCATCCGGCCACCACGCTCAGGGCGCTGGGGCCGAAGCCGTGGAACGCCGCCTACGTGCAGCCGTCGCGGCGGCCGAAGGACGGGCGCTACGGCGAGAACCCCAACCGGCTGCAGCACTACTATCAGTTCCAGGTGATCCTGAAGCCGTCGCCGGCCGATCTGCAGGAGCTCTATCTCAAGAGCCTCTACGCCATCGGCATCGACCCCAAGACCCACGACATCCGCTTCGTCGAGGACGACTGGGAGAGCCCGACGCTGGGCGCCTGGGGGCTCGGCTGGGAGTGCTGGTGCGACGGCATGGAGGTGAGCCAGTTCACCTATTTCCAGCAGGTCGCCGGCTTCGAGTGCTCGCCGGTGTCGGGTGAGCTGACCTACGGGCTCGAGCGCCTCGCCATGTACGTCCAGGGCGTCGACAACGTCTACGACCTCAACTTCAACGGCCGCGACGGCGCCGAGAAGGTCACCTACGGCGATGTCTTCCTGCAGGCCGAACAGGAATATTCGCGCCACAACTTCGAACACGCCGACGTGGAGATGCTGTTCGAGCAGTTCCGCATGGCGGAGGGCGCCTGCAAGAAGTACCTCGCGGCGGGCTGGGAAGATGCGGAAGAGAAGCGCCACCTGATGGCGCTGCCGGCCTACGACCAGTGCATCAAGGCCTCCCACGTCTTCAACCTGCTCGACGCGCGCGGTGTGATCTCGGTCACCGAACGCCAGAGCTACATCCTGCGTGTGCGCGAGCTCGCCAAGGCCTGCGGCAAGGCCTGGCTGGCGACGGCTGCCGGCGGAGCGGAGTGAGACCCATGCCCGAACTGCTTCTCGAACTGTTTTCCGAAGAGATCCCGGCCCGCATGCAGCGCAAGGCGGCGGAGGATCTGAAGAAGGCGATCACCGACGGGCTGGTGGCCGCGGGTCTCACCTACGAAGCCGCGACCGCCCATGCGACGCCGCGCCGGCTCACCCTCCACCTCGTCGGCGTGCCGGCCAAGGGCGCCGACGTGCGCGAGGAGAAGAAGGGGCCGCGCGTCGGCGCGCCGGAGCAGGCGATCCAGGGCTTCCTCAAGGGCGCCAACCTCGCCTCGCTCGATCAGGCGACCGTGGTCTCCGACAAGAAGGGCGACTTCTACGTCGCCCACATCTCCCGGCCCGGCCGCAAGGCGGTTGACGTGCTGGCCGAGCTGGTGCCGGCGACGATCCGCTCGTTCCCGTGGCCGAAGTCGCAGCGCTGGGGCTCCGGCACGCTGCGCTGGGTGCGGCCGCTGCACTCGATCGTCTGCACCTTCGGCACCGATCTGGAAGAGCCGGAGATCGTCCCGTTCGAGGTCGACGGCATTCACGCGGGCAACGTCACCCGCGGCCATCGCTTCCTCAGCCCGGCCGCCTTCTCGGTGAAGCGCTTCGACGACTACGTGCAGAAGCTGTTCAACGCGAAGGTCGTGCTCGATGCCGATCGGCGCAAGAACATCATCCTCGAGGATGCCAAGTCGCTGGCCTTCGCGCAGGGGCTCGAGTTGATCGAGGACGACGGCCTGCTCGAGGAGGTCGCCGGCCTCGTCGAATGGCCGGTGGTGCTGATGGGCACCTTCGAGGAAGCGTTCCTGGAGGTGCCGGCGGAGGTGATCCGCGCCACCATCCGCGCCAATCAGAAGTGCTTCGTGCTGCGCTCGCATCACGTCGATCAGAAGCTGGCGAACAAGTTCCTGCTGGTCTCCAACATCGAGGCGAAGGACGGCGGCCGCAAGATCGTCGCCGGCAACGGTCGCGTCATTCGCGCCCGCCTGTCGGATGCGCGCCACTTCTTCCACACCGATCTCGCCGATCTGCCGGACTACAAGACCTGCGGCAAGCCGCTCGATCAGCGTCTGGCCAAGCTCCGCGCGCTGAACGTCGTCTTCCACGAGAAGCTCGGCACCCAGGGCGCGCGCATCGATCGGATCATCCGGCTGGCGCGCGAACTGGCGCCGCTGGTCGGTGCCGACGCGGACAAGGCGGCGCGCGCCGCCGAGCTGGCCAAGGCCGACCTGATGACCGAGGTGGTGGGCGAATTCCCCGAGGTGCAGGGCCTGATGGGCCGCACCTATGCGCTGGCGCAGGGCGAGGACGCGGCCGTCGCGGCGGCGATCGAGGATCACTACAAGCCGCAGGGCCCGTCGGACCGGGTGCCGTCGGAGCCGGTGTCGATCGCCGTGGCGCTCGCCGACAAGCTCGACACGCTGACCGGCTTCTGGGCCATCGACGAGAAGCCGACCGGCTCGAAGGACCCGTTCGCGCTGCGTCGCGCGGCGCTGGGCGTGATCCGGATGCTGCTCGACAACGGAGTGCGGCTGTCGCTGCTCGAGGCGTTCGGCAAGGCGCTGGCGGCGCTGCCGAAGTCCGGTGACGGGGTGTCGACGGACCTCCTCGCCTTCTTCGCCGATCGCCTGAAGGTGCAGCTGCGCGAGTCCGGCGCCCGCTTCGATCTCGTCGACGCGGTGTTCGCGCTCGGGGCGCAGGACGATCTCGTCCTCGTCGTGAAGCGCGTCGAGGCGCTGGCCTCGTTCCTCGCCACCGAGGACGGCAAGGCGCTGCTCGCCGGCTACACCCGCGCCGCCAACATCCTCAAGGCCGAGGAGAAGAAGGACGGCAAGTCTTTCGACGGCGAAGTATCTGGCAACCTTCTCGCAGAGCCGGCGGAAAAGGCGCTCGCCGAGGCGGTCTCCACCGCCCGCGCGGCGGCCGCGAAGGCGGTGGCGGCGGAGGACTTCGCCGGGGCGATGTCGGCGCTGGCTACCTTGCGTGCGCCGGTCGACGCCTTCTTCGACGGCATCCTGGTCAATGCGCCGGATGCGGCGGTGCGCGCCAATCGTCTGGCGCTGCTGACGCAGATCCGCGCCGCCTGCCACACCGTGGCGGACTTCGGCCGGATCGGCTGATCGGCGGCTCACGAGAGACGAAGAAGGGGCGCCGGGCGCCCCTTTTTTCATGCCTTGCCGCGCCGGTTCGGTCGCGGCGCCTCAGCGCTCGGCATCGCGTCCGACGGTGAGCCTCGCCACCAGACGGCGCCAGCCGAGGATGCCGCCGAGGACCACGGCGAGAAGGGCGGCGCCGAGCCCGACACCGCCGAGCACGTCGCCTCGCTGCACCATGTCCCAGGCCCAGGCGCCGACCGTACCGGGGAAGAACAGGATCGGAATCCACACGATCGCCGAGCCGAAGTTGGCAAGCTGAAACGTGAGCTTCGGCATCGCGGCGATGCCGGCGACGGTGGGCACGCTGGCGCGCAGCGGGCCGATGAAGCGGCCGATGACTACGCCCAACCAGCCCCAACGGCCGAACAGGCGTTCGGCGGCGGCGAGCAGTTCCGGGTGGCGCGAAAAGGGCCAAAGACGATGGACCGAGGGGCCGAGGCGATGGCCGATCCAATAGGACACGCCGTCGCCGAGCGCCGCGCCGAGGGCACCGCCGATCCACAGATCGACCAACGGCAGTTTGCCGGCCCCGACGAGGGCGCCGGCGGCGATCATGATGCCGGTCGCCGGGATGAGTACGCCGAGTACGACCATCGATTCCCCGAAGGCGAGGAGGCCGAAGATCGGCCCGGCCCACATGCGGTTCCGTTCGATGAAGTCGAGGATCTGGTCGAAGGTGCCGACGATGTCCATGACGGCACCATGCCCGCTTCGGGCGTTTCCGTCGAGAGCGGGTCAGTTCCGATCGATGGCGGCGGCGACCCGACCGAAGCCGAGGCCGGCCAGCGCGATGCGCGCGATGCGGCCGCCGGTCGGCACCGAGGCGACACCGCCCGTGCCGGGCAATACGACCGCATCGGCACGCAGGCAATGGATCGCCCCGCGGGCGACACCGCTCACCGGCATCTCCGGATCGATCGCGCCGCTCCGGGCGGCATCGGCGAGGCGGGCCCAGAGGGTTCGCGACACCAACAGACCCTGCTCGCGCACGGGACGGCCGAAGAGTCCGCCGGAGAAGGCCGCCACTCGCTCCGCCAGACGCGCCTGCCAGCCGAACTCGTCGAAGGCGAGCCGGAAACAGGCGATTTCACGATCGGCGCGGCCACCACGCTCGATACGATCGACGAAGGCGGCGGCCTCGCGATACCAATCGCCTTCGAGGAACACGTTGGGCGCCAGCATGAGGAACCACGGAACGCGGCGCGCCGCGACGACCCCGGCATCGAGACGTGCAGCCCAATTCCCCCGAGCTTCGATCAATGTGCAGCCGGCCGCATCGGCGACGATCGCCGTACCGTCGCGAGAGCCGGCGTCGATCACCAGAACCTCTCGCACGACGCCTTCGGCGGCGGCGGGAACCAACGATGCGAGCGTGCGCGCCAGCGCCTCTTCGGAATCGTGGGTCGGTATGACGACGGACAACATGCCGGCCGTGCCCTCGCGCGGTGGACCGACCCGGCAGCTCTGGCGGGACGGCGTCTTTGCGCGTCTCATACACGCTTCCCTCGGCCCGGAGAAGCCGACCAGAAGGCGCAGAACGAGGAATTTGCGAGCAGGTTCTTGTAACGTTCCGCGAACGCTGGCAAGATCCCGCCATGAAGTCAGGTATTCGGACAGCGATTCCAATCCAATCCGGCCGCGGGACCGGGTGCGAGGTGGATATGGACGATCCGCCAGACGTCGCGGCAGCACGACGTCGCGGGCGCGGGGCCGTCGCCAATCCGACCGGGCGCCATGAACCGGAGGTGCGGATCGCCTTCGACGACGGTTGGGACGGGCTCGACGATCTACCGCCGCTGAAGACCGAGGTGACGATCGAGAAGCCGAAGACGATCATCACCCGCAATACATCGCCCGACATCGGCTTCGATCGATCGCTCAACGCCTATCGCGGCTGCGAGCACGGCTGCGCCTACTGTTACGCGCGGCCGACCCACGCCTACATGGGCCTGTCGCCCGGGCTCGACTTCGAGACCCGGCTGTTCGTCAAGCCCGACGCCGCGCGGCTCCTGGAGCGGGAGTTGGGGGCGCCGGGCTATCAGCCCAAGCCGTTGGCGATGGGCACCAACACCGATCCCTACCAGCCGATCGAGCGACGCTGGAAGGTCACGCGGGAGGTGCTCGATCTGCTCGATCGCTGCTCCCATCCGGTGATGGTGACCACCAAGTCGGCCCTGGTCACGCGCGACATCGACATATTGGCGCGGATGGCGACGCGCGGTCTGGCGCGGGTGGGGATGTCGGTGACTTCGCTCGACCATCGGTTGTCGCGGTCGATGGAGCCGCGGGCGTCGAGCCCGGCGAAACGGCTCGGGGCGATCCGCGAACTCGCAGCCGCGGGGGTGCCGACCGGGGTCATCGTGGCGCCGGTGATCCCGGCGCTCAACGATCCGGAGATCGAACGCATCCTCGAGGCGGCGCGCGACGCCGGGGCGGTCGACGCCGGTTGGGTCCTGCTGCGCCTGCCGCTGGAGGTGTCGGAGATCTTCAAGGGATGGCTCCTGGAGAATCATCCGGACCGCTATCGCCACGTGCTTTCGATCCTGCGCTCGATGCGCGACGGCAAGGACTACGACTCCGGTTTCGGTCGGCGGATGCGCGGCGGAGGGCCCTATGCGGCGGCGATTCGCGCACGATTCGACGGGGCGGTGAAGCGGTTGGGGTTGCGACACGGGCGCTCCACCTCCCTCGACTGCTCGCGCTTCACGGCGCCGGTGGTCGGAGGTATTCAATTGAGTCTGTTCTAGCGGCGCTGCGGGCGTCGGGGGAGACGGGTCATGGGATTACGGTTGTCGCTGGTCACGCTCGGCGTCGGCGATGTCGAGGCGAGCGCGCGTTTCTACGAGGCGCTCGGACTGGTACGGGGAGCGCCGTCGAACGATTCGGTGGTCTTCTTCGACATGGACGGAGTGATCCTCGCGCTCTACGGTCGGGCGGCACTCGCAGCGGACGCGCGGCTCGCCGACGACCGGGGGAGTGGGTTCACCGGGGTCACGCTCGCCTGGAACTGCCGCAGCGAAGCCGAAGTGGACGAGGCTCTGGCAGCCGCGTTCACTGCCGGCGGGCGGGTGGTCAAACCGGCGGAGAAGGTGTTCTGGGGTGGATACTCCGGCTATTTCGCCGATCCGGACGGGCACCTGTGGGAGGTCGCCCACAATCCGTTCTTTCCCTTCGACGAACGCGGCGCGGTGCGCCTGCCGGGAGCCTGAACCATGGTCCCTCGGCGGAGAACGAAGAGTGCAGCGGTGGGCAAGGTGACGGGGCCGGACTTCGCGTTGGAGATCGAGCTCGGAGCCCAACTGCGACGTATCGCCGGGGTCGACGAGGTCGGACGGGGGCCGATCGCCGGACCGGTGGTCTGTGCCGCCGTGGTGCTCGATCCGACGAACATCCCGATTGGCCTGAACGATTCGAAGAAGCTGACGGAGAAGGTGCGGGAACGGTTGTTCGCCGAGATCTGCGCCGGGCACGACGTGGCGATCGCGGTCGGATCGGTCGCTCGGATCGACGCGACCGACATCCGCGCGGCGACGCTCGACACGATGCGGCGGGCGGTCTGCGGACTGGCCGAGCACCCGGCTCACGTGTTGGTGGACGGGATCGACGTACCGCCGGGGCTCCCCTGCCCCGGTACGGCCGTCACCGGCGGGGATGGTCGCAGCGTCTCGATCGCTGCGGCCTCGATCGTCGCGAAAGTGGTGCGCGATCGGATGATGACGCTGGCCGGGGCGGAGCATCCGGGCTGGGGGTTCGAAAAGCACAAGGGCTACGGGACGGCCGTGCACATGGAGGCATTGCGGCGGCTGGGAGCCTCACCACTGCATCGGCGGAGCTTTGCGCCGGTCGCACGGGTCATCGACCAGCGCTGAAGCCGGCAGGTTCGGCGAATACGCGTAGCCGGCGCCCGGGCGTCGTCGGTGCGCGCTTCCTGCGGCATATGGCCGAGAAGCGAAGCCCGTTCGGCGGCTGCACCCCGATGGGGGCGCCTCAGGCGATCGCGACGGCCGAGCGATCGACATCCCGTCTCAAAGAAAGAGGCCCGCATCCGACGGATGCGGGCCTCTTTCATGTCTCGTGTCGAGGGACCGGCTCAGTTGAGCTTGGCGGCCACTTCGGAGATACCCTTGGCGATCAGATCGGCACCGGCGCCGGAGGCGACCTTGGCGGCGAGCACCTTCTCGGCGGCGGCGACCGCCACGTCGGTGGCCCGCGACCGGACGTCGGCGACGGCCTGGGCTTCGGCCTGGGCGATCTTGGCCTCGGCCGCCTTGGTGCGGCGAGAGATCAGATCTTCCAGAGCCTTCTGCGCTTCGGCCGTGGCGAACTCCGCCTGGGTCTTGGCCTCGGCAACGATCGTCTGAGCCTCGAGCTCGGCGTCGGCCGCCTTCTGCTTGTAGGCGGCGAGCAGCGACTTGGCCTCTTCGCGAAGGCGGGTGGCCTCGGCGAGTTCGGCTTCGATGGCCGCGACCTTGCCGTCGAGTGCCTGACCGATCTTGGAGGGGATCTTCAGGGCGACGAGCGCGCCGAGGAAGATCAACAGGGAGACGAAGGCCCACAGGGCGGCGAGGGATGTGGCGTCCATGTCGGCCTCCTCACTTGCCCGTGATCGCGGCGACCGCCGAGGCGATCTCGTCGCGACCGGCGGAACCGCCGACCAGCGCACCCACGAGGGCTTCCGCCGTATCGACGGCGATCTCGTCGACCGAGGCGAGCGCCTTCGCCTTGATGGCGGCGATGCTGGTCTCGGCGTCGGCGATCTTCGCCGTCAGGCTCTTGTCGGCCTCCGAACGCTTGGCGTCAAGCGAAGCGTTGAGGGCCGCGTTGGTCTCGGCAGCGATCGCCTGCGCCTTGACGCGGGCGTCGGCCAGCGACTTCTCATAGGCCGCACCCGCGGTTTCCGCCTCGGCCTTGAGACGATTCGCCGCCTCGAGATCCGCAGCGATCTTCTGATGCCGCGACTCCAGGATGCCGCCGATGCGCGGCAGCGCGACCTTGGCCATCAGCACGTAGAAGAGGCCGAAGGTGATCGCGAGCCAGAGGAGCTGCGACGCGAAGGTGGAGCTGTCGAACGGGGGGAACACCCCGCTGTGGCCACCGTCGTGATGCACCTCGGCCGTGGTATGGACGTTGTCTGCCATCTGGACCGCCTCGGATGATCCGGTCTCCCCGCGGAGACGGGGACCCCACATGGATCACCGGCCGCCCCGGAGGACGGCCGGAGATTCAAGAACTACTCGTGACGCCGATCGAAACGATCAGGCGAAGAGCAGGATCAGCGCGACGAGCAGCGAGAAGATGCCCAGAGCTTCGGTCACGGCGAAGCCGAAGATCAGGCGGCCGAACTGGCCGTCGGCAGCCGCCGGGTTGCGCAGCGCGCCGGCGAGGTAGTTGCCGAAGATGGTGCCGAGGCCGATGCCCGCACCGGCCATGCCGAGGGTGGCGATACCGGCGCCGAGGTACTTCGCAGCTTGCGGATCCATGGGAGTGCTCCTTCGGTGGGATAGAGTTGAACTTCCGGATTTCGTCCGCGTCCCCGGGCTCAGTGGCCCGGATGGATCGCGTCGTTCAGGTACATGCAGGTCAGCACGGTGAAGACGTAGGCCTGCAGGAAGGCGACCAGGAACTCGAGCGCGGTCAGCGCCACGGCCATCGCCAGCGGCAGCACCGCACCCGCCATGCCGGCGACACCGGCGGCCGACAGCGTCACCACGAAGCCGGCGAAGACCTTCAGCGTGATGTGGCCGGCCAGCATGTTGGCGAAGAGACGGACGGAGAGGCTGATCGGCCGGGAGAGGAACGAGATCACCTCGATCATGGTCACCAGCGGCACCAGCGCGGCCGGCACGCCCGACGGCACGAACAGGCCGAAGAAGTGGAAGCCGTGCTTCCAGATGCCGTAGATCACCACCGTCAAGATCACCAGCATCGCCAGACAGAAGGTGACGATGATGTGCGAGGTGATGGTGAAGAAGTACGGCACCATGCCGAGCAGGTTGGCCACCAGCACGAACATGAACAGCGAGAACACCAGCGGGAAGAACTTCATGCCGGCCTTGCCGGCGGCGTCCCTGAGGGTGTTCGCGACGAAGGAGTAGGACATCTCGGCGACGAGCTGCCAGCGGCTCGGCACCATCGCACGGCCGGAGGTGGCCATGATCAGGAAGCCCGTCGCCACGATCACCGTCACCGCCATGAACAGCGACGAGTTGGTGAAGGAGACGTCGTAGTGGCCGAGAGGAATCTCCACGAGCTTGTTGATGTGAAACTGATGGATCGGATCGACCTTGTCGGCTGCCACCTGTCAGTCCCCGTCTGTCTTCGGCCGCCGATCCGATGATCGACCGCCGCACGCGCCCCGATCGGGCCGCCCCCTCGGATCCGCCCCGCACGGGGTCGTCTCCGTTCGAATTCCGCCGCCCCCGTCAGGGAGCCGGCCGATCGCCGTCGCGATCCGGCCGCTGCGTCTCGCTCGGCGCCGCCTCGCGCAACCGCGCGCCGGCCTCCGCCACCACCCCCTCGACGCGCAGAACGTTGAGCACGCCCGCGCCGAAGCCGAGGAGAAGAAACACGATCAGCGCCCAGGGAGTGGTCCCCGCCGCCTTGTCGATCGCCCACCCGATGCCGGCACCGACGATCACGCCGGCGACGAATTCGGAGGCGACCTTGGTCGCCTGCGCGAAGCCGGAGGGTTTCCCCTTCCTGTTCGCCGCTTCCTCCGCCGCCCGATGCGCCTCCAGGCTTTCGCCGAGACGTTCGAGCCGCCGTGTCAGCAGGGCTTCGTCCGCTTTCGTCGGCCCGGTTCTCGCGGGGTTCGCATCGGTCGGTCGCTCGACCATGTCCGGCACCCCCGGGTTCCGTGCCCACGCCTCCGAAATGCGGGGACGTCACCGCCCCCACCCCGAAGTCGGCCGCACCATAGTGGCGTGGGGAAAGCGTGTCAAGGACACCAGACTTTAGTTCAAACCACTGAAAAGTAAGGAAAAATAGCTCATGTCGAAGTGCGGTTGCGCCGCTTCGTCACAGTCTTTCGGAGGGGGGTGGGGCTTCCCGGCTATCGCTGGTGGCCCGTCGTTCGCCCTCACGCCGTCTCGAGAATGCGTTCGGCGCGTTCGAGATCGACCGAGACGAGCTGCGAGATCCCGCGCTCCGACATGGTGACGCCGAACAGCCGACTCATCCGCGCCATGGTGATCGGGTTGTGGGTGATGACCACGAAACGGGTGTCGGTGACGCTCGCCATGCGGTCGAGAAGGTCGCAGTAACGCTCGACATTGGCGTCGTCGAGCGGCGCATCGACCTCGTCGAGGACGCAGATCGGCGCCGGATTGGTGAGGAATACCGCGAAGATCAGGGCGAGCGCGGTCAGCGCCTGCTCGCCGCCCGACAGCAGCGTCATGGTCGAGGGCTTCTTGCCCGGCGGGCGAGCCATGATCTCCAGCCCGGCCTCGAGCGGATCGTCCGATTCGATCAGCTGCAACTCGGCCTCGCCGCCGCCGAAGAGGTGGGTGAAGAGGGCGCGGAAATGGCCGTTGACGGTGTCGAAGGCGGACATCAGGCGCTCGCGCGCCTCGCGGTTGAGGTTCTGGATGCCGAGGCGCAGGCGCTTGATCGCCTCGATCAGCTCGTCGCGCTCGCCGAGCAGCGAATCGCGGCGCTCCTCGGTCTCGCGGGCCTCGTCGTCGGCACGCAGATTGACGGCGCCGAGGCGGTCGCGCTCCTGGCGCAGGCGCTCGAGGCGGCGCTCGGTGGCAGCCTCGTCGGGCAGCGGCGCGCCCTCGGCCAGGTCGGCGAGATGCGGCAGGCGATCGGGGTGGGCGTCGAAGGTCTCGACGATGGTCGCCTCGATCTCGCGGCGGCGATCGCGGGCGGCGGTGAGGCGCTCCTCGGCGCGGCCCTTGGCCTCGCGGGCGGCCGACAGGCCGTCGAGGGCGACGCGGGCGACGCGATCGGCCTCGCCCATGGTGCGTTCGCCGAGCGCGAGGGCGTCGGCGGCCTCGGTGCGGGCGGTCTCGGCCGCCGACATGCCGGTGAGAAGCCGGCGGCGGGCGTCTTCGAGGTCGGCGGGGCGCTCGAGCAGGTCGTCGCGCTCGGCCTCGGCCTCGGCGCGGCGTTCGGCGAGGACCGCCATCTGACGCTCGGCGGCGGCGGCGCGGGCGGCCCAGCCGGTACGCTCGCGGGCGATCGATTCGAGGCGGCGGGCGCGCATCTCGACTTCGCGGGTCAGACCCTGGCGGGCGGCGGTCAGCTCCGCCACCTCGGCGCGGGCGGTGGCGACGCGGGCGCGGGCGGCGGCGATCTCCAATTCCAACGCGGCGGTATCGGGCAGATCCTCGAGGGCGGCGGCGGCCTCCTCGACGCGGGCTTCGGCGATCGCCGCCTCCTCGTCGAGGCGGGCCAGCGCAGCGTCGAGGCCGGCGAGGCGCTCGGCGAGGCGCTCGGCCTCGTGGAGGGCGCGGGCGAGGCGTTCACGGGCCTCCGATTCGGCGCGCGCCGAGCGTTTCGACCGCTCGCGGGCGTCGCGCTCGGCGAGCGTGGCTTCGGTCTCGCGGCGGCGGGCGGTCTCGTGGGCGGCGCGAAGGGTGGCGACCTCGGTGCGGGCGGCGGCGATCTGGCCCTCGAGTTCGGCGAGACGATTGCGGCCGGCGAGGCGCTTGGCGGTGGCGGTCTGGGCCTCGGCGGTGACGGTCAGGCCGTCCCAGCGCCACAGGTCGCCGGCGGTCGTGACGAGGCGCTGGCCCGGCTTCAGGGCGAAGCGCAGGCGGGCACCCTCGGCGCGGTCGACGAGGCCGATCTGGGCGAGACGACGGGTGAGCAGCGGCGGCGCCTTGACCTTGGCGGCCAGAGTCTCGAGACCGGAAGGCAGCGCCGGATCGCCCGATCCGGGGCCGGGGGCGGCCCAATGGACGGGGGCGCCCTCGTCGGTGGAGACGTCGAGATCGTCGCCGAGGGCGGCGGCCAGCGCCGCCTCGAAGCCGGGGGCCACCGTGATGCGATCGACGATCGGCGGCCACAGGCTGGCGGCGGCGGGATCGAGCAGCTTGGCCAGCGTCTTGGCCTCGGTCTCGAGGCGGGAGAGATCGCGTTCGCGTTCGGCGAGGCCGGCGCGGGCGGTCTCGAGCTCGGTACGGGCGCCGGCGAGTGCCTCTTCGGCCAGGGCGAGGCGCTCTTCGTCCTCGACCAGGGCGGCGGTGCGATCCTCGAGTTCGAGGCGGGCGGCCTCGCGGGCGTCGTCGTCGGCCGCCGCGGCGGCGACGGCCTCGCGCTCGCGGGCGGCGGCGGCATGATCGCGGCGGGTGCGTTCGAGGTGTTCGACCGCCTCGCGGCGCGACCGGTCGAGGGCCTGACGGCGGGCGACGGCCTCGGCGGCGCGGGCCTGGAGGCGGGCGGCGTCCGATTCGGTGGCGGCGAGGCGCTCCCCGGCCTCGGCGAGGGCGTCCTCGGCCTCGGCCATGGCGGCGGAGACGTCCTCGTTGCGGGCGGCGAGGTCCTCCTCCTCCTCGGCGAGGCGGGCGAGCGCCTCGTCCATGTCGGCGCCGAGGGCGGCTTCGCGGGCGCGGTCCTCGGCGAGCTGAGCGAGGCGGCGATCGAGTTCGCCGAGACGATCGCGGACGCGGCGCTCCTCGGCGTCGAGTTCGGCGGCGGCGAGTTTCAGGCGTTGCAGCGCGGCGGCGGCCTCGGCCTCGCGGCGACGCAGCTCGGGCAGATCATGGGCGGCGACCGCCTGATCGCGGGCGGCGCGGGCCTGGGCCTCGGCGCGCTCGCCGAGGAGGGCGTCGGCGCGGGCGAGCTCCTGGGCGGCCTCTTCGACGCGGGCGATCGCCTCGAGACGGCGCAGATGGGCGATGGTCGCCTCGGCCTGACGGATCTCGGCGGAGAGGTTGCGGTAGCGCGAGGCCTGACGGGCCTGACGCTTCAGCCCCTCGAGCCGGGTCTCGAATTCGGTCAGCACGTCCTCGACGCGATCGAGGTTGGTGGAGGCGGCCTTGAGGCGGATCTCGGCCTCGTTGCGGCGCGAATGGAGCCCGGAGATGCCGGCGGCCTCTTCCAGGATGGCGCGGCGGGCGGTCGGCTTGGCGGAGATCAGTTCGCCGATCTGGCCCTGGCGCACCATGGAGGGCGAGCGCGAGCCGGTGGAGGCGTCGGCGAACAGGAGTTGGACGTCGCGGGCGCGCACGTCGCGGCCGTTGATCTTGTAGACCGAGCCCGATTCGCGCTCGATGCGGCGCGAGATCTCGAGCAGGTCCGCATCGGCGAAGCTGCCTGCGACGGTGCGGGCGGAATTGTCGAGGGTGAGCGCCACTTCGGCGGAGTTGCGCCCGGGGCGGCGGCCGGAGCCGGAGAAGATGACGTCGTCCATGCCGGACGCGCGCATGTTCTTGTAGGAGTTCTCGCCCATGACCCAGCGCAGGGCCTCGACGAGATTGGACTTGCCGCAGCCGTTCGGGCCGACGACCCCGGTGAGGCCCGGCTCGATGTGGAACTCGCTCGGCTCCACGAAGGTCTTGAAGCCGGTGAGCCGGAGCTTGGTGAAGGTCACCACGGCGAACGGGTCTCCGGAACGGCGACGGGCGCGAGACGCCCATCGCCGGACGTCTGCCTCACAGGAAGGGGGCGAGCGCCTTGTCGAGCTCTTCCTTGGTGGAGATGCCCACCGACTTGCGACCGTTGACGAAGAAGGTCGGGGTGCCGTCGATCTTGAAGGCGTCGGTGCCGCGAGCGCGGACCTCGTTCAGCTGATCGAACAGCTTCTGGTCGGTGATGCAGGTCTTGAAGCTCGCTTCGGTGAAGCCGATCTGCTTGGCGAAGTTGGCGAGCGCGTCGACCGGCTTCTCGCGGCTGATCCAGGTGTCGCGCTTCTCGTTGAACAGGCCGAGCAGGTCGAAGAACTTGTCCTGCGGCTGGCAGCGGATCAACATCGAGGCGGCGGCGGCGAGCGGGTCGAGCGGGAACTCGCGATAGATGAGGCGCACCTTGCCGGCGTCGATGTACTTCTCCTTGAGATAGGGGAAGACGTTCTCGTGGAACTTGGCGCAGTGGATGCACGTCATCGAGGCGTATTCGATGATGGTGATCGGGGCATCGGCCTTGCCCATCGACATCTCCGGCAGCGGGCCCGGCTTCAGCATATCCGACATGGGAAAGGCACCCTGGGCCTGGGCCGGGGCGAGGCCCACGGCCAGGAGCGAGAGGCCGGCGGTCGTCTGAAGGAGGCTGCGGCGAGAGAGCATCGGTGGTTTCCGTTCGGCCGAAGATCGAGACATGCGGCGAGGCGGGCGGACGGCCGTCCCGAGGCCCACCCGTCGACGTGAAGGACTATTTACCGTGATTGTGGCGGCACGTCGCCCCCCACACGCGGCCTCGCGACGACGTGACCGGGGGAAAACGGGGATGGTGGAAGCGGCGCGCTCAGCCCTTCGGAGCCGTCAGAACCGCGGCGCCGAGGGACACCAGGGCACGCTTCAGCCCTTCGTCCTCGATGCCGTCGGTGAGGTCGCGGACGCGGGCCTCTTCGGCACGGGTGAGCGGACGGGCGCGCGGCGGGCGAGCCACCTGCGGCCGCATGATCGGCTTCTGGACGATGCGGATGCGGGCCACCGCCGGGAAGCCGAAGACGGCGTTGATGCGCTCCAGGATCTGCGGGATCTCGTGCTGGAACATCAGGGCGCGGGCGCCCTCGACGCGGACGATCAGGGTGGCCGGTTCGAAACCGTCCTCGCCGCCGTCCTCCAGCCTGCGCGGCCAGGACAGGCGCTCGGGCTGGGAATGGTCGCGATGCACGGGGCCGACGATGTCGGGCCAGTGGGCGAAGAGATCGGTCGATGCGAAGCCGCGCTTCTTAGCCGACGGCTTCAGCACGTCGCCGAGCAGATCGGCCACCGGCGCGGGACCGCGGCGACGGCGAAACGAGGGGCGGGACGAGGGCGCGGCGGTCGACATGGGGAGGATGGTTGCGGGGACAATCGGCCGGAATCAAGACCTTCACCTCTTTTCTCCCCGCCGTCCCCACGTTACCTCCGGTGCATGACCGCCCCCTCCCCCACCGACCTCCTCGATTGGTACGACCGTCACCACCGCCGCCTGCCGTGGCGGGTGAGCCCGGCGGAGGCGCGCGACGGGGTCGTCGCCGATCCCTATCGGGTGTGGCTGTCGGAGATCATGCTGCAGCAGACCACCGTCGCGGCGGTGAAGGCCTATTTCGAGGCCTTCACCAGCCGCTGGCCGACGGTCGGCGATCTCGCCGCCGCCGACGAACAGGACGTGATGAAGGCCTGGGCCGGGCTCGGCTACTATTCGCGGGCCCGCAACCTGAAAGCCTGCGCCGAGACGGTGGTGCGCGACCACGGCGGGCGGTTTCCGGCGCGCGAGGCGGATCTTCTGGCCCTGCCGGGCATCGGCCCCTACACGGCGGCGGCGATCGCGGCGATCGCCTTCGGCGAGCCGGCGACGGTGGTCGACGGCAACGTCGAGCGGGTGGTCGCCCGGCTCTTCCGCACGCCCACACCGATGCCGGCGGGCAAGACCGAGATCCGCGCCCACGCCGCGACGCTGACCCCGGCGACGCGGCCGGGCGACTTCGCCCAAGCCATGATGGATCTCGGCGCGACGATCTGCACGCCCAAACGGCCGGCCTGCGGGCTCTGCCCATGGCGTGAGCCCTGTGCGGCGCGGGCGGTGGGGGATGCCGAGAGCTTTCCGGTACGCGGCGCCAAGGCGGAGCGGCCGACCCGGCGCGGCGTCGCCTTCGTGGCGGTGCGGGCCGACGGGGCGGTCCTGCTGCGGCGACGGCCGCCGAAGGGTCTGCTCGGCGGCATGTCGGAGCCGCCGGGGAGCCCATGGGGGACGGGCGAGATCCGGCCGGCCGATCTCGCCTCGACGCCGGTCACGGGCAAGTGGCGGCGCCTGCCGGGTCACGTCGATCACGTCTTCACCCATTTCCGGCTCGAGCTCACGGTGATGCGCGGCGAGATCGGGCTCGGGGTGGAAGCGCCCGAGGGGGCGTGGTGGTCGGCGGCGGGCGACATCTCCGGGGAAGCGCTGCCGAGCGTCTTTCGCAAGGCGATCGAGGCGGCGCTGGCGGGGTGAGGCCCCTCCCCTTCCTCTCTTCGAAAAGCGAAAACGGCCGGAGGGGGTGCCTCCGGCCGTCTTCTCGCGAGAGCGAATTCCAGGGGGAACTCAGGCGCTCTCGCCCATTCGATCGCGCATTTCCTTGCGCAATTCGTCGATCACCAGCGCCTTGCCGCCGCGCGAGGCGTGCCAGAAGGTCCAGCCGTTGCAGGCTTCCGCGCCCTGTACCAGCGCGCCGACGCGATGGATCGAGCCGGTGTGGCCGAGCGCCTCGAGGCTGCCGTCGATACGGACCTTGGCGAGGAAGCGCCCCTTGGCGTCGAACAGGATCTCGCCGGCCTCGATCAGGCCCGCCTCGATCAGCGAACCGAAGGGGATGCGCGGCTCTGCCTTCTTGCCCCGGACCAGGGCGAGCGCCTCGGGGTCGATCGGTGTCACCGCATCGATGCGGGCCTGCGCCGCCGCGGCGTAGCCGGAATCGCGCTCGACGCCGACGAAGCGACGGCCGAGCTTCTTGGCGACCGCACCGGTGGTGCCGGTGCCGAAGAAGGGATCGAGCACCACGTCGCCGGGGTTCGACG
>ERZ1645187.2151-NODE-2151-length-17640-cov-119.913506_pt1 | contig 17640 bp, 9 predicted proteins | sample MGYA00575352_ERZ1645187 | MGnify/ENA primary metagenome ERZ1645187 (study PRJEB40837, sample SAMN11349314) | freshwater sediment metagenome | isolation source: river sediment | host: Sediment | place: India: Wazaribad , New Delhi | collected 2017-02-21 ... | reverse complement strand
GCGATCGCCGACGTCCACTCGATCAAGCGCCAGATCCACGCCCACAAGGGCCACGGCGAGATCGCCGTCGCCGGCCACAACGTCAAGCTCGGCCGCGGCGGCATCCGCGAGATCGAGTTCTTCGTCCAGACCCAGCAGTTGATCGCCGGCGGCCGCAACCCGGCGCTGCGCGGTCGCGCCACGCTGGAGATGCTCGAACGTCTGGTCGAGCACCGCTGGATCGAGCCGAAGGTGCGCGACGAACTGACCGAGGCCTATCTCTTCCTGCGCAACGTCGAACACCGCATCCAGATGGTCGCCGACGAGCAGACCCACACCCTGCCCGAGGACGACGCCGGCGTGCTGCGCATCGCCCGGATGATGGGCATGAAGAGCGTCAAGGAGTTCGCGACCGCGCTGCGCAAGCGCCTGCTGGTCGTCCAGAGCCATTACGCCCGCCTTTTCGAGAACGCGCCGGAACTCTCCTCGACCCTCGGCAATCTGGTCTTCACCGGCGACGAGGACGACCCCGGCACGCTGGAGACGCTCTCCGGCATGGGCTACCGCAACCCGCGCGAGGTCACCGCCGCGATCCGCGCCTGGCACTTCGGCCGCTACGCCGCGACCCGCTCCACCGTGGCGCGCGAGCGTCTCACCGAACTGACCCCGGCGCTGCTCGCCGCCATCGCCGAGACCGAGAACGCCGACGCCGCCTTCCTCGCCTTCGATCGGCTGGTGTCCAAGCTGCCGGCCGGCGTGCAGCTCTTCTCGCTGCTGGTCTCCAACCCGCAGCTCCTCACCCTCCTGACCCGCATCATGGGCACCGCGCCCAAGCTCTCCGAGACGATCTCGCGCCGCCCCCGCGTCCTCGACGCGCTGATGGAGCCCGCCTTCTACGACGTGGTGCCCGACGAGGCCGACCTCGACCGCCGCCTCGCCGAGAGCTTCGCCGAGGCCCGCGACTACGAGGATCTGCTCGATCGCGCCCGCATCTTCGGGCAGGAGCAGATCTTCCTGATCGGCGTCCGCGTCCTCACCGGCACGCTCTCCGCCGCCCAATCGGGTCAGTCCTACGCGACGTTGGCCGAAGTCGTGGTCCGCCGTCTGCTCGCCGCCGTCGAGGACGAGTTCGCCCGCGCCCACGGTCGCGTCGCCGGCGGTGTCGCGGCGGTGGTGGCGCTCGGCAAGCTCGGGGGGCGCGAGATGACCGCCTCCTCCGACCTCGACCTGATGTTGCTCTACGATTTCGACCCCGCCTGTCAGACGTCCGACGGGGCGAAGCCGCTCGCCCCCAGCCAATACTACATCCGCCTGACCCAGCGGCTCGTCGCCGCCCTCTCGGCGCCGACGGCGCAGGGGCTCCTCTACGAGGTCGATTTCCGCCTGCGCCCCTCAGGCAGCAAAGGTCCGATGGCGACGCGGCTCGCTGCCTTCCACGGCTATCACGCCGAGGAATCCTGGACCTGGGAGCACATGGCGTTGACCCGCGCCCGCGCCATCGCCGGCGATGCCGGCTTCTCGCGGGTGGTCGACGCGGCGATCCGTGACGTCCTGGTCACGCCGCGCGATCCGGAGAAGCTGCGCGCCGACGTGGTCGAGATGCGCGGCCTCATCCGCCAGGAGAAGGGCACCAAGGATCCCTGGGAGATCAAACAGGTCGACGGCGGCCTCGTCGACGTCGAGTTCGTCGCCCAGTATCTGATGTTGCGCCATGCGGCGGAGAACCCGGACGTCCTGGCGACCGGCACCATCCCGGCGCTGACCCGCCTCGCCGCCGCCGGGATCCTCGACGCCGACACCGCCGAGGTTCTGATCCCGGCGATGCGCCTCTATCAGGGTCTCACCCAGGCGCTGCGCATGGCGTCCGACGGCGCTTTCCGGCCGAAGGAGGCACCGCGCGGCCTGATCGACCTTCTCGTCCAAATCGGCGAATTGCCCGATCTCGCCCACCTCGAGGCCCATCTCGTCGATACCGAGAAGACCGTCTTCACCGTCTGCGAGCGGATCATCGGGCGAGCCCGGGCCAAGAAGGCCCGATCGGTGGGTGAGGTGAACGATCGTTAATGTCGCGACAAAGTCGCGGCAAGGTGAGCGGGGCTAGGATCCGTCTCGAAGCTCGGGAGCAGCCCCCACGGATCGATGGGTGGGACCTCGCCGAGGAGGAGAGACAGATGAAGACCCTGAGCAAGATCCTGATCGGCGCCGGTATCCTGGCGGTCGCCGCCACCGGTGCCGCCTATGCGCGCGGCCCGATGGGCTGCGGCGGTCCGGGCATGGGTATGGGCCCGGGCATGATGCGCGGCATGTTCGATCGCTTCGACGCCGACAAGAACGGCGTCGTCACCCTCGACGAGGTGCTGAAGACGGTCGACGCCCGCTTCGATCAGGTCGATGCCGACAAGAACGGCACGGTCGACAAGGCCGAGGTGGACGCCTTCTTCTCGAAGTTCGCCCCGCCGCAGGCCGCTCAACACTTCCTCGCCATGCACGACCTCGACGGTGACGGCAAGGTGACCAAGGCCGAGTTCGAGAACCCGATGAAGAAACGCTTCGCGCTCTTCGATCGCAACGACGACGGCAAGGTGACCGCCGAGGAACTGGCGCTCGCCCGTCCGATGATGGGCCGCGGCATGCGTCACGGCGGCATGGGCGGTTGGGGCGGCATGGGCGGCATGGGCGGCTGGGGTGGCGGCCCCGGCTGGCAGTACGGCCCGGGTTGGGGCCCGCCGGTTCCGCCGCCGCAGGCGCCGGCCCGCTGAGCCTGCGCGACGTCGTTCCGTCTACCCCCGTCGCACCTTCGCCCCTCCCTCGCTCGTCGGGGGAGGGGCTTCTTCGTGTCCGGACGAGGCGGAGCGAGCGCGACGTTCGGTTGCACCCCGGTCGACCCTCCTCGGTCTTGCAGCGGCGGAAGTCGTGCTAGTCTCCCGCCCGAACCACCGAACGACGACCGTCGTCGAAGCCCGCCCGTCGGGCGATGTCGGTCGCGAGGAGTAAGACGATGCCAGGAAAGACCGATCTGCGCCTCCTCGGAGGCCTCGTCGGGCTGGGGCTCTCGCTCGCCGGCGCGACCGTCGCCGCAGCCACCGAGACCCCGCCGAAACCCGCTCCCGCCGCCCCGCTCGCAGGAAGTCCACCGGCCGCCCCGCCGACGATGCCGCCGATCATGCCGCCGCCGTCCGGCATGCCGCTTCCCTCGTCGATCGAGCAGGTCTTCGAAATGCTCGACGCCGATCGCGACGGCGTCGTCACCCTCGCCGAGGCACTGAAGGGCGTGGGCGAGCACTTCGATGCCGTCGATCAGAACAAGGACGGGGTCCTCGACCGGTCGGAGTTCGACAGCTGGTTCGGCCGCGCCAATCCGGACGCCGCCCGCTTCTTCCTCGCCCTCCACGACATCGACGGTGACGGCAAGGTGACCAAGGCCGAGTTCGAGAACCCGGTGAAGAAGCGCTTCGCCCTGTTCGATCGCAACGACGACGGCAAGGTGACGCCGGAAGAGCTCGGCTATGCCAAGATGCTGATGGCCGGCGGGCCGACCGGCATGCTGGTGCCGCCGATGCCCCAGGCGACCGAACGGCCGATCGAACCGCCGCCGATCCGCGGGTCGCAACCGATGCCCCAGTACGCTCCGCCGCCGGCTCAGCAATACATGCCCCAGTCGCTCGGGCCGGCGCCCGGCGTCTACGGTCCCGGCGGTCCGATGTGGACCCCGCCGGTCGGTGCCGGGGGACCGGGCGGTCAGCCGATTCCGGGCTATCAGGGCAGCGGTCGTCCTCTCATGCTGCCGCAGGGACCGATGCGGTGAGGGGGCTGCACCCCGCCCGATGACGCGCGCCTCCAGGGGGGGGCGCGTTCGTCGTGGTGCGTGGGGTCGAGGCTTCAGGCGGCTGCGTCTTCCGCCACCGCGGTCGCCGATTCGGCGGCCTGCCTGGGCAGAGCGACGATCACGGTCGTACCGGTGTTCGGGATCGACTCGATGGTCATCGATCCGCCGTGCAACTCCACCAGCGACCGGGCGATGGCGAGGCCGAGGCCGGAGCCCTTGTGGCTCTTGGTGAACTGGTTCTCGACCTGAACGAAGGGTCGGCCGATCGTCTTCAGGTGATCGGCGGGGATGCCGATGCCGGTGTCGGCGATCGACACCAGGATCGTCTCGTCCTCGGAGCGCGCGGTCAGCGACACCCGTCCACCGGCCGGCGTGAACTTCACCGCGTTCGACAACAGGTTCAGCACCACCTGTTTGATCGCCCGCCGATCGCCGACGAAACCGAGGCCCGGCTCGACGTCGGACGTCATGGTGAGCGTCTTCTCTTCCGCCGCGTGGGCGATGATCCGGCTCGCTTCCGCCAGGATGTCGTCGAGCACCACCGGCTCGCGGGCCAGCTCCATCCGCCCCGCCTCGATCTTCGACATGTCGAGGACGTCGTTGATCACGTTGAGCAGGAACATGCCCGAATCGTGGATGTCGTGGGCGTATTCGGCGTATTTCTCCGGCCCGAAGGTGCCCATCATGTCCCGCGTCATGATCTCGGAGAACCCGATGATGGCGTTGAGCGGGGTCCTGAGTTCGTGGGAGATGTTGGCGAGGAAGTCCGACTTGATCTTGTTGGCTTCCTCGGCGCGGACTTTCTCCTCGGAGTATTTCTCCGCCAGTTCGACCAGTTGCTGCGCCTGGATCTCGAGCTTGCGCCGCGACGAGCGCAGGTCGAGCACCGTGCCCATCAGCCGCTTCTCGCTCTCGATCAGCCGTTCCTCGTGCCGCTTGAGCTGGGTGATGTCGGTGCCGACCGAGACGAAGCCACCGTCCTTGGTCCGCCGCTCCGAGATCTGCAGCCAACGTCCGTCGTCGATCTGTGCCTCGAAGGAGCGCGCGCCGTCTTCGCCCTCGCCCTCGGTCTGCATCGGTGTGCGCACCAGCGGCTGCCGCGCCCCGCGCATGACCTCCGAATAGGGTGTCCCCGATCTCGCCGCGGCGTCGGAGAGCCCGTGCAGTTGGCGGTACTTCGAGTTGCAGGTCACCAGCCGATTGTCGGCGTCCCACAGCACGAAGGCCTCCGAGATCGTCTCGATCGCGTCGTTGAGGCGCAGGTCGGCGGCGAGCGTCGTCTCGACCAAGCGGCGGTGTTCGGTGATGTCGGCGGCGATGCCGATGAGATGGCGCGACCCGGTCTCGACGCGGTCGACCACTTCGGCGCGGACCCGGAACCACAGCCAGGTGCCGTCGGCGCGACGCAGCCGGAAGGCGCGGTCGAGTGTGTCGATCTCGCCGGTGAGGAGCTGGTTCGCCAGGATCTCGAAGTCCATGTCGTCGCGATGGATCAGGCGGCGGATTTCACCGAAGCCGACGAGGCCGTCCTTGCTCTCGAGCCCGAGCATCTCGAACATCGAGGCCGACCAGTAGAAGCGGCCGCGGGCGAGGTCCCAGTCCCAGAAGCCACAGCGGCCGCGCTTGAAGGCGGTCTCGGTCCGCGACGTCGTCGCCGCGTAGAGTTCGTCGGCGGAGTTCGCCCGCAGCGCCTGGACGAAGTAGGCGTAGGTCAGCACCAGCAGGATCACCGCGGTGAAGACGAACAGCGTGACGTTGGCGCGCAGGCTCTTGCGCCACTCGGCGAAGAGCGTCGACTGATCGACCAGCACCGCCACCGCACCCGCGCCGGTGTCGATGTGGTGGACGGTGGCGAACATCTGCCGACCGTCGGCGATCGTCAGGTCCATCACCCCGGCCCGGGCGCCGAAGGTGGTGAGCGGCTGCGCCGGTCCGAGCACGTCGGCGAGCCCGCGCTTCTCCAGCGCCGGTTCGGCCGGCGCCGTGGCGGCGATGCGGCCGTCGCCGTCGGCGATCAGGATCTGGCGGCCGGGAGAGGTGGCGCGCGGCGGCAGCGTCTCGGAGAGTGCCGTCTTCAGCGCTGCGTCCCAGCCGACCTTGACGGGGTCGGTGGCCGGATTGGCGAAGCGGGCGGAGAGCGTCGCGGCGACAAGGGTCGCCTCGTCGCGGGCCGCGTCCTCGAGCGTCTGACGGGTCTCCACCACCCCGACGATGCGGGTCAACGCCAGGACGACGATGAAGGTGACGATCAGCACCGGGATCGAGCGCCGCAACAGCGGCTCGGCCTCGAGGATGTGCCGATAGGTCGGGGTGGAGAGCAATCGCGCGTGGCCGCTGAGCCGTGGCCGAGCGACGATCTCGGCCAGTCGTGACGGAATCCATGACGATGCATGGGCAGAACCAGCCTGCGCCACGGTGAAACCCCCCGGTCGTTTCGTGTGGACGATTCGGCCAGTTCGATACCCCACTGCCGTCCCGAATCACCACCATTTGAATCGAGGGGGGGCTGCTTGTCCATAGGGTTTCCGGAGTCTTGTCACCCCCCTCCGGGGTCTCCCGTAGGCAGCCTCCCGAACCTCGCGCGAACCGGGTGTCGTCGTGGTCTGCCGAGCGGGAAAGGTCCCGCCCGGGCTCAGGCGAGCGAGCGGGCGGCGATGTCGGCGACGTCGCGCGACAGGTCGGGAGCGGCGGCGACCCGCTTCAGTTCGGCTTCCGCATACGCCCGACGCCGCGGCTCCAGCGCCCGCCAGGACCGGAAGGCCGAGAGCAGCCGCGCCGCCACCTGCGGATTGATCCGGTCGAGCTCCAACACCTTCTCGGCGACGAAGGCGAAGCCGGCTCCGTCGGCGCGGTTGAACTGCGTCTGGTTGCCGGTGGCGAAGGTGGTGATCAGCGCCCGCACTCGATTGGGATTGGCGGTCGAGAAGGACGGATGCCGGGTCAGCGCCTCGACCCGCTCCAGCGCCTGCGGGATCGGGGCCGTCGCCTGCACCATCAGCCACTTGTCGATCACCAGCGCGTCGCCGGCGAAACGGTCGTGGAAGTCGGCGAGGACGTCCGCCGCCTGCGGCAGGTCGGCGGTGACGATCGAACTCAGCGCCGCCAACCGGTCGGTCATGTTGTCGGCGGCCGCATAGGCCGCCACGGCGAGATCGCCGTCGCCGGCGCGCACGAGATAGTCGAGCGCCGCGTTGCGCAGCGACCGCCGCCCGGCCGAGACGGCGTCGGGCGAATAGGGCGCATCGGAGCCGAGGCTCGCATGCAGGCCGCGGAAGGCGTCGCGACACCCCTCCGCGATCGCCCCGCGCAACCCGTCGCGGGCGGCGAGGATCGCGTCCGGATCGACGTCGGCGGCGATCTCCCGGGCGACGTCCGCCTCGGTCGGCAGCCCCACCGCCAGGGCGCGGAAGTCCGGATCGAGCGACGGGTCGACCGCCACCCGGCCGAAGGCCTCGACGATGCGCGGATCGATCGCCACGCCGCGCCGTTCGCGGGCCGCCCGCGTCGCCTCCACCAGGACCCGCATCGCCATGGTCTGGCCGGCCTGCCAGCGGTTGAACGGGTCGCCGTCGTGGGCCATGAGGAACAGCGTGTCCTCGGTGTCGAGCCCGGTCGTCAGCTTCACCGGCGCCGAGAAGCCGCGCAGCAGCGACGGCACCGGCCGCGCCGCCACGCCTTCGAACACCACGTCGTGGTGGGCCTGATCGAGCACCAGCACGTCGCCGCGCACCTCCGCGCCGCGCACCGAGGTGTAGCCGAGATCGGTGCCGTTCGGTCCGATGAGGCCGAAGCGGATCGGAATGGTCTGCGGCTTCTTCACCGGCTGTCCCGGCGTCGGTGCCGTCGTCTGGTCGAACCCGAGCGTCAGACGCCCGGCGCCCGCCTCCCAGCCGATCGACACCACCACCTCCGGCGTCCCCGCCTGGGTGTACCAGCGCGCGAAGTCGCCGAGATCGCGGCCGGTGGCGTCGTGGAAGGCGGCGAGGAAGTCCTCGATCGTCGCCGCCGACCCGTCGTGGCGGTCGAAATAGAGGTCCATGCCGCGCCGGAAGTCGGCCGGGCCGAGCAGCGTCGCGAGCATGCGCACCACCTCGGCGCCCTTCTCGTAGACCGTCGCCGTGTAGAAGTTGTTGATCTCGCGATAGGTGTCGGGGCGGACCGGATGGGCCAGCGGCCCGGCGTCCTCGGGGAACTGGTGGCTCTTCAACAGCCGTACGTCGGAGATGCGCTTCACCGGTCGCGACCGCTGGTCGGCCGAGAACTCCTGGTCGCGGTAGACCGTCAGCCCTTCCTTCAGGCAGAGCTGGAACCAGTCGCGGCAGGTGATGCGGTTGCCGGTCCAGTTGTGGAAATACTCGTGGGCGATGACCCCCTCGACATGGGCGTAGTCCATGTCGGTGGCCGTCCGCGGGCTGGCCAGCACGTATTTGTCGTTGAAGACGTTGAGCCCCTTGTTTTCCATCGCCCCCATGTTGAAGTCGCCCACTGCGACGATCATGAAGACGTCGAGGTCGTATTCGCGCCCGTAGACGTCCTCGTCCCACTTCATCGAGCGCTTGAGCGAGTCCATCGCGTAGTGGGCGCGGTCCTCTCGGCCGTGCTCGACGAAGATCTCGAGCTTCACCTCGCGCCCGGACAGGGTGACGAAGCGATCCTCGATCCGGCCGAAGTCGCCGGCCACCATCGCGTAGAGATAGGCAGGCTTGGGGAAGGGGTCGTGCCAGATCGCGTAGTGCCGATCGGTTCCGGGAATGTCGCCCTTCTCCACCGGATTGCCGTTGGACAGAAGGAAAGGTGCGTCGGCGCGCCGTGCCTCGATCCGGGTGGTGTAGACCGCCAGCGCGTCCGGCCGGTCGTAGGCGTAGGTGATGCGGCGGAAGCCCTCCGCTTCGCACTGCGTACACCAGTTGCCCGACGAGCGATAAAGCCCCATCAGCTTGGTGTTGGCGGCCGGATCGAGCCGCGTGACGATGGTCAGGCGGAACTCTCCGGCCGGCGGCGCCAGCAACTCGAAACGCTGCGGATCGCGCCGATAGGCCGTCGGCGTCAGCGGCACGCCGTCGAGGAGCACCGCGGCGAGTTCGAGTTCGTCGCCGTCGAGGACCAGCGGCGTGCCCGCCGCCGTCCCGTCGCGCCGGGCGAAACCGGTGACCGCGGTGACGATCGTCTCGGCCGGATCGAGCCGGAAATCGAGCTGGACGGTGGTGACGCGATAGGCGGTCGGGCGATGGTCGGCGAGCCGGACCGGAGGGGTTTCGGCTTGCGCTGCGACGTGATCCATCGACGAATTCTCCCGGCTCCGGTCCTCTCGCGCGCCGATCTCCACCGCGGAAACTTCCGGGGAATCGCGCCGAAACCGGAGCATCGACCAAGAACGGTCCGACCGCGAGACGAGCGGACGACCGATCCCCACCTTTGATCTCGGCTCGCCGCGGCGTCGTTGATCTCGATCATGCGGCACGCCGCCGGAAGAACCGGCCGGGGGAGGGCCCCCGCGCGGCGTCGCGCGACTTGACTTGCGAACGACTGTCGACTATCGAATGACGAATAATGAAAATCGTCAGTCGATCGCTCTGACCCGGCGATCGGCCGGCGATCGGAGCGCGCCATGTCCCCCGCCGATCCCCTCGACGACCGCCCCGACACCCGCACCCGCATCCTCGATGCGGCCGACCGGTTGTTCCGCCACTACGGCTACGCCAAGACCACGGTCGCCGATCTCGCCCGCGAGCTCGGCATGTCGCCGGCCAACGTCTACCGCTTCTTCGCCTCCAAGCTGGAGATCGTCGAGGCGATCGCCGCGCGCATGCTCGACCAGCGCCATGCCCACAATCTGGCGATCCTCGCCTCGTCGGGCACCGCGGCCGAGCGCCTCGTCCGCTTCTTCGTCGACGCTCACCGCATGAACGTCGAGGCCTTCGCCTCGGACCCCAAGGCCTACGAGATCGTCGAAGTGGCGATGGCCGAGCAGTGGAAGACCATTTCGGATCATCTCGTCATGATGACCGACGTCGTCGAGAACCTGATCCGCGAGGGCATGGCGGCCGGCGAGTTTCCCCGTCGCGACGACGTCCGCCGCATGGCCGCCTGCACCCGTCAGGCCTTCGCTTCGCTCTTCCATCCGACCCTGATCCTCCAGTGCTCCGACGACCCCGAGCGGGCCGGGCCGGAGGAACTGGCCGAATTCGTCATCCGGGCTCTCCGGTGCCCCTGATCGCCGCCGCCGCGCGGTGATCCCGTCTTCTCGAGGAGAGTCCTCTCATGGTCCGCCCCACCCTCGTCCGCTCCGTCGCCCTCGCCGCGGCGCTCGCCACCGCCTTCGCCGTCTCCGGCTGCCGCAAGGAAGAGAAGAGCGACGCCGGTGAGCAGGTCCGCCCGGTCAAGACCGTCACCCTCACCGCCGGCGATCTCACCCGCACCATCCGCTACTCGGGGTCGGTACGCGCCCGCGTCGAAACCGCGCTCGGCTTCCGCGTTCCCGGCAAGATCGTCGAGCGCCGCGTCGACATCGGCGCCCGCGTCACCACCGGTCAGGCCCTCGCCCGCCTCGATCCGACCGATCTCGAGCTGGCCCTGAAGACCGCCGAGGCCAACGTCGCCGCCGCCCGTTCGCGGGTGAAGGTCGCCGAGGACAGCCGCGCCCGCGCCCGCGCCCTCAACACCAAGGGGTTCGTCGCCGACGCCAGCTTCGACCGCGCCCAGCTCGAATCCGATCAGGCCGTCGCCGCGTTGGAGGCCGCCGTCTCCGCCCGCGATCAGGCCGCCAACCAGATGGGCTATGCCGACCTCCTCGCCGACGCCGAGGGCATCGTCACCGACGTCCGGGCCGACGTCGGCCAGGTGGTCGCCGCCGGCACGCCGGTGGCGGTGCTCGCCCGCGACGGCGAGAAGGAGGTGGCGATCGCCGTCCCCGAACAGGACGTCGTCCACTTCGTCCGCGATCAGGCGGTGGAGGTGAGCTTCTGGGCCGACAGCCGGCTGCGGCTCGAGGGCCGCGTCCGCGAGATCGCCGGCTCCGCCGATCCCGCCTCCCGCACCTATGCCATCCGCGTCACCCTGCCGGCCGACGCCTCCGTCCGCCTCGGCATGACCGCGACGGTCGAAGCGCGCGTCCCCGTCGCCGCCGGATCGGTGGTGGTGCCGCTCGCCGCCCTCGCCGGGACGGGTGCGAGCCCCCGCGTCTGGCTGCTCGACACCGCCACCGCCACCGTGACGCCGCGCGACGTCGTGCTCGGCCCGGTGACCCCCGGCGGCATCCGGATCCTGGACGGGCTGAAGCCGGGCGATCGCGTCGTCGTCGCCGGCGTCCAGTTCCTCACCCCCGGTAGGAAGGTGGCTCTCGCCGCCGAGACGTCTGGCGCCGCGGCTCCCGCCGCCTCGCCCGTCCGCTGACGCCGCGACGGCAGGAGATCCGCATGCTGAGCTTCTCTTCCTCCGCCACCGGCTTCAATCTGTCGCGCTGGGCGATCCGCCATGGTCATCTGACCCGCTTCTTCTTCGTGCTGACGGTGATCGCGGGCGTCTTCTCGCTGATGAACCTCGGCCAGAAGGAAGACCCGGACTTCACCTTCCGCGTCATGGTCGTCCAGGCCGCCTGGCCCGGCGCCAGCCTGGAGGAGATGCAGGATCAGGTCGTCGACAAGATCGAGCGCAAGCTCCAGGAAACCCCCGGCCTCGAACACGTGAAGTCGTACACCCGTGCCGGCTCGGCGGTGGTGATGGTCAACATCCGCGGCGACGTCTTCGGCCGCGACGTCACCGACGCCTTCTATCAGGTCCGCAAGAAGATCCACGACATTCAGGACAGCCTGCCCAGCGGCGTGCTCGGCCCCTGGTTCAACGACGAGTTCGGCGACACCTACATCGCCCTCTACGCCTTCACCGGCGCCGGTTTCTCCGCCCCCGAACTGAAGGACTTCGCCAAGCGCGCCCGCGACGTCGCGCTGCGCGTGCCCGGCGTCGAGAAGGCGCCGATCCTCGGCGACCAGCCGGAGAAGATCTTCATCGACGTCTCGTCGAAGACCCTCGCCGAACGCGGCATCACCGCCAAGTCGATCGCCGAGGCCCTCGCCCAGCAGAACGCCATGGATCCCGCTGGTCGCGTCGAGACCGGCGGCCGGTCGGTGCGCATCGCCGTCGACGGCATGCTCCATACCGTCGAGGAACTGCGCGAGCTGCGCATCCGCGCCGGCAACGAGGTCATCCGCCTCGGCGACATCGCCACCGTCTCCACCGGCCTGATCGACCCGCCCGAACGGCTCTTCCGTTACGACGGCAAGGAGTCGGTGGTGCTCGGCGTCGTCATGGGCAAGAGCGGCAACGTCACCACCATCGGTCGCAACCTCGCCGCCGAGATGAAGCATCTCGAGGCGAGCCTGCCGGTCGGCGTCGAACTCGCCCGCATCTCCGACCAGCCCGAGGTGGTCGCCCATTCGATCGCCGAGTTCTTCGAGGCGCTGGTCGAGGCGCTGGTGATCGTGCTCGCCGTCTCCTTCCTGTCGATCGGCTGGCGCGCCGGCACGGTGGTGGCGATCACCATCCCGCTCGTCCTCTGCGCCACCTTCGCGGTGATGGCGGTGATGGGCATCGACCTGCAGCGCATCTCGCTCGGCGCCCTGATCATCGCCCTCGGCCTGCTCGTCGACGACGCGATGATCGCGGTGGAGATGATGGAGCGCAAACTCGACGAGGGGCTCGACAAGATCTCCGCCGCCTCCTTCGCCTACACCTCCACCGCCTTCCCGATGCTGACCGGCACGCTGGTCACCACCGCCGGCTTCATCCCCGTCGGCTTCGCCAAGTCGACCGCCGGCGAATACGTCAACTCGCTGTTCTGGGTGGTCGGCATCTCGCTGGTCGTGTCCTGGATCGCGGCGGTCTACTTCACGCCCTGGATCGGCAACCTGATCCTCGAGGCCCGGCCCCACACCGGCGAACATCACGACGCCTTCGATACGCCCTTCTACCGGACCCTGCGCGGCATCATCGGCTGGGGCGTGCGCCATCGCATCGTCGTCATCGCCGCGACGCTCGTCGCCTTCGGCGTCGGCGTCTACGGCTTCAAGCTGGTGCCGAAGAGCTTCTTCCCGGAGTCGACCCGCCTCGAGTTGCTCGTCGACCTGTGGTTCCCGGAGGGCACCGCCATCGGTGAGACCGATGCACGCACCCGCGAAATCGAGAAGCGCATCCTCGCCGATCCCGACCAGACCTTCGTCGCGACCTTCGTCGGCGAGGGCGCGCCGCGCTTCTACCTGCCGCTCGATCAACAGCTGCGCAATCCGAACTACGCCCAGTTGCTCGTCTATTCGCGCGACCCGGAGGCCCGTCAGCGGCTCCTCGGCAAGATCCGCACGATGATCGCCGCCGACTTCCCCGAGATCCGCTTCAAGGTCGATCGCCTGTTCAACGGCCCGCCGGTCGGTTGGGCGGTCCAGATGCGCGTCACCGGACCGGATCGGACCGAGGTCCGCCGCGTCGCCGACGAGGTCAAGGCCGCCTTCCGCGAAGATCCGATGCTCTCGACCGTCCACGACGATTGGCTGGAGCCGGTGCCGGCGCTGCGCCTCGTCGTCGATCAGGACCGCGCCCGCGCTCTCGGCGTCACCTCGCAGATGATCCGTCAGACCCTCCAGGCGGCGATCTCCGGCGCCCCGATCGGCGAATTCCGCGACGGTGACGAGACCGTGTCGATCGTCCTGCGCGAGGCCGAGGGCGGACGCAATCTCCTGACCGCGGTCGAGGAGACCTACGTCCCGACCCTGACCGGCCGCTCCATCCCGATGTCGCAGATCGCCAAGGTGGTGCCGGTGCTCGAGCCCGGCATCGAGTGGCGGCGCGATCGCCTGCCGTCGATCACCGTACGCGGCATCATCCCCGACGGGGTGCCCTCGAACGACATCACGGCGCGCATTTTCGAGAAACTGAAGCCGGTCCGCGACGGCCTCGCCCCGGGCTATGCCGTCGAGATGCAGGGCGGCGTCGAGGAATCGGCCAAGAGCCAGGCCTCGATCAACGCCAAGGCGCCGCTGATGATCGTCGTGATGATGGTGCTGCTGATGCTGCAGTTGCAGCACTTCGGCAAGACCATGCTGGTGTTCATGACCGCGCCGCTCGGCCTGATCGGCGCCTCGGCGGCGCTGCTCGCCACCAACTCCGCCTTCGGCTTCGTGGCGATCCTCGGCGTCATCGCGCTCGCCGGCATCATCATGCGCAACTCGGTGATCCTGATCGATCAGATCGGCCAGGACATCGCGGCCGGCTTCCACCCCTGGCACGCCACCATCGAGGCGGCCGTGCGCCGCTTCCGGCCGATCATGTTGACCGCCGCCGCCGCGGTGTTGGCGCTCATCCCGATCGCCCAGTCGGCCTTCTGGGGGCCGATGGCCTACGCCATGATGGGCGGCATCCTCGCCGCCACGGTGCTCACCATCATCGTGCTGCCCGCCGCCTACGCCCTGTTCTTCCGGGTGAAGCCGCCGAGCGCGATCGACCCGGCCGATCGGCTCGACGTCGGCATCTCGGTGGAGGCGGATCTCGAGGCGAAGTGACCGCGCTCGCGGGTCAGACCACGTCGGCGGTCGCCTCGACCGCCCGCGCCGGCTCGCCCCAGCCGTGTCCGGTCGGGCTGGGCACCGGCGGCCCGTCCGACTGCCGCCGGACGAGCGTCAGCGGCCAACGGCGGATCGGCTCGATCGGTTTGCCGTCGATCTTGCCGATCAGCACGTCGATGGCGTGACGCGCCATCGCCTCGATCGGTGCCCAGACCGCGGTGACCGGCGGTGAGGCGTAGACCAGGGCGGGATTGTCGCCGAAGCTGATCACCGACACGTGGCGACCGGGCACCAGTACCGAATCGGAGATCGCCCGCAGACCGCCGAGGGCCATGCGGTTGGCGAAGTAGACGATCGCGGTGGGATGATCGGCAGTCGTCAGCAGCCGCGACGTCGTCGCCCGTCCGCCGTCCTCGCAGAAGTCCGCCGGCTCCACCTGGAGGTCGATCCCCAGGGTGGTCGCCCAACTCCGGAACGCTTCGATGCGCGACCGCGCGAAGGCGAAATCCCCCTGCGGCACGACGATCGCCATGCGCCGATGGCCGAAGCCTGCGAGTCGTGTCAGCACCGTCTCGGCGGCCCCCTCGTTGTCGACGCCGATCGCCGTCACCTCCGGCAGATCGTGATGCTCGGCGCCGAACACCACGAAGGGAATGTTGGCGGCGGTGAGATAGCGGATGCGCCAGTCGTCCTCGTGGGTACGCAACAGCAGCAGCCCGTCGATGCGCCGTTCCTCCACGGCCCGTCGGAAGGTGCGCGACGCGTCGACGTGGTGGGTGGCGTCGGCCATCGACGGCAGCAGCACCAGGTCGCGGTCGAGCTCCGAGAGCCGCCCCCAGGCCGCGGCGAAGGCCGAATAGAGATAGACGTCGGTGATGGCGTCAGGTCCTGCCGGGGCGGCCACGCCGATGGCGTCGGTTCGCCCCTTCTGCAGCCGGCGCGCCGTCGCGTTCGGCACGTAGCCGATCCGCTCCGCCTCTGCCTTGACCCGACGGCGGGTTTCTTCCGCGACATCCGAATACCCGGCCAAAGCACGCGACACCGTGGTGACGCTGAGGCCGAGTGACGCCGCGATGTATCTGAGAGACATGTGTGTTTCGAAACCCTGCCGAGAGCAACTCTCGCCATCCGCTTCTCTTTGGTCCGACGTCTCTTTCGCATCGTTGACAGGGAATGCTAGCGCGGGATGCGAGTGTTGAAAAGCTCTGATGTGGAGCTTCAAGAAAATCGTGACCTCGGTCCCGGGGAAAGATCTGCCTTCCCCCGACGTTCGCAGGGGAAGGAATTTCGATTCGAGCTTGCGCATACTCGAGATTCAACGAGGGGGGTCTGCCAATTCGTCAGGCAGGGTAATGCAGCAGCCCGGGCCAGACGAGCGATCCGTGAGTCACCGGGCATCGCTCCCCGGATGCGACCCGGAGCGTCGTCCGCCGCTTCGCGCCCCCGACGAGGTGTCTCCGGCTCTATCCCGGCGGGTCGAATTCGCCGACCGGACTGGCGGAACGCGCGTCAAATCCGGTAGCATCCCGCGTTCCCATCGCGGAATGCGTCGGTGTCGACGGGATCCCGCGCGTCGAGCGAGGGGCGTCGGAGAGACCGGAACGACCCGGAGGGCGTCGATGACGGTGGAGACGCTGCCGAAAACCTCCGCGAGACTGGGGGTGGGGGATCATCCGCTCCGGTCACACGCGGAACTCGGATTTTGAAACACGGACTTGTCGATACGTGAAGGGCTGCACGATCATGATGGATACGTTCGACCGTCTCGCTGAACACCCGTTCGTCGATACGCGAAAGCTGGAGTGCATCCGGCACGATTGGGGGACGCTTTACGTGTCCGCTCTCGCCAAGGAGTCGTTGCCGAAGCTGGACTGTCGTCCCAACGCGAAGGACAACGTGCTCGTCGTTCTCGGCACCTTCCGCGGCCAGATCATGCTCCAGGGCAGCAACAATCTCTGCATCCTCGGTGGTGACGATCAAAAGACGTCGCTCATGAATCTCTATTTCTGGGGCCGCGACAGCACGTTCGTCTTCGGTCCGCGCAGCACTTCGAATGGGTTCTCGGCGGAGTTCGTCAACAAGGAGCGGATCACTGTCGGCGAAGACTGCATGTTCGCGTCCGAAATCGTACTTCGGACGACGGATCGACATGCCATCATCGACAGGAGTGGCGAGATCGTCAATCGCTCCAAGCCGATCAGCATCGGTGATCACGTCTGGATCGCCCAGCGGGTCACCGTCATGAAGGGGGTCGAGGTCGGCAACGGCGCGATCCTGGCGGCCGGCGCGATCGTGACCAAGTCGGTCCCCTCCGGCGCGATCGTCGCCGGAAACCCGGCGAAGATCGTGCGCCGCGACGTCACCTGGACGCGGTCGCCGGGACCGAACGCCGAGGAGAGCGCCAAGGCCCTGGCCTTCCTGGACCAGCCGACCCCGGCGTGATAGCGACTGCGACGCCGGGCCGGGGGTGAGGAGCCTCGTCGTCCGCGGATCGTCCGAAAGATCGATTGCCGATCCGCTCCGGCGTCCTATCTGAGGCCTCGGATCCCGGTGCGTCACGCCGCCGTGGCGGGATCCGGTCCCGGTTGACGGACGACCGGCGACGTTGTCTATCGAACCCCTCGAGCGTCGGCCGCTCGCCCATGTGCCGACCTTCCTCAGTGCTCCACCGGAGAAATGTGATGGCCGTTACCAGCGAGCAGGTCCTGCAAGCTCTCTCTCGTCTCGCCGCGCCCGACGGTCGCGGTTCGCTCGCCGCGTCGTCAGCGCTCTCCCAGATCGTCGTCAAGGACGGCAAGGTGTTCTTCTCGATCGGCGTGCCTTCCGCCGATGCCGGGAAGTTGGAAACGTTGCGCGCCGCCGCCGAGGCCGCGGTGAAGGCGCTTCCCGGCGTCGAGAGCGTCATGGTGGCGCTCACCGCCGATCGGCCGACCAAGCCGACCCTTCCCAACAAGCCGGCCGCCGCCGACGACGAGGGCATGCTGCCCGGCGTGCGCCATGTCGTCGCAGTCGCCTCGGGCAAGGGCGGCGTCGGCAAGTCGACCACCGCGGCCAACTTCGCCCTCGGCCTCGCCGCCCTCGGCCTGAAGGTCGGCCTGCTCGACGCCGACATCTACGGCCCCTCGGTGCCCAAGCTCTTCGGCCTCACCGGCGTCAAGCCGGAGATCCGCGATCAGATGCTGGTCCCGATCGAGACCTGCGGCATCCGCGTCATGTCGATCGGCTTCCTGGTCGACGAGGACGCGCCGATGATCTGGCGCGGACCGATGGTGATGAGCGCCGTCA
>ERZ1645187.2150-NODE-2150-length-17642-cov-17.280093_pt1 | contig 17642 bp, 16 predicted proteins | sample MGYA00575352_ERZ1645187 | MGnify/ENA primary metagenome ERZ1645187 (study PRJEB40837, sample SAMN11349314) | freshwater sediment metagenome | isolation source: river sediment | host: Sediment | place: India: Wazaribad , New Delhi | collected 2017-02-21 ... | reverse complement strand
CGATATCCTCGAGCAGGGTGTTCTGCATGTCCCAGTAGGTGCCGCTGTAGGCCGGGGTATAGACGGAGCGGCCATCAATCATCACCAGCAGCTTGTTGGAGGTGAAGCCTCCGAAACCGCGGGAAGCGACCGACCACTTACTGGAACTGATGCGCGCCACCTGCATTCCGGGCGCCATGGCCAGGGCATCGGCGACGGTGGTCACTCCGGAGCGGCGGATATCCTCCTGGGTGATGACAAAGACAGCGGCGGCCGTATCGGCCAGGGTCTGGGGTTTTTTCGCCACCGAGGTAATGGTGATCTGCATCAATTGCGCCAGATCCATGTCAAAATACCTGTCCCCACTGTTCGTTTCTGCCCAAGCCTGCGTCAGTGCCGGCAGAAAGAAACAGACCTGAGCGAGAAAGGCAATACCCCTCAGTTTCGCTGGACTTTTCATCAACACCCTCTTGTTCTGCTGTTTGTTGCTCATTTACATTTTTAAGCTCCTGGCGCGTCAGGCTTTGCTTGGCGCACCAGAAGCTTGAAATCTAAGTTTGCCGCTTGCGATCAGTCGCTGCATCCTTGGATGCAGTCATCCCTGGTGTCCGAGCAGTCCAGTTTGCAGTCCAGATCCTCGCCGCAGCCCTTGGTGCATTTCTTGTAGGCAATCTGGCAACCGGCCTTGCAGTTGTCGGACGCGGCCACGGAGGCGACCCCGCCCAGGGTGAAGGTCAGGGCCACGAGAACAGCCAGGGTCATGGTGCTCAGCTTGTGCATTGTTTGTCCTCCTTGGTGGTGGGTGGGCAATGATGCCGCCAAAAAAGTTTCCTTGTAAAAATTGTAGCGGTCCGCCGCCGCCTGTCCAATTTTTTCTGCGCCTGGATATTTTTTTGCGCAGCTGGACCACGCTCGCCGTCAGCCCCCCTTCCGACCCACCATGCAGCAGCAGGGCATGCTCATTGCCCTCCCCTCCTCAATACATCCTGTGCCGGAACAGCCAGGTGGCTGTGGCCAGCGTCACCACCGCGATCACCGACATGGGCCAGATGTCGTGCCAGAAGTACTCCAGCCCCGCACCCTCGAGAAAGACCCGGCGGACGATGGTCAAAAAGTACCGCATGGGGTCCAGATAGGTGAGCTTCTGCATGAACGCCGGCATGTTGGCGATGGGCGTGGCAAAGCCGCTGAGGATTACCGCCGGCACGATGAACAGGAACGAGCCGAGCAGGGCCTGCTGCAGGGTGGCGGAGAACGAGGAGATCATCAACCCCACGCCGATGATCGACAGCACGTAGATGACCAGGGCCGGGTACAGGGTGGCCAGGCTGCCCACCAGCGGGATGCGGAACCAGAAGACCGCCACCAGGATGATGAGCGAGGCCTCGCCCACGCCCACGATCAGCCCGGGCACGGCCTTGCCGATCAAAATCTCCACGGGCCTCAGCGGGGTGACCAGCAGCTGGTCAAAGGTGCCGGCCTCGCGCTCGCGCGCCACGGAAAGGGCCGTGACCACCAGGGTGACGATCATGGCCAGCAGGGCGATGATCCCGGGGACGATGAACCAGCGGCTCTCCAGGTTGGGATTGAACCAGGCGCGGATGGTCAGCCGGGCCGGCAGGCTGGTGCCGCTCACCTGCTCGGCCCATTCCTGGTTGAAGTCGGTGACAATGGTGCGCACGTAGTTGAGCGCCAGCATGGCGGTGTTCGAGTTGCGGCCGTCGATGATCACCTGCACCGGGCAGCTCTCGCCGCGGCCGGCCCGGGCCGAGCACTCCTCGCCGATGCGCAGGGCCATGAGCGCCCGGGTGGAGTCGATGAGCGGCTTGATCTCGTCCTCGGTCTGCAGGAAGCCGATCACGTCGAAGCCCACGGACCGCTCGAACCGGCTGACCAGTTCCCGGCCCAGACTGCCCCTGTCCTCGTTGAGCACCACCAGGCGGACGTTCTCCAGGTCAAAGGTGGCGGCATAGCCAAACACCAGCAGCTGCACGATGGGCGGCACGACCACGGCCATGCGGCTGTTGCGGTCGCGGAACAGGGCCAGGAACTCCTTGACGATCAGGGCGAGGACGCGGGTGACCATGGCTGCCCCCTACTCCAGGTTTTTCCGGGTGCGGCGGTAGACCAGGCCGAGGAAGAACACGGCCATCGCCACAAGCGCCAGCGCGTTGGGCAGGATAACGCTCCACACGTCGCCCACAAGGAACAGGGTCTGGAGAATGCTCACATAGTAACGGGCCGCGATCAGGTGGGTGACCGCCTGGATCACCGGCGGTACGCTGCGGATGTCGAAGATGAACCCGGAGAGGATGAAGGCCGGCAGAAAGGTGCTGATCATGGCGATGAGCGAAGCCACGAACTGGGAGCGCACCATGGTCGAGATGAACAGCCCCATGCCCAGCGCCACCAAGAGGAACAGGGCCGAGGTGGCGATGAACAGCCAGAGCGAGCCGCGCATGGGCACATGGAAGAGGAACCGGGCCATGACCAGTGACAGCGCCAGCCCGCCCATGCCGAGGATGAAATACGGGATCAGCTTACCGAGCAGCAGCTCGTTCACCGAGATGCGGGTGACGAGCAGGGCCTCCATGGTGCCCCGCTCCCACTCCCGGGTGATCACCAGGGCGGTGAGCAGGGCGCCGATCAGGGTCATGATCACGGCCAGCACCCCGGGCACGAGAAAGTCGGTGGAGCGGATCTGCGGGTTGAACCAGATGCGCTGCTCCAGCGCCACCGGCGCCTGCAGGGTGCGACCGGCCCGCTCGGCCTGCTGTTCGAGCCAGCCGTACCAGATGGCCTGGATGTAGTTCTGCACCAGCCGGCCGGTGTTGGCGTCCACGCCGTTGACGATCACACTCATCGGCGGCGAGCCGCGGTTCAGGTAGTCGCGCTCGAAGTTGGCGCGCAGCCAGATGATGCCGTCCACCCGGTTGGCGCGCAGCAGGGCCTCCGCCTCCTGGATGGACGGCGTGACCACGGGCGCGAAATAGGGCGACTGGAAAAAGCCGCCGCTGAAGTTCAGTCCCTGCGGCCCGGGTTCCTCGAGCACCACGGCCACGGGCACGTTGCGCGCGTCCAGGGACACGCCGTAGCCGAAGATGAGCAGCAGCAGCAGCGGCAGCACAAAAGCGATGGCAATGCTCGACGGGTCGCGGATCACCTGCAGCCATTCCTTGCGGATCATGCCGGCAAGCCGCATGCCTGCCTCGTGCTTCATGCCCGCCCCTCCTGGTTGCCCTTGGTCTCCAGCAGGCTGATGAAAGCCTCCTCCATGGTCGGCTCGCCCTGCCCTGCCCGGGTGGTGCGCCGCTTCATCTCCTCGGGCGTGCCCTCGGCCAGCACCCTGCCCTCGGCCATGATCACCAGCCGGTCGCAGTACTCGGCCTCTTCCATGAAATGGGTGGTGACCAGCACGGTCACCCCCTGGTCGGCCAGGCTGTTGATCTGGGTCCAGAACTCGCGCCGGGCGAGCGGGTCCACGCCCGAGGTGGGCTCGTCGAGAAAGAGCACCTCGGGTTCGTGCATGAGCGCCACCGCCAGGGCGAGCCGCTGCTTGTAGCCGAGCGGCAGGGTCTGGCTGTCGGCCGCGGCATAGGGCTGCAGGTGGAAGGTGGTGAGGGCCCAGTCGATCTGGCGGCTGCGGCGGCTGCCGCGCAGGCCGTAGGCGCTGCTGAAGAAACGCAGGTTCTGGAGCACGGTCAGGTTGCCGTACAGGGAAAAACGCTGGGCCATGTAGCCGATGCGCGCCCGGGCCGCGGCCGCGGCGGTGCGCAGGTTGAGCCCGGCCACGGTGCAGTGGCCGCTGGAGATGGGCAACAGGCCGCAGAGCATGCGGAAGGTGGTGGTCTTGCCGGCGCCGTTGGCGCCGAGCAGGCCGAAGATCTCGCCGCTCCGCACCCGGAAGCTCACCCGGTCCACGGCCGTGAAGCTGCCGAAACGCCGCACCAGGTTGTCGGCCGCGATCACGTCGCCGCCTCCGGCCGGCCGGCTGCGCTGCTGCAGTTCGATGCCGGTCGGGCTGGCGGCCTGATCGTCCGCGGACTTGAGGGTGGCGATGAAGTAGTCCTCGAAGCGCGGTTCGGCCGGGGTGACGGCCGCATGCACGTCTTGGGGGGCAAGCGTCTCCGGCGCGGCCACGGCCTCCCGGGTGATCACCCGCAGGCTGGTGCCGAGGATGAGGGCGTCGAGCACCGCCGGGTGGCGGCCGAGGCTGCGCTGCAGGTCGCGCCTGGCCGCCTCCGGGGCGCGCAGGGTCCAGGTGCGGCCGGCCACCTGGCGGCTGAACGCCTGCGGCTGGTCGTGGCCGAGGATGCGGCCCTGGTGGATGAGCACCACCTCGGCGCAGCGTTCGGCCTCGTCCAGGTAGGCGGTGCTGAGCAGCACGCTCATGCCCTCGGACTCCACCAGGCGGTAGACGATCTGCCAGAGTTCGCGCCGTGACACCGGGTCCACGCCCACGGTGGGCTCGTCGAGCAGGAGCAGGCGCGGCGGCCGCACCAGGGTGCAGACCAGGCCGAGCTTCTGCTTCATGCCGCCGGAGAGCCGGCCGGCCAGCCGCTGACGGAACCCCGCCAGCCCGGCCATGGCCAGCAGCCGGTCGTAGCGTTCGGCCCGCGCATCGCGGGGCACGCCCTGCAGGTCGGCGTACAGGTCCAGGTTTTCCTGCACGCTCAGATCTTCGTACAGGCCGAAGCGCTGGGGCATGTAGCCGATATTGGCCTGCACGGTCAGGGGTTCGGCCACCGCGTCGATGGAGAGCACCCTCAGGCTGCCCCGGTCCGGGGTGAGCAGGCCGGCGCAGAGCCGCATGAGGGTGGTTTTGCCGGCGCCGTCCGGGCCGATCAGGCCGGTGACCCGGTGGGGGCGGATGGTGCAGCTGACCCTGTCCAGGGCGGTCAGCCGCTGCTTGCCCGTCGGGAAGGTCTTGACCACCTCCTCGACCACCAGCGCCGGCGCGGTCTCGGTCTCCGGTCTGGCCCCAGGGGCCGCGGAGTCGGTCATGAGCCGGGCTGCGGATCGGGGCCGCAGGACGGGGCGGGCGCGGATTCGGGCCGCGCCCCGGGCTGCAGGGTCACGGTCACCGGCATGCCCAGGCGCAGTTCCTCTTGCGGGTCGCAGACAAAGATGCGCGCCCGGTAGACCAGCTTGGTGCGCAGTTCGGTGGTTTCCACGGTCTTGGGGGTGAACTCGGCGGTGGAGCTGATGAACCCGACCCAGCCCTGGTAGGTCTTGTCCGGCAGGGTGTCGGTGCGCACCTCGGCGCGCATGCCCTCGTGCACCAGGCCCAGGTCCGGCTCGCTGATGTAGGCCCGTACCCACAGCGGGTCGGTGAGCGCCAGGGTGAACACCGGCGCGCCGGGCGCGGCCATGGCCCCGGGCTCGAGGATGCGGGTACGGATCACGCCCGCGGCCGGGGCGAGCAGGCGGGTGTCCTCGAGCCGCTGCGCGGCCAGGTCGCGGGCCGCCGCCAGGGCGGCGAGGCTTGCCTCGGCCGCGGCGATGTCCTCCTGCCGCGGACCTTCCACGACCAGCGAGACCTCCTCCTCGGCAGCCTTGAGGTTGGCCTGCAGGGTTTCGACCCGGGTACGGGCCGTGTCCACTTCCTGCACGGAGATGCGGTTCACGGTACGCAACTGCTGTTTGCGCGCCAGTTGGGTGGCAGCGTCCGCCAGGCTGGCCCGGGCCGAGGCCGTGGCCGCCCGGGCCCGCGCCACCTCCTGGGGCCGGCTGCCCTGGCGCAGCCGGGCGAGCACCTGGGTCTGGGCCGCCACCTCGCCGTTCAGCCGCTGCAGTTCGAGCTGGTAGCGGGTCGGGTCGAGTTCGGCCACCACCTGGCCGGCCGCGACCCGCGCACCCTCGTCCACGGGCAGGGCGCGGATGCGGCCCGCGTCCTGGAAGGCGAGCTGCACCTCGCGGATATCGACGTTGCCGTACAGGGTGAGCGGGGCGGAACGATCACCGCTGCGGCGGTCGTCCGAACAGGCGGAGAGCACAAGCGCGGCCATGATCAGGGCCGCCAGGGTGGAGCGCACAGGGGAAAAACGCATGGACAGGACTCCCGGGATAGCGGACGAAAGCGGCCCCGCCTGCCAGGGGGGCCGCGCCGTGGTGTTCACTCGCCGATGATCTTCACCAGCACCCGTTTCTTGCGCCGGCCGTCGAACTCGCCGTAGAAGATCTGCTCCCAGGTGCCGAAATGGAGCTTGCCGCCAGTCACCGCCACCACCACCTCGCGGCCCATGACCTGGCGCTTGAGATGGGCGTCGGCATTGTCCTCGTAGCCGTTGTGGCGGTACTGGTTGACCGGCTCGTGCGGGGCGAGCCGCTCCAGCCACTGTTCGTAGTCGTGGTGCAGGCCGGATTCGTCGTCGTTGATGAACACCGAGGCAGTGATGTGCATGGCGTTGCACAGGAGCAGCCCTTCCTGGATGCCGCTCTCGCGCAGACACTCCTCCACCTGCGGGGTGATGTTGACAAAGGCCCGGCGGGTGGGCACGTGCAGCCACAGTTCCTTGTGATAGCTTTGCATGGGGGCTCCGGGGTGAAGGGAACGCGCAGGTATTGGTTCAGTCGATATATCGGGAGGCTATGCCCTGGAATTGCGGTTCCACGGCAAGAAAGGCGTCCAGCACCCGCGGGTCGAAATGGCACCCGCGGCCCTCGATCATAATGCGCATGGCCTCCTCGTGGCGCATGGCCTCCTTGTACACCCGCTTGGAGATGAGCGCGTCGTACACGTCGGCCACGGCCATGATCCGGCCGGCCAGGGGGATGGCCTCGCCGGCCAGACCGCGCGGGTAGCCGCTGCCGTCGAACTTTTCGTGGTGGCTGCCGGCGATCTCCTTGGCGCAGCTGAGAAACGAGGTCGGGTGGCCGGCCATCTGCTCCAGGTTGGCGATGGCCTCCTCGCCGAACAGGGTGTGGGCCTTCATTTCCTCGAACTCCTCGGCGGTCAGCTTGCCCGGCTTGAGCAGGATCGAATCGCGGATGGCCACCTTGCCGATGTCGTGCAGCGGCGCGGACTTGTGCAGCAGGGTGATGTAGTCCGGGGTGAGGGTGGCGGTGAAATGGCCGCGGCTTGCCAGGGTTTCGGCGAGCAGGAGCACGTATTCGCGGGTGCGGTGGATGTGGCTGCCGGTCTCCGGGTCGCGGTACTCGGCCATCTCGCCCATGGCCTCGATGATCACGTCCTTGAGCAGCTCGGCCTCGGTGGTCCGTTCCTCCACCAGCCGTTCCAGGTTGGTGCGGTAGGCGTAGAGTTCCAGGTGGTTGCGGACCCGCGAGCGCAGTTCCACGCCCTTGAAGGGTTTGACCACGTAGTCCACCCCGCCCAGGCTGAAGCCGCGGGCCACGTCCTCGGAGTCGGCCTTGGCGGTGAGAAAGATCACCGGGATGGACCGGGTGACCGGGTTGCGCTTGAGCCGCTCGGCGGTCTGGAACCCGCTGATGCCGGGCATCATCACGTCCATGAGCACGAGCTGCGGCCGGCTGGCGGTGATCCGCTCGATGGCCTGTTCGCCCGAGGTGGCGTAGGCGAAATCGCAGTCCAGTTCGCGCAGGTGGGACAGGGCGATCTGGATGTTCTCGGGCACGTCGTCAACGATGAAGACCAGGGGTTTGGCAGGCTGCATGGGCATCTAGGCCGGTATCCGTTCGAGCTGGGCAAGGAGCCGTTCCACGCCGGCGATGTCCGGCGTCCGGGCGTGTTGAACCAGTTCCGCGCCCAGGCGGACCAGGTCCGGTTCGTTGACCGCCGCGCCACGCTCCTGCATGGCCTGGCCCAGGGCTGCGGCCGAACTCAGGCTGCCGGAACGGCTCGCCTCCTGGCGCAGGGTTTCGAGCTGGCCGGTCCAGGCAGGGCGCAGCCGCGGGGACGGGTCACTGTCTGCCTCCGCTGCCTGGCTGGCGGCGATGGCCGGCGTTCGCGGCGGATCGGTGCCGAGAAACCGGTCCACGGTCCGCTGCAGGGTCTCCAGGCGGAAGGGCTTCTGCAGCAGGCCGTCAAAGGTCGGCCGGTATTCGTCCTCGCCGAGCAGGTCGCCGGTCATGACCACCACCGGCACGGCTGCCAGGGCCGGGTCACGGCGCAGCCGGCGGGTCACCTGGCGGCCGTCCAGGCCGGGCAGATTGAGGTCCATGAACACCAGGTCCGGCCGCCGTTCGGCCGCCAGGTACAGGGCGGCCTCGCCGCTGTCCGCGGTGCACACCTCCACCGGGCTGTGGCGGAAAAAGTCGAGGAACACGTTCTTGATGATGGCCATGTCATCGACCACCAGGATGCGCGCCGGCCGGTCCAGGGGCCGGGGTGCAGCCGCGGGCTTCGCCGGTCCGGTCAACGGGTCGGCGGCCGCCACGGCCGGGAAGGTCACCGTGAAGCGGGTGCCCTCCCCTTCCCGGCTGGTCAGCTCGATCAGCCCGCCCATCATGGTCACCAGCCGGCTGCACAGGGTCAGGCCCAGGTCGGCGCCGTTGTACTTCTGCACCGTGTGTTCGGCATCGGGCTGGAAGAGTTCGAACAGCTTGTCCCGTTCCGCGGCCGGGATGCCGATGCCGCTGTCCTCGACCCGGAAGCGCAGGTCAAAGCGGCCGGGCGCACCGGCCGCGGGCCCGCCGTCCACGCTCACCTGCACGTAGCCCCGGGTGGTGTAGCGGATGGCATTGCCCACCAGGCTCTGCAGGCTCTGGCGCACGCGCTGGCCGTCGAGCACGAACACCCGCGGCAGGTCCGCATCGATGCTGGTGCGGAACTGCAGCCGCTTCTCCGCGGCCTGGGGCCGGCACATCTCGTCGATCTCGTCGACAATGGCCTGCAGCCGCACCGGGCCGGCCTGGATCTGCAGCCGGCCGGACTCGATCAGGGACAACTCCATGATGTCGTTGAAGATGCCCACCAGGGTGAGGCTGTTCTTGTGGATGATGTCGAGGAAATGCTGTTCGCGCGGCCCGAGCCCGGCCTCGCTGAGCATCTCGGTGTAGCCGATGATGGCGTTCATCGGCGTGCGCACCTCGTGGTTGATGTTGGCGATGAACTCCTTTTTCAGCCGGTTGACCGATTCCGACACCCGCGCCACCTCGGCGCGGCAGTCGTTGGCCGCGGGCAGCGGCTGGGCGGCCATTGGCGTGCGGTACCACAGCGCCAGCCGATGGCCGTCCTGATCGGTGTACAGGCTGAGCGGCCCCGGCTGGGCAAAGTGTTCATCCAGGGGGCCATCGCCCTGCAGGGCCGCGATCACCGGGTGGTCGAGCAGTTCCGGGGCGAGATCGCCGAGGCTTGCGCCAAGCGGGCTGTGTTCCGGCCCGGGCGCGGCCAGCGCGGCCCGGTTGGCGCGGATGACGCACAGGTGTGCATCCAGGCAGAGGATGGCCACCGGCGCCCGGTCCAGCACCTGCCAGACCGGGTCAGTCGGTTCGAGTGCACCAGTGACAGGGCGGCGGGCGCGCGGCAGCAGGGCCATGAGCGGGGCAAGGCTTTTCAAGGGGCTGGTCCGATGGCGGTGAGGGGGATGTTGTCGCCAGTATAGAACAGGTGCGGGGCGGATGTCAAAAGAGCGCGGCCCGCGGCGCTCAGGCCGCCTGCCGCCGGGCCGCATGGCGGCGGGCCGCGGCCAGCAGGCCGCTTGCCCATTCGGGCGTGGCCGAGGCGAGCACGTGGGTGTACAGGGCGAGCACGTTCTTGTGCACCAGGCCGTCGCGCTTGTCGGCGAACCCGGTGCCGCGCTCCATGGCCAGCACCAGCTCGCCGCTGTCGCCCTGCCAGTCATGGACCACCGAGTAGCGGAACTCGTGGCCGCGAATGGTCGTGCCCACCGGGTAGAAGCTGTTCGCCTGTTCCACGGTGCAGATCGAATAGCCGTGCGCCTGCGGTTTTCTGGCGAGCGAGAAGGTCACCGGGAACACGCCGGCGAGCGGAAATTCCCGCCCCTCGAGCAGGATCGAGCGGCCGAGGAAGATGAGCCCGCCGCACTCGGCGTACACCGGCAGGCCGGCCTCGATGCGCGCGCGCACCGAGGCGCGGAAGGTGGTGTTGGCGGCCAGTTCGCCGGCGCTGGTCTCCGGGAAGCCGCCGCCGATGTAGAGCGCGTCCAGGTCCGCGGGCAGGGTCTCGCTGTGCAGGGCGTCGATGGGCACCAGGCGGGCGCCGGCCGCGCGCAGTCCCTCGAGATTCTCCTCGTAGTAGAACTGGAAGGCCGCGTCGCGGAACACGCCGATGGTTACCTCGTCCGCGCGGACGCGCACCGGCCGGGGTTGCGGGGGCAGCGGCAGCACCGGTCGCATGGCCGCGCAGGCGGCGTCCAGGTCCACATGGGCCTCGACCGCGGCGGCCAGCGCGGCCACCGCCTCGTCCGCGGCCGCGTATTCCTGGTGCGGGGTCACGCCCAGGTGGCGCATGGGGAAGATGTCCCGGTGCAGCCGCGGCATGACGCCCAGCACCGGCAGGTCGGTGTAGCGCTCCACCGACTGGCGGACAATGGATTCGTGCCGGGCCGTGGCGATCTGGTTGAGGATCACGCCGGCGAAACGCAGGCGCGGGTCGAATGCCTGGCAGCCGAGCACCAGCGCGGCCACGGTGCGGGTGGTCTTGGCGCAGTTGACCACCAGGAGCACCGGCAGGTCGAGCAGCAGAGCCAGTTCCGCGGTGGAGTACTCGCCCGCCACGCTCACCCCGTCGTACAGGCCGCGGTTGCCCTCGATCACGGCAAAGGAGCAGTCCTGCAGGTGCGACTGGAAGGTGGTGACCATGGTCTCGGGCGTCATCAGGTAGGGATCGAGGTTGTAGCAGGGCCGGCCCGCGGCCTTGCCCAGCCAGCCGGCGTCGATGTAGTCCGGCCCCTTCTTGAACGGGACCACGCCCCGCCCCCGTTTGGCCAGGGCGCCGATCAGCCCCACCGAGACCACGGACTTGCCCGACCCGCCGCTCAGGCCGGCGAGCACCACGCTCTTCACTGTTTCCTGCTGCATGAACCCTTTCCCGTGCAGGCCGAGCCGCGCCTGCCAATCAATTTTTGAAACGATAAAACAAAATGTTGATGAACAAACCTCACCCGTTTTGACGCTTTCGCGGCACGACTCCCAGGTCGTGGGCAGGCAGGCCGAACTCGGCCCAGACCTCGTCGTAGAGGGTGTTGAGCCGCGTTTCCAGTTCCTGGCGGAAGACCTCGACCTCGGCGTGGCTGACCGGCGTGGGCACAAACAGCGGCTCGCCGTGGTGGAGGACAATGGTGGCAAAGGGCTTGGGAATGAGGGTGCGATCCCAGCTGTTGATGGCGATGGAGCGGTCCGTGGCCCAGGCCATGGGCAGGATGGGCCGGCCCGACTTGCTCGCCATGAGAATGGCGCCGGACTGGGCCCGCCGCGCCGGCCCCTGGGAGCCGTCGGCAACGATGCCGGCGCTGCTGCCCCGGCGCATCTGCTCGACCATCTCGCGCAGGGCGCGGAAGCCGCGCTGGTTCGAGCTGCCGCGCACCGGCAGGTGGTGGAACCGTTCGGCCAGGCGGGCGATGTACTCGCCGTCCCGGCTGGAACTGACCATCACCGCGGCCGAGTAGGCGCGCAGGTGGTAGAAGATGTACAGGAAAGAATAATGCCAGAACACGGCGATGGCCGCGCCGTTTTCACGCAGCACCGCATCCATCCGCTCCCGGCCGCGCACCCGCACTCGGCAGGTGGCGAACCACCCCCGGAGCAGGGTCGCGACCACCGGCGGGGCCACGGCAAGCGAGCATTTGTACCAGAAATCAGCCAACGGCCAGCTCCATCATCCTGAGTTCCCTGATCCGGTCGCGGTAGCCGGCCGCCTCCTCGAAGGCCAGCTGCCGCGCCGCTTCCTGCATCTTTTTCTCCAGCCCGGCGATCTCCCTCCGCAGTTCGTCGACGCTGTGATAGACCACCTCCGGCTCGGCCGCGGTGAGCAGGCCGAGCGACTCGGCATCCTCACCCTCGGCCGGGTGCCAGCCCGAGGCGCGCAGGTGCTGGGCCATGGCGTCCTTGATGCCGGAGATGACCGTGCGCGGGGTGATGTTGTGGGCCCGGTTGTGCGCCTCCTGGATGGCCCGGCGGCGGCTCGTCTCCTCCATGGTGGCCTGCATGGACGGGGTCACCCGGTCGGCGTAGAGGATGACCATGCCGCCCTCGTTGCGCGCCGCCCGGCCGCAGGTCTGCACCAGGGAGCGCTCGGAGCGGAGGAACCCCTCCTTGTCCGCATCGAGCACGGCCACCAGGGAAACCTCGGGAATATCGAGACCTTCGCGCAACAAATTGATGCCGATGAGCACGTCGTAGTCGCGCTGGCGCAGGTCGCGGATCAGCTCCACCCGCTCCAGTGTCTTGATGTCCGAGTGCAGGTAGCGCACGCGGATGCCCAGTTCCTCGTAGTACCGGGTCAGGTCCTCGGCCATGCGTTTGGTCAGGGTGGTGACCAGCACCGCCTCGTTGCGCTCGGCGCGAAGGCGGATCTCCTCGAGCAGGTCGTCCACCTGGCTGGAGGCCGGCCGCACCTCGATGCGCGGGTCGAGCAGACCGGTGGGCCGGATGAGCTGCTCGATCACGTGCTCGCCCGCCCTGCCCAACTCGTACGGCCCGGGCGTGGCGGAGACGTAGACCACCTGGCGGATGCGCTGTTCGAACTCGTCGAACCTGAGCGGCCGGTTGTCCAGGGCCGAGGGCAGGCGGAAACCGTAGTTGACCAGGGTCTGCTTGCGCGAGCGGTCGCCGTTGAACATGCCGCCCACCTGGGGCACGGCGATGTGCGACTCGTCGATGATGAGCAGGTAGTCGTCCGGGAAATAGTCGAGCAGGTTGGGCGGCGGCACGCCCTCGGGCTTGCCGGTGAGGTGGCGGCTGTAGTTCTCGATGCCGTTGCAGTAGCCGAGTTCGCCGATCATCTCCAGGTCGAACATGGTCCGCTGCTCCAGCCGCTGGGCCTCCAGCAGCCGGTTGTCGGCCTGCAGTTCGGCCAGCCGCAGCTGCAACTCGTCCTGGATGGAACGCACGGCCATCTTCAGGTTGGCCTGGCTGGTGACGAAGTGGCTGCCCGGAAACACGGTCAGCTCGTCCATGGTCTCCAGTTCCACCCCGCGCAGCGGGTCGATGACCACGATGCGGTCGATGGTGTCGCCGAAGAACTCCACGCGCACGGCCCGTTCCTCCTCGTGCACCGGAAAGATGTCGATGACGTCGCCGCGTACCCGGAAGGTGCCGCGGTGAAAGGAGATCTCGTTGCGCTCGTAGAGCATGAACACCAGCCTCCGCTGCACCTCCTCCATGGGGTAGTCGGTGCCGGCGCGCAGGAACAGGTGCATGGCGCTGTACTCCTCGGGCGAACCGAGGCCGTAGATGCACGACACCGAGGCCACGATCAGTACGTCCCGGCGGGTGAGCAGGGAGCGGGTGGCCGAGTGGCGCAGCTTGTCGATGGCGTCGTTGATGGCCGAGTCTTTCTCGATGTAGGTGTCCGAGGCCGGGATGTAGGCCTCGGGCTGGTAGTAGTCGTAGTAGGAAACGAAGTATTCCACCGCGTTGTGCGGGAACAGCTCGCGGAACTCGGCGAACAGCTGGGCCGCCAGCGTCTTGTTCGGGGCCATGACCAGGGTGGGCCGCTGCACCCGGGCCACCACCTGGGCCATGGTGAAGGTCTTGCCCGAGCCGGTGACGCCGAGCAGCACCTGGTCGCGCACCCCGGCCTCGATGTTGGCCACCAGGTGGTCGATGGCCGCGGGCTGGTCGCCCGAGGGGGTGAAGTCGGTGACGATCTCGAAGCGGCGGTCCGCGTCGTAGAACGGGGTGGTGACGGCGGCCGCGGCCGATGGGGTTGAGTGCGGGTCGTTGCTCACGTTTGCGTCACAAACGGTTGAAAGGACGAGGTCAGCGGACAGCCACGGTCAGCCGCGAGATGCAGATCGGTCTGTCCTGCTCATCGCGGATGGCGATCTGCCACACCTGGGTGGTGCGGCCGATGTGGATCGGCGTGGCCCGGCCGATCACCCAGCCGCGTGGCGCCGGCCGCAAATGGTTGGCGTTGATCTCCAGGCCGAGGCAGATCGTGCCTTCGGGCACCGCCAGGTAGGCCCCGGCCCCGCCCAGGGTCTCGGCCAGCGCGGCCGAGGCGCCGCCGTGGAGCAGGCCCATGGGCTGCATGGTGCGCTCGTCCACGGGCATGCGCGCCTCGACAAAGTCCGCGCCGATCTCGGTGAACTCGATGCCCAGGCACTGCACCAGGGTGTGGTTGCAGGCGATCTGCATCTCTTCCAGGCTGGGGTGTTTCTGCCACAACGGCGATGGGACGGGAGGGGCCATGGTGCTCCTTGCTGGCGGTTTCAGGCGGCTGCCCGCGGGCGGCGTCCGGTCTTCAGGGGCGGAGTGCTGTCAGTCCTCGTCCTCGTCGTCCTCGTCGAAATCGTAGGGGGCCAGATCGCGAATGATGCCGAGGAACACGCCCAGGGACTCGCTCAGGTTCTTGACGATCTCGCTGTACTGCTTCTTTTCCTCCACCGATTTCGCCTTGGCCATGGCCTTGAGGGTGGCGGTCAGTTGGTCGGACAGTTCGTGCAGCAGGTGTTCGGGAATCATGTGCTCTCCTTGAGGGTTCAGGGGAAAGGGGGCGGACGGAACCTTTGTTCCGCTACAGCAGCCCGCTCATCAGCCCGACCGCGACCACCACGAGAAAGGCGGACACGATCCACTGCACTGAGCGGAAGGTCATCTTCTTGAGCAGCCGCTTGCCGCCGTAGGCGCCGGCAAAGGCAGCGCCGCTTGCGGCCGCGACCAGCGGCCAGTCGATCCGGTGGGCCTGGCCGGCAAGATCGAAGCCGTACACGACCAGGCGCGCCATGTCAACCACCACGGCCAGGACCACGCCGGTGGCGACAAAGGCCTCCTTGTCCAGGCCCGCCTTGACCAGGAACATGCTGCGAAACGCGCCCTGGTGACCGGACAACCCGCCGAAAAAGCCGCTCACCAGACCGCCCACCGGCAGCCACCTGCGGTCGAGCGCGAGCCGGGTGAACACGGGCAGCAGTTCCAGCACCACGAACAGCAGGATGAGCGCGCCGATCACCAACCCCAGCAGTGAAACCTGCTGCTCCCGGCCGAACACCTGGTACACGGCCAGCGGCTCCCTGGTGCCGAGCGAAACGAGCACCAGCGCGCCGGCAAAGGCGGCGGCCACCGCGGGCAGGCCGAAGCGCAGCACCACGCCCCACTCGGCCCTGCGGCCGAGCAGGCCGACCTTGAACAGGTTGTTGGCCAGGTGCACGACCGCGGTCATGGCAACGGCCAGTTCCAGGGAGACGAACAGGGCGAACACCGGCATGAGCAGGGTGCCGAGCCCGAACCCGGAAAAAAGCGTCAGCCCGGAGGCGACCAGGGCCGCGGTACAGACGATCAGCAGTTCCATGGATTTCCTCCCTGTCGGTCCGGGTCAGCAGACCATGGCCGCGCCGTCCTCGGGCACCAGCACCCGGCCGGTCAGACCGTGTTCGGCGAGCAACGCGCGCAGCCGTGCCCTGGTCAGGGCGGCGTGGTTCACCGCCTCCAGGTGGCTGGCCATGATCAGGGCCCGGGGCGCGGCCGCGGCCAGGGCGAGCAGATCCTGCTCGTTCATGATGATCGGCTGGTCGCCGAGCAACCGGGCGTCGCCGCAATTGACGATGATCACTTCGGGCCGGTGCTGTTCGAGCGTGGCCGCCACCTCCTCGTACCAGACCGTGTCACCGGCCAGGTACAGGGTCTTTTCCTGCGGGTGGTGGAAGACGATGCCGCAGACCTCGCCGAGTACCGCGCCGAACCGTTGCATGACGTCGGCCGAGCCGTGCCGGCCCGCGGTTTTGCTCAGGGTGACGCCGGCAAAATCCGTGCGTTCGCCGAGCACGCGCACGTCAACAAAGCCGGCCTCCCGGATCTCGGCCGCATCCCGCTCGTTCTGGGCGAACACGGGCAGATCCTTGGGCAGGAGGGTCCGGGCCGCCTCGTCCCAGTGGTCCGGGTGGGTGTGGGTGACCAGGACCGCGTCCACCTTGAACAACTGTTCCACGGGCACCGGCAGGGCTACGGTGGGGTTGGCGGTCTCGCTGTGCACGGTGCCGGCAAACCCGGGAAAGGCGCCACGTTCGGCGAGCATGGGGTCGATGAGGAACCGCTGGCCGCCGTAGTCGAGGCGCAGGGTGGCGTTACGAATTTGTGTGCAGTGCATGGCGATGTTCCTGTGGTTGAGGGAAAGGGATGGCCGATCCGGCGGCAGTCTGCCCGGGCCGAAAACGTGTCCCTTACCGTATGCACGCCGGCCCGATTGCGCCAGGGCGCAGCCGGCGAACCGGCGTGGGGTGGGCCTCACCAGTTGGCCGAGCGGCCGCCGGCGGTGTCGATGAGCCGCTGCACATGGTCGACGATCCCAGCCGGCGCGTCCACCCCGAGCGGGCCGCCCACGGTGGCGAACAGCTCGCGGCCCCACTGCCAGGTGGCGCGGTAGGCGGCGCAGAGCGCGTCCGGTTCGGCCGATGCGGTGCACCCCTGGTAGCGCACCCGGACGAAGATGGACAGGTCGTCTTCGAGCGCGCGCGACGGGGTCGGCCAATGGTCGGTGCGGCGTTCAGAGAGTCGCACCAGTTTGAGCAGGGGCTCGTGCGCCCGGCCGAGCAGGGCCCAGGCCCGCGCGTACTCGCCGCGGTGGAGCAGGTTACCGCCGAGCAGCATCAGGTTGAGCAGGTTGAGCACGAGGCTCCGCACCTGCACCGAGCCGCCCCGCGCCGGCGGACCGCCGACGAGCGCGGCCGCATAGTGCGCCAGCTCGCCGGTGCGGTCGAGCAACACGCCCGCGTCCAGCGAGGGCAGCCAGCCGTGTTCCTGCCAGCTGGCCACCAGGAGCAGGTCCGAGCGGCGCAGGAAATGGAACTCGCCGCGCACCGTGTTGCTGAACAGGGCGGTCTCGTGGCCGAAATCGTCGGCAAAGAACGCGGCCACCGGGCTGACGGCGTCGAGCCAGGAGTGCCGGTCAAAGGCGGCAAAATCCTCGTCGTCAAGGAACACGGCGAACTCGATATCGGAAAACAGGTCCGCCTCGCCGGTGGCGAACGAACCGTACATGAGCACCGCAACGATGCGTCCATCGTGCTCGGCAACGGCGCGCAGGCGTTCGATCATCTCCTGTTGGAACATGGCACTCCTGTGCACTGGCCGGGTTTGGAGCCGTCCCCGTGGTCGGTCGGATGGTTGCAGTCTGGCCGAATGCTCACAACGGCCAGACAATGAGCAGCAGCGGCACGGCCACGCTGATGAGCAGCAGGTCCACCGGCAGGCCGAGCCGCCAGTAATCGCCGAAGCGGAAGCCGCCCGGCCCGAGGATGAGGGTGTTGTTCTGATGGCCGATGGGGGTGAGAAAGGCGCAGGAGGAGCCGATGGCCACGGCCATGAGAAAGGTGTCCGGGTTGACGCCGAGCTGCTCTGCCGCGCCCAGGCCGATGGGCGCCATGACCGCGGCGGTGGCGGCGTTGTTCATCAGGTCGGTGAGCACCATGGTGGTGATCAGGATGACCACCAGGCCGATCACCGCGTTGCCCCGGGCCAGGCTGTCGAGCAGCACCCGGGCGATCAGGTCCGCGGCGCCGGTGTGCTGCATGGCTCCGGCCACGGGCAGCAGTGCGCCGAGCAGCACGATCACCGGCCAGTCC
>ERZ1645187.2149-NODE-2149-length-17647-cov-6.255628_pt1 | contig 17647 bp, 15 predicted proteins | sample MGYA00575352_ERZ1645187 | MGnify/ENA primary metagenome ERZ1645187 (study PRJEB40837, sample SAMN11349314) | freshwater sediment metagenome | isolation source: river sediment | host: Sediment | place: India: Wazaribad , New Delhi | collected 2017-02-21 ... | reverse complement strand
TCGTCCAAGCAGGATATCGAACTGGCAAAGTCGAACATCCTGCTGATCGGCCCCACCGGCTGCGGCAAGACGCTGCTGGCCCAGACGCTGGCCCGCATCCTTGACGTGCCCTTCACGATGGCTGACGCCACCACGCTGACCGAGGCCGGCTATGTGGGCGAGGATGTGGAGAACATCATCCTCAAGCTGTTGCAGGCCAGCGAATACAACGTTGAACGCGCCCAGCGTGGCATCGTCTATATCGACGAGGTCGACAAGATCACCCGCAAGTCGGACAACCCCTCGATCACCCGCGACGTCTCGGGTGAGGGCGTGCAGCAGGCGCTCTTGAAGATCATGGAGGGCACCGTGGCCTCCGTTCCGCCGCAGGGCGGGCGCAAGCATCCGCAGCAGGAATTCCTGCAGGTGGACACCACGAACATCCTCTTCATCTGCGGCGGCGCTTTTGCGGGTCTGGAAAAGATCATCGCGCAGCGCAACAAGGGTTCGGGCATCGGCTTTGGCGCCGAGGTGAAAGACCCCGATGCGCGTGGCGCGGGGGAACTCTTCAAGGAGCTGGAGCCGGAAGATCTGCTGAAATTTGGCCTGATCCCGGAATTCGTCGGCCGTCTGCCGGTGATCGCCACCCTGACCGATCTCGACGAGGCGGCGCTGATCATCATCCTGACCGAGCCGAAGAACGCCCTGGTCAAGCAATACCAGCGCCTGTTCGAGATCGAGGGTGTCAAGCTGACGTTCACCCCGGATGCGCTCTCCGCCATCGCCAAGCGTGCCATCAAGCGCAAGACCGGCGCGCGGGGCCTCAGGTCGATCATGGAGGATATCCTTCTGGATACCATGTTCGAACTGCCGGGGCTGGAAGGTGTCGAAGAGGTGGTGGTGAACGAAGAGGCGGTCAACAACGGCGCCAAGCCTTTGATCGTGCACACCGAAGCCAAGAAAAAGGAACCGGCGGCGGCGGGCTGAGGCCTGACGACCGGGCGGCAAGGGGCAGGCCTTCGGGCCTGCTTTTTTGTTGCGCACCGGCTGCTCAGGATAAAGGGGGCCGGGGCGCCGACGAAAGCGGCGGGTTGCATCGGGCGCGGGCGACGGGTGACGCAGGGCGGGGCTTTACCTCGGAAGATCCGGCGTTTACCCTGCAGGCGGTTCGCAGGGCGGGGGCATGGGCTGCCACCCTCCGGGCCTGCCGGTTTCGGGGCCCGCCCCCGGATCGGCTTGGCGGGAAGACCTGCCACGGACAGGCCCACCCGCTTTGGGGCGCAGGTCCGCTTTTTCGGCAACTTCAACAGACAGGACCCGTCTCATGTCCGCTTCCCTTGATCTTGACTTCGTGCGTCGGCAGTTCCCGGCCTTTTCCTCGCCCGTGCTGTCAAGCCACGCGTTTTTCGAAAATGCCGGTGGCAGCTATCCCTGCCAGCAGGTCGTTGACCGGCTGCACCGCTTTTACCTTGACCGCAAGGTGCAGCCCTATGGGCCCTATCCGGGGGCGCAGGCAGGGGGGGCCGAGATGGACGAGGCACGCACGCGGCTGGCCGCGATGATGGGGGTGGCGCGCGAGGAGGTCAGCTTTGGCCCCTCGACCAGCGCGAACACCTATGTGCTGGCTCAGGCGGTGCGGCAATGGCTGCGCGGGGCGAATGCGGCGATCGTGGTGACCAATCAGGACCACGAGGCGAATTCGGGCGTCTGGCGCCGTCTGGCCGACGAAGGGATCGAGGTGCGCGAATGGGCGCTGGACCCGTCCACCGGCAGCCTTGATCCGGCCGAACTGCAAAAGCTGCTGGCCGATGGCAAGGTGAAGCTGGTGGCCTTCCCGCATTGCTCGAACGTGATTGCCGAGATCAACGACGTCGCGGCCATCTGCGACATCGCGCGCGCGGCGGGGGCGCGGACGGTGGTGGACGGCGTCAGCTATGCCCCGCATGGCTTTCCCGATATTCCGGCGCTGGGCTGCGACGTCTATCTGTTCTCGGCTTACAAGACCTATGGCCCGCATCAGGGGATCATGGTGTTGCGTGAGGCTTTTGGCATGGAACTGCCGGGGCAGGCGCATTTCTTCAACCACGGCACGCTTTACAAGCGGCACACGCCGGCAGGCCCGGACCACGCGCAGGTTGCGGCCTGTGCGGGGATGGCCGATTACGTCGATGCGCTGGCGGCGGCGCATGGGGTTTCGGGCGATGCGGCAGCGCGCAACCGGGCGGTGCATGATCTGATGCGCGCGCAGGAAGTGGCGGTGATCGCGCCCTTGCTGGACTATTTGGCCGCGCGCAACGATGTGCGGTTGATCGGCCCGCGCGACGCAGCCCGTCGGGCGCCGACAGTGGCGGTGGAGCTGGACCGCGCGGCCGAGCCGGTGTCCGAAGAGCTGGGCCGCAACGGCATTGCCTGCTGGGCGGGTGATTTCTATGCCGTGCGGCCGCTGGCGGCCTTGGGAATTGACCGGGCCAAGGGGGTGCTGCGGATGTCGGCCACCCATTACACCAGCACCGAGGACGTGGCCCGTCTGATCGCGGCCCTTGACCGCGTGCTGTAAGGCAAAGGCGCGCGTGCCGCGCAGGGTTGGTCGTCGCCTCTGGCCTGCGGCCAACCGGCTCCGGTGGGGGGCGCTGCCCCCCGCTGCGCGCCCCCCGGGATATTTTTCCACAGAGGATGAACCAGAGGCCCGGACCGCGCGTATATCGTTGAAAAGGAGACGATATGTCTGAAGCGCCGTTGATCCTGTGGTTTCGCCGCGACCTGAGGTTGGGCGATTTGCCGATGCTTTCGGCGGCGCTGCAGACGGGGCGGCCCTTGCTGCCCTTGTTCATTCTGGACCCCGAGACCGAGGCCCTGGGGGCGGCGCCGAAGTTCCGGTTGGGGCTTGGGCTGGCACGTTTTGCCGAGCGACTTGCCGCGATGGGCAGCCGGCTGATCCTGCGGCGCGGGCCGGCGCTGGCTGTGCTGGAGGCGCTCTGCGCCGAGACGGGGGCTGCGGGGGTGATGTGGAGCCGCCTTTACGATGCGGCTTCGCGCGATCGCGATCAGAAAGTGAAAGCGGTGCTGAAGGCGCGAGGGCTGGCGGTGGAAAGCCATCCCGGGGCCTTACTGTTCGAACCTTGGGAGGTGGAAACCGGGCAGGGTGGGCCGTATCGGGTGTATTCGCCTTTCTGGCGCGCGGTGCGGGGCCGGGCCGTGGCGGCGGCCAGTCCGGCGCCGGAGCGGTTGCCGGTTCCTGCGGTCTGGCCTGTCTCGGACCGGCTGGAGGATTGGCGGCTGTCGGCAGGCATGCGGCGTGGGGCGGCGGTGGTGGCGGCCCATCAGCATGTGGGCGAAGAGGCGGCGCTGGCCCGGCTTGCGGATTTCGCCGACCGTGCCTTGGCGGCCTATAGCGCCGAGCGGGATTTTCCGGGGATTGCCGGGGCCACGTCGGGCCTGTCGGAGAATCTGGCCTGGGGCGAGATCGGGCCGCGGGTGATCTGGCACCGGGGGTGGCGGGCGATGTCGGAGGGCGTGGCCGGTGCCGAGCATTTCCTGAAGGAGGTGGTCTGGCGCGAATTTGCCTCGCATCTGCTGTACCACTACCCCGACATGGACCGCGCCAACTGGAAGTCCGACTGGAACGGCTTTCCCTGGCGCGGCGACAATGCCGATGCCGAGGTCTGGCGTCGCGGCATGACGGGCGAGCCCTTTGTCGATGCTGCGATGCGCGAGATGTATGTCACAGGCCGGATGCACAACCGCGCGCGGATGATCGTGGCCAGCTATCTGACCAAGCATCTTCTGACCGATTGGCGCGTGGGGCTTCAGTGGTTTGCCGATTGCCTGACCGACTGGGATCCGGCGGCCAATGCCATGGGCTGGCAATGGGTGGCCGGCTGCGGCCCCGATGCCGCGCCCTATTTCCGCATCTTCAACCCGGCGGGCCAAGCCGAGAAGTTCGACGCCGACCAGCGCTATCGTCGCCGCTGGGTGGCGGAACTGTCGCGTACGCCGGCGCCCGAGGCTCTGGCCTATTTCGAAGCCGTCCCGCGCGCCTGGGGGCTGGACCCCTCGCGGCGCTATCCGCTGCCCCTGGTCGATCTGGCCGAGGGGCGCGCGCGTGCCCTTGCTGCCCTGCAGCAGGGAAAAGGCTTGAGTGCGGGCGCCTGATCTGAACAGAATGACAAAAAAAGAACCCTTGGGGGGTGATCCTATGGATGTCCTGACGACCGTGAAGGGCCAAAACGGCCTGCCGCGCTATTTTGCTGCCGTGTTCGAGGTCGCCCGCAAGCTGCGCAGGGGGCGGCTCGATTTCGTGATGCCCGATGGTCGTCGCTTTCGCGTCGAAGGGGCCGAGGCGGGGCCGGTGGCCGAAATCGTCGTGCAGGACAGCGATATCTTTGCCCGCCTCATCCGCGAGGGCGATCTGGGCTTTGCCGAGGCCTATCTTGACGGCGGCTGGTCCAGCCCCGACCTGCAGGCTGTGATGGACCTGATCCAGACCGGCAACAATGATGTCTATGACAGCTTTCCCGGCATGGGGCTGGTGCGGGCCTTTGAAAAGTTGCGGTTCTGGCTGCATTCCAATTCGAAACGTCAGGCGAAAAAGAACATCGCGGCGCATTACGATCTGGGCAACAGCTTTTACCGGCTGTGGCTGGATGACAGCATGACCTATTCCAGCGCGCTGTTTCGCAGTGGCCAGGAAAGTCTGGAAAAGGCGCAGGAACAGAAATACGCCAGCATGGTTGACCAGATGGGCGCGACGGCGGGCGACCATGTGCTGGAAATCGGCTGCGGTTGGGGCGGCTTTGCCGAATATGCCGCTGGCAAGCGCGGGCTGAAGGTCACGGGGCTGACCATCAGTCAGGCGCAATATGACTATGCGGTCGCGCGGATGGCGCGGGCGGGGCTGTCGGACCGGGTGGAAATCAAGCTGCAGGATTACCGCGACGAGACCGGGGTTTATGACGGCATCGCCTCGATCGAGATGTTCGAGGCGGTGGGCGAGAAATACTGGCCGGTCTATTTCAACACCCTGCGCGAGCGTCTGAAGCCCGGGCGGCAGGCCACCTTGCAGATCATCACCATTGCCGATGACCGCTTTGATCTTTATCGCAAGGGCGTTGATTTCATTCAGAAATACATCTTCCCGGGCGGGATGTTGCCCTCTCCGGCGGCGCTGAAGGCGGAAATCGCGCGGGCGGGGCTGAAGTTTCAGGGCTCGATCGAATTCGGGCAAAGCTACAGCCAGACGCTGCGGCGCTGGCATGACACGTTCAACGAACGCTGGGCCGAGGTGCAGGGCCTGGGCTTTGACGACCGCTTCCGCCGGATGTGGAACCTGTATCTGACCTCTTGTGCCGGGGCTTTTGCCGGTGGAAACTGCGACGTGACGCAGGTGACGGTCCGGCGTCCTTGACCATGATCCCGGGGGCCTGATGCCGACTGCGACGAAACTGATCTCCGCTGTATTCTTTGCGCTTGTCGCGGCTTTGGCCGCGCATTTGTTCATTCCGGTGCTGCCCGAGGGCACGCAGATCAAGCTTTTCCGCGAGATTTCGGCGGGGATCGGTCTGTTGTGCGGCTGGTTCGTCATGGGCCGGTCGACACAGCGCGGCATGGTCGAGGCGATCAACCGGGGCCTCGTGACCTCGGTGGCGATCCTGTTCTGGTGTCTGCTGGTGTTTTCGATCTACTTCATGGTCCGCAAGTCGACGCGCATGATGTATGACGGGCCGATGGACGCGGTTCTGGGCGTGTTCGAGATGATGCTGGAATACGGGGCCTTGTTGCGGCATCCGGCGACACCTGCGGTGCTGGTGGCGGGGGGCGTCGTAGGCGGCATGCTGGCCGAGGCGGTCGGACGGCGCTGGAGCTGAGCGCGGGGCTTGTGCCGGGGCGGCCCGGCCGTTACGGTCGCCACCCTGTAGGCACAGGGTATTGGCGCGGGGTATATCATGGCAAATTCCGGTTTGAGCAACGATCTGGGCGGCATTCTGGCGCTGGTGGACAAGACCTATGGCATCGACAAGGTGCTGGCCGACAAGGGGCGCGATCTTGTCAAGGAATACTACGCCCAATCCGGTCCGGCCTATGAACGCGCCCATTCCAAGGCGGGCTGCATGCATCTGGCGCTGAACCCCGACGGCGAATTCTCGCCCGAGGGCTATCGTCGTCAGCCGCGCAGCATCGTGCGGGAATTGACCGAAATGGGCGGCACCCGGGTGCTGGAGCTGGGCTGTGGCAAGGGCTTCAACAGCCTGATCGTGGCCCGTCGCCTGCCCGAGGCCGAATGTATCGGCACGGATCTGCTTGAGGATCATCTGGTCAAGGCCCGCAGTCTGGCCGCCGAGGCAGGCGTCAGCAACCTGCGCTATGAACAGGCCAGCTTTGAGCCGCTGCCCGACCGGTTCCGCGACATGGATATGATCTTCGGGGTCGAGACCCTGTGTTATGCCCAGGACCTTGACAAGGTGGCCCAGTCGATCGCGGCGGCGCTGCGCCCCGGCGGGCGGTTCGTGATGTTCGACGTTCACGCGCTTGAAGATCCCGACAGCCTGCCGCCCGATCTGGCGCGCGCGACGCGGCTTTACGAAACCTCGATGGTGGTGACGCGCGGCTTCATCCGGGCGGGCGCCTGGGAGGCGGCTCTGGCCCGGGCAGGGCTGCGGCCCGACCCGACCCGGGATCTGTCAAAGGCGGTGCAGCCCGGGCTTCGGCGGTTGCAGGCGGTGGGCCTGCAGGCGCTGGGCGACTGGAAAAAACGCATGGCCGTCAAGGTGATGCCGCCCTATATGGCGCGCAATGGCATTTCGGCGCTCTTGGGGCCTTTGGTGTTCCGCCTGCCCGAGCGGAACCGGCAGGCCGTGCTGGCCTATCAGCGCATCAGCGCCACCAAACCCGCCTGACCGTCGCCGAGGGGCCAGGCATGAAATCCGACGATCCCGATCACCGCGCCCGTGCCCGGCATGACGTGCCGTCGACGCTGCGCCGCGCGGCGGGCCCGCAGGATGTGCAGGTTCTCGCGCGGCAAGAGCCCTACGCCGCCTTCTTTGCCGTCGAGGAACAGGCGCTGCGCCATCGCCGGCATGACGGCACGTTTAGCCCCACGCTGCAGCGCGCGGCCTTTGTTTCGGGCGATGCCGTCACGGTGCTGCCCTATGATCCGGTCAGCGACCGGGTGCTGCTGATCGAGCAGTTCCGCTTTGGCCCCCATGTCCGCGGCGATTCGAATCCCTGGCAGCTGGAGGTCATCGCCGGCCGCATCGACGCGGGTGAAACCGCCGAGGCCGCCGCCCGGCGCGAGGCCGCCGAAGAGGCCGGGCTGGCAACGGACCGGCTCTTGCCGATTGCCGCCTATTATCCCAGCCCCGGTGCCTATGCCGAATTTCTTTATTCCTATCTGGCCCTTGCCGATCTGCCCGACGGGATCGAGGGCACCTTCGGCGTCGCGGGCGAGGCCGAGGACATCCGCACTCACCTTGTGCCCTTTGACCGGCTGATGGCGCTTTGTGCCAGTGGCGAGATCGGCAATGCCCCCACGCTTCTGTCGGCGCTGTGGCTTTCGCGCGAAAGGCCGCGGTTGCGCGGCTAGGCCGGGCGCTCTGCCCTTGCAACACCCGCGGGGGCGGGCATAACTGGTCGGACCGCCGCGAAGAGTTGCCGCAATGCCCGAAGATACCCATCCCGATGACAGCCGCCCCGACGACAGCCGAAAGGTGCCCAGCCACGAGCTGACCTATGTCCGCCTGCGCGACATGGTGCTGTTTGGCGCCCTGGCCCCCGGGCAACCGGTGACCATTCAGGGCCTGATTGCCGATCTGGGCGCCGGCATGACCCCGGTGCGCGAGGCCATCCGCCGCCTGACCGCCGAGGGCGCGCTGGAGCCGCAGGGCAACCGCCGGGTCACGGTGCCGCGGCTGGAGCCTGGGGTGCTGGACCAGCTGGCCTTTGCCCGCCTGACGATCGAGCCGCGTCTGGCCGAACTGGCCGCGTGCAACCTGACGCCGTCGCTGATCGCCCGGCTTGAGGCGCTGGATGCGCGGGTGAATGACGCGATCCGCACCGGCGATGTGACGGCCTATCTGACGGCCAACCACGCCTTCCACTTCACCCTTTATGAGGCGGCCGGGGCCGGGGTTCTTCTGGACATGGCGCGGTCGATGTGGCTGCGCTTTGGCCCGTCGCTGCGGGTGGTGGCGACGCTGGCCGGGGCCACGGGCCTGCCCGACCAGCATGTCGAGGCGCTGGCGGCCATGCGCGCGGGCGATGGCCAAAGGCTGGCGCGGGCGCTGCACGACGACATCGCGCAGGGCGTCGAAGAGGTGCGCGCGGCGCTTGCGCGCGGCGAGGTCTGAAGGGGCCGGAATTCGCACGAATTCCGCAACCGATTTCCGTGCGGAAATCGCCCTCGGGCCGCCGGTTTGCGCAGGTCTTTGACGGGGCGCGCATTTCGGGCAGACTGGGGCCGCCGCCGCAAAGGACCGCCGCCGTAAGGGACCACCCATGAAACCTGTCCACCGTCGCCATCTGCCCTCGCTCGGGGCCTTGGCCACGTTCGAGGTTGCCGCCCGGCATCTGAGTTTCACCCAGGCCGCGCGCGAGCTGAACGTGACGCAAGGTGCCGTCAGTCAGCAGATCCGTCTGTTGGAACAGGCGCTTTCGGTGCCGCTGTTCCTGCGCAAGCACAATGCGCTGGAGCTGACGGCGGCGGGCAGCGCGCTTCTGGCCTCGGTCGCGGCGGGGCTGGATGCGATCAGCGCGGGCGTCGGGCAGATCCGGCCCGGCAGCGCACCTGCGCGGGTGACGATCACCGCCACCGATGCCTTGGCCGCCTATTGGCTGAAACCTCTGATCGACCGCTTTCGCGCCGATCACCCCGAGGTGGGGTTCGTGGTGCTGGCCTCGGATGACGACCCTGCGCTCAGCCGCAATTCCGGGGTGGATATCGCACTTTTGTGCGGCAACGAACGGTTCGAACTGGGCGATGCCCTGCATCTGATGTACCCCGAGGTCGCCCAGCCGGTGTGTTCCCCGGCCTATCTGGCGGCCCATGGCCCGTTTGACGATGCCGCCGCCTTGGCCCGCACCACCCTGTTGCACCTGCACGAACGGCATTGGAGCTCGGGGGCGATCCAGTGGCATCCCCTGGGTTGGGACGAATGGTTTGCCACCCAGGGCGTCGAGGGGCGGGGCGCGCCTTTCGGCTTTTCCACCAACAAGGTGACACTTCTGACCGAGGCGGCGTTGGCGGGCGAGGGGGTGATGCTGGGCATCCACAATCTGGTGCGCGGCCATGTCGCGCGGGGCGAGCTGGTCTATGCCCACCCGGCCTGCATCACCTCGGGGCGGGCGAATTTCATGCGTGTCACACCGGCGGCGCTGAGCCGTCCGGCGGTGGCGCGCTTTGTCGACCATCTGCTGCGCGATTTGCGGGGGCAGGGCTTGGGGCATTAGCCTGACTAATGCCTTGCGCAGGGAAATTCTCGTTTGCGCGAAGGCGGACCACCGCATGATATGCCCTTGGTCACAACAGGAGGATGCCATGGGGTTCAAGCGCACCATTCAAGCCATCGATACGCATTCGGGCATTCCGATGCGGGTGATCACCGGCGGCGTCGGGCATATTCCGGGCGGCTCGGTGATGGAAAAGATGCGCTGGCTTGAGGCCAACGATGACCAGTTGCGCCAACTGGTCCTGCGCGAGCCGCGCGGCTATCCGGCGCATTGCTGCAACCTTCTGGTGCCCCCCTCGCACCCCGAGGCGGATGCCGGCTATATCATCATGGAGCAGGTTGAATACCCCGTGATGTCGGGCGGCAACACGATTTCGGTCGTCACGGTGCTGCTGGAAATGGGCATCCTGCCGATGAAAGAGCCTGTGACGGAACTGGTGCTCGAGGCGCCCGCGGGGCTGATCCGGGTCAAGGCGGACTGCGCGGGCGGCAAGGTCAAGTCGGTGACCTTCCGCAACGTCCCGGCCTTTGCCGCGCATCTGGACGCCGAAATCGACGTGCCGCATCTGGGCAAGGTGCGGGTCGATGTCGGTTGGGGCGGCATGTTCTATGTCATCGCCGATGTGCGCCAGTTCAAGGGGCTGGAGCTGAAGCCCGAACATGGCCGCGAGATTGCCCGCATCTCGGCGATGATCCGTCAGGCGGCGCATGAACAGCTTCCGGTCGCCCACCCCGATTATCCGGGCGTCGGCATCACCATCTCGCAACTGTCGGGGCCGACAGAGGATCCCAAGGCCGATTGGAAGAATGCGGTGACCATGGCGACCGGCCCCTTGTCCTGGGATGATCCCAGCACTTGGACCGGCGCCATTGACCGCTGCCCCTGCGGCACCGGAACTTGCGCCAAGATGGCGGTACTGAATGCCAAGGGCGAACTGCCACTGGAGCGGGACTTCCGCCATCAGGGCATTCTGGGCACCGTCTTTACCGGCCGTCTGGTGGAAGAGGCCCGCATCGGCGACCGCCGGGCCGTGGTGCCCACGATCAGCGGGACCAGCTGGATCTTCGGCATCAACACGCTGGTGCTGGATCACGAAGACCCGCTGCCGAACGGTTACACCATCGGCGACATCTGGGCCTGATGGGGGAGGGGGCAGAATTTGATCAAATTCCTTGAGCCATTCGGCCTTTGATCATATTCTGCCTCCAAAGGCCCCAGATTCGGGGCCTGTTGGACCGAAGGGACAGCCCATGAACATGATCACCAACCACATGTCGACGGCCGAGCTGCAAAAGCTGGACGCGGCGCACCACATGCACCCCTTCACCGATGCCAATGGTCTGGCCGCCAAGGGCGCGCGGGTCATCAAATCGGCCAAGGGCGTGTTCCTGACCGACAGCGAAGGCCACAAGATCATCGACGGCATGGCCGGCCTGTGGTGTGTCAACATCGGCTATGGCCGCCCTGAACTGGGCAACGTCGCCAAGCGGCAGATGGATGAGCTGTGCTATTACAACACCTTCTTCCAGACCACCCATGTGCCCGCCATCGCGCTGGCCGCCGAACTGGCCAAGATCGCGCCCGAGGGCATGAACCACACGTTCTTTGCCGGCTCGGGGTCCGAGGCCAATGACACCAACATCCGCCTTGTCCGCCGCTATTGGCAGGTCAAGGGGATGCCCGAGAAGCGCGTCATCATCGCGCGCAAGAACGGCTATCACGGCTCGACCATGGGTGGGGGCAGCCTTGGCGGCATGTCGCCCATTCACGCCCATGGCGGCAAGATCGACGGCATCGTGCATATCGACCAGCCCGACTGGTGGTCCGAAGGCGGCGACATGACGCCCGAGGATTTCGGTCTGGCCCGTGCCCGCGCGCTGGAAGATGCCATTCTTGAAATCGGCGTCGACAAGGTTGCCGCCTTCATCGGTGAACCCATTCAGGGCGCCGGCGGCGTGATCGTGCCGCCCAGCACCTACTGGCCGGAAATCCAGCGCATTTGCGACAAATACGGCATCCTTCTGATCGCGGACGAGGTCATCACCGGCTTTGGCCGCACCGGCAACATGTTCGGCTCGACCACCTTCGGGATCAAGCCGCATATCATGACCATCGCCAAGGGCCTGTCGTCGGGCTATCAGCCGATCGGCGGCTCGATCATCTCGGATGAGGTGTTCAACGTGGTGGCCGAAGGGGGCGAGCTGTTCCACGGCTATACCTATTCCGGCCATCCGGTGGCCTCGGCTGTGGCGCTGGAAAACCTGCGGATCATTCAGGAAGAAGGCATCGTCGAACATGTGCGCGACGTGGCCCACCCCTATCTGAAGGCCAAATGGGATGCGCTGACCGACCATCCGATGGTGGGCGAGGCCAAGCTGGTCGGTCTGATGGGCTCGATCGCGCTGACCCCGAACAAGGAAAAGCGCGCCAAGTTCGCGTCCGAGGCTGGCACCGTGGGCTACAAGACCCGCGAGCGTTGCTTTGCCAACAATCTGGTGATGCGCCACGTCGGCGACCGCATGATCATCGCCCCGCCGCTGGTCATCACCCCCGAGGAAATCGACATCCTGATCGAGCGCGCCAAGAAGTCGCTGGATGAGGCCTACAAGATCGTCAAGGACGAAGGGCTGTTCGTCGCGGGCTGAGCCCGCAGCGGCAGAAGGAACCGGGGGCGGCCGAAGGGCCGCCCTTTTTCATGCCTGCGGGCCGTCCGGCCGGGTCCAGACCCAGCTGCCCATGACAATCAGCACCAGCGCCTGCACCGCCAGGACCCGCCAGCCGACGCCCAGAGCCAGGCTCAGCCCCAGGGCCGCCGCCATCGCTGTGACCGCCAGACGCTTGGCCCGCGGATTGATGGCGCGGTGGTCCCGCCAGTCCCGGATCGCCGGGCCGAAAAGCCGATGGTTCAGCAGCCAGTCATGCAGGCGGGGCGAGGATTTGGCAAAGGCCGCCGCGGCCAGGATCATGAAGGGCGTGGTCGGCAACAGCGGCAGCACCAGCCCCACGGCTCCCAGGGCAAGGGCCGTCAGGCCAAGAGTGATCCAGAACAGGCGCATGGGGCAGGGCCATCGGTTGCGGCACCCATAGCTAGCGCGGGCCAGCCCCGGCGGCCAGCCCATCCGCGGCGATTCCGCCCACCCTTTCCTTTTTCTTCCCCACAGCCTATAGCAAAGAGACCGGCGGGATGCCCCCGCGCCCCTGTTTTCGAAAGGCCGCCCATGCGGACCATCACCACGACCGAAGACCTCGCCCAATTCTGCGAGGCCGCCAAGGCCGCCCCTTACGTCACCATCGACACCGAATTCCTGCGCGAACGCACCTATTGGTCAAAGCTGTGCCTGATCCAGATGGCCCTTCCGGGCAAGGACGGCGAGGCTGTGCTGATCGACCCGATCATCGGCTCTGACATGTCGATGGACCCGCTTTACGACCTGTTCCGCCACACGGCGACGGTCAAGGTCTTTCACGCGGCCCGGCAGGATCTGGAAATCTTCTTTGTCGAAGGCAAGGTGTTTCCCGAACCCCTGTTCGACACGCAGGTGGCCGCCATGGTCTGCGGCTTTGGCGAGCAGGTCGGCTATGAGACGCTGGTCAAGAAGATCGCCAAGGAAAATCTGGACAAGACCAGCCGCTTTACCGATTGGTCGCGCCGCCCGCTGACCTCGGCGCAAAGCGAATATGCGCTGGCCGATGTCACCCATCTGCGGGTGATTTATGAATGGCTGGCCAAACAACTGGAAAAGAACGGGCGCAAGAAATGGGTCGAGGAAGAGCTGGCGCTCCTCTGCGATCCGGCGACCTATACCATCCACCCTGAAGATGCCTGGCAAAGGGTGAAAACCCGCACCACCTCGGGCCGCTTCCTGGCCGTCGTCAAGGAGTTGGCGCGGTTCCGCGAGGACTATGCCCAAGGCAACAACGTCCCGCGCAGCCGCGTGATGAAGGACGATGCGCTGCTTGAACTGGCCTCAACCCGGCCGACGACCATGGAAGAGCTGGGCCGCTCGCGCCTGTTGCAGCGCGAGGGGCGCAAGACCGAAATCGCCGAGGGGATCCTTGCTGCCATCAAGGCGGGGTTGGAAATGCGGCCTGAAGACATGCCGAAGCCCGACCTTGCGCGCGAACAGTTGCAGGTGAACCCGGCGCTGGCCGACCTCTTGCGCGTGCTCTTGAAGGCCAAGTCGGAATCCTTGGGCGTCGCGCCGCGGCTGATCGCCTCGGCCGGCGATCTGGATGCCATTGCGGCTGGCGAGCGCAATGTGGATGCCTTGAAGGGCTGGCGCGCCGAGGCCTTTGGCGATGATGCCATTCGTCTGTGCCGGGGCGAGATTGCCCTGTCGGCCAAGGGCAGCGAAGTGCGCGTGGTGCAGGTCTAGGCCGTCAGCGCCGGCTGGAGCGCGCGTTCTGCGCGCCCTGCACGACGATCTGGCTGACGCCCTCCAGTTTCACGTGCGACAGATGCACCGCCACCGTCACCTCGCGCGTGCGCTGGGTGCCGACGGGCTTCGGCTCGGGCGGGGGCATGACGCGGAAATCAAACACCAGAACGCCCTTGTCATCGACAGGCCGCGCGACCAGCTCGGCCTTGTAATAGCCCTGCATCGGCGAGAGGCCGGTGGCGCGCACCAGGGCGCCGGTCGGCGTTTGTTCGATGGTCATGTCCCGCACCTGCTCAACCAGCGGCCGGGTGTCGGCCGGAACCGAGATGCCGAACTCCTCGACCCGTGCCTCTTGTGACCGCCCGAACCAGTTCAACGGGTTCAGACGCGACTCGCGGATCGCCCCGCAAGAGGTCAGCACCATCACGGCGGTCAGGGCAACAGTCAGAGGCAGGCGCATCGGGAGCTCGTCCTTGCAGATCACATGACTTGGGTAGCCCATCGCCGCCGCTTTGAAAAGGCCGCCGAGACTGGACAGCGCCGCCGTGGCGAATTAGCTGATGGGCAGATCAAGGAGCAGCACCATGGCCACCCCCGCCTTTGAAGAAATCGCCGAGACCTTCGAGTTTCTGGACGACTGGGAGGATCGCTATCGCCATGTGATCGAGCTGGGCAAGGCCATGGCCCCCCTGGACGACAGCTTCAAGGTGCCGGCGTTGAAGGTGGATGGCTGTGCCAGTCAGGTCTGGCTGCGCCCGGTGATCGCAGAGGGACGGTTCGACTTTCAGGGCGATTCGGATGCGATGATCGTGCGCGGCCTGATCGCGGTGCTGCATGCGCTTTATTCAGGGCTGCCCGTCGGGCAGGTGGCCGCGGTGGATGCGGCGGCCGAACTTGGTCGTTTGGGCCTGAACGAACACCTTTCGTCACAGCGGTCAAACGGGGTGCGCGCCATGGTGGAACGCATCCGCAAGGTCGCAGCCGAAGCCGCCTGACACGATTTTTCGTCGAAAAATCGCGCCCTGCGGTCAGACCGCTGCGCAGGCGGCCACGCACCACTGACTCGCCTCGGGCGACAGGTGCGGGCCCAGCTTTTCCAGAACAGCGGCGTGATAGGCGTTCAGCCAGTCGCGCTCGGCTGGTGACAGCATCTCTGTCACGACCAGCCGCCGGTCAAAGGGGACGTAGGTCAGCGTCTCAAACTGCAGCTGTTCCCGCTCATCATCGCCGCCGGGCAGCTTCGGTGCGGGTTCCACCACGATCAGGTTCTCCAGCCGGATGCCGAACTCGCCCTCGCGGTAATAGCCCGGCTCGTTCGACAGGATCATGCCGACTTCCAGCGGAACCTCCGAAATCCGGCTGATGCGCTGCGGCCCCTCATGCACCGACAGGAAAGCGCCCACGCCATGGCCGGTGCCATGGTTGAAATCCTGCCCCGCCATCCACAGGGCGGCCCGTGCCAGCGGGTCCAGATCACGTCCGGCCAGCCCCTTGGGCCAGCGCACGCGGGAAATCGCGATCATGCCCTGCAGGACACGGGTATAGCAGGCGCGGGCAAAATCGCCCGGATCGCCCACCGCGACGGTGCGGGTGATGTCGGTGGTGCCATCCAGATACTGCGCCCCGCTGTCCACCAGAAGCAGCGAATTCGCATCCACGACCCGGTTTGACTCTTCGGTCACCCGATAATGCATGATGGCGCCATTCGGCCCCGCGCCACTGATCGTGTCAAAGCTGATGTCATGCAGCGCATTCGTGGCCCGGCGAAACCCCTCCAGCGCGGTGACGACATCGATCTCGGTCAGGCCGCCCTGCGGCAAACGGCTGTCCAGCCAGCACAGGAATTCCACCATCGCCGCGCCATCGCGCAGATGCGCTTCGCGCATGCCCGCCAGCTCGCCCGCGTTCTTGCAGGCCTTGGGCAGACGGCAAGGGTCATCGCCCCAGGCCACGGCAATCCCGGCCTCTTCCAGCTCCATCGAAACCGCTAGGGGCGCCGTGCCCTTGTCCACCCGCACCGGCCCCTGCAGCGTGTGCAGCGCAGGGACAAAGGCCGAAACCGGACGCAGGGTGACATGCTCGCCCAGATGGGCGCGGGTGGCCGCATCGAACTTGGCGCCCTCGGCAAAAAGCGTCACGCGGGCGTCGTCATGCAGGATGGCAAAACCATGCAGGATCGGATTGCGCGGCACATCGGCGCCGCGAATGTTCAAAAGCCAGCACAGGCTGTCGGGCAAGGTCAAAACCGCCGCCGTCTGCCCGGCCTTGCGCAACCCTTCGGCCAGCCGCGCGCGCTTGGCCGCGCTTGGCTCGCCCGCCAGCGCCTCGGGATGGGCAAAGGCCAAGCCCATTGGTGGCTCGGGCTGATCGGCCCAGATCCGGTCAACCATGTTCTCCACCGCGCGCAACGTCAGACCGCTGCCCGCAAGCCCCGCCTCCAGCCGCTCGATCTCATCGGCGCCGTGCAGCCAGGGGTCAAAGCCGATCACCCCCTCGGCCAGCTGCCCCTTCATCCAGTCGGCCGGCTTCACCTCGGGCCAGGGCACGGGGGTGAAATGCGCCAGATCGACCTGACCCTTCACCTGCGTCCGATAGCGCCCGTCGATGAACACGCCCGCCACCTCGGGCAACACGATGGCAAATCCCGCCGATCCGGTAAAACCGGTCAGCCACTGCAACCGCTCATCCCGCGCCGCGACATATTCGCCCTGATGCACATCGGCCCGCGGCACCAGAAATCCCGCCAGCCCCTCGGCGGCAAGAACCATGCGCAGCGCGGCCAGACGGGCGGGCCCCTGAGCGGGATTGGCATGGGAGTCAAACGTCTGGAACATCAGGTTCATCCTCTGTGCTCAAATATCCTCAGGGGGTGAATTGGCGGAAGCCAAGAGGGGGCAGAATGCCCCCTCAGCCCGCCTTCCGCAGCCCCAGCGCCCGGGCGCGTTTCTTCGGATCAACCTCGAACAGGCTGGCCAGCTGCTCGGTCATCGCGCCGGCCAGTTGTTCGACATCGGTGATCGTTACCGCGCGTTGGTAATAGCGGGTCACGTCATGGCCGATGCCGATGGCGATCAGCTCCACCGCCCGGCGCTTTTCCACCATGGCGATCACATCGCGCAGGTGCTTTTCCAGGAAGGATGCGGCGTTGACCGACAAAGTGCTGTCATCCACCGGCGCGCCGTCGGAAATCACCATCAGGATCTTGCGCGCCTCGGGCCGCGCCATCGCCCGGCGGTGCGCCCATTCCAGCGCCTCGCCGTCGATGGTTTCCTTCAAGAGCCCCTCTTTCATCATCAGGACGAGGTTGGGCCGCACGCGCCGCCAGGGGGCATCCGCAGATTTGTAGATGATGTGGCGCAGGTCGTTCAGTCGGCCCGGCGCCTGCGGGCGGCCCTGCGCCAGCCAGCGTTCGCGGCTTTGGCCGCCTTTCCACGCCCGGGTGGTAAAGCCCAGGATTTCCACCTTGACGCTGCACCGCTCCAGCGTGCGCGCAAGCACATCGGCGCAGATCGCAGCGATCGAAATCGGGCGGCCCCGCATCGACCCAGAATTGTCGATCAGAAGCGTGACCACGGTATCGCGGAACTCGGTGTCCTTTTCCTGCTTGAACGACAGGGGCGTCGTGGGGTTGGCCACCACCCGCGCCAGACGTCCCGCGTCCAGCGTGCCTTCCTCAAGGTCAAACAGCCATGATCGGTTCTGCTGTGCCTGCAGGCGGCGCTGCAGCTTGTTGGCAAGCCGGCTGACCGCGCCTTTCAGCGGCTCCAGCTGCTGGTCCAGATAGGCGCGCAGACGCTCCAGCTCGGCCGGTTCGGCCAGATCCTCGGCGCGGAGTTCTTCGTCGAAAT
>ERZ1645187.2145-NODE-2145-length-17658-cov-40.335852_pt1 | contig 17658 bp, 16 predicted proteins | sample MGYA00575352_ERZ1645187 | MGnify/ENA primary metagenome ERZ1645187 (study PRJEB40837, sample SAMN11349314) | freshwater sediment metagenome | isolation source: river sediment | host: Sediment | place: India: Wazaribad , New Delhi | collected 2017-02-21 ... | reverse complement strand
CCGCAGAGCGTCATCACGACAGCGCCCTATGCCTTGGAGCGGTGATGACGTCCCGGGCGTCGGGAGGCGGCTGCTTCGGTGGTGCTCGTACGGATCAGAGGCCGAGCACCCGGGTGACGAGCCACGCGATCTCGTCGGCCGTCTGGGCCGGGGTGGCGTCGCCGGGCACGGTGACGTGGCTGAGCACGATCCGGACCACGGCGTCGACCAGCGGTTCGACCCGCTCGGCCTCGATGGTGACCGAGTACGACGCGAGCTGGCCCATGATCATGGCCCGGGCGACCTCGATCAGCGGCTCGGCCTGGGTGGTCAGCAGCGGAAGCAGGTCGCTCTGCGCGCCATGGCTGGCCGAGAGTACGGCGTGCAGTAGCGGGTTGGTCCGGGCCATCTCCAGCACCGCCTCGGCCGCGGCCCGGATCGCCTCGACCAGGTCGTCGGGGTACTCGGCGAAGGCCGCGTCCACCTGGCGCAGGAACAGCTCCAGCTCGCGCATCACCATCGCCTCGGCGAGCTGGCTCTTGGAGCCGATCTCGTTGTAGACCGTCTGCCGGCTCACCCCGACGCGGTCGGCCAGGCGCGCCATGGTGATCGACTGCCAGCCTCCGGAGCGGGTCAGCTCGGCGGCCTCGCCGAGGAGGCGCTCGCGCCAGCCGCCGGCGTGGGCGGTGGGGGGCGCGGCAGCCCCCGGCTGCAGGTCGCTCGACTGGGGCGCGGGGGTCATGGCGGCCAGTCTCGCAGTCGTCATCAGGGAGGCGCCATCAGTCAGCGCCATCAGTGAGGCGCCATCAGTGAGGCGCCGGCTCGACCGCGACGAAGTCGACCTTCTCGCGCACCCCGCAGTCCGGGCAGCACCAGCCGTCGGGGATGTCGGCCCAGGCCGTGCCGGCGGCGAAGCCCTCGTGCTCGTCCCCCGCCGCCACCTCGTAGGTGTAGTCGCAGCCCGGGCAGCGCGCCGCCAGCACCTCGGCGTGGCCGGCCGCGGTGACATCGGGTCGCGCCCTTTCGGGAGCCGCCGACTCGACGATCCCCGCCGCCGCCAGGATGCGGGCGCGCTTGCGCGGGGAGATGTTCGCCAGCCTCAGGTCGCCGCGGAAGTGCGCGGCGACGCGGGGGTCCATCACCCGACGCCACACGGCGGGCACGATCGCCAGCACGATCATCCCGGCGTACCCGGTCGGCAGCACCGGGGACTCCTCGTAGTCGCGCAGGCTCTGGTAGCGCCGGGTCGGGTTGGCGTGGTGGTCGCTGTGCCGCTGCAGGTGGTAGAGCAGCACGTTGGTGGCGATGTTGTTGGAGTTCCAGCTGTGCGAGGGGTCCACGCGCTCGTAGCGCTGCCGCTCGCCGACGCCGACCTTCTGGCGCAGCATCCCGTAGTGCTCCATGTAGTTGACGACCTCGAGCAGCGAGAAGCCGACCACGGCCTGCAGCAGCAGGAACGGCAGGATCGGTACGCCGAGCCAGGCGACCATCGCGCCCCAGAGCACCAGCGTCATCAGCCAGGCGTTGAGCACGTCGTTGCCGATCCGGAACGGGTGCTGCTGACGGCGGGCGTACCGGCGCTTCTCCAGGCGCCAGGCGCTCTTCAACGAGCCCCAGACCGTGCGCGGCCAGAACTGGTAGAAGTTCTCGCCCAGCCGGCTCGAGGCCGGGTCCTCCGGGGTCGCGACGCGGACGTGGTGGCCGCGGTTGTGCTCGATATAGAAGTGGCCGTACGCGACCTGGGCGAGCGCGATCTTGGACAGCCAGCGCTCGTTGGCCTCCTTCTTGTGGCCCAGCTCGTGGGCGGTGTTGATCCCGATGCCGCCGACGCAGCCGATCGAGATGGCCACGCCCAGCTTGTCGATCAGGCTCAGGTCGCCATGGGCGAGCAGCCAGAACGCGCCGATGAAGCCGGCGTACTGGATCGGGAGGAAGAGGAAGGTGATCCAGCGGTAGTACTTGTCGTTCTCCAGGGCCTCGATCACGTCGTCGGGCGGGTTGGAGCGGTCGAGGCCGGCGATCAGGTCGATCGCCGGGACGATCCCCAGGATCACGATCGGCCCCAGCCAGAACCACACGCCCCACCCGGTGAGCGCGTTCATCCCCACGGCGATGAACGCCAGGCTGGGTACGACGAGCCCGATCAGCCACAGGTAGCGCTTCCGGTCCCGCCACTGCTCGCTCGACCCCGCAGGGACCGTGGAGTTCGGGAGCTGCTCGGCGCGGTCGGTCGCCATCGTTCTCTCTCCTCGCCTGCGGCACCGAGAGCAGTGAGTGAGCGCCGCGTTGACAAGAAGGTAGGGATTGTCAACCCGTTTGACAAGTGGCGGTCAAATGTCAAATCTTGTGAGCGGGGTCACGGACGCCCGCGGCGGCGATCAGAGCGGCCGCTGCCCGCACGTCGTCGACCCACAGCCCGACCCGGTCCGCAGTGAGCTCGCCCTTCGACGAGGCCAGGGCCGTCGGCCCGGTGAGGACGAGCTCGAGGTTGGTGCGGCTGCTGACGCCCACCAGCAGCAGGCCGTCGTCCTGGTGGACCGAGCGCACCAGCCCGGGCAGCTCGTGCTCCGCGGGCCGGGTGTGGGCCAGCGCGGTCAGCGGCACGTCGACCCAGGTGCGTGCGCCGCTGCGGATCCGCAGGCTCTGGGCGCCGAGCAGGTGCGGTCGGACCCGGTACGCCGCGAGCATGCCGAGCATCCACAGCACCCCCCAGATCCCGAGCACCAGCAGCGGCAGCCGCACCGCGGCCGCCCACCCGGCGTCGATCTGGCGCAGCACCACCTCGACCACGACGACCTCGGTGGCCGAGCCGAAGATCCACAGCCACAGCATGGGGCCGACGAGCTGGGCGTAGCCGATGGCGATCGTGCCGGCCGGCACGTCCGGGCGCCGCGCGATCCAGCGAGCCAGGGAGCGGTAGAGCGCCAGCTCCAGCGCGATGACCTCCCAGGCCAGGGCGCCCGCGCGGCGCAGGGTCACGGTGCTCACTGGCTCACGCTGCTGAGGGAGCTCACAGGGCTCGCAGCACGTTGACCGCGAAGTCCGACTCCTCGGTGAAGGGGTCCAGGTGCCAGGTGCCGAAGCGGAACTCCGGGTGCAGCCCGGCCGCCTCGGCGTCGGCGTCGAACCGGTCGTAGGAGTAGGTCTGCGGCTCCCGGCGGAAGCCGATCACCAGCCGGCCGCCCGGCCGCAGGTGGGCTCGCAGCCGCTCCAGCACCGCCCGCTCGGAGTCGGGAGCCAGGAACACCATCACGTTGCCGGCGCACACGATGAGGTCGAACGGCTCACCCTCCAACGCCAAGCTCGCCAGGTCCGCCACCTGGTACGTCGGCCCCGGCCGGTCCGCCTGGGCGGCCTCGATCAGCACCGGGTCGACGTCGACGCCGACCACGTCGTGCCCGCGCTCGTGCAGCGCCCAGGCCAGCCGCCCGGTCCCGCAGCCGGCGTCCAGCACCCGGGCCGCCCGCGGCACCAGCGCGTCGACGAACCGCGCCTCGCCCTCCAGGTCGGCGCCTTGCGCGGCGAGCGCGCGGAAGCGCTCGACGTACCACTGGGAGTGGCCTTCGCGGGTCTCGGAGAACCACCTGGGTGTGTCGCTCATAACGCCCATCTTCCCCGGCTTCGCCGGACAGGGCCGCCACCGCGGAGTTACTCTTGAGTAACAACGAGGAGTGGGGCCATGTTTGAGCAGGTCAGGTTGCGTGACGGCACCGCGGCCTGGGTGCTGCCCCTGGAGAAGACCGACAAGGCCCAGCTGGCCGCCGAGTACGAGACGCTCTCCCCGGAGACGAAGCGGCTGCGCTTCCTGTCCCCGGTGCTGCACCTGTCCGGGGCCCTGCTGGCCCACCTGGTCGACGAGGTCGACGGGCTCAACCACGTCGCCCTGGTCCTGTGCGCCGAGACCCAGCCCGACGTCTTCGACCCCGTCGCGCTGGCCCGGCTCGTCCGCTACCCCGACGTGCCGGACGCCGCCGACCTGGCGGTCACCGTGCGGGACGAGTGGCAGGGCCGGGGCGTCGCCACCGAGCTCCTCAAGGTGCTGATGCGGCATCGACCGGCGGGCGTAACCCGGATCGTCACCGAGGTGTATCGGGACAACCCCGCCTCCCTGGCGATGCTTCACGAGCTCGGCCCGACCACGGTGGCGGACGTGGGGGCCGGGGTCCTGGAGGTGGAGGTCGACCTGACCCCGGTGGCGGCCGGGGTGGGTGGACGCCCAGACGGGCTCGACGGCTGTGGGGGCGTCGAGCCCGCCGGTCCCGACGATCTGCGGTCGCCGGTGCTTACGATGGCCAGGCCCTCGCGCCGAGGGCCGCGGCCCGAGCCCGACCCGGAGCGTCGGCGTCGGCTGCGCACCCGCGACCAGGGCCATCCCTGGCTGACAAGGAGCCGACATGAGTGAGCACGACGTCCGGATGATCCTGCTGAGCACCGAGGATCTGGACGCCTCGATCGCGTTCTGGACCGAGGGCGTGGGGATGACGCTGAAGTTCCGCGACGGCAGCCACTTTGCGGCGCTGGACGGCGGGTCGGCGACCCTCGCGCTGGCGACGGCGCTCGACCACCCGCTGCCCGGCCAGGTGGCGGTGGGGATCAAGACCCCCGACGTGGACGCCGCGGTCCGAGCGGTGGAGCAGGCCGGCGGGGCCGTCGTACGGGCGGCGTACGACGACGCGCACGAGCGGCGCGCGGTGGTCTACGACAACCAGGGCAACGGGCTGGTCTTCTACTCCCCGCTCCCCCGCTGACCCCCGCAGACGTCATCCGGACGGAGCCTCCTAGGGCTCTGTCGGTATGACGCGTCGGAGGGTCGAGCGGAACGGAAGGTGCCCTCAGGCGGCGTGCGGCACGAGCCTGCGAGCGAGACGGCGGAGGGCGCTCTCGGGGGCTCCGTGACGAATCGGCAGCAGGTGGGTGAGGTTCTCTCGCTCGGCCATCAGCTGGATGGCATCGTCCTCGTAGGCCTGAGCGAGACGCTCGGCCATGGCGAATTCGTCGGCTCCGACGGCCACGTCGATCTCACAGCGATAACGGTCGTGAAGCTCGTTGAGCTCGTCGATCAGACGCATCTTGGTCTCCTGTTCTCGCGTCAGAAACCAGTCTTGCGAACGAATTGGATCGTTCCAATTCTGAGAGGCGAGAAGAGGTGTGACGTTGGTCCCGTCTTGCAGAGGGCTGGACGAGCCAGGCTCAGTGGGCCATGTCCACGAACCGCGAGTAGTGGCCCTGGAAGGCCACGGTGATCTCGCGGGTGGGGCCGTTGCGGTGCTTGGCCACGATCAGGTCGGCCTCGCCGGGGCGGGTTGACTCCTTCTCGTAGACGTCCTCGCGGTGCAGCAGGATCACCATGTCGGCATCCTGCTCGAGGCTGCCGGACTCGCGCAGGTCGCTCATCATCGGGCGCTTGTCGCCGCGCTGCTCGGGACCACGGTTGAGTTGGGAGAGCGCCACGATGGGCACCTCGAGCTCCTTGGCGAGCAGCTTGATCTGGCGGGAGAACTCCGAGACCTCCAGCTGGCGCGACTCCACCTTCTTGCCCGAGGTCATCAGCTGCATGTAGTCGATGACGATCAGCCGCAGGTCGTGCTTCTGCTTGAGCCGCCGCGCCTTGGCCCGGATCTCCATCATCGTCATGTTGGGCGAGTCGTCGATGTACATCGGCGCCGCCGACACGTCGCCCATCTTCTTCGCGAGCTTGTCCCAGTCGGCGTCCTGCATGTTGCCGTTGCGGATGTGGTTCAGCGCCACCTTCGCCTCGGCCGACAGCAGCCGCATCACGATCTCCGAGCGCGTCATCTCCAGGCTGAAGAAGACCGAGGCCATGTTGTTGTGGATCGAGGCGGCTCGACACAGGTCGAGGGCCAGCGTCGACTTACCCATCGCCGGCCGCGCGGCCACGATGATCATCTGCCCCGCGTGCAGCCCGTTGGTCAGCTCGTCCAGGTCCGCGAACCCGGTGGGTACGCCGTACAGCCCGGCCTCGCGGTTGCCGATCGCCTCGATCTCGTCCAGGACGCCGTTCATGATGTCGCTGAGCGGGGCGTAGTCCTCCTTGGACCGCTTCTCGGTGATGGCGTAGACCTCGGCCTGCGCCTGGTCGACGACGTCGTCGACCTGGCCCTCCCCGGCGTAGCCGATCTGGACGATCCGGGTGCCCGCCTCGACCAGGCGGCGCAGCACGGCCTTCTCCCGGACGATCTCGGCGTAGTAGGCGGCGTTGGCCGCGATCGGCACGTTGGCGGACAGCGTGTGCAGGTACGCCGGCCCGCCGGCCTGCGCCAGCTGACCGCGGCGCTGCAGCTCGGCGCCCACGGTGACCAGGTCGACCGGCTCACCGCGCCCGAACAGGTCGACGATCGCATCGTGGATCAGCTCGTGCACCGGCCGGTAGAAGTCGATGCCGCGCAGCACCTCCGACACCTCGGCGATCGCGTCCTTGGAGATGAGCATCGACCCCAGCACGCACTGCTCGGCGGCGTTGTCCTGCGGCGGCGTCCGATCACCCGGCTGCCGCGGCGCCTGACCGGGCTCGTAGGCGGCCGGACCATCGCCCCACTGGTCGAAGTCGTAGGAGGGCTCACCGGGTCCCCGAGTGTCGTGCTCGGTGATGCTCATCTGACCTCCGGGGACGGTGCGCTAAATGGGTGGTCTGGAGACACTGACGAGGCTAGAGAGCCCCACCGACAGTCCTCCGGCCACCGCGCAACGTATGCGCTCGCTCGGGGTGTCGCACAGCCTCTTGTCCACAGGACCTGTGTACAAACCGGCCAGCCGCGTGCAGGACACGCCCGCTTCTGTGCATCCGGCGTGGGAGGAGCTGTGGACAACCGGGGGAGAACCACCGACCACCCGCCCTCTGACCTGCACAGATGCTCTCCCCAGCCTGTGGACAACAGAAACTCCTGACCCGATCTCACCCCGTGGTCCAGCCCTTGAGAAGGCCGCGTAGCTATGTCGACAAGCCGCGGCGACACGCCGTGGGGGTGTGATATCCCCCGCCTGTCCACAGGGTGCGGTTCACGCGCCATGTATGAGTCAGTCATCGCTTCTGCTCATTACATCGGTCTAGACTGGTCTTCGTGCAGTCCACCGACCGCGAGATCCTGCGGCTCGCCATCCCGGCGTTCTTCGCCCTGGTGGCGGAGCCGCTGTTCCTGCTCTCGGACGCCGCGATCGTGGGGCACCTCGGCACCCGGGAGCTCGCCGGACTCGGGATCGCGGCCGCGGTGCTGCAGACCGCCGTGGGGCTCTGCGTGTTCCTCGCCTACGGCACGACCGCCGCGGTCTCCCGCCACCTGGGCGCCGGCGACGTGCGGGCCGCGCTGGCCCAGGGCATCGACGGGATCTGGCTGGCCGTGCTCATCGGCTCGGTCACGACCCTGATCGGGATCCTGGGCACCGAAGCCCTCGTCGGGCTGTTCGGGGTCGGGCCGCAGGTGGCGGGCTTCGCCGAGGACTACCTGCGCATCGCCTTCCTCGGCACCACCCCGCTGCTGATCATGCTGGCCACCACCGGCGTGCTCCGCGGCCTCCAGGACACCCGCACCCCGCTGTGGGTGGCGCTGGGCGGCAACGGCGCCAACATCGTGCTGAACCTGCTGCTGGTCTTCGGCCTCGGCCCGGTCCCGGCGCTGGGCATCGCCGGGTCCGCGATCGGCTCGGTGCTCGCCCAGGTCGGCTCGGCCGGCGTACTGCTGTACGTCGTGGTGCGCGCCGCCCGCAGCCACGACGCCCCGCTGTCCCCCGACCGGGCCGGGATCCGCGCGGCCGCGCACGCCTCCGTCGGCCTGGTGGTGCGCACCCTGGCCCTGCGCGCCGCGCTACTCGCCACCACCTACGCCGTCGCGCTGGGCGCCGCGGCAGACGGGGTGGCGGTCGCCGCCCACCAGATCGCCTTCACCGTGTGGACCTTCCTCGCCTTCGCCCTCGACGCGATCGCCATCGCCGCCCAGGCGCTGACCGGGCGCAGCCTCGGCGCCGGAGACCTGGTCGCGACCCGGGCCCTCACCCGCCGGATGGTGGCCTGGGGTGCCTGGTCGGGCCTGGTGGGCGCGGTCGGGCTGGCCGCCGCCAGCCCGGTCCTGGGGCGGCTCTTCACCGCCGACCAGTCGGTCAGCGACCTGCTGATGCCGGTCCTGCTGGTCGCCGCCCTGACCCAGCCGCTGTCGGGGGTCGTCTTCGTGCTCGACGGGGTGCTGATCGGCGCCGGCGACGGCACCTACCTGGCCTGGGCCGGGGCGCTGGTCCTGCTGGTCTACGCCCCCGCGGTGCTGCTGGTCGCGGCCGCCGGCGGCGGGCTGGTGGCGGTCTGGGCGACCTTCACCATCGTGTTCATGGGGGCCCGCGCGGTGGTGCTGCTGCACCGGGCCCGCGGCGACGGCTGGATGGTCATCGGGGCCGGTTCGACCCACGCTGTGAGCCCGAGCGCCTGATTGGTTTGCAACTTCGCGGGATCAGTTCGCGTCCTTTCGTTGACACCGCACCCGTTCCTCACCTAAGAACAATTGCGCGATCCCTTGCACAATCCCATTCATCCTGCTTTCGAACGCCGGCTGAGCCGTCGTTCTTCGTTCCGGGAGACCAGTTGATACGTCGAATCGTCGCCTCCGTGGCGGCATCCGCACTCCTCATCCCGCTCGCACCGGTCGCCTTCGCGGCCGACCCGAGCCCCGACCAGCCCACCTTCAAGGCCGAGACGGCCACCCGCGCCGCCGGGGACAAGGGCACCGTGCTCTCGCTCGGCAAGGCGACGGGCTCCGAGCTGTACATCGTGCAGCTGGAGACGCCGGCGGTGCCCTCACGGGCGACCGCGGGCGAGAAGGGCCTGCGGTCCGCCGACACCGACAAGGCGCACCGCGCGCTGATCCAGGGCGAGCAGGCCGACCTGCGCGCCTCGATCCGGCGCATCACCGGCGCCACGCCCAAGGTGCGCCACACCTACACCGAGGCCGTCAACGGGATCGCGGTCGTCCTGACCCGGGCCCAGGCGCTCAAGGTCTCCCGCCTCGAGGGGGTCTCGGCCGTGCAGGTCGACGAGCAGCGTGAGCTGACCACCGACGTCGGGCCCGAGTGGATCGGCGCCCCGAGCATCTGGGACGGATCCAGCGTGCCCGGCGGCGACGGCACCAAGGGTGAGGGCGTGATCGTCGGCGTCCTGGACAGCGGCATCAACCCCGCCAACCCCTCGTTCGCCGACACGGTTCCCGCCGAGGACGGCGGTGACGGCTACAACCACACCAACCCGTTCGGCGCCGGCAACTACGTGGGCATGTGCGACCCGGCCTCCGACGTCTACGTCGAGGACTGGGGCTGCAACGACAAGCTCATCGGGTACTGGAACATGACCACCGACGGCAGCACCTACGACGACGACGGGCACGGCACGCACACCGCCAGCACCGCCGCCGGCAACCAGGTCGAGGCCACCACCTACGCCGCCGAGGGCACCGAGCACGAGTTCTCGGTCAACCGGGTGATCAAGGGTGTCGCCCCGCACGCCAACGTCATCGCGTACGACGTGTGCGACGGCGGCTGCTCGATGGCCGCCATCACCGCGGGCATCGACCAGGCGATCCTCGACGAGGTCGACGCCATCAACTACTCCATCGGCAGCGACGCCGCCTCCAGCCCGTGGACCGACCCGGACGCCCTCGGCTTCCTCAACGCCCGCGCGGCCGGCATCCACGTCGCCACCTCGGCCGGTAACGACGGTCCCGGTGCCGAGACCGTGGGCAGCCCCGCCGACGTGCCGTGGCTGACCTCGGTCGGTGCCACCCAGCACAACCGGCAGTGGCAGGCCGAGCTCACCGACCTGGCCGCCGACGGCGGCGCCACCCACCCGGACATCTCGGGCGTGGCCTTCGCCGCGGCGACCGACGGCTCCTTCCCGATCGTGGACGCCGCCGACCTCGGCGACGCCCTGTGCCAGGCAGCGGAGCTGGGCGACCAGGACCTGACCGGCAAGATCGTGATCTGCACGCGCGGTGGCAACGGCCGCGTGGAGAAGGGCGAGGTCGTGGCCGCGCTCGGCGCCGAGGGAATGGTGCTGGCCAACAACGAGGCCAGCGGCGACTCGCTCAACGCCGACCCGCACGCACTGCCCGCCGTACACATCACGTACGACGACGCCGTCGAGCTGCGTACCTGGCTGGCCTCGGTGACCGGTGAGACGGCTGCCCTCTCGGGCGGTCTGGAGCACATCGGCGACGACGTCGCCGACATCATGGCGGCGTTCTCCAGCCGTGGCGCGAACCGCGCGGTCTCGATGATCAGCCCGTCGGTCTCGGCCCCGGGCGTCGACGTCCTGGCCGGTGAGGGTGTGGACAACGAGGTCAAGTGGGGCTTCATCTCCGGCACCTCGATGGCCAGCCCGCACACCGCCGGCTCGCTGGCGCTGCTGGCCGGCGCGCACCCGGACTGGACCCCGGCGCAGGCGCAGTCCGCGCTGATGACCACCGCGGTCACCGACATCACCGACGACGACGGGACCGAGGCGACCTGGTTCGACATGGGCTCGGGTCGAGTCGACCTGACCAAGGCGGCCAACGCCGGCCTGCTGCTCGACGTGACCGAGGCCGAGTACCTGGGCGCCGACCCCGCGGTCGGTGGCGACGTTCGAGCGCTGAACACCGCCAGCATGGCCGACAACCAGTGCCTGCAGACCTGCTCGTGGACCCGCACTGTGGAGGGCACCTCCACCGGTGCCGGCGAGTGGACCGTCACGACCGAGTCCGACTCGGCCGACCTGACCCTCTCGGTCGACGTGGCTGACGTCACGGTCACCGACGGTGGCACCGCGGACATCGTGGTGACCGCCGAGATCGCCGACGGCGTCGCCGCCGACGAGTGGCTCAACGGCACCGTGGTGCTCACCCCGCCGGACGGCTCGGACGCCCCCGTGGCGCACCTGCCGGTGGCCGTGCTGCCCTCCACGGGCGTGCTGCCGGAGTCGGTGGACATCACCACCCGCCGCGACGCGGGGTCCTGGCTGACCACCGGCCTGGAGGCGATCAGCTTCGACGAGCTGCAGATCCAGGCCTCTGGCCTGGTGCCCGAGCAGCGCGAGACGCTGACGGTTCCGCTGGACACCACGAACGACGACGCGTGGGACGGCAACGGCACCGAGCTCGTCGAGTTCACGGTGCCGGCGGATGCCAGCAGCCTGATCATCGGGTTGGAGAACTCCACCGCCCCGGACTTCGACCTGTTCGTCGGCTACGGCGCGGTGGAAGAGGGGAACGTGCTGTGCGCCAGCGCCAGCGGCGGCTCTGCGGAGTCGTGTGAGATCGCGAACCCCGAAGCGGGCACGTGGTGGGCCCTGGTCCAGAACTGGGAGTCCAGCGCCGCCGGCACCGACACCGTCGACATCGTCTCGGCGATCGTCGCCGGCGACCCGGGCAACCTGTGGGCCGAAGGCCCCGACGGCCCGGTCGGCGCCGGTGACCCGTTCGACCTGCGTACCTTCTGGAACGAGAAGCAGCTGGACGCGGGCGAGACCTGGCACGGCACTCTCACCCTGGGCACGCAGGACGCGGCCGGGAACATCGGTGTGGTGCCGGTGACGGTGCACCGGATCGAGGACGACGTGACCAAGACCGCTGATGTCGCGACCGCCAAGCCGGGCGATGTCGTGACCTACACGGTCGAGGTGGCGCCGAACACGACGCCGGAGGACCTGACCTACTCGATCACGGACTCGCTGCCCGACGGCGTGACGTACGTGGAGGGCTCGGCCACCGACGGCGCGGTCGTCGAGGACGGGGTCCTCAGCTGGACCGGTGACTCGCTGAGCTCCTTCGGCGACCCGGGCAGCTACGCCATCACCACCAGCGCCACCGACGAGGAGTGCGTCAACCCGGCCACCGGGGACGCCAGCTACCTCGACCTCGAGGGTCTGGGGATCGCGGCTCAGGCTGGGATCGTGGGTGACACCACCGCGTTCACGGGATTCACCGACACCACGTTCGGGTTCTTCGGGGACAACTACAGCGGTGTCTCGTTCACCGATGACGGCTTCCTGATCCACGACGTCGACGCCAACTACGACGGCGAGCCGTGGACTCCGCAGGTGCTGCCCGACGCGGCGCTGCCGAACAACGTGGCCGCGGCGCTGTGGCAGGACATGGAGTTCCGCTACGACGAGGCCACCAACGCCGGGGTCTCCCTGGCCCGCGGCGGCGACCTGCGGATCGTCGAGTTCGACAACATGCGGTTGTGGGGCGATGCCGGCGGCCTCGACGGGTCGTGGGACTACCAGGCCATCCTCGTTGCGGGCAGCCAGGACATCGTGTTCGCCTACGACAACATCGACGGCGACCTGCCTGAGGTCACCATCGGTGCGGAGAACGCCGACGCCAGCGCCGGGAACGCCTTGGTCAACGCGGACGACGCCTCCGGTGTGATCACCGACGGCACCGTGGTCTGCATGGCCTACGAGTCCCCGGTCAGCGACCCGCTGACCTTCAGCTACCAGGTCACGGTCGACAGCACGGTGCAGCAGGGTGCGGTCATCACCAACAAGGCCGTGCACACCACCGACAACCCGGGTGCGAAGACGGCTTCGGCCAGCGACTCGGTGGAGATCACCGGTGTCAAGGCGACGTCGCAGACCGGCCTGGTCCTGGGTGCCACCCAGGTGGAGACCGGCGACTCGGTCAACGCCCACGCCGTGGTCCTCTCCACGGGTGCGGCCAAGCCCACGGGTCAGGTGGAGTTCCGGATCAACGGCACGTTGGCCGGGACGTCGACGCTGGACAGCAGCGGGAAGGCCTCGGCCGTCCTGACCGCCCCGGCGACGGCGGGCACCTACGCAGTGTCGGCCAAGTACCTCGGCGACACCTCGACTCTCGGAAGTGAGTCGGCCCCAGTGAACGTCGTGGTCACGAAGCCGGGGGTTGAGCCGCCGGCCAAGGTGAACTCGAAGGTCACCGTGGACGCCCCGAAGACCGTCAAGGTCAAGTCCAAGGGCAAGAGCGCCAAGATCTCCGTCACGGCCTCCGGGGTCACCCCCACCGGCACGGTGACGGTCACGATCAAGGGCGGCGGCGTCGACAAGAAGCTGACGGTGAGCCTCGACTCGAAGGGTCGGGCCACGGTCAAGCTGCCGAAGTTCAAGAAGACCGGCACGGTCACCGTGACCGCAGACTACGCGGGTGACGCCGCGGTCAAGCCGGGCTCGGGCAAGGCCACCATCAAGGTCAAGCCCAAGAAGAAGTAGCCAGCACGAAGATCGGGCCCGAGGGGGTCGGCGTCGTCAACGCCGGCCCCCTCGGTGCGTCTGGAAGCCTCTGCGGGGAACCACCACGCCCTCCCGCCCGTCAAGATGAGTGCAGGGCGCGCACCACCGCCGCGCCACGGATCGGGAGGGCGCATGCAGCGGATGAGGTTCCGGCGTACCGGGCTCGTGCCGGCCGCCCTGGTCGCGGTCGTCGTCCTGACCGGGTGCGGTGCCGACGACCCAGCAGAACCGGAGCCGACCATGAGCGCCAGTCCCAGCGGCAGCGGCAGTCCGAGCGGCACCCCCGCCAGCCCGACGGTGAGCGCCGCCATCGCCGACCTGGCCGGTCGTACCGGCGCCTCCGAGGAGCAGATCACCGTGGCCTCGGTCGAGGAGGTCACGTGGCGCGACGGGAGCCTGGGCTGCGCGCAGCCCGGCTACTCCTACACCCAGGCCCTGGTGGACGGCCAGCGGATCACCCTGCGGGTGGACGGTGTCGACTACGAGTACCACTCCGGGGGGCGCAAGGCGCCGTTCTGGTGCGAGAAGCCCACCCAGTAGCCCCGCACCCCCGTCGTACCCCCCGCCCACCCCGATGGGTCATACGGACGGAGCCTTAGGTGGCTCCGTCCGTATGACCCATCGGGGTGGAGGGGCGAGTACGACGAACGGCCCGCCGTCCCCCGAGGGGCGGCGGGCCGTTCGTTGGTGGCTACGTCAGGCGGGGATCACGTTGAGGGCCACCGTGGCGGAGACCTCGTCGTGCAGCTTGACCGACACCTCGTGGGTGCCGAGCGCCTTGATCGGGTTGCCCAGCACGATGGTGCGCCGGTCGACCGGCTCGCCGGCCGCGGCCGCGATGGCCTCGGCGATGTCGGTGGCCGTCACGGCACCGAACAGTCGACCACCGGCACCGGCGCGCACCTTCAGCGCCACCGGGTTGCCCTCGAGCTTGGCCTTCAGCTCCGCGGCGTGGTCCAGGTCGCGCACCGAGCGCGCGGCCCGGGCGGCCTTGATGGAGTCGATGGTCTTCTGGCCACCGCGGGTCCAGCGGATCGCCTCGCCCCGGGGCACGAGGTAGTTGCGGCCGTAGCCGTCCTTGACCTCCACGACGTCCCCGGCGGCGCCGAGGCCCGCCACTTCCTGAGTCAGGATGAGCTTCATCGTCCTAGCCCCTTCCTATCGTCCGGTCGAGGTGTACGGCAGCAACGCGACCTCGCGGGCGTTCTTCACCGCCATGGCGACGTCACGCTGGTGCTGGACGCAGTTGCCGGTCACCCGACGGGCGCGGATCTTGCCGCGGTCGGAGATGAACTTGCGGAGCAGGGTGGTGTCCTTGTAGTCGACACCGGTCGCCTTCTCCTTGCAGAACTGGCAAACCTTCTTCTTCGGCTTGCGAATCACTGCCTTGGCCATTGTGGTGCTTCCTCTCTAGAAGCCCGGCCGGTCAGGCCGGAATGGTTGAGGTGTATTCGGATGGGTGGTGCTGGATCAGAACGGGGGCTCGCTGGAGCCCACGCCCGGGGCGCCCCAGGGGTCGGTCTGCCCGGAACCGGCGGCGCCGCCGCCCTGAGCGCCGCCGTACCCGCCGCCACCCTGAGCGGGCTGCGAGGGGGCCGGGGTGCTCCACGGGTCGTCGCCCTGCGCCGGACCGCCGCCGAAGCCGCCGCCGCCGCCCTGACGGGTGGTGCGGGTGACCTTGGCGGTGGCGTACTTGAGCGCGGGGCCGATCTCGTCGACGTCGATCTCGAAGACGGTCCGCTTCTCGCCCTCACGCGTCTCGTACTGACGCGACTTCAGCCGCCCCTGCACGATGACCCGCATGCCCTTGGTCAGGGACTCGGCGACGTTCTCCGCCGCCTGGCGCCAGATCGAGCAGGACAGGAACAGCGCGTCCCCGTCCTTCCACTCGTTGGTCTGGCGGTCGAAGGTGCGCGGCGTGGACGCGATCCGGAAGTTCGCCACGGGTGCCCCGCTGGGGGTGAAGCGCAGCTCCGGGTCGTCGACCAGGTTGCCGACCACAGTGATGACGGTCTCGCCTGCCATGTCAGGACTCCCTACTGATCCATCGAGGGGTTTCGGCCCTCGGGTGGGTGTTGCGAAAGCGTGTCGGTGCCATCGTGGACGACGCCGCCGACAACTGGGGAAGGTTCTCCACAGCCTCAGCGGTTGCCGGGGCGGATCACCTTCGTGCGCAGGATGGACTCGTTCAGGGTGAGCTGACGGTCGAACTCCTTGACCGTCGCGGGCTCGGCCTGCAGCGAGATGACGGCGTAGATGCCCTCGGCGTTCTTCTTGATCTCGTAGGCAAGACGGCGACGTCCCCAGACGTCGACCTTCTCGACGGTGCCACCGTCGGTACGGATCACGTTGAGGTACTTGTCGAGCGAAGGCTCGATCGTGCGCTCTTCGAGACTGGGGTCGAGGATGACCATCACTTCATAGGCACGCAAAGCGGTCTCCACCTCCTCTGGACTCAGGCGGCCACGGACTCTCCGTGGCAGGAGGGCTTGCGTTCCCGACGTCGTGGCCGGGCCACGGGTCGAGGCCCCTGATCAACCCACCATCGAGGAGGGCGCACAGGGAACGGCACAGACTAACAGCGCACCGGGCGGGGTCGGGAATCGTCGCTGCCCGCGATCGCTGGCGCCTGTGGATGAGCCCGCCGAACACCGCCGCGCCCGGGCTAGTGTGACGCCGGTGAGCAGGACGGGAGCCCCGCCGACGACCCCGCCAATGACCCCGCCGGTGGCCGGTCGCTACCTGCTGCTCGACCAGATCGGCACCGGTGGCATGGGCTCGGTGTGGCGGGCCCGGGACCTCCGCACCGGTCGCCTGGTCGCGGTCAAGGTGCTGGGCCAGCACAGCGGGGCTCTGCTGGCCCGGTTCGTCCGCGAGCAGGCGATCCGGCTGCGGCACCCGCACGTGGTGGCGCCCACCGGCTGGGCCGCTGAGGACGACCTGGTGCTGCTCACCATGGACCTGGTCCGCGGCGGCACCGTGCAGGACCTGCTGGCCGAGCACGGCCCGCTGCCCGAGGGGTGCGTCGCCACGATCCTGGAGCAGACCCTGCAGGCCCTGACCTCCGTGCACGCGGCCGGGCTTGTGCACCGCGACGTGAAGCCGGCCAACCTGCTGCTGGAGCCCACCGTCGACGGCAGCGTGCACGTGCGGCTGGGCGACTTCGGGGTGGCGGTGGCGGTCGCGGAGGAGCGGCTCACCACCAGCCCCGCGGCGATCGGCACGGAGGGCTACATGGCGCCCGACCTGCTGCGCGGGGACGCCCCGCACCCGCGCCAGGACCTGTACGCCGTCGGCGTACTGGGGGTGCACCTGCTCACCGGCCGGCGTCCCCGGGTCGGCGTCCCGCTGCCGGCCACCCGCCTGCTGCCGCTGCTGCAGGCCCTGCTCGCCGAGGACCCCGGCCAGAGACCGCAGTCCCCCGAGCAGGCGCTGACGCTGCTGCGCCGGCTCGCCATCGCCCCGAATCCGGGGCCCTGGGCACGCGACCGGCTCGGCCCGGCACCCGACGAGCCCCAGACCCGGTCGTCGACTGGCTGGCCGACTGGTTGGTCCGCAGCGCTGACGGTGGCGCTGAGCCTGGCCACCACGGTTGCCTGCCTGGCCACGATCGTGGTGCTGTGCTGGCCGCATCGTTCCTAGACTCGGCGCATGAGCCAGCCACCCAGTCCGAGAATCGGTGCGCACGTCGACCAGGCCGACCCCATCGGTGAGGCCCGGGCCCGGGAGATGCCGCTGGTGCAGTTCTTCCTGGGCGACCCGCAGTCCTACAAGGGGCCGCAGGTCCGGTACGACGGCGGTGCGGGGCAGCTGCGCGCCGACGCCGAGTCGGCCGGCATCGACCTGTACGTGCACGCGCCGTACCTGATCAACGTCGCCACCACCAACAACCGCATTCGGATCCCCAGCCGCAAGCTGCTGCAGAAGCACCTGGACGCCGCGGCCGAGATCGGGGCCAAGGGGCTGATCGTGCACGGCGGCCACCTGAACTCCGGCGAGGACCCCGCGGTCGGCTTCGACAACTGGCGCAAGGCGATCGCCAGCACCGACCTCAAGGTCCCGCTGCTGATCGAGAACACCGCCGGGGGCGACAACGCCATGACCCGCTACCTGGAGCGGATCTCGGGGGTGTGGGCAGCGATCGAGGGCACTGAGGGCGCCGACCGGGTCGGGTTCTGCCTGGACACGTGCCACGCCCACGCCGGCGGCAACCGGCTGGAGACGGTGGTGGCCGACGTCCTGGCCATCACCGGTCGCATCGACCTGGTGCACGCCAACGACAGCCGCGACGCGTTCGACTCCGGCGCCGACCGGCACACCAACATCGGGGCCGGCCACATCGACCCCGACCTGCTGGCCGCGGTGGTGCGCGACGCGGGCGCACCGGTGGTGCTGGAGACGCCGGGCGGCGCCGACCAACACGTGGTCGACGCCGCCTCGTT
>ERZ1645187.2144-NODE-2144-length-17668-cov-10.786294_pt1 | contig 17668 bp, 23 predicted proteins | sample MGYA00575352_ERZ1645187 | MGnify/ENA primary metagenome ERZ1645187 (study PRJEB40837, sample SAMN11349314) | freshwater sediment metagenome | isolation source: river sediment | host: Sediment | place: India: Wazaribad , New Delhi | collected 2017-02-21 ... | reverse complement strand
TGGCGCGGAAAGGCGGGCAGCGATGACTGCGGTGCCGTTTTCGTGGATGTGGAAAGACCCGGCGTTGGTGGTGGATGACATCCGGGCGTTGAGGGCTGGGATGGAGGCCGAAGAGAGGCGGTTGAGGGAACAGGATCGCCGTCGGAAGGCTCGACGGATTCGCAAGCTGACCAGGCTGGCCAAGGCCGGCGCATTGAAGGGGTAAGCAAATGGATGAGTTGGTGCGTGTGGAAAGTGCGGTGTCGGCAACGGCGAGCGGCGATCTGACGTGGGATCGTTGGACGCTGGATATGGCGGTGGCGCTTGGTTTGTCTGGCGTGAAGAACCCGCTTGGTTTTGCGATGGTGCGGTATCTGAGCGATCCGCCTTCAAGCAATAACGTCCAGCGTGTGGTGTTGACGCTGGCGAAGGCGATGGAGTCCAAGGGGGTGCCGAGCGACGGGATCAAGGATCTGGCTTTCCAGGCGTTCGATTGGTGGCGTGATAGCCGGTGCCCGTCTTGCGGCGGGCGCGGGGTGGTGTCGGTTGATCAGCGGCAGTGCAAGGCGTGCGGCGGTACTGGCCAGCGCATGGTGCCGGATAGCCCGGACCCGGTGCGCGTCGGGGTGTCGTGCTTGCTCGAGGCAGAGCATTGGATTGAGGGACAGTTGCGGGCACGGATGAAGGCGGCGTGATGGACGATATTGATTCTGATGATGGCCATCTGTTTGACGATGACGGTGTATGCGAGCGCTGCGGATTCGATGGTGCCGAGTGGGTATGGTGGAAAAGAAGTACCTACGAAGGGCGGGCTTCCGACGTCGAAATGCCGTCTTGCAAAAATGAAAATAAGCAGCTGGGGTTGACAGGGGTGGTAAGGTAAAAATATAGCCATGCCGATATCAGCAAAACGCCCTTGTCGGCATCCAGGTTGCAAGGCGCTGGTGGAATCCGGCGCTTACTGCGAGGCGCATGCCAAGCAGGTCCGCCAGCAATACGACAGCCGCCGAGGATCATCGGCAGAGCGCGGATATAACAGCCGATGGCAGAAGGCGAGAAGGACATTCCTGTCTCGCAATCCGTTGTGCAGGATGTGCCTTGACGAAGGCCGCGTCACTGAAGCAACGGTCGTTGACCACATCATCCCGCATCGCGGCGACACCAGATTGTTTTGGGATACAGACAACTGGCAGCCGCTGTGCAAGCGACACCATGACACTGCCAAGCAGTCCGAAGAGCGACAGCAGGGTAGGGGCGGGTCAAAAGTCTAGCCACCTTTTTGGCTAGACCGGTCGGTCAATCGTTAATTTATGGGGAGTAAGAACTACCCCCCTGGGGTTGCAAGCGCTTTGGCGCTGCAGCGCTTTTTTACCTTGATTTTGAGAAAAATCGTCAGATGACATCCTAGAGGTCGCCTATGGCCGATCAAGGCATCCCGTTCACCGTGATTGCGGGGAAAGGGGAAACTACGCCTTCCGGCCCTGTGGCGTCACCAGCTCCGCCGCCTCTGATCGATCTGACGACCAGCGAGCGGCGCATCTGGAAATACATCTGCGACAGCCTCGCAGCGTCGAACCTCGAGCACATCACCGCCGGCCTGCCCATTGCCGTCATCGTCCGAACCTACTCGGCATGGATCGACGCGATGAAGGATTGCGCTGCTAAAGGGCGCTACCAGACCAGCGGAAACGGCTGGTCGAGCGAGGCGCCCTGGGCGGCAGACGAGCGCCGCCTCAAATCGGAGTTGGGACAATGGTTGCCGAAAGCCTGCCTGACCATTCCGTCGCTGACTCGAGTGCGAAAGGACATGGGCATCGTCAGCGGTCAGGACGACCTGTTCGCCGACCTCGTCAATCACGCCAACGAACGGCCAAGCGCTCAGAGCGGCTGATACCGCCGGTCGAAACCTGGCAGGAATGGGACCACACCTACGGCATCCCCGTCCTCCGTGGCGAGATAACCGTCGGAAAGTACGTTCGTCTGGCTGTCGAGCGGCACTATCGCGACCTGCAAGACGCGCACAAGCGCGGCCTCAACTTCAGCGTAGAACATGCCTGGCATGTCATCCGCTACATCGAGCGCTACTTCGTCCACATCAAGGGCGCGCTGGCTGGACACCCCATCCTGCTCGACCCGTGGCAAAAATTCTGGACAGCCGTGCTCTACGGCTGGCGCCGCGCCGATGGCCGCCGCCGCTTCTCGCGAGCCTACGAAGAAGTCGCCCGCAAAAACGGCAAGAGCACCTGGAAAGGCCCGCAAGGCGCCTACCTGTTCATGATGGACGGCGAGCCCGGCGCCGAAGTCTACGCCGTCGCAACAACCCGCGAACAGGCCATGACCGTCTTCAAGCCAGCCTTTGAAAACTTCAAGCGCTGGGCCAAAAAAAGCGCCGGCATGGCCCGCAGCTTCCGCATCTTCGAAGGCCTCAACCAAGAGCGCGTCGAAAACGGCGCATCGATCTTCAAACCCATCGCATCCAACGCCGATGCGCAAGACGGCTTCAACCCATCCGCCGTCCTGTTCGACGAACTACACGCCCAGAAATCGCGCGAGCAATGGGACGTACTCGAATCAGGCTTCGGCGCCCGGCAGCAACCGCTACTCTCCGCCATCACCACCGCCGGCTTCATCCTAGACGGCATCTGCACCGAAATACGCGGCTACCTCATCAGCGTGCTCGAAGGGCGCCGCAAAGACGACGACATCTTCGGCTACATCTACACCATCGACGAAGGCGACGACCCCTTCGCCGAAAAAAACTGGATCAAAGCAAACCCAGCCCTCGGCAGCGCCAAAACCATCGACTACATGCGCGGCATGTCCCGCAAAGCCAAAGCCCTACCCAGCGCCCTGGCCAACTTCAAGACCAAAGACCTCAACGTCTGGTGCAACGACGCCGAAGGCTGGCTCGACCTCGCAGTCTGGGACAAAGGCAGCAAAAAGTTCTGCAAAGAACTACTCGCCGGCCGCGAATGCTACGGCGGCCTCGACCTCGCCAGCACCCGCGACCTCACCGCCTTCGCCCTCGTCTTCCCACCAGGCGAAGCCGGCGGCGACTGGTACGCACTCGTATGGATCTGGTGCCCTGAAACAAAAATCGGCGAACAAGCCGACGACGCAGCACCCTACGACCGCTGGCAAGCAGAAGGCTGGATAACCGCCACGCCCGGCAACGTCACCGACTACCAACCCGTGCGCGAAACCATCATCGCCGCCTGTGCCACCTACGACGTGCGCGAAGTCGGCTTCGACCGATGGAACGCACAGCAACTCAGCAACGAACTCATCGAAGCCGGCGTACCGCTCGTCGAAGTCCCCCAAAACACCGGCGGCATGTACCCAGGCACCAAAAAGCTCGAAGAACTCATCTACGCCAAGCGCTTTCGGCACGGAGCAAACCCCGTCCTGCGCTGGGCGGCCGGCAACGTCTCGCTGCTCTACGACAGCAACGACAACTTCCGGCCAGACAAAAAACGCAGCAAGCCGAAAGGCCGCATCGACCCCATCGTCGCCACCGTAATGGCGCTGAGCCGGGCCGTGACCTACGTGGAAGACGCACCGCTCGACGACTTCCTCAACCAACCCATCACAGGGTAAGCATGAATCGACTAATCACAACGTTCCTCGGCTGGTTTGGCTGGGCTGGCGCCGCCCTTGGCGACCGCTCCGGAAAGCAAAGCGCCGCCCCGTCGGGAGTCCTGGTCGAAGGGTCAACCGCGCTTGCCCCCGATAGCGCCCTGCAAATATCAACCGTCTGGGCCTGCGTCTGGCTGCTTGCCAACACCATCGCCACCCTGCCGCTCTTCGTCTATCGCAATCGTAGCGGCCAGCGCGAACTCGCTCGCGACAGCCTGCTCTACCAGGTGCTCCACGACACCCCCAACAGCCGCATGACGCCCGTTGAATTCTGGGTCGCCATGCTGCTCAACCTGCTCTTGCGCGGCAACGCCTACGCCCGCATCGAACGCAACGCCACAGGCGAAGTCATCGCCCTATGGCCCATGCCGGCCGACCAGGTCGAAATGCAAGTCCTCGCCGACGGCAGCGTCATCTACCTCTATCGGATCGACGGCAACCTCGCCGCGCTTTCCGACAGCAACGTCCTGCACATCAAGGAAATCGGCAACGGCACCATCGGCCTCGCGCGTCTCGACTACATGCGCGCCACCACCACCGAAGCCGCCAATGCCCAGCACGCCGCCAGCCGGCTTTTTGCCAACGGAGGCAAGCCGACCGGCATCCTGATGATCGACCGCATCCTCAAACCGGAGCAACGCGACGCCCTCCGTCGAAACTTTGCCGATATGGCCGAAGGCACCACCAGCCGTCTCGTCGTCCTCGAAGCGGACATGAAATACCAGCAGGTCAACCTCACGCCGGCCGATCAGCAACTACTCGAAACCCGCCGCTTCACCGTTGAAGAAATTTGCCGCTGGTTTGGCATCCCGCCGGTCCTTGTGGCCCACTCCAACGTCACCACCTGGGGCACCGGCGTCGAGCAGATCGTCGACGGATTCTACAAATTCACCCTGCGACCATTCCTGGTGCGCATAGAACAATCCGTCACCAAGCGCGTACTCACCAGCCGCCAGCGCGCCGAAATGACCGCCGAATTCAGCCTGGACGCCCTGCTGCGCGCCAGCCTGACAGCCCGCATGGAAATCTACGCCAAGGCCACCCAAAACGGCATCTTCACCCGCAACGAATGCCGGCAACTTGAAAACCTGCCACCCGTTGCAGGGGCCGGAGAACTCACCGCCCAGACCAACCTCTCGCCGCTGCACATGCTCGGCAACATGCAAGGAGCTGCCCATGCTGGTACGCAAAACCCTGTCGCTCAGTAACTGCGAAATCAAGATCGACGACGCCGGTACCGGCAAGTTTTCCGGCTATGCCTCGGTCTTCGGCGGTGTCGATAGCTATGGCGATACCATCTTGCGCGGCGCCTTCGACTACACCCTAAAGAACAACGGCAAGCCCCGCATGTTCTACGACCACCGCTCCTGGGACATGCCTATCGGCAAGTGGCTCAAGGCCAAAGAAGATGACCACGGCCTCTGGGTCGAGGGCGAGCTAACGCCGGGCCACACCAAAGCCAGTGACGTCTATGCCTCGCTCAAGCACGGCACCCTCGACGGACTATCCATTGGCGGCTACATAAAGTCCGGCGACTACGACGAAACCGAATCAGGGGGCCGCATTATCCGCCGCTGGGCCAATCTCGTCGAAGTGTCGCCCGTAGTCTTCCCGGCAGATGGCGCCGCCCGCATCGATCTATCCTCTGTCAAGCACATGGATATTGATGCCGCCCTTGAAGGACTGGAAACCATCCGCGATTTCGAGCGCTTCCTGCGGGATGCAGGCGGCCTCACCAAAGGAGCGGCCACAGCGCTGGTCGCTCGCGCCAAGATCGTATTCGGGCAGGGGGAACCTGTGCCGCAGAAAATCGACGCGAAAGCTGCATCCGAGCTCGAAGCCATGATGCACAGACTCAAAGCGCGCATCCCGCTGTAAGCAGTTCCGCACCCAATCCAGACCCGCTTCGGCGGGTTTTTGCTTTTAAGGAGCATGAGAATGTCTGATCTTTCCGCCGTCATGAAGGCCTGCGAGGCCATCGAACAGCAACTGACCAAGTTCGCCGAAAAGACCGAAGCCGAAATCAAGGCCACCGGCACCGTCTCCGCCGACACCAAGGCCGCGCTCGAAGGGCTTGAAATCAAGCAACGCGAGCTGGCCGACCGCCTGCTCGTCATCGAGCAGAAGGGCACCCAGCAACAAGATCCGGAAACCAAGTCCGAAACCTGGGGCGAACAATTCATCAAGTCCGCTTCGTACAAGGACAAGCTGTCCCTGATCGGCAGCGGCATGAAGTTCGGCAGCGTCGGCTTCGAAGTCAAGAACACCCTGACCGGTGCCGATGCAACGGTCGCTCCGGATCGCCAGTCCGCCATCGTGCCGGGCACCTTCCAGCCGCTCACCATCGAGTCGCTGTATCGGCACGTCCCGACCTCGTCGAACGCCATCGAATTCACCAAGGAAAACGTCTTCACCAACGCCGCTGCCGAAGCGGCCGAAGGCGCCGCCAAGGCAGAATCATCGCTGACCTGGTCGCTGGTTAACATGCCGGTCAGCACCGTTGCTCACTGGATCAAGATTTCCCGCCAGCTGGCCATGGACAACCGCGCCCTGGCAGCCTATGTCGACCTGCGCATGCGCTACGGCGTCAACCGCAAGGTCGAGACCCAGCTGGTCAGCGGCAACGGCACCGCGCCCAACATCTCCGGCTTCATGAACACCGGCAACTACACCGCCCACGGTTACGCCGATGCCGCCCTCGGTTCCGTCCTCAAGAAGCTGGTGCTGATCCGCAAGATCATTGGCGACATGGAAGCCGCCGGCTATTTCCCGGACGCCATCGTCTTCAATCCCGCCGACTGGGCAACGGTCGAAATCGACATCTTCACCGCCGGCACCGCCAACGTCGTCCCGTTCAAGTACGACGAAGCCGGTCGCCCGGTGCTGTTCGGCCGCCGCGTCGTTTCGTCCGTCGGCGTGACGGCAGACACCTTTGCAGTCGGCGCCTTTGGCGACCACGGCACCATCTACGACCGCGAAGGCGTCGTGGTGGAAATGTCCGATTCCGATTCGGACAACTTCACCAAGAACCTCATCACCCTGCGTGCTGAGCGTCGCCTGGCGCTGGCCTCCGAAGTGCCGGCCGCTATCCGCGGCGGTGACCTCACCCCGGCCTAACGGCTTAATGTCTTAACCACCGGCAGGGCGGTCCGCCGTCCTGCCGGCAGGAGCGCACCATGACCAAGCTAGTGCAAGTAAAGATCAAGGGCATCGTCTCAACCCAGCGCTACGGCACCCTGGAATCCGGCGACATCCTCCGCACCGACGAAGACTTCGCCCGCTTCCTTGTAGAAGACTGCCAGGCCGCCGACTACGTGGACGACCCGCAGCCGACCAAGGCAGCCACGCCGCCCGCTGCCAAAAAGCCCAAGGCCGCCAAGTAACCGGCCACCTGCGGTCAACCTGAAAAACACGCAAAAACGCCGATAAGTAACACCATATCATCATCATCGACGGACATTGTTGTTGATTTTCTCGGGATGCGCGATGCAATAGACCAGATCAGCCCGTCATCAGGGCAGTCGTCGCATTACGAAATAAACTTCTATGGATCATATCAGAGTATCAGTTCAAGCACCAAAGCTGGTGCATCGACGGTCACAACGGGTTACACGTCGATAAACAGTGCTGGTTATGGTGCTGCTCTTATACAGGTTTCAGTTAAGGAATCAACGGGCGGTGGTGGCGCTTCGACTGCTGTCACCGCAACAACCTCGCTCCCCGCATTCTCCGGTGGCGCGTCTATGGCCTCGGCATCGGCTACTGTCACGGCAACCACCTCGCTGCCGTCTTACTCAGGCGGTGCAACGGGTGATACCAGTTCTGGCACGCTGACACTGCCCGTCCTGAAAAACAACACCGACACCGCGCTGCCGACCTTCTCCGGCCAGGCGCTGGGGTTTGGCGGGTCGGCAGCAGTCAATGCAAGCACGGCGTTGCCGGTTTTTTCTGGTAATACCGCCGGTCACACTGAATACACGCGCGCGCCGGACGGTGGCGGCGCTGCCATCATCATTCCATTCACGAGTCGTCCGCCCAACCTCGGCGGCCGGCGTCACTGAGAACGCCATGACCTATAAAGTCATTTCCCCGCCGTCGGTCGAGCCCGTCAGCATCGAAGAGGCGCGCGCGCAATGTCGCTACAGCACCACCGACAACGACGCCGTTCTTTCCTCCATGATCGTGGCCGCACGTGAACTGGCCGAGCATGAAACCGCCCGGGCGCTCTGCACGCAAACGCGCGAGCTGGTGCTCGATGCCTTCCCGGAAGCCTTCGTGCTGCGTGGCGCGCCGATTCAGTCCGTAGTGTCCGTCAAGTACCTGGACGCAGACGGCAACGAGCAAACGCTCGACCCACAAGACACGCTACTTGACAAGGACAGCGAGCCCGGCTATCTCGTGCCGGTCTACGGCAAGGCATGGCCGGCCAGTTATCCGGTGCCCAATGCCGTCCGCGTGCGCTACGTCTGCGGGTATGGCAATGCTAACGATGTGCCAGAAAGCATAAAGCGATGGATGCTGCTGGCCATCTCCGCTTTCGATGCGCAGCGCGAAGCCATCGGTCCAAGTCAGACATTTGCGCTGCCCGATCGTTTTTGGCACCGTATGCTCGATTATTTTCGGATATACGAGGCCGTCTGATGGTCGCCGCCGGCAAGCTCAATCAGCGGGTGTCCATTCAGCAAAAGACCATCACCCGCAACCCGGCCAACGGCGAAGAAGGCGTCGCCTGGTCGCTGGTCGCCACCGTCTGGGCCGAGGCCATCCCGGTGCGCGGCAACGCCTTCTTCGCGGCCAACCAGCAGCAGCACACCGTCGATGTGCGCTTCCGCATCCGCGAGCGCGCCGACCTCGCCATCGACATGCGGCTGGTCTGGAATGGTCGTCACTACGACATCACCGCCATCATCCCGGGTACCGACAAATACGTCGGTCTGCTCGAAATCATGGCGATCAATGGGGTGCGCGATGGCCGCTGACGGCGTTTTCATCAAGCTGCAAGGCTTCGAGCAAACGCGCGCCACGCTGCGGGCGTTGCCCGACAAGCTGCGCAAGAAAGTGCTGATGTCGTCGCTGCGCAAGGCAGCCCGCGTCGTGCAGCGCTATGCCAGGCAATACGTTCCGGTGCTCAAGGCGCCGGCCAAGTATCGCACCAAGGGCCTTCTCAAGCGGCGCATTGCCGTGCGGGAGTCGCGCGAAAGCCGGCAGCAGGGAAACCTCGGCGTCTTCGTCAACATCAAGCCGGCGGACCGCGCCAAATACGCCACCGACACCGTTAGCATCGGGCGCGTCAAGATCAAGCAGCGGCGGCTGGTCAAGGCCAGCCAGCGCGGCGCGCGCAGTCCGAACGACCCGTTTTACTGGCGCTTCGTGGAATTCGGAACGCGGCGTATGCCGGCCGTCTCATTCATCGGCAAGGCTGGCGAACGCCTGGACGAAGCCCTCGCAGTCTTCGAGCGCGATGCCGTCGATGCCATCGAAAACCTCAACCGGACCGGAGTCTGAATGTCTGCCGAAACCGACCTCTTCGCCGTGCTCGATGCCGCTGCCGGCCTCGCCGCGCTGGTTTCCGACCGCATCTACCCGGTCGCCATACCGGAAGGCAAGCCACTGCCGGCCGTGGTTTATCTGATCGCCGGCGAGCAGCGCAACGTCGGGCTTGATCTCTCCAGCCACGGCACGGCAACGGCCTTCAGCCTGCAAGCCATTGCCGAAACCTACACCGCCGCCCGTGCCATTGGCGATGCCATCGAGGCCGCACTTCTGGCCGAAGGCGTGCCGGTCGACAACCGCAGCGCCGGCCTCGATGACGAAACCGGGCTGTTTGTCGACCTGATTGAAATCACCTGGTGGGGATAGCCCGCCGTCGTTCGTAGCAACCCCGCCCACAACCCGCTTCGGCGGGTTTTTCTTTTTGAAGGAGCAGAAAAATGGGTAATCCTCTCGTCGGGCGCGGTGTCCGCGTCGAAGTGTCCAAAACCGAAGCCGTCGCCAAGACGGTGTCGGCTGTCACCCAGGCCTCGCCGGCCGTCGCCACCTCCACGGCGCACGCCTTGTCCGACGGTGCCGTCGGCTACATGAACGGCGTCACCGGCATGGTCAATCTGGAAGGCCAGGCCGTGCGCGTCAACGCGCCCAGCACCAACGACTTCCAGCTGGAAGGCATCAACACCACCAGCTTCCCGGCCTTCACCGCCGGCACCTTCGTCCCGGTCACCGCCTGGGCCACGCTGTCGCGCGCCGCGTCCTACGCCATCGGCGGTGGCGATGCCGACAAGCTCGACACCACCACGCTGATCGACAACATCAAGCAGGAAGCCAACGGCCTGCTCGCCGCGCAAACCGTCAGCATCAACCTCAAGCTCGAAACCACCGACGAAGAAGCCCTGCAGCTGGTCAACGCGGCCGCGCTGTCGCAGGCCTACCTGGTCTTCCGCATCACCTTTACCGACGGCTCCATGCGCATCTTCCGCGGCCAGTCGTCGATGCCGGGTGAAGACGTCGGGCAGGGCGCGCTGGCTACCGGCAGCTTCAACGTCACGGTCAAGGGCCAGGTCCTGCGTCTCGGTCCGGTGTCCTGATGAGCCCAGAGCAACTCGTTGCCGCCGCGCTGGCGGCCCGCGCCTTCTGGGTGCCGTTGCCGGACGGTCGGCGCGTCCGCTTGCGGCGACCGTCGGAATACGACGTCCGCAGCATGGTGCGCCGCGATGCCGGTGGCAAGGTCACCAGCATTGCCGCCGACCTGCCGGACGTCAAGCGCTTTGCCGTCGACTGGGAAGGCTTCCGTGAGTGCGACATCGTCCCCAACGGTGCCGGCGACCCGGTTGCCTTCGACGCCGAAGTCTTCGGCGTCTGGGTCGAAGACCGGCGCGATGCGCTGGCCACGCTGGCCCAGGCGTTGGTTGATGCGGTCATCGCGCACGAAACCGCCCAGATCGCCACGGCAAAAAACTGATTGCCCATCTCGACGCTGCGGCGGGCGTCGAGTACGAGGGCGAAAACCTGCCGCCGCTGGCCGATGACGACCGGATGGCCTTCAAGGTTTTCAAGCTGCTGGCCAACGGCATGGGCGGCCTGGATTGGGCCGGCCTGCCCATCGTCGCCGGCCTGCTCGGCATTGCCGACATCGACGGCCTGATCCATCGCCTGACCGTCATCAAGATTCACCGACCGAACAAGGAAGCCTGACATGGCCATCGCCAAGCTATCGATCGACCTCGAAGCGCGCTTTGCCAAGCTCGACCAGGATCTGCGCAGCATCGACGGGCGCATCGCCACCTTTGGCGGCAACCTCAAGAACGCTTTCGTTGGCGTCGCTGCGGCGGTCGGCGGCACGCAAATCGTCGCCGCATTCAAGGGCGTTGTCGATTCGCTCGACAAGGTCGAAGAATCGGCCGGGCGCCTCGATACGTCTACCGAATACCTCTCGGCCCTCGGCTATGCCGCCAAAATGAACGGCATCGAGTTCGACGAACTCAACAAGGCGCTGACGAAATTTACCGGGCTGCTCGCCGACGGGCAGGCCGGCAACAAGGAAGCGGTCGAAACGCTGACGCGCCTGGGTGTATCGGCCAAGAATTTCGGCAATGTCGAAGCTGCCTTTGCCCAGTTCGCCGACACCATTGGCAAGACCGACCAGCCGGTCCAACGCGCCGGTCTGCTGATCGACGCGCTCGGCGAAAAAATCGGCGTCAAGTTCGGTCCCATGCTGGCCAACGGCAGCGCCGGCCTGGCCGACCTGCGGGCAGAAGCCGAAAAACTCGGCGGTGTCATCGACGGCAAGGTCGCCCGGCAGGCCGCCGAATTCAACGACAACCTCGACCGCCTTGGAACGCTGGCCGGCGCGGCAGCCAAGTCGATTGCCGGCAGCCTGTTGCCCGGCCTCAACCAGATTGCCGAGTCGTTCATCATTTCGCGTAAAAACGCCGAGTCGCTGTGGGAGGCGCTCAGTCGCCCGCTGCCCGGCACGGCCTTTGTCGACGTGCAGGACAATCTGGCCAAGGTCCGTCGCGAATACGAACAGCTCGACTACCGGATCTCCAACGGCCGCGCCAAGGAAGGCGACGAAGCGCGCTTTGCCAAGCTCGAGCGCGAGCTCGCCTATTGGGAGCAAATCTCCGCCGCGCAGAACAAGGCCGACAGCAAGCCGGCCGTGCGCAACCTGACGGCCGACAACAAGCCGGTCAAGAGCGGCAAAACGGCCAAGGAAAAAACCGTCGGATTCACCGATTACGACGCCATCCTGATCGAGCGCATCAACAAGGCCATCGAATCCACCGACATCGTCAAGGCCGACGAACTCGCTGCCGCGCTGGCCAAGCTCGACCAGCTGGCCGCCGCCGGGCTCGATCCGGCCATCGTCTCGGCAGTCAGGGATGATCTGACGGGCGCCACAAAAATGGCTGCCGACGAGCTGGATCGTCTCAACAAGCTGCTGGGCGAAACGCAGTCGAGCAAAATCAACGAGACGCAGAAGGACATGCTGCTTCTGGCCAAGACGCTTGAAAACGGCCGCATCAGCGAAGAGCAATATCTCGAGGCGGTCAATGCCCGCCTCAATGAGGGCGCCGAAAAGCTGGAAAGGAACAGGTCGCTGGCCGAAGAGTTCGGCCTGACATTCTCCAGCGCGCTGGAGGACGCTGTCGCCACAGGAAAAGGCGTTTCAGGCGTTCTCAAAGGCATTGAGCAGGACATCTTGCGCATCATCGCCCGCCTGGCCATCACTGAGCCGCTGATGAAAGCAGCCAGCGGCATCAACTGGGGCGGCCTGATTGGCAATTTTGTCACGGCATGGCTGGGCGGCTCGTCCAGTTCATCAAGCTGGAGCAGCAGCACGCCAGGCTATTCTTCGGGCGACCTCGGCAGCGGCATCCGCCTCAATGCGCTCGGCAATATCTATGACTCGCCCGCCCTGTCCGCCTACGCCGGCAGCGTCGTTTCATCCCCGACGCTGTTCCCGTTCGCCAAAGGCATCGGCCTGATGGGCGAAGCTGGTGCCGAGGGCATCTTCCCGCTCAAGCGCGGCAAGGATGGCAAGCTCGGCGTGTCGGCCGAAGGGGTTGGCGGCGTGACGATCAACGTCATCAACAACACCGACGCCACCGCCAAGACCGAGCGCCGCAGCGACGGCAAGGGCGGATCGATCATCGACATCGTCATCGAGCGCGCCAGGGGCGCCATCGCCACCGACATCATGCGCGGCAATGGCCCGGTACCGGCCGCGATGGAATCGGTCTATGGCCTGAGCCGCGCCGCAGGAGTCTATTAAATGCCAGCCTTCCCGACCACCCTGCCGGCGCCGTTGCTCGATGGCTACGCCCTCAGCCCGGTTGATCAGACCGCCCGCACCGACATGGAAGCCGGCGCCGCCCGCGTACGCCGCCGAACCAGCGCCCGGAACGACGTTATCGATGTGTCGTGGTGCTTGACGCCGGCGCAGCTGGCTACCTTCCGCGCCTGGTTTGAGGACGACGTCAGCGGCATCGCCGGCGGCTCGTCATGGTTCGATGTAATGCTCGACGTTGGCGACGGCGCCGCCTCGCAGCAGGAAGCTCGATTCAAGGGTGCGTGGAAAGCGCAGCGCGATAGCAGCTACTGGAAAGTCACCGCCCAGCTGGAGGTGCGCTGATGCCGGACAGCACGCTTTCGCAGGCGCTCAAGGAAGCCTATGCCGCCGCGCCGGCCGATGTGGTCATCTACCACACGCTGGAACTCGATCACGCCAACTTCCCGTCGCCGATTTACGTGGTCAACGACTACGCCGACCTCAACGCCACGCTCGAAGACGCCACGCCGGTCACCTTCATCCGCTTTGCCTTCCGCTTCAATCGGCCGGAAGTGACGCCGAACGGCGTGCCGGCAATGACCGTCGAGATCGACAACGTCTCCCGCGAGATCCTGGCCAACGTGCAGCTGGCGATGACCTCGACCAGCCTGATCACCATGACCTACCGGCAATACCTGTCGACGGACCTGTCCGGTCCGCAGAACGACCCGCCGCTGACCATGGTGCTGTCCAATATCAAGGCCGACGTCTTCAAGGTCACGGCGACGGCGACCTTTGGCGACTACGCCAACAAGCGCTTCCCGAACCGCGAATATACCGCCGAGGATTTCCCCGGCCTGGTGGTGGCGTGATGCACTGGGCCTTCGACTACATCGGCCAGCCCTGGGTGCGCCACGAACACGACTGCTGGCAGTTCTTCCGCCGCGTGCAGGAAGAGCGTTTCGGCCGCGTGCTGCCGGCCATCCCGATGGAAACCTACCGGCGCGGCGCCTGCCAGGCGCTGCTCGAATGCCACGAAGAACGCCAGCAGTGGGCGCCTGTGGAAAAGCCGCAGGAAGGCGATGCCGTGCTGCTCTCGCATGCGCGCCACCCGTCGCACGTCGGCCTGTGGGTCGATATCGATGGCGGCGGCGTGCTGCACTGCGTGGGCGGCTCCGGCGTCGTCTTTCAGTCCGTCAAGAGCCTGAAGGCCACCGGCTGGGCGCATCTGGAGTTTTATCGCCATGTCTGAGCTGATGCCGACCTTCAAGGCGCATGTCTGGACGGTGCGCGATCCGTTCCACCCGCTCAAGGGACGCGAGATCGCCGAGATCGGCAAGCCGTGCCCCATCGCCGATCTGGCGCCGGCGACCCGCCAGCCGTTCATCATCCTGCGCAACGGCGAGGCCGTGCTGCGCGCCGACTGGTCGCAACCGGTGGCGGACGGCGACCTGCTGGCGGTGGTGCTGCTGCCGCAAGGTGGCGATGATTCGGATATCGGGCGGATCGTGTTGATGATCGTTGTCGCCGTGCTGTCTTACTACACGGCCGGCGCTGTCGGTGCGGCCTATGGGTCTGGATGGGGAGCAGCTGCAGGCGCGGCCGTCGGCATGGTCGGGTCGATGATCGTCAATGCGTTGCTTCCGCCGCCCAGCCTCGGCAGCAGCGGCAACGGCTTCAGCCTCCAATCATCGCCGACCTATAACCTAGCCGCCCAGGGCAATATGGCCCGCCTCGAGCAGGCCATCCCGATCCAGTACGGCCGCGTCAAAATCTACCCGGACTTCGCCGCCGCGCCTTTTCTGGAGTACGCCGGCAACGAGCAATACCTCTACCAGTTGTTCGTCATCGGTGTCGGCGAATACGAGATCGAGGCCATCCGCATTGAAGACACGGCCATCGCCAACTTCGAGGAAGTCGAATACCAGATCGTCCAGCCCGGCGGCACGCTGACGCTGTTCCCCAGCGCCGTGGCGACATCGACGGAAGTGGCCGGGCAGGAACTGCTGCAATCCAACATCGTCGGGCCATTTACGGCCAACGAAGCCGGCACGACGGCCAACTATCTCGCCGTCGATGTGGTCGCCTCTCGGGGCCTCTACGGCTTGAGCGGCTCGGTGCTGACGACCAAATCCATCACCTTCCGCGTTGATGCGCGGGCCATTGACGACGATGGCGTTGCGACCGGCGCCTGGGTCACGCTCGCCACCGAAACCGTCTCCGGCGCCACCGCCACCCCACAGCGTTACAGCTTCCGCTATGGCGTCACGCCCGGGCGCTACGAAGTGCGCGTCGAGCGCACCAGCGCCAAGGACACCAGCAGCAGCGCCGGTCACGAACTTGATTGGGTTGGCCTGCGCGCCTACCTGATCGACGACGCCAGCTTCGGCGACGTCACGTTGCTGGCTGTCAAGATCCGCGCCACGAACAACCTGTCGCAGCAGGCCAGCCGAAAGTTCAATGTCGTTTGCACGCGCAAGCTGTACCAGTGGAACGGCGCGGCCTGGACCGGGCCGACGGCCACCCGCTCGATTGCCTGGGCGCTGGTCGATGCCTGCCAGACGGTCGGCCTGCCGGACAACCGCATCGATATCGACGGGCTGTTGGCGCTCGATGCCGAGTGGGCGGCGCGCGGCGACCGCTTCGACGGGCGCTTCGACAGTACCGGCACCTTCTGGGATGCGCTGACCAGAATCGCCCGGGCCGGCCGCGCCAAGCCGTTCATGCAGGGCGGCATCGTGCATTTCCGTCGCGATGCTGCAGTGACGCTGCCGGTGGCGCTTTACTCGATGCGCAACATCGTGCGCAACAGCTTCTCGATGGAGTTCATCACGCCGACCGAAGACACAGCCGACAGCGTGCAGGTGACCTACTTCGACAACAGCACCTGGAAGCCGCGCCGCCTGACTTGTGCGCTACCAGGCTCAACCACCGACAAGCCGGCCAAGATCGAGCTTTTCGGCGTCACCGACCGCGAGCAAGCCTACCGCGAAGGCATCTATTACGCGGCAGCAAATCGCTACCGCCGCACGCTGATCAAGTTCACCACCGAGATGGAAGGCTTCATCCCGTCGTATGGCGACCTGGTGGCGGTTTCGCATGACATGCCGCAGTGGGGGCAGTTTGCCGAGATCACGGCCTGGGATGAAGCGGCGCTGACGGCGACGCTCTCCGAGCCGGTGAGCTTCGATGCCGGCACGCATTACTGTGCCTTGCGGCGTCGAGATGGCGGCGTCGACGGGCCGCATGTGGTGACGTCCGGCGCCGCCGCCAATCAGATCGTCTTTGCCGAGCCGCCCGGCATCACGCCCTACATCGGCCAGGAAGAAGAGCGCACGCACATTGCCTTCGGCTGGGGCGCGACCTGGTCACAGCTGGCGCGGGTGATCAGCGTCAAGCCCAAGGACGAAACGACGGTCGAGCTGATCTGCATCAATGAAGACCCGAGCGTGCACAGTGCCGATGCCGGCGTCCTTGCCCCGCCGGTCAATGCCTCGCAGCTGCCGGCAACGCCCGCCGCGCCGGTGATCGAAGGGTTGCGCGCCAAATCGGCGACCGGCGACGTCGACCAGATGCTGATCAGCTGGCAGCCGGCGCCTGGTGCCGAGTATTACCTCGTTGAGCAGAGCGCCGACGGTTCGACCTGGACGCGGTCCGGCGAAACCCGCGCCGCCAACTTCACCACGCGCGCGCTTTACGGCTCGCAGACCATCGTCCGCGTGGCGGCCGTTGGCAGCCTGCGGGGCAGCTGGGCGCAGGTCAGCTTCGTGCTCGAATCCGATTACATGTGGAACGCCAATCCCGCCACGCTGATGTGGTCGGTGAATACCAACTTGATGTGGACCTAAGCCATGACAACCTTGCTTGCCTCCAACACAGCCACCGCCGCCACCGCGACCGAGGGCGATGTCAAAACCTTCCTCGACAACCTGCGTACGGTGATCGCTGAATTTCTCGGCACGGATACCGCCAACAAGGCGACGGCGCTGGCCACGCTGCAGTCGCTGTTCGCCGGTTCGCTGACCAAGACGGCCGCCTATAGCGTTGCCGCAGCAGATCGCGGCAAGACCATCATCGCGACCGGCACGGGCGGATGGACACTGACGCTGACCGCCGCCGCCACGCTCGGCGATGGCTTCGTCTTCGCCGTGGTCAACAACAGCAGCGGCGTGATCACCATCGACCCTAATCTTTCGGAGACGGTCAACGGCGCGACCACTTACTCGGTCCTTGCCGGCGAGACGACTGTGGTTTTTTGCGACGGGACAAAATTCATCCTGTTCGGAAACGTTGCGATGACGCTGGAAGGGCAGCGCGGCGCGCTGACCATCAACGGCCTGCAGACGCATTCTGCCGGCACAAAGTACATTCCTTTCGGCCGCCTCGAGGGCAGTCTGAATCAAGCAACCGCGTCGACGTCAATGGTGGAGTCGCGAAACATTCGATTTTTTCAGAGCGGAACATTTAGGTTTTCATTCAGGCTTAAAACCAATACTGGAGCGGCAACGGCGTCTGCGCAGATTTATAAAAACGGCGCTGCCGCAGGAACGCTGCGGTCAACAACCAGCATTGCTGGCGTTGTCTATACCGAAGACCTCGCGATTTCGGCGGGCGATACGGTCCAGATTTTTTATAAATGCTCCAGCGCATCAGATACTGCCGCAGTGAGAGAGTCAAAGGTCGGAACCGCCGGCAGCCCGCTGTTCTCGCCGTTTGTCGACATCGAGGTCGGTCAGCGATGATCTCCGCCCGCCACCTCGCTAAATACCAGCAGGCGCTGGACGATCA
>ERZ1645187.2143-NODE-2143-length-17671-cov-5.461966_pt1 | contig 17671 bp, 10 predicted proteins | sample MGYA00575352_ERZ1645187 | MGnify/ENA primary metagenome ERZ1645187 (study PRJEB40837, sample SAMN11349314) | freshwater sediment metagenome | isolation source: river sediment | host: Sediment | place: India: Wazaribad , New Delhi | collected 2017-02-21 ... | reverse complement strand
ACGGCGCAAAGACTAACGCGTTCAAGTTTGCGCGGTTGCCTGGCCCGCGCCCGTCAAGCGCGCGACGGCATCGCCGAGCGCGTGCTCGCGGAAAGGCTTTTCGAGGACCTGGCTGAAGCCCTGCGCCAAGGCCCGCTCGCTGAGATCCGCCGAGGGGAAAGCGGTGATGAGCACCGCAGGACCGGACCAGCCGCTCTTCCGCAACCGGGCGAGCACTTCGATGCCGTCGATTTCCTCCAGCCTGAAATCGGCGACGAAGCAGCAGGCATCGCGCGTCAGGCGGTCCGCCAAAAGCGCGGCGCCGGTGGCATAGGCGCGGACATCGAAACCGCGCGCCCGGAAGAGTAGCTGCAACGATCGGCGAACACCGGCGTCATCCTCCACCAGGAGAAGACGGGGACGTTCCCGAACAGGGGGTGCAATAATCTCGCCTGCCATGACACACCATCGAACCCAGCGTCATTGCTGGTCGGTCGGGGATGTCAGGAAATCGGGGCGGGGTCGCTACGTAAGTGTCCTGACCCCATCAGCCCGTGACGCCTGCGGAAAACGCGATCCGGAGCGCTTCCGAGAGGCTGCGAACACCCAGCTTCGTCATCAGGTTCGCACGGTGCACCTCGACCGTCCGAGGCGAGATGCCCAGATCGTACGCAATGGTCTTGTTCGGCAATCCTTGTGCCAGACCCTTGAGCACGTCCTGTTCCCGCGCCGAAAGCCCGGCGATGAGGACCGCTGCATCCGCGGCACGGCTTGCACGCCCTTCGGTATCCGCGAGACGTTCGAATGCGCTTTCGATCGCTGTCAGCAATACGGCTTTCTCGAAAGGCTTCTCGATGAAATCCACCGCGCCAGCCTTCATGGCGCGCACCGCGATCGACACGTCGCCATGGCCGGTCAGGACCACCACCGGCATGGAGACGCCGCGCTCGCTGAGCTGCTGCTGAACTTCCAGGCCGTCCATTTCCGGCATACGGACATCGAGCAGGATGCATCCCTGCTCGGCATTCTTCACATGCTTGAGAAACTCCACGCCGGAAACCCAAGGCGTCACCGTAAACCCTGATTTCTTGAGCATGAAACCCGCCGATCGGCGAATCGCATCCTCGTCGTCGACTATGTGAACGACACGCTTATCTTCCATCAGGGTTCTCCGCCTCCGCCCTTATCAAAGTAAAGTGGAACTGGGTACCACCTCCCTCTTTCGGCTCCATCCAGATGCGGCCGCCATTGGCTTCGACGATAGTCCGGCAGATGGAAAGCCCAAGTCCCATCCCTTCCGACTTCGTGCTGACGAACGCCTTGAAAAGCTGTTCCGCCACGTCCGGTGCCACGCCCGGACCGGTATCGGCAACGGTGACCCGCACGAAACCGGGCTGATCGGGCACCGTACGGATCGTCAGGAGCCGCTGCGCGGACTCGCCCATGGCTTCGACCGCATTGCGGATGAGATTGACCAGAACCTGCTGGATCTGGATCTTGTCGACGAGGACGTTCGCGGCATCATGATCGATGTCCATCCGCGTCTGGATGGATTTTTGGTTCGCTCCCAGCAATCCGAAGGCGGCGGCTTCGTTGATCAGATTGGGCAGGCTTTCGATGGTCTTCTCGACTTCGCCGCGGGCCACGAAGTCACGCAGCCGGCGAACGATATGTCCGGCCCGCATGGCTTCGCTGGCCGCGTCGCCAAGCGCCTCGCGAATCTCCGGGAAATCCTCGGGATCCGGATCGGCGAGAAGATCGCGGACGGCTTCGACATAGTTTGCCACCGCCGTGATCGGCTGGTTCAGCTCGTGCGCAAGGGTCGACGCCATGGTCCCCATCGCGCTCACCCGAGCAACGTGGATCAGTTCGGATTGGAGTTCCTCCAGCTTTTCCTGCGTGCGCTGGCGGTCGGTGAGATCGCGGATGAACCCGGTGAACAGCCGCTGCCCCTCGCCGGTGGCTTCGCCGACGGACAGCTCCATTGGAAACGTCGAGCCATCCTTGCGCATCGCGAAGACCACGCGGCCGATGCCGATGATGCGCCGCTCGCCGGTGCGAAGATAACGGTCGAGATAGCCGTCATAACGTTCGCGATAGGGCGACGGCATAAGCATGCTCACGTTCGAGCCCGCAACCTCGGATTGCGTGTACCCGAAGAGGCGTTCGGCGGCCGTGCTAAAGGAGACGATGATGCCACGCTCGTCGATCACGATCATAGCATCGGGCACCGTCGAGAGGATCGAGCGGAGATGAGCCTCGCTATTCTGGAGGGAACTCTCCATCGCGCGCTGGTCGGTGATGTCGCGAACGATCGTCGCAAAGCCGCGCAGCGTGTCGTCCGCCCTCTTCAGGGCGGTGATCGAGATGTGCGCGAGGAATTCGCTTCCATCCTTACGCACTTGCCAGTCGTCGATCTCAATCTTTCCGCGCTCCGCAGCCTCTGCAAGGAACAACGTGGGTTTGCCGGCGACCACCGCGTCGGAAGGATAGAACAAGTGTGTCGGCTTGCCGACCATTTCCGCCGCGGTCCAACCCTTCAGTCGCTCGGCGCCCTGGTTCCAGATCGTGACGTTGCCCTCGGGGTCGAGCATGTAGATCGCGTAATCCTCGGCGCCATCGATCAGGAGATTCAGTTCTTCGGCCAACACCACGGTGCTGTCGGCGAGTTCGCGCGCGGCTGAAACGGTTCGGTGATGATTACGCCAGAGCAGGAGCATACCCGCCAGAAATAGACCGATCGCGATCCATTGACTGATCGTCGTTGGCCAGTTGTCCACGGCGATAAGCGTGACAAGCGTCATTGCGGTTACGCTCGCGATGACAAGAGCGTCTGGACGCAACGCGACGAGAACCATCGCAGCCACGCCGAGCGTCACGAAATAGTGGACACGCTCATCGACATGCTCGGCCAGCTGCTCACGCGTAACGAAGGCGATGACGGCGATCGCAAGTCCGGCGAGAACAGCAGTCACGAGCTGGCGGCGCGTGGAACTGTCCGTCAGCGCCGCCGCTGAGAAATGCCCTGTTCCCTTGGAATGCCGTTCGGTGTCGGAAATGATCCTGCCCCCTATCCACTTTCGCAGGAAGCAGCGCGACGCTGATGTCTCCCCTTTCCTGCGGTTTTTTATCAATTCTGAGCCCGCGGAGCCACCAAAAGTTGCGTGGCGCCTCCATGGGAGGTCGAAAGCCAGCCGGATCGGGATTGCCGACACACATACGGCTGAACGAGGACCGCGGCATGGAACAGATGCGGATTCCCATCGGAGCCCCGCGAAGCTAGGCAGTCATCATGCCAAGAGCTTGCTCGGACGGATGGAGATGGAATGCGATCGAATGAATGACGGCCATGGGTACGAAGGCGGAAGTGCGCCGATCGCACCCATGTCGGGGATCCCGGACCTTCGGGGGCATGTTTCGTGAACGTCCCTGACACAGAGTTGCTGCGGACGCTCGCCGCCTCGCTTGCGGTCGGCATCCTGATCGGGATCGAGCGCGGATGGCGGCAGCGTGACGCATCCGATGGAGGCCGGGTCAGCGGTCTGCGCACTTTCGGCCTGCTCGGCCTTATTGGGGGTGTGGCGGGCCATCTTCCTGAGCTGTTGGGCGCCGTGATCGGCCTCGCCGTCCTGGCCAGCCTGGTTCTGGGGTATCGGGGTGAGCTGGCTCGGCAAGGTAGCCTTTCGGTCACCACCACACTCGTCGGGATCATCAACTTCGCGTTGGGCTATGTCGAGGCGGAGGTGTTGGTGAGCGAAGCGCTCGCCTTGGCCGCCGTTACGACACTGATCCTCACGCTGCGGGGCCAGGCCCATGCAATGTTGAAGGGAATGTCCAAGCAGGAAGTGGAATCCATCGCCCGCTTCGCGCTCGTCGCGCTTGTCATTCTGCCGTTGTTGCCCGACGCGAACCTGGGTCCTTGGGAGGCCTGGAATCCGCGCAAGATCTGGATGGTCGTGGTCGTCGTGCTCGGCCTCTCCTTCGCGGGCTATGTCGCGACCCGTCGTCTTGGCGCGGAAAAGGGTATCATGATAACGGCGCTGTGCGGATCGCTCGTCTCGTCGACGGCCGTCACCGCTGCCTATGCGCGCCGGCTGCGCCAGAAGGACGGTCCGGAAGGCCCGCTCATCGCCGGTATTGCGCTGGCATCGCTGGTGATGTTCGTCCGGGTTCAGATCCTCTCGGTCGCGCTCGTTCCCTACACAAGCCGGTCGCTCGCCCTGGCTATGGTCCCGGCGTTCATCGTCGGCGGATTGACGACACTGCTTGCCCTGCGCGCGCGGGGTTCCGAAGCTCGCGCCGGCGAGGTCAAGCTGGGTAACCCGCTCGATTTCGGGCCAGCGCTGCTTCTCGCCGGCCTCGTTGCGGTGATGGCAGTCCCGGCGCGTTGGGCGCTTGATCGCTTCGGAGACCAAGGGATTATCGTCGTCCTGGGCCTGACGGGAATGTGGGATGTCGATGCGGCAGTCCTGACTTTGGCCGGCATGCCTCGGAACATGCTGGACGGGGAGACGGCCGGATTGGTGCTCGCCGTTCCCGTGCTCGCCAACACGGCGTTCAAAGGCATTCTCGCGCTCGGGATCGCGGGGCCGCGCCGACAGGGTTGGAAAGCTGCCGGCCCCCTGTTCGCCTCGGTCCTCGCCTCGGGAGCGGGGATCGCCGCGTTGGTATCCTTCGGATAGATCGAGACGGTCCCACTTGTCTCGCGACCTCAGTAAGTTCCCGGATAGAGACGTTGGTATCGTGGCCGTAGTCATTTTCGAAGCGCTCGAGGCCCGGATTGGCGGATGACGACATCGGCAGAAACGATCGGAGAAATCGACCCGCAGGCCGAGGTCGTCGCCTTTCTGGAGTCGCCGAGCACGCTTCACCGTGGCGAAGCCGCGCGCCGGATCGATACGCATGCGGCACGCATATTCCTGGCCGGTGACCGCGCCTGGAAACTCAAGCGCGCGGTCCATTTCAGCTATCTCGACTTTTCCAGCCCGGACAAGCGCCGTGAGGCCCTGGAGACCGAACTGCGCCTCAACGTCAGGACGGCGCCCGACATTTATCTCGCGGTCCACCCGATCTGCCGGGACCGGCACGGTGGCTTGAATATCGGTGGGGTCGGCGAGCCGATCGACTGGCTGCTTGAGATGCGGCGCTTTCCGGACGAGGCTCTCCTCGAAGATGTCGCCGGGCGCGGAGAGCTCACAGACAAACTGGTCGTGCAGCTCGCCGCACAGATCAAGGCGTTTCATGACGACGCCGAGCAGTGCTCGGTACCCGGCGGACGCGCCCTCATCGAGGCCGTGATCGCAGGAAACCTTAAGAGCATGGCTGCCATTCCGGACATCCTGCCGCCAGAGACGGCGAACGCGCTTGTGGAGCGGCAGACCGAAGAAACCGTTCGTCATGCCGCCTTGCTGGACGTGCGCGCGCGAACAGGGCGCATCAGGCACGGGCATGGCGATCTGCACCTCGCGAACATCGCCGTGATCGACGGTAGTCCCGTGCTGTTCGATTGCCTTGAGTTCAGCACAGTCCTTGCGACGACCGACGTGCTCTACGATCTCGCATTCCTGATCATGGACCTTTGGGCACGCGGTTTCCGTTCCCAGGCCAATATGCTGTTGAACCGCTATCTCGATCTCTCGCCTCAAGACGAGCCCGCAATCGCGCTGATCCCGCTGTTTCTTTCTGTTCGCGCCACGATCCGCGCTCACGCGACAGCGGCGCAAGCGTCGAGTTCACCGCAGCCGGACCTTAAGTCCAAGGCACGGCTCTATCTGGCCCTGGCCGAAGAACTGCTTAAGCCCAGTCCGCCTCGGTTGGTCGCGATCGGTGGCCTTTCGGGAACAGGCAAATCCACCATCGCGAGGCTTATCGCATCTGGCGTGGGCCAGCCCCCCGGCGCGAGGATCCTGAGATCCGATGTCCTGCGTAAACGGCTGGCGGGCTTGCCTCCCGAGACCCCGCTCGCGAGCGACGCATATACGGCCGCGGCGAGCGAGGCGGTCTACGGCGAACTCGCCCGGCTGGCGGATAATCTGTTGCAAGCCGGGCAGACCGCGATCGCTGATGCGGTCTATGCCCGGCGGGAAGAGCGCAGCGCGATTGAGAATCTCGCAGGACTGCGAGGTGTGCGGTTCGACGGGATCTGGCTCGAGGCGGATCCGGAGCTGCTGAAGCAGCGTGTCGCTGCCCGCGTGAACGATGCATCTGACGCGAACGCGGCCGTGGCGGAGGCCCAGGCTCGCTATAATGTGGGCCGCATCGACTGGAACAGGGTTGGCGCGGGCGCGGGCCCTGAGGACGTGGCTGGTGAGGTGCGCGCTATCCTGGATGGTGGTTCGCCGAAGCTCTGAGCGCTGCCGGCAGCCCGCCGCTATTCGGTGGTACGGCCGTCGAAATGCTCGTGCGCCCCGTCGGCATCGGCTTTGGTGCGATGGATGGTGCCGTCGACATGCTCGGGCGGTCCATAGATGGTATAGAGCTGCAGCAGCCTGTCGCCGGTGTTGACGATGTTGTGCTGAGCCCCGGCGGGAACCACGATTCCGTCATCCCCCTTGATGGGCGTGCGAACACCATCAATGAGGACCTCACCGCGCCCCTTTTCGACGCGGAAGAACTGGTCGCGATCCTCGTGAACCTCGAGGCCGATTTCTTCGCCAGGGCGCAGGGCCATGAGGACGAGCTGCAGATTTCGGCCAGTATAGAGAACGCGTCGAAAATCCTCGTTATGCTCGGTCAGATCCTCGATATCGCCGACAAAACCTTTCATTGCTGTGTCCTTCCTAGTGCCGTCCGGCCGAAATTCTCCGTCGAGCGTGAACCGCCGGTCGGATTATGGCAGAATGCCATGATGCTTGGACCGCTGCGGTGGCACTGTCTGTCCGGGATCATACTTAGACCAGGCGCATCACAGGCGGCTGGGCGCGAAGGAGCATGAAGGTGGATGTCGCGGTTTTCAGTACCCGCAGCTACGATCGGGAGTTCCTCGACCTCGCAAATGTCGCAGCCGGAGGTTTGCACGATTTGCGATACTTCGAGGCCGGTCTTTCCGAACAGACGGTCTCGCTCGCGGCTGGCGCGGGCGCAATCTGCGCATTCGTCAACGACCGCCTCGATCGCGGCGTGCTTGCCGCGCTTCACGAACACGGCACGCGGCTGCTCGCACTGCGAAGTGCCGGCTTCAATCATGTCGATCTCGAAGCGGCCGAAGCGCTGGGGATCGCGGTCGCGCGCGTGCCAGCTTATTCACCGGAGGCGATCGCAGAGCACACCGTCGCACTGATCCTCTCGCTCAATCGCAAATTGCACCGGGCCGATGTGCGGGTCCGCGAAGGAAACTTCGCTCTGGACGGCCTGCTTGGGTTCAACCTTGGCAATCGCACCGTCGGCATCGTGGGAACCGGAAGGATCGGGGCGGTGGTGGCGCGCATCCTGCGAGGTTTTGGCTGCCGGCTCCTGGCATTCGATCCCGCCCCGGATGAAGACCTCAGGCGATTGGGGGTGGACTACGTCGAATTCCCTGAGCTGATGAAGCAATCCGACATCGTCACGATCCACTGCCCGCTGACGCCGCAAACGCACCATCTGATCGATGGCGCCTCGCTGCAGATGATCCGCGAGGGAGCGATGCTCATAAACACGAGCCGCGGGGCCGTCGTGGATACGCGGGCCGTCATCGCCGGATTGAAGTCGGGCAGGATTGGAGCGCTGGGTCTCGACGTCTACGAGGAGGAAGGCGATCTCTTCTTCCGAGATCTGTCGGACACAATGTTGCAGGATGATGTGTTCGCGCGTCTCCTGACTTTCCCCAATGTCCTGGTGACTGGTCATCAGGGGTTTTTCACACGCGAAGCTCTAACCGCCATAGCCGAGACCACCATTCAGAATATTTCCAGTTTCCAAGAGAGTGGTCGGGCGACCCATCAGATCGGGACGGAGCTTCTGGCCTGAGCGTCAGCGATCCCGGGACAGGACGATCGCTCCGTATAATTGCGAATAGGTCGAAAAGCTCACGCGGTCGAAACTGCGTCCATCGAACAGGGACGCAATCGACGATGTACTTTCTATCTGCAACACAGGCTCGCACGCGTCGGGCCAACCAATCGCAGCTCCGAGCCGGGATCGGGCTCGCCTTGCTGGCCATGACGCTCGGGGCGCAGCTGATCTGGACGCTCACCAGCTACTGACCGCCGCGCCGCAACGTGACCTCGCCCACGCCTTGCGGGTGGACATGCCATGGCGTTCGTCATAGTCTCCCCGTGCCGATCCGATCTTGATCGTGAGGTTCGGTCCGCTGTCGCGCGGGAAACATAGGCTCTCGACTTCGGTCGGGCGGCCTGCGGAATACAAGACCTTCGGGAAATACGCGGGGCGCGTTTTTCCTTATGTTTGCGCGCGATCAACCGTCCCGACTAACGGGCGGGGGGAACATAGGGTGTGTTGTGTGCGCAATTGGCTCTCAATCGTCTGACGCTTGTCGCTTTGTCTGCGATTACGGACCGGTGCGCACGGGTCCCAGGTCGGCGCCTTTGAATCTCGCTGATACGGCAGTGGCGAGGAAAATGTGACGGAGCGACGAGTCGTTCACATCGTCGATGACGAGGCATCCATCCGGCGCTCAACCAGTTTCATGCTCAAAACGTCCGGCTACACCGTCGCGACGTACGCCTCTGGCACGGCCTTTCTCAAGGAGGTGAAGCAGCTCGAGGTCGGGTGTGTCCTGCTCGACATTCACATGCCGTATCTCGATGGCCTGCAGGTGCAGGATGCCCTCATCGAGCGGGGCATTGCGATGCCGATCGTCTTCCTGACGGGCTGTGGCGATGTCTCGACAGCAGTCAGGGCCATGAAAAGAGGCGCGGTCGAATTCATCGAGAAGCCGTTTGAGAAGGAGATCGTGCTCGGAGCACTCTACCTGGCCTTCTCGCGCTTGGGGGACTTGCGGCTGAAGGAAATGCGTTCGCAAGAAGCCCAGCTGCTCATCGCCGGTCTATCGGTCCGAGAGCGTGAGGTGCTTCGCGGCTTGGCCGAAGGGCTGGCCAACAAGGCAATCGCACTGGAGCTGGGCATTTCGCCAAGGACGGTCGAGGTCCATCGTGCGAACCTGATGACGAAGCTCGGCGTCCATACACTTTCGGGGGGGCTGCGGATCGCGTTCGCTGCCGGCGTGGGCCCCTGGAGCGTTGACCAGGCAGGGGTTCTGGCCCGCAGCCGAGAAATCACACGATAGCGATGTCGTTGCGAACGCCCATGACCCCAGGTGCCGCCCATGCGGTCGCCGCAGCGACCTGCCTTTCGTGACGCGTGTGAACCGTGCCGGACAAGAACACCGTGCCTTCTTCGACGCGGACGTCGATCGTCTTCCTCGTCGCCGAGGGGCATCGATTCCATTTCACTCAATCCCGACAGCTTCGTGCGCACGATAAGGGCCGTCGCGGAGGCGGAGGAACAACCCGCCTGAGCCTCATACTCCGATCGTTCAGGCGAGCGCGCTACTTTCGCGCCCATCGCGCGTTTGCCAACTATGAAGGGTAAGCACCGCCATTCGTAAAAGCCCTAATGTCCCCTGGCCGCAGGCTTCGATAGCGTCGACGTGCTGGCCCGAATCGGAGGCACGGGGCGAGGCCAGATGACGTTGATAATACCCGTCAGAATCAAGGCCGCCGGCAAGGGGAACGGACGGCGAACTGGAGGTCATCCCATGTCTGCCGTTTCCGCCTTTCCGTCCTTCTCCCAATCTCACACTCCACCGAAGACGCCGGGAATCGTCGCCTGCATCGACTGCACCGACCGCAATGCGTGGGTTTATCCGCACGCACTCACGCTCGCGGCGACACTGGACGTTCCGGTCACCCTGCTCCAGGTCCTCGACGGGGATACCTCACCCGACACGCGCCCCGATCCGATCGAATGCAACCTGCGGCGACGCGAGGCATTGCGCGCCCTCGATCGCTGCGCTGCCACAATCGATGCACGCGGTCCCCAGACCACGATCGAACTCGCAGAGGGGCCGACCGCCGATGAGATCTGCCGCTACGTGCGCGACTGCGACGATGGTATGGTTGTCCTGGGGAGGCGCGGCAGGCAGGAACCTGGTCGCGGCGGCATGGGCGGCACCGTCCACAAGGTCCTGTCGCAAGCCCCCGCTCCCGTCTTGCTTGTGCCGGTCGAAGCGCCGCCGCCCGCGCAGGCCTATAGACGGATCGTCGTGCCGCTCGATGGTTCGCGCTGGGCTGAAAGCGTCCTCCCGCTCGCCGCTCGGCTCGCCAGAGCAGCCGACGCCGAGCTGCTGCTGGTCCATGTCGTTCCCACGCCCGAGATGATCGAGGCACGCCCGCTCGAGGTCGAGGACAAGCGGCTCAGGGAAAGCATCATCGACCGGAACGAGCAGGCCGCCCGAAACTACCTCGATCGGACCAAATCCAATCTTTCGGGGACGGGCCTTCGTGTCCGCGCGATCTCGTGCCGGGGCGACGATGTGCGCGAGACGCTCAGCGCGCTGATCCAGCGCGAACAGGCGGATCTCGCGGTGATGTCGGCGCGGGGACACAGCCATCAGCATGTCTCGGACATTCCCTATGGAACGGTTGCCTCCTACCTCATGGCCCACTGCAACGTGCCGATGCTCGTGCTGCCGTCGGCGACGGGCACGACCCCCATGACGATCCCGGCCGGCAACAATCGCCTACGGTTACCCTACGCAACTCAGGCCTGATCATGGCCGATTTCGAGGAGCGTGACCCGATCACCGGGGCAGCGGAGGAAACTGCCACCCGACACCAGCTGACAGGTCTGCTCGCCAAGTCGGCGCCGCTCCCCGCCTGGACGCACCTGGAGGCTATGAAAGGCTGGTTGACGCGCGCGCGCAACGGTGCCGCCAACGCCGACAAACATGCCAGCGCCGCCGCCGAATGGCTGCTCGACAACGACTATCAGATACAACGCGCCATCCTGCAGATCCGCGAGGACCTCCCGCGAGAGTTCTATGCAAAGCTGCCGGGGCTGTCCGCGGACGGACTTGGCCGGCCCCGCGTCCACCAGCTCGCGCACGCGCTGCTCCAGGCTTCCCACTTGCAGGTATCGCTGAACACCGCGATCCAGTTCGTCGAACAATATCAGACGAAGATGCCGCTCAGCATCGCCGAGACCTGGGCATTTCCGACGATGCTCCGCATCGTCTGTCTGGAATTGCTGGTCACCGGTTTCACCCGCCTCTTCCCAGGCATCGAGCCCCCATTCGAGCTGAGCGACACGCCGGATGCCGCGACCATCGCCTTCGACGATACCGAATGCGTCGCCCGCGCGATCGCGAACCTCGGCGTGATTGCGACGATCCAATGGAATGACTTTTTCGATCGGACGAGCCAAGTCGAGGCCATCCTCCGACGCGATCCGGCCGGCGTCTATCCACGCATGGATTTCGATACGCGCGACCGATACCGCCACGCCGTCGAGCAACTCGCGGAACAGTCTGGGCTGCCGGAATGGGAAGTCGCCCAACGCGCCTTGCGCCAATGTCACAGCAGTGACGAGACGCCATCGGGTCATGTCGGGTTCTGGCTTGTCGACGCAGGGCGCGCGCCCTTCGCGGACGCGATCGATCCACGTCCCTGTACGCTTGGCTCAATGCTGCGCCGCGCGCTTCGCTATCCGGGCGTGCTTTACGCGCTTGCCCTGCTGCTCGCCGGGCTCGCGGCTTTTGCCCTTCCCGCAGCCTATTTGGCGTCCACCGGGGCATCGCCGGGATCCTGGCTGCTTGGCATCGCGCTCACATTGCTCCCCGCCTCAGTGCTGAGCATCACTTTCGTCAATTGGCTGGTGACCTTGATCGCCCCGCCTCGTGTCCTCCCCAAGCTCGAATTCAGAAAGGGCATCCCCAAGGATTGCGCGACCGCGGTGATCGTACCCGTCCTGGTCGCGCGCGCGACCGATGTCGCTCCCCTCCTCCAGCGCCTCGAGGCGCACCGCCTCGGCAATTCAGACGCAGCGCTCGAATTCGTCCTTTTGAGCGATTTCGCGGACTCCGCGACCCCGACCCTGCCGACCGATCCCGAGATCGAACAGGCTCTGATAGCAGGCATAGAAGAACTCAACGCGCGCTACGCAAATGCGAAGGGGCATGGTCCCTTTCACCTTCTGCACCGGCCGCGACTCTTCAATGACGCGCAGGGCTGCTGGATGGGCTGGGAGCGCAAGCGCGGGAAGCTGGAGCAGTTCAACGGCTACATCCTGCGCGGAGACGCAACGCCGTTCAGCATCACCGTCGGAAAAACGGAAAGGCTGCGCCGCTGCCGCTTCGTGATGACGGCCGACGCCGACACGCGGCTGCCGTCCGGCGTCGTTCGACGCTTGGTGGGCACGCTCGCCCATCCGCTCAATCGAGCCCACTTCGCGCCTGAAACCGGAGCTGTCGAACGCGGCTACACGGTTCTTCAGCCCCGCGTCGAACTCGCTCCCGAGGCTACCGGCCAATCGCTGTTTGCGCGATTCTACGGCGGCGATACGACGATCGACATCTATTCGCGCGCAGTTTCCGACGTCTACCAGGACCTTCTCGGCACCGGAGTATTCGTCGGAAAGGGCCTTTACGAAGTGGCCGCCTTCGAGCGGAGTCTGGACGGCCGCATCCCCGAAAACACCTTGCTCAGCCACGACTTGTTCGAGGGCCTACACGGCCGGGCGGCGCTGGTGAGCGACGTCATCGTCTACGAAGGCTTCCCAACCGGCTATCTCGACTTCGCATCCCGGTGGCACCGCTGGGTGCGCGGCGACTGGCAGATTCTCGCCTGGTTGTTCCCCTTCGTCCCCGGCCGGGACGGACGATGGCTGCGCAACCGGCTCGGCTGGTTCGATCGCCTGAAGATTTTCGACAATCTGCGTCGCAGCCTCGTCCCGGCCAGCATCCTCGCCCTGCTGCTCGGTGGATGGTTCCTCCTTAGCGGTCAGCCCTGGGTCTGGACTTTGCTCGCGGTCGTCGCCCCGGGCGCCTATCTGTTCACCGACCTCGTGACCGGATTTGCGCAGGGCCGCCGGCGCGGCGTGATGCAGCGCGTCTTGCGGCGCCTGACCGATCACCTCGGACGATGGTTCCTCGCGATCGCGTTTCTCGTGAGCGACGCCGTCCTCGCACTGCACGCGATCGCCATCACGCTCTGGCGATTTCGATCGGGCCGGCATAGGCTCGAATGGACCTCCGCCGCCCATATGGCCACGCGCAACGCGGCGCGGCGCCCGCGGCTCGCGGCTTGGCGGGATATGGCGGCATCGCCTCTCCTCGCACTACTCATTGCCGGCGGCCTGATCGCGGCAGCTCCTGGTTCCATCCCCGTCGCGGCACCTCTGCTGCTGCTCTGGTTCATCGCCCCGGAGATCGCAATTTGGATAAGCCGCCCCCTCCAACCACCTGAGGAAGAGATCAGCGAAGCGGACAGAAAATTTCTCAGGCTGATCGCCCGGCGGACCTGGCTGTTTTTCGAGACATTCGTGCGCCCGGAAGACAATTGGCTGCCGCCAGACAATTACCAGGAGCCGCCGGACGAGGAAATCGCACATCGCACGTCGCCCACCAACATCGGAATGATGATCGTCTCGGTGCTCACCGCCTGGCGGCTCGGGCATATAGGTCTCAACGAGGTCGCGACGCGGCTTCGTAACACGCTGGACACCCTCGATCGCCTGGAGCGCTATCGCGGCCATATCCTGAACTGGTATGAGACGAGAACCCTGGCCGCGCTCGAACCCCGTTACGTTTCGACGGTCGATAGCGGCAATCTGGCCGTCAGCCTCATCACCGTAGCGCAAGCCCTTCGCGAAGCACGCAGCGCCCCGCCGGTCAGCGCCGACCTCTGGCGAGGCCTGGAGGACAATGTCGACCTGCTCGCCGAGGCGATCGGGGCAATCGAGCTCGACGCGGCGTCGGCCGCGGGAACGATCCTCGAGACGATGCGCGAAACCGCCGAACGGGTCGCGGAAAACGAACCCGAATGGATATGGGGGATTGACGATCTCGTTTCGGGCGACCTTCCCCGACTGCGCGAGCAGGTCGCGCTGATGGCAAGCGATATCCTCGAAAAGGACATCGCCGCGCTGCGCGACATCCAGGCGTGGCTCGAACGCCTCGACCATCACCTCTCCAGTATGCGCCGGGATCTCCGGATGTTCTCGCCTTGGTGGGAAATCATCGCAAATCACCCCGCGGATTGCGCGGAGATGGCCGGCAAGGTCGCCGATCTGATGGTCGACCCCGCTGCTGCGCCGGCTGCCACGCAAGCGATCAATGCCATCGATACCTTCAGGGAAAAAACGGCGCCGGGCCCAAGCCAGGAATGGGCGAAAAATGTCCGGGCGGCGATCGAGGAGGGTCAGGCAGCCTCGCGTGAACTCCATGATCGCCTCGGGAGCCTCAGCCGCCGCGCCGACGCTGGCGCGCATGCCATGGATTTTTCATTGCTGTTCGATGCCGGCAGCTGTCTCTTCCATATCGGCTACAATGTCAGCGCCGATCGAATAGATCCGCATCACTACGATCTGCTTGCCAGCGAAGCGCGTCTCGCCAGCTACTTCGCGATCGCGAAGGGTGACATCGCGCCGTCACACTGGTTCCATCTGGGCCGGCCTATCACCAAGCAGCATGCCGGCCTCGCGCTCGTGTCCTGGAACGGCTCGATGTTCGAATATCTTATGCCGAACATCTTCCTCCACAGCGATCCCGGAACCTTGCTTGGCATGAGCGACCGGACCGCGATCGCGATCCAGATCGCCTTCGGCCAGGCGCACGACATTCCCTGGGGCATTTCCGAATCGTCATTCGCTTCGATGGGACAGGACCGCGTCTATCGCTATCATGCATTCGGTGTCCCCGCCCTGGGGCTTCAACGGGGTCTCGGGCGCGACCTCGTGGTCAGTCCCTATGCAACCGCGCTCGCCCTGACGATCCGGCCAGCGGTGGCGTCCCGCAATCTCAAAGCTCTCGCAGAACTCGGACTGGTCGGCCGATACGGCTTCTTCGAAGCGCTCGACTTCACGCCGGAGCGACTTCCCAGGGGCGAACAGTTCGCGCTCGTACGCTCCTATATGGCCCATCATCACGGCATGAGCCTCGCCGCGCTCGGAAACGCCCTGTGTGACGGCATGCTGGTACGCTGGTTCCACGCCGATCCCTACATCCGCACGGTCGATCTGCTCCTCAACGAGCGTATCCCCTGGGAACTTCCGCCCGAGATCGCCCGGATCGAGGTTCGCGAACCGCAGTCCGAGCCCGAAGGCGCTATTCCCGGTCTCCACAGCTGGGTTCCGATCAGACGCCATGGAGAACATGCCTGGCAAATCCTCGGCAATGGCCGCCTATCGAGCCGCATCAGAAGCGACGGCGCGGGCGGTATAGGCTGGAACCATCATGCGCTCACCCGCATGGATGCCGGCGAGGGAGACGCCGGCTTCTGGATTTACCTGCGCGATCGGGAGGGCGGCGATCTCTGGTCCCCGACCGGGGGGCCCCTGCCTCAATCCGATGAGGCTGCAGAGGTGGTCTTCCACGCCCATCAGGTCGAGTTCCATCGACGCACACAGGGCCTGTCGGCGACGACCACGGTCAATGTCGCCAATGGCGACGATCTCGAGATACGCCGCCTGACCCTGGTAAACGAGGAAGACCGGCCCCGCACGATCGAAGTGACGGGCTACGCGGAGGTTGTCCTGGCGCCGGCCCAGGACGCCGCGCGCCATCCCGCCTTCAGCAAGCTGTTTGTCGGGGCGGAGGCCTTGCCCGGCGGCGACGGACTGCTGTTCACGCGCCGGCCGCGCAATCCCGCCGAGCGCCCGCCTGTCATGCTAAGCCGTGTCATCGGAGATGACGATGGGCTCACGCTGCTTGGTCTCGAAGCCGATCGCAGGGTCTTTTTGGGCCGACATGGCCAGGCCTCGCATCCCGCAGCCATGAACGAAGAGCGCCTCGCCGGCACGCTCGGTTGGACGCTCGACCCCGTTTGCGCCATCAGGGTGGCGGTAGAGCTGCCTCCCCTCGGCCGGCGCGAGCTCGCCTTCCTCACCATTGCGGCCGGCTCACGGCAATCGGCGCACGACATCGCCGAACGCTTTACCACCCTTCCCTCGCTCGATTGGGCCGTGAGCGACACGGCGACCGCCGCGGCGCGCGAGATGCATGGGCTCGGGCTGCAGCCCCATCTCGTTCCGCAGGCACAAGCGCTGCTGTCCCACCTCCTCACCGCTCGCAGCAGCCCCGCGCCGGCCGGACCGCGGCTATTCCGGCGCGGTGACCTCTGGGCCTTGGGGATTTCCGGAGATCATCCCATCCTGTTACTGCGGGCCGGAACCGCAGAGCAAACCGGCATGGTCCGCCTCATGCTCGCGGTCCACCGACTCCTGCGGCAACGCGGCATGCCGATCGACCTCGTTGTCGCGCACGAGGGAACCTCCGGATACATCGAGCCCGTTCGTGAACGCCTTCTCGAGGTGCTGAGGGAGGCGGGCGTGCAGGATCGCCTCGGCACTCACGGCGGCATCCACCTGGTCGGTATCGGACCATCCGACGCCGAGCGTGCGGCCCTTCTCGAGAGGGTCGCTCGGCTCATCCTCGAGGAGGAAGGCGGCACGCTTGCCGAGCAATTGGCGCGGCGAGACCTGCCGCCGCATCCCGGCCCACCGTTCACGCCAGTCGGCGCGCACACGCCCCCTTCCCGGACCGCCGCTCTCACCCGGCCCACCGATCTGCAATTCGACAACGGCTGGGGCGGCTTTGCGCCCGATAGCGGCGACTACGTAATCCATCTGGAGCCTGGCGCGCCCACGCCGGCGCCGTGGTCCAACGTCCTGGCCAATGACGCTGCCGGCACGATCGTGACGGAAGGCGGTCTGGGCTTCACCTGGGCGATCAACAGCGGCGAAAACCGGCTCACGCCCTGGTTCAACGATCCCGTCGAGGATCCGCAAGGCGAGCGCCTCTATCTCCGCGACGAGGAAAACGCGCGGCTCTGGACGCCAACACCGCTGCCCGCGGGGCAAGAGTCCGCATGCCAAATCCACCACAGCCCCGACCGAACAACCTGGCATCGTCACAGCGAGGGTCTGGAACAGGAGCTGTCGGTCTTCGTGCCGTTGGCCGATCCCGTTAAGCTCATTCGCTTGCGCCTGCGCAACCAGACGGCGCACGCGCGCCGGATCACAGCCACCTACTACGCAGAATGGCTGCTTGGCGCCGTGCAGGGCGAGCAGGCTCCCTTGCGGACGTCGCGCTACGACCCGGGCAGCCACGCAATTCTCGGCCAAAACCCGTGGACGGACGAATTTTGCGATCGCGTCGCCTTTCTGGCGACGACGCTACCCGTCCACAGCCTCACGACATCGCGCCGCGACTTCCATGGAGCACGACCGGACGCGGTGCGACCTGCGGGATTGCTCAATTGGGATCTGGGAAACAGGCAGGAGGCTGCCGGCGACGATTGCTGCGCGGCGCTTCAGGTTCATCTCGACATCCCTCCCGAAGGCGAGGCGGAGGTATGCTTCCTGCTCGGCCAGGGAGACGATCTCGAGCATGCCCAGGCCCTCGTGCGGCGTTGGCAGGACCCATCCATCATCGAAGCGGCCGCCCGGGATTGTGCAGCAGCCTGGGCTGGCAGGCTGAACGCGGTCCAAGCGAAAACTCCCGATCCAGCCTTCGACCTGATGGTGAACCGGTGGC
>ERZ1645187.2142-NODE-2142-length-17673-cov-7.897321_pt1 | contig 17673 bp, 15 predicted proteins | sample MGYA00575352_ERZ1645187 | MGnify/ENA primary metagenome ERZ1645187 (study PRJEB40837, sample SAMN11349314) | freshwater sediment metagenome | isolation source: river sediment | host: Sediment | place: India: Wazaribad , New Delhi | collected 2017-02-21 ... | reverse complement strand
AGATCGTCCTGACGCGTCAGAAGCAATTCTGCCATCATGTAGTTCGTCAGGAGAATGTCGGGCGGATTACCGCCGTGGCGATCAGCTCATCGTATGCCGCCTTCATCCCGTACAACTTCAGCTGGCTCATCGCCTCCAGCACCTGCGATCTTTCCATGGGTGGGGCAGGGCTCAGGTCCGGTGTTGCGCCATGCTGGTGGATTCGGAGCCAGGCCGCGATGGGAAGACGCGGCCCTACTGCAAGGCCGGAAAGAACCCCGACGGCGAGAGTTCGATCCGTTGCACATCTGGCGTACCGGTTGTCACCGACACGATCACCGGCCCAGACAGACCGGGAAAGGACTCGCCGGAGATGGCCCGCAAGGCAAGGTCGACGCCCGCGCGCCCCTGCGCGATCGGGTCGTCGAACGGGACCATGGCGACCTGCCCGCCGCGCAGGCCGCGCAATACCGAGTGGCTGATGTAGGTGGCGACCAGCATTGGACGATGGGCGCCCTCGGGTAGCCGACGGATCAGCGCCATCGCTCCCTCGATTGCCGGCGCGCTGCCGATAAGCACATCCACGTCAAGATGCTCGGCCAGGGCCTGTTCAACTTCTCGCAACTGCTCCCTCAGGCCGGTGTCGGCGCGGTATGTGGCGACGATCTCCACCGGGCTGTGTGCGAGACCTTCGGCCAAGCCCTCGTCGAGGATCGGCGCCCAGCCCGACTCGGTGGGCCCGGTCACGAGCACGGCGGTGAGTGGTCTGCCTTCTGCCTGCGCGCGCGCGGCAAGAAACTCGCCGACAGCACCCCCCATCGCCCGCCAATCGACCCCGATCCAGCCCGACAGCCCCGGCGCTGCCAGTTCGTTGACCAGTGCCAGGACCGGAACTCTTTTCTCGGCGGCGACGACGGCGTCGACCAACCCTTCATCGTGAGCTGAAACCGCGCCAAGCAGGATCGCGTCGCTGCCGGCCTCAAGACAGGTTTGCAGAAGCTCGATTTGTCGTTCCACCGAGTGATAGCCGCCGGATTCGAAGGTCAAAAGTTCGGCCCCCGCGGTATCGGCGGCCTGCTCCAGCCCATAGCCGACCGACAGCCAGTACTCGTCCTTGAAGTGGGGAACGATGACGCAAAGGCTTGGGGCGTTGGAGGCGACAGCGCCCGTGACCCCGGCCAACAGCAAGATTGCGGGACCAAAAGCGCGCGCGTAGAACGAGGCCATGGCACGCGCACGTTTCGACAGACAGCTTCGCAGGGTTTTCGGTTTCATCGCCGGGCTTACGGTCGTGGTTGGAATTGTCGCCATTCTTTCGAACCGCTATCTGGTCGAGACGCACCGGACCTTGATCCAGGACAACTTGCCGGCAGCGAACCTGACCCGGCAAATTCAGGCCGACAGTGCTTATCTTGCAAAGCTGGCCGGCGCCGTTCCCGATATTGCCGACGTTGCGGGACTTGCGCAATTGGGCCAGGAACTTGTGGTCAGGGTTGACGGGCTGCGCGCATCCGTGGCCCAACTTGCCTCGCACAGACCGACGGAAACGTCGCCCGATGGACCTTCATTCACGGCGTTGCAGGCGGCGGTCGAACTCGAAACCGCGGCGGCCCTCGCGCGGCTCGCGGCACAGGACGCGACGCGCACGCGCCTTGCCGCCGCGGACAGTCTCCTGAATGAGATCGAAGACATCCTGGAACGCCAGATCGACACCGCCCGGGTTCAGGTGACGGCGACGATCTCGGACCTCTATGACGCGCCGCACGACCAGGTCGCTCCCGGATTGGATGAACTGGCCGATGCCGACTTCTTTGCTTATGATCGTTTGGTCGAACTGGCACGGGCGGTCGAGAGCGTACGCAACGGATTGGGCGAGGTCCCACAAATTACCCGCCCGGAGACAGCAAAGGCTCTTGGCGAAGAGCTGACGGCGGCCTTGGCGACGGTGCAGGGTCGGATTGACTATTTGCCCTCGCCGAACGCGCGCGATGACATCCGGAGGATGGTCGCCGGTGTGGCCGAGACCCTCAATCCTGACGGCGTGCTCGCATGGACCGAGAAACGTCTGGTTGCTGAAGGCGAACTGGTGGATGCGCTGGAACGCCTGAAAGACCAAACCGACGGATTGGCGGTCTATTCCACCGCCCTGTTTGCCAGGATGCAAGCCGAGGCGGCCGCGAGCCAGGCCCGCACGGAGACCGTGAGTTGGTGGATAACAGTTGGACTTGTCGCCCTCCTCTCCGGCGCGGTTGTCGCTGCGATCGTAGCATGGGCGATTGTCAGTCGGCGCACGGTCGCGCGACTGGCTGCGATCTCGCGCCACATCACGGCGCTTGCGCGCGGCGACTACGACCGAGACATCCCGGAGACCGGGCATGACGAAATTGGCCGGATGGAGCGGGCCTTGCATGTGCTGCGGTTGCGGGCGGCCGAAGCGCAACGGTTGCGGGGCGAACTCGAAGTGGCCGTCACCCAGCGCACGCGCGACGTGGTGACCGAGATGCATGCCCATGACCGGGCACGCGCCGAGGCCGAGGATGCGAACCGTGCAAAGACGGAATTTCTCGCCATGATGGGGCATGAGATCCGCACGCCGCTCAACGGCATCGTGGGCATGTTGCGTCTGCTCGAAGCCGAGGCTGCGGGCGCCGAGCAGAAGAAACGGGCCACCGTGGCGCGGCAAAGCGCCGAGAACCTCCTGGTGATTTCCAACGATATTCTAGACTATTCCGCGACGCAGGATCGTCGTCCGGTGTTGCGGCCGGTGCACTTCGACATTCGCGAATTGATGGGGCAACTGGCCGGCTATCTCAGGGCCAACGCGGGCGAAAAGGGCCTTTCCGTTAGCATCGACATGGCCGAGGATGTGCCCCCGGTGTTGTTCGGTGACGTTCAGAAGATCCGCCAGGTGGTCGTCAATCTTCTGTCCAATGCGGTCAAATACACCGAGACTGGAAAGGTCGCGCTGCTGCTTGACTTCGCGCCCGATCCGAGAAGCGGCGCGCCCGTGCTCAGTTTCGCCGTGACTGACACCGGGCGCGGCATCCCACAGGAGGACCACGCCCGGATCTTCGATGCCTATGCGCGTGGCGACGGTGCGGGGGAGGGCATGATCGAAGGGCTTGGGCTTGGGCTCAGCATCTGCCGTCGATTGACAGAGACGCTCGGTGGCTCGATCGCGCTCGAAAGCGCGCCTGGGCAGGGCGCGCGCTTCACCCTGACCGTGCCCCTGGTGATCGGCGATCCGGCCCTCGTGGTGCGACAGGCCGAGACTGTCATCACCCAGAAGTTCGGCAAGCGCGTTCTGGTGGTGGAGGATCAGGCCGTCAACCGGATGGTGGCGCGCGGCTTCCTCGAGCGCCTGGGTTGCATGGTGGTGGAGGCCGAAACTGGCGAAGACGCGGTGCGCGTTGCGCTGTCCGAGATCTTCGACCTGATCCTCATGGATATTGACCTGCCCGACATGACGGGTGGCGAGGCGGCACGCCGGATCAAGGTGGAACGCGAGGGCCAGTCACCGCAGATCGTGGCCCTGACGGCGCACCGCATTGACGACACGCCGGATCAGCGTTCGGCGCTCCACGTCGACGCGGTGCTGCACAAGCCGCTGTCGCCTCGGGCGCTTGCAGCGCTACTCGGGCCGGGTTCTGGTGCGCAAGGCGTGGCGGTGCCGGGGGCGGTCTCGGACACCCTTCGGTCCGATATTGACGAGATTGGCGCCGCCGAGACCGCCGGTATCGTCGACGCCTTCATCGCCGAACTCGGCCCGGCGCTGGCCACCATGCAAGCCGCCCGCGCCGCGTCCGACAGCGAGGCGCTGGCACGTGCCGCCCACCGGCTCAAGGGCGCCGCCTCGAACTTCGCGATGACGGCGTTCTGCGACCGGCTAGGACATCTGGAGCGTGCCGCGCGCAGTGGCGAGGGCATCGGTGCGGCCTGGGAGGGGATCGACGAGGCGGCAAGCGAGGCGCTCGCAGAGCTGCGGGCGGCGGCGCGCGGGCTCGGGCTTGTGCTTCAGGACAGCTCGGCCAACAGGTAGCCTTCTCCGTGCACGGTGATGATCCACTCGGGGTGCGCAGGGTCGGCTTCCAGCTTCTTGCGCAACCGGCCCACCAGCACGTCGACGGTGCGATTGTCCGGCGCCCATTTCTGGTTCTGAATCATGTCGAGAAGGCGATCGCGGCTAAGGATCACGCCGGGATGGTCCGCGAAAGCGGCAAGCAACTCGTATTCGGCGCGGGTGAGCGGCTCGACCGTGCCCGCGTCGTCGATTAGCCGGCGCCGGGTCCGGTCCAGCGACCAGCGGCCAAACCGGGCGTCCGGCAGGGCGACGGTCTCGGCGGCGGCCCGGCGCAGATCCTCGACCCGGGCCGCGAGGTTCTTGATCCGGGCAAACAACTCTCGCTTGTCGAAGGGCTTGGTCACGTAGTCGTCGGCGCCGAGTTCCAGCCCGACGATGCGATCAATCTGATCGGTCCGGGCGGTAAGCAGGATGATCCCGACCTTCGAGACCGCCCGCTGTTCGCGGGTGATCGTCAGCCCGTCCTTGCCCTCGAGGTTGATGTCGACGAGCAGCACATCAGCCGGGTCGCGCGCAAGGATTTCCTCCATCGCTGCGGCGTCGGCTGCCTCGCTCACCCGGTACATCTGCTGCTTGAGCTGAGCGGCCAGCCGGCGGCGTGTCACCACGTCGTCTTCGACAATCACGATGTGCTGGCTCACGGAGCGCCCCTTTTACATCCTGTTACATCTTCCTACAGGGCGTTTACATAACCGGCAAGACCGGTTCACACCCGCCGCCTAGTCTTCTGGCAGACAATCCCGAAGGAGACCTGTCATGTCATTCGCCACCCCGACCCGCCGCGGCTTTCTCATCGGTTCCGGCGCCCTCGGCCTGTCGAGCCTCTGGGGCACGACGGCGCTGTCCGCGATCGATCCGAACTCGTTTTCCGGCCGCGTGTTCCACGCCACCCACTTCGGCCCGTTCGAAGCTGTGGTGCGCGAGGGCAAGATCGTCAGCCTCGCGCCGATGATCGAGCTCGATCAGCGGCCGACCGAAATGCTGACCACCGGCATCCTCGATCGCACCTATGACAAGACCCGGATCGACTACCCGATGGTGCGCAAGTCCTATCTCGAGGGCTGGCAGTCGGGCGACACCAAGCGCGAACTGCGCGGCAAGGAAGAATGGGTGAAAGTGGACTGGGATACCGCGCTTTCGCTCGTCGCCAAGGCGATCCTCGACACCATCGAGGCGCACGGCAACGAAGGCATCTTCTCGTCGTCCTACGGCGGCTGGGCCAATGCCGGCTCGTTCCGCCCGAACGTGATGCAGGGCCGGTTCTTCAACCTGATCGGCGGCTGCTCGACCACCGCCGGCGACTGGTCGGCGGGCGCGGGCCAGATCATCATGCCGCGCATCATCGGCGACATGGAGGTCTATTCCGCCCAGACCGCGTGGGAGGTCATCCGCGACAACACCGAGGTGTTCCTGCTGGTCGGCGCCGACCCGATCAAGAACAACCGCGTCGAATACACCGTGGCCGACCACGGCATGTATGGCCCGTGGGAAGAGATCCGCGACGCCGGGGTGAAGTTCATCTCGATCAACCCGCAGCGCACCGCCTCGGATGAATATCTGAATGCCGAGTGGGTGAAGATCATCCCCAACACCGATACCGCGCTGTTCCTCGCCATGGCCTACCACGTGCTCGAACAGGGGCTCGACGACAAGGACTACATGGCGAAATACACCGTCGGCGCCGACAAGTGGATCGCCTACGTCAAGGGCGAGACCGATGGCGAGCCCAAGACCCCGGCCTGGGCCGCCGCAATCACCGGCATGGACGAGGCGAAGATCAAGGAACTGGCCGAGCTTCTGGCCAAGTCGAAGACCGAGATCGCCGGCTCCTGGGCGATCCAGCGGGCCCACCACGGCGAGATGATCTACTGGGCGATCGTCAACTTCGCGGCGCTCACGGGCAAGATCGGCAAGCCGGGCGAGGGCGTCGGTTTCTCCTGGCACTATGGCAACGGCGGCATGCCGCAGGGCGGCAACGCCACCCCGGTCGGCCTCAGCCAGGGCAAGAACTTCGTCGACATGATCTGCCCGGCGAGCCGGATCACCGAGATGCTGGAAAACCCCGGCACCGAGTTCCAGTATAACGGCGTGACCCGGACCTACCCGGACGTCTACATGATCTACAACGCCGGCAACAACTTCATGTCGCACCAGCAGGACACCAACCGGTTGATCAAGGCGCTGGCGAAGGTCGATCACATCGTCAGCCAGGACATCTGGTGGACGGCGGCGACCCGCTGGGCCGACATTGTGCTGCCGGCAACCTCCACGCTGGAGCGCGACGACATCTCGGTCGGCGGCACCTACTCGAACGACAAGATCTACGCGATGAAGAAGGTGATCGAGCCGATGGCCGAGGCCAAGTCGGATTACGAGATCTTCGAGGCGCTGGCCGACAAGATGGGCTTCTGGGCAAAGTTCACCGACTCGCTCGAGTTCATCGATCACGTCAAGGCGGCCTACAGCAAATCCGGCGCGGCGGCGACGGTGCCGTTCGAGGAGTTCTGGGAGAAGGGCTATGCCCGGATGCCGATCCCGGCCGAAGCGCGCAAATGGGTGCGCCACGCCGATTATTATGCCGACCCGGAAGCCAATCCGCTGCACACCGCGACCGGCAAGATCGAGATGTTCAGCCAGGCGATCGCCGACCTCGCCATCGAGGACTGCCCCGGCATGCCGATGTGGCTCGAACCCGGCGAGTACCTCGGCAATGCTCAGGAGGGCCAGCTGCATGTGGTCAGCCCGCACCCGTGGTACCGGCTGCACAGCCAGATGGACAACTCCGAGGGCCTGCGCGCGCTCTACAAGGTGCAGGGCCGCGAGCCGGTGCGCATCAACAGCGAGGACGCGGCGGCGCGTGGCATCGTCGATGGTGATGTGGTCGAGCTCTACAACGAGCGCGGCACGATCCTTGCCGGCGCCGTGGTGTCTGACGACATCATGCCGGGCGTGATGTCGATCTACGAGGGCTGCTGGCCGTCGCTGGACAGCAAGGGCCGCGACAACTCGGGGCTGGCCAACTTCCTCACCTCGACCCGGCCCGCTTCGGGGCTCACCAATGCCACCACCGCCAACACGGTGCTCGCCTCGCTCAAGAAGTGCGAAGACCCGGAAGGGCCGAACATGGCCTACGAGAAGCCGGCGATCATCGAGGACATGGAGATCGCGGCGATCGACGACGAAGCGCTTGGCCTCGAGCGGGTCGAAGCGATCTTCGAGAGCATCATGGCCGACATGTCGCCCGAAGAACACCTGTTCTATGAGCGCTGCACCGTCTGCCACGCGCCGCGCGAACCCAGCCACTACACCCAGCTGCAGTGGCAGGCGGTGCTGCCGTCGATGTTCGAACGCGCCGGTCTCGACGATGTCGAGCAAGAGACGGTGCGCAACTTCCTGATGGCACGCGCCGCCGACGCGCCGAAGTAAGCCTGACGTCCCTGGGGTGGCCGGTCCCAGCCGGCCGCCCCACCTTTTTCCGCGAGGCCGAGATGCACGATGTGACTTACCCCGAAGGCACAAGCTGCGAGATGACCCCAGGGCTCTTGCCGCTGGATGAGGCCGTTGCCTTGGCGCTCGCCCAGGTTTCTCCGATTGCCCAGGCAGAGCGCATCCCGCTCGCCGAAGCTGTTGGGCGGGTCGCGGCGAAAGACATTCTGGCCCCCGCCGCCATGCCGCTGTTCGACAATTCGGCCATGGACGGCTTTGCCTTGCGCCTGGCCGACCTCGCTGGTGGCGACAGCCTGCCGCTGGCCGGAACGGTGCCGGCCGGTGCCGCACCTCGCGATCTGCCCCCGGGCGTCGCGCTTGAGATATTCACCGGCGCGCCGGTGCCGCAGGGCGCCGATGCGGTGGTGATGATCGAGAACGCGCGCGTTGCGGGCGCACGGGTGCAATTCCACCGCCTTCCGAAAGCGGGAGACAACATCCGTCGCGCGGGGAGCGACCAGCCTCTCGGTGCGCGCCTTGTTGCGCGCGGCCAGCCGCTTCGGCCCCTGCATGTCGGTCTGCTGGCCGCCAACGGGATCACACAGGTTGAGGTCTCGCGGCGTCCCCGCGTCGCCGTTTTCTCGACCGGCGATGAACTGACCGGCGGCGGGACCCCCGGCCGGATCCATGACGCGAACCGGCCGATGCTCCTGACGCTGGCGCGTGAAGCCGGGGCAGAGGCCGAAGACATGGGTATTCTGCCCGACGACCTTGCCGCAACGACCCGGGCCCTCGCCGCGCTCGGCGACCGGTTCGACCTGATCCTGACCTCCGGCGCTGTGTCGATGGGAGGGCGCGACCACATGCGCGACGCCATCGTCGCGGCGGGCGGCGCGCTCACCGGCTGGCGGGTGGCCTTGAAGCCGGGCAAGCCCGTGGCTTTCGGCCGGATCGGAAAGACGGCAATCACCGGGCTCCCCGGGAACCCGTTTTCCGCCTACACGGGCTTTCATCTCTTTGCCGGGCCGCAGATCGCGCGCCTTGCCGGCGCCGCGCCCGCACCGTTTGCCTCCGTGCCGGCCCGCGCCGGGTTCGGCTGGAGCCGCAAGCCCGGCCGTGCCGAGGTCTTCCCGGCCCGCCTTGCGGGCCATGATCCGGCGGGCGTGCCGATCCTCGAACGCCTCGGCGCCGGGGTGTCGGCCACCTTGTTCCCTCTCACCGAAGCTGACGGGCTGGGCCTCGTCGCTGCCTCGACTGCGCATGTGTCCGAGGGCGACATGATCCGCTGGCAACCCTTCTGCAAGGGAGGTCTGGAATGACCGCGACACCGCTCGCCGCCATCCGGTTTGACGATCAGGACATCGACGGGTTCGTCGCAGGTCTTGTCGAGGTTCTGCGCTCGGCCGGGTGGCGGCTGAGCGGTGTACTGCAGTCGCGCGGGATCGCCGATACCGAGTGTCATTGCGCCGACATGGATCTGACCTCGATCGCCACGGGCGAGGTCTTTCGCATCTCGCAGCCGCTCGGCAACGGCTCGCACGGCTGCCGCCTGCATCCCGGCGCGCTGGCGCAATGTTCCGAGGTTCTTGCCGGCGAGTTGACGACGAACCCGGACCTCCTGGTGCTGAACCGCTTCGGCCAAGGTGAGAGCGAGGGGCGTGGTTTTCGCGACCTGATCGCGCGGGCGCTCGAGCTCGGGATCCCGGTGCTGACAACGGTGCGGCCAAAATACGCCTCCGCCTGGGCCGACTTCGGTGGCGAACTGGCCAGTGATCTGCCGTTCGACGCCGATGCGGTCCTTGCATGGGCCCAAGATCAGAAAGAGGCCCGCCATGCCGCGTGACTTCCACCCGACCCTTTGCGATGGCCATGGCCGAAATGTGAGCTATCTCCGCCTTTCCGTGACCGACCGCTGCGACCTGCGCTGCACCTATTGCATGGACGAGCGGATGACCTTCCTGCCGAAGCGCGACCTTCTTTCCATCGAAGAACTTGAGCGGCTGGTGGGGGCCTTCATCGCCATGGGTGTGCGCAAGGTGCGGTTGACCGGCGGCGAGCCCCTGGTGCGGCATGGGATCATGACGCTGGTCGCCGCGCTCGGGAACGCGGTGGCGGCTGGTCGGCTTGATGAAGTCACCCTGACCACCAACGGCACGCAACTGGCGCGCCACGCCACCGGGCTTGCCGCCAGTGGTGTGCGCCGGGTGAACGTCTCGCTCGATACGCTGGACCCGGCGAAATATGCCGCGATCACCCGGCGCGGCCGGCTCGGCCAGGTGCTGGACGGGATCGAGGCCGCGCGGGACGCCGGGCTGAAGGTCAAGATCAACACCATGGCGCTGCGCGGCGTGAATGACGACGAGGTTCTGGACATCGTCGACTGGGCCGCCGGGCACGGCTGCGATGTGGCCTTCATCGAAGTGATGCCGATGGGGCAGGTGGGCGCGGATGAGCGCGCCGGCCAGTACTGGCCGCTCGACGACTTGCGCAAGGTGCTGGAGCAGCGGTTCGAGCTGCGCGACACCGGGTTCACGACTGGCGGGCCGGCGCGTTACGCCGAGGTCGTCGGCACCGGCCAGCGGATCGGCTTCATCACCCCGATGAGCCACAATTTCTGCTCGACGTGCAATCGCGTGCGGGTGAACTGCCGGGGCGAGCTCTTTTCCTGCCTCGGGCGCGAAGGGTCGGTCGACCTGCGTCCGGCGCTGCGGGGCGCTGCGGACAACGCGCCGCTTTTCGCCGCGATCGAGGATGCGCTGGCGCGCAAACCGCGCGGCCACGATTTCGGCTATGGCGCGGGCGCGGTTGAAGGCGCTCTGTCGCGCAGCATGAACCATACGGGAGGCTGACCATGGCCGAGCTTGACGTCGTCTATTTCGCCTGGGTCCGCGAACGGATCGGGCTGCCGCGCGAGCGGGTGCAGACGGAAGCCAACGACGTTTCCGAACTGGTCGCTGAACTGCGGGAGCGCGGGCCGCGCTATGCGGCCGCATTTGCCGACCTTTCCGCGTTGCGCGTCGCCCTCGATCAGGAATTGGCAACCTTTTCCACGCCGCTTTCCGGCATTCGCGAAGTGGCGATCTTCCCGCCGATGACCGGAGGCTGAAATGCCCGACGGCGCCGCCCTGGAAGGCCGCTATGCGCGCCACCTCGTCCTGCCCGAGATCGGATCAGCGGGGCAGAACCGGCTGGCCGCCGCGCGGGTGCTGGTGGTGGGTGCGGGCGGGCTCGGCTCGCCGGTCCTGCTCTACCTCGCCGCCGCCGGCGTGGGCCAGCTCACCATCGCGGACGACGATGTCGTCTCGCTGTCCAACCTGCAACGGCAGGTGCTCCATGCCACGAGCCGCTTGGGGGACCCGAAGGTCGCCTCGGCCGCGGACCGGCTCGCCGACCTCAATCCCGATGTGCGGATCGTTGCCCATCCGTTGCGCGTGACCGCGGCGACGGCGCCGATCCTGGTCACCGGGCACGACCTCGTGGTCGATTGCACCGACAACCTCGCGGCGCGCCACCTGTTGAACCGGGCCTGCGTCGAGGCGGGCGTGCCATTGCTGTCGGGTGCGATCGCGGCCTGGGAGGGGCAGGTCGGGCTTTATGATCCCTCGCACGGTGGCCCTTGTTTTGCCTGCGTTTTCCCCGAAACCGGCTCGCGCCCGGAACAGGGCAAGGGCGTCGTCGGGGCATTGCCCGGGATCGTCGGGGCGACCATGGCGTTGGAGGCGATCAAGACGATCATCGGTGCAGGTGCTTCGCTGCGCGGCCAGCTCCTGCTGATCGACACGTTGTGGAATGACCGTCGACTGGTGCGCGTCGCACGCGATCCGGCCTGTCCGGTCTGCGGCCGGGAGCACGGCATATGTTGACGCATTTCGATGCTGCGGGGCAGGCCCATATGGTGGATGTCTCCGACAAGCCCGACACGAGGCGCGTTGCCGTGGCCGAAGCCCGGGTCGAGATGAAGCCGGAAACATTGGCCTATGTCCTCGAAGGGACTTCGACCAAAGGCGATGTGCTGGGGGTTGCCCGGGTCGCCGGGATCATGGCGGCGAAGCGGACGCCGGACCTGATCCCTCTGTGCCACCCACTTGCCCTGACACGCGTGGCGCTGGAGCTGACCCCCCAGATCGAAACCGCCAGCGTTCTGATCCGCGCGACGGTCGCCACCTCCGGCCAGACCGGGGTCGAAATGGAGGCGCTCACCGCCGCCTCCGTCGCGGCGCTCACGGTCTACGACATGCTCAAGGCCGTTGAGAAGGGCATGATTGTCACCGGGATCAGGCTGCTCCACAAGGATGGTGGAAAATCGGGCTCGTATGATGCTGACAAAGCGGGCGACGTCGGACGATGACCAAAGCAATCCAAAGACACCCCTCCGCCCCGAAACCCACGAGGGAGACCGTCCATGTCCGTTGACACCCCGCTCATCGCCATCCTCGTCGCCTCGGACCGCGCGGCGCGTGGCGCGTATGAAGATCTCGGTGGCCCGGCCGCAGAGGCATGGCTTCGCTGCGCCATCACCACGCCGGTTCAGTATCAGCGCCAGATCGTGCCGGACGGGCGGGAAACCGTTGCCGCCGCGTTGCGCGCACTTGCCGACGAACAGGCGGCCGACCTGATCCTGGTTACCGGCGGAACCGGGCCCGCAGAGCGCGACCAGACCCCGGAAGCGTTTGACGCCGTGATCGACAAACGCCTTCCCGGCTTTGGCGAGGCGATGCGGCTGGCGAGCCTCGCCGAGGTGCCGACGGCGATCCTGTCGCGCCAGGATGCAGGCGTGCGTGGCCGGTCCCTGATCATCACGCTGCCCGGCAAGCCGTCGGCGATTTCCACCTGTCTCGAGGCGGTGTTCCGCGCGGTGCCCTATTGCCTCGATCTGATCGGGGCGGCTCGGATCGAAACCGATCCTGGGGTCTGCGACGCCTTTCGCCCGAAATCGTCCTGATTGCGGAGCGCAAGAGGCTGGCCGGACAGAGCCGGGCCGCAGTCTGCCGCGCTGTCGGGTGCGGGTCAGGGTGATCGATAGCCAAGGGGAGCATTGCCGTGGCCGCACAGTCGCCGGCACTTGGTGTGGAGAACGTTCGATCCCAGACCCATCCCCTCCGCCACTCCCCCCCTGACACGCGCCGGCACGGAGCCGCTCTCCCTCGGGGCGCGCGAGCGTTTCCGGCCGCTCAGACCGGCGCGGTGGAGCCGCGCACGATCAGCTCGCCCGAGAGCATGATCCGCCGCGCGGGCGCCGGCCCGCCCGAGATCCGCGCCAGAAGGGCCGCCATCGCCTCGCGCCCGAAGGCCTCGACGGGCTGGCGGATCACGGTGATCCCGGGGCTGACCAGATCGCTCCAGACCTCATCGTCGAACCCCGCCAGCGCGAGCCGGCCGGGCACCTCGATCCGCCGCTCGCGGCACAGTTTGAGCGCGGCGCGCAGGAACAGGCCGTTCGACAGGATCAGCGCCTCGGGCGGGTCGGCGTCGAAGAGCTCGGCGAGCGCCGCATGTCCCGCATCGAAGCTCGGCGGCGCCATCACCGTGCGCACCGCAAGCCCGTGCCGCGCCAGCGCCGCCTCGACCTCGGTGCGCCGCTCGAGCCCGGTCGCGGAGGTCGAGCCGAAGAGCCCCGCGATCCGCCGCCGCCCCGAGGCGACGAGATGATCGACGAGCTGCGCCGCGGCGCGGGCATTGTCGAGCACGACGCTGTCAAACCCGCCCTCCGCCAGCCCGCGGTCGATCAGCACCACCGGCCGGTCGACCCGCGCCAGCGCCGCCGCGCTCAGATGCCGCGTCGGCGTCACGATCAGCCCGCTGACCCGCTCCTCGGCCATCAGCTCGAGATACATCGCCTCGCGCTCCGGGTCTTCGTCGGTATTGCACAGCAACACCCGCATCCCCGCCGCATAGGCGACATCCTCGACCGAGCGGCTGACCTGGGTGAAGAACGGGTTGCGGATATCGGCGACGATCAGCCCGATGGTCATCGAGCGCTGCGAGCGCAGCTGGCGCGCGGCGAGATTGGGGCGGTAGCCGGTGGCCGCCACCGCCGATTCGACGCGCCGCAAGACCTCCGCGCTGACCGGGCCCTGGCCCAGCGCGCGCGACACGGTCGAGGTCGATACACCCGCGGCGCGGGCGACATCCTTGATGCTGACGGTCATGGCGTGAAAACGTTTGCAGCCTGATTTCGCGCATAGAATGACAGAATCCGCCGGGTTTTCAATAGAAACAGCACCTGGCGCGCGCGAGGCCCCGGGGGTGGTGAAGAATTTTGTGGGAACGTTCCCGCAAACATGCTAGGCTGGCTCCAACTTGGAGATTGGGAGGAGAGCCAGTGTCCCCGAAAGCTGAGCCGGGCCTGTTGCCCCGGGAACTCATCCAGTTGGACGCGCGCGTCGCGGACAAGGCGGAGGCCTTGCGTCAGGCGGCGGCGCTGCTCGAGGCGGGGGGCTGCACGCGCCCGGGCTTCGCGGCCAGCATGGCGCGGCGCGAGGGCGCGGCGGAAACCTATCTGGGCAAGGGCATCGCGATCCCGCATGGCATGGTCGAGGATCGCGATCTGATCTTGCGTGACGGGATCGCGGTCTTGCAGCTGCGCGAGGGCGTGGCCTGGGGGCCGGGGCAGGTGGCGCGGCTTGTCGTCGCGATCGCGGCCCGCTCGGATGCCCATATCGGGATCTTGCGCCGGCTCACGCGGCTGATGCAGGACGAGGCGCGGCTGGCGCGGCTCGTCACCACCGCCGAGCCCGAGGAGATCATCGCCGCGCTCGAGGGGGCGGAGGCGCCCGCCGCCGAGGCCGCGCCCGCGCAGGATTTCGCGCAGAGTTTCGATTGGGTGGTGGATTATCCCTCCGGGCTGCATGCCCGCCCGGCGACCGAATGGGCCGAGACCGCGCGCCGGTTCAGCGCCCGGATCCGGGTGCGCCATGGCGCCGAGGCGGCGGAGGCGCGCACCATGCTCTCGCTCCTGCAGCTCGGGCTGAAGGCGGGGGATCGGGTGACGTTCTCGGCCGAGGGCGCCGATGCCGCCGATGCGCTGGCGACGCTGCGGGTCGTCGTGACCGGCCTGAGCGCGCGGGAAAAGGCGCAAGCGGCCGAGGCGGCGGAGAAGCGCGCGGCGGCGGCCACGGCGGGGGGCTGGGTCTCGCCCGAGCCGCTCGAGGCCGAGGATGCGCGCCTCGTCGAGGGGGTTTCGGCGGCGCCGGGGCTGGCGATCGGCTGGCTGCACCGGCTGGAAACCGGCCCGCGCGAGGTGGCCGATCTCGCGCCCGGCGCGCGCGAGGATCTGGCGGGGGCGGCCGATCGGCTGCATGAGGCGTTGGCGCGGGCGCGCGAGCAGCTCGGCGCGCTCGCCGATGATACCGCGCGCCGTCTGGGCGAGGTCGATGCCGGGATCTTCCGCGCGCAGGCCGAGCTTCTGGCCGACCCGGGCCTCGTCGCGCGGGTCTCGCAGGCGCTGGTCGGAGGCCACGGGCTCGCCTGGTCGTGGGCGCGCGCGATCGAGGAGACGGCGGCGCCGATGCGCGCCTCGGGCAATGCGGTTCTGGCCGGCCGCGCGGCCGATCTGCGCGATGTCGGCCAGCGGGTTCTGGCGCTGCTCGACCCCGCGCTCGGGCGCACCGCGCCGCTCGAGCCGCCGCCCGGCACGATCCTGATCGCCGATGATCTGACGCCCTCCGATACCGCCGGGCTCGACCCGGCGCGGGTGGTGGGGCTGGTGACCGCGCAGGGCGGGCCGAGCTCGCATAGCGCGATTTTGGCGCGCACGCTCGGCCGGCCGGCGGGGGGCGGGGCGGGGGCGGCGCTCGGGCGGCTCGAGGCCGGCGCACCGGCGATCCTCGACGGCACGGCGGGGCGGCTTTACCTCGCGCCGACCGAGGCCGAGCTTGCCTCCGCGCGCGCCTTCATCGCCGCCGAAGAGGCCCGCCGCGCCCGCGACAGCGCGGCGCGCGCGCTGCCCGCCACCACCACCGACGGCCACCGCATCGAGATCGGCGCGAATATCAACCTCGCCGATCAGGCGCCCTTCGCGCTCTCGCTGGGCGCCGAGGGGGTCGGGCTGATGCGCACCGAATTCCTGTTCCTCGAGCGCGCCGAGAGCCCGACCGAGGAGGATCAGTTCCAGGCCTATCGCGCGATGGCGGCGGCGATGGGGGCGCGCCCGCTGGTGATCCGCGCGCTCGATATCGGCGGCGACAAGCAGGTCTCCTATCTCGATCTGCCGCGCGAGGAGAACCCGTTTCTGGGCGTGCGCGGCGCGCGGCTCTTGCTGCGCCGGCCCGAGCTTCTGGTGCCGCAGCTGCGCGCGCTTTACCGCGCCGCGCGCGAGGGCGCCCGGATTTCGGTGATGTTCCCGATGATCACCTCCGAGGCCGAGCTGATCGCGCTGCGCGAGACCGCCGAGCGGATCCGGGCCGAGCTGAAGGCGCCGGCGATCCCGCTGGGGATCATGATCGAGGTGCCGGCGGCGGCGCTGATGGCGGACCGGCTCGCGGTGCATGCCGATTTCTTCTCGATCGGCACCAATGACCTGACCCAATACGCGCTCGCGATCGACCGGCAAAACCCGGTGCTCGCGCCCGAGGCCGACAGCCTGCACCCGGCGGTGCTGGCGCTGATCGCGGCGACGGTGCGGGGCGCGCGGGCGAAGGGGCGCTGGGTGGGGGTGTGCGGGGGGATCGCGGGCGATCCGTTCGGCGCGGCGCTGCTCGCGGGGCTCGGGGTCGATGAGCTCTCGATGACGCCGCGCGATATTCCGGCGGTGAAGGCGCGGCTGCGCGGCGCGGCGATCGCGGATCTGCGGGCGCTGGCCGAGCGCGCGCTCGCGCTGCCCGATGCGGCCTCGGTGCGCGCGCTGGGCGCCGATCCGGCGCTTGGCGGCGGCACGGTGGCGGGGGAGGTGTGAATGACGCGCTCGGGCCCCTGCGACGTGCATACCGTCGCGCTCAACCCCGCGATCGATCTCACCGTCGGTCTGTCGCAGCTCGTGCCCGGCGAGGTCGCGCGCGCGCGGTCTGCGCGCCATGATCCGGGCGGCAAGGGGGTCAATGTCGCCTCCTGTCTGGCCGATTGGGGCACCGCGGTGACGATCCACGGGCTGCTCGGGCTCGAGAATGCGGCGCGGTTCGAGGCGCTCTTTGCCGCCAAGGGGATCAGCGATGCGATGGTGCGCCTGCCGCAGGCGACGCGCACCAATATCAAGCTGCTCGAAGAGGGCGGGCGCACGACCGATGTCAACCTGCCGGGGTTTTCCGCCTCCGCGCGCGATCTGGCGGCGGTCGAGGCGAGCCTCGCCCCGCTCGGCGCCGGCGCGCTCGTCGCGATTTCGGGCAGCCAGCCGCAGGGGCTCGAGGATGAGGCCTCGGCGCGGCTGACGGCGGCGCTGACCCGGCGCGGGGCGCGGGTGGTGCTCGATGTCTCGGGCGCGCCGCTGCGCGCGGCGCTGGCGCGCGCCCCCGATGCGTTGCCCTTCGCGATCAAGCCCAACCGCCATGAGCTCGAGGCCTGTCTGCGCGCCGATCTGTCGCGCCGGGCCGATCTGGTGGCGGCGGCGCGCGGGCTCGTGGCGCGCGGGATCGGGCTCGTCATCGTCTCGCTCGGCACCGAGGGGGCGATTTTCCTCTCCGCCGCGGCCGAGCTGCAGGCGCTGCCGATGGCGCTCTCGCAGGGCTCCACCGTGGGCGCGGGCGACGCCATGGTCGCGGGGGTCGTCGCGGCGCTGGCCGAGGGGCTCGGCCCCGAGGCGCTCGCCGCGCGCGCGACGGCTTTTGCGGTGGGCAAGCTGCGCAACGCAGGCCCCCATCTGCCCGAGCGCGGCGAGATCCGCGCGCTGGAACGCGCGGTCGCGGTGCGCCCGCTCGCCGAGTGGCTCGCCCAAGAGCCGGGCGCATGAGCACGGCGCGCCCGGTCGCCGGGCGCGTCAGGAGGATCCGATCGGCCCCTCGGGCGCGGTCAGCAAGTCACAGGAGGACCCTATGTCAGACACTATCCTTGCCGTGATCGGCGCCGCAGATCGGCCGACGCATGGCGTCCTGGCCCGCGAGGTGCTGAGCAAGGCGGCGGCCGAAGCCGGCCGCGAGATCCGCATCGAGCTGATCACCGCCGAGGGGGCGAGCGATCCGCTGCCCGCCGCGGCGCTGGCGGCGGCGCGGGCGGTGCTCGTGGTGGGCGAGGTCGCGGCCGAGCCGCGCCTTGCGGGG
>ERZ1645187.2141-NODE-2141-length-17674-cov-8.236733_pt1 | contig 17674 bp, 11 predicted proteins | sample MGYA00575352_ERZ1645187 | MGnify/ENA primary metagenome ERZ1645187 (study PRJEB40837, sample SAMN11349314) | freshwater sediment metagenome | isolation source: river sediment | host: Sediment | place: India: Wazaribad , New Delhi | collected 2017-02-21 ... | reverse complement strand
CCGCGAGCCGCGCAAGCACCCGGTCGCGGGCGGCGCGCGCGGCCTCGGGCGCGCGGTCGGGGCGGCGCGCCTCCGGAGCCTGCGGCAGCGCGATCAGGAGCGCGGTCTCGGCCGTCGAGAGCCGCCGCGGCTCCTTGCCAAACCAGGCGAGCGCGGCAGCGCGCACCCCCTCGAGGTTGCCGCCATAGGGCGCAAGCCGCAGATAAAGATCGAGAATTTCGGCCTTCGAGAGCCGCGCCTCGAGCGCAAGCGCGACCCGCGCCTGGCGGATCTTGCCGGCGAGCTGGCCGGTCGGCCCCTCCTCCAAAAGCCGCGCGACCTGCATCGAGAGGGTCGAGGCGCCCGACACCACCCGCCCCGCAAGCGCCGCCTGCACCGCCGCCCGGGCGATGGCGCGCAGATCCACCCCGCCATGGGCGTAAAACCGGCGGTCCTCATAGGCGACGAGCGCTCCGAGGAAGCCCGCATCGACCGGCCCGGGCGCGAGCCGCCAGCGCCCATCGGCCACCTGAAAGGCGCGCAGAAGGCTGCCGTCGCGGGCCAGAACCTCGGTGCCGACCGGCACCGCGAGCGGCGGCAGATCGGTCCGCGCGACCCAATCGCGCAGCCCATCCGCCCCGCCCGCCGCCAGCGCCAGGCCCAGCGCCAGCGCGAAGAGCGCCCGGCTCACTCGATCACCACCCGCCCCGTCTCGCTCCAGGCGCGCAGATCCGGGCGATACATATCCTCGACCGAGGCCGCCGGGCGCGCGAATTCGCCCGGGCTGACCGCGCGCAGGATATAGGCCAGCCGGAAAGGCGCGTCCGAGCGCCAATCGAGCGCGGCGAGGAAGCGATCTTGCCGGAACTCGACCATGCGGGTGTTTTCCTCGACCGAGAGCCAGTCGAGCGCCGCGATATCGCCCGCGCGCAAGAGGTTCGGGTTGTCGATCTCGAAGCCCGCGGGCAGCGGGTCGGCGATCATCAGCCGCGATTCGGTGGGGCCATGGGGCACCACCTCGACCACCGCGACAAGCCGCGCGCCTTGGGCGATATGGGCCGCGTCGACCGGCTCGCCCTCGAGCGTGTAGAGGCTGCGCGTCACGGTGAACCCCTTGCCGCCGGCGGGCTCGGCCACCTCGGGCAGGCCCGTCGTGGTCAGCGTCAGCGTCACCGGCCGCGCCGAGGTGTTGGCGATCACCCGCGCCCCCGTAGCGCCCTGATCGTCGAGCCGCAGGACCGGGCGCGTCAGCGGCTGACCATCGAGGCTGAGCCCCGCATCGCCGCCCGAAAGCCCCGCCTGCGCGGCGAGGAGCACCCAGGCCGCCTCCTGCGTCGAGAGCGGCACCGCGGCGATCCGGCTCGCGAGCGACGCGCCGAGCGCCTCGACCGGCACAGCCCGCGACCCCGCCGCCGAGGCCAGCGCCAGAACCCCCGCGCTATCGCGCAGATCCGAGCCGTAATCGTCGCGCCAGCCCGTCGGCGCGGTCTGGCGCAAACGCTCCGCCGCGCGGGCGAACATCGCATCCGCCCGCGCCTGATCGCCATAGGAGGCGAGCGCCGCGCCGATCTGCGCCACCGCCAGCGGCGTCGCGAAATCGTCGGGTTTCACATCGGCATAATAGCGCAGATCGCTGATCGAGGCCGCCCCTTCGCGCGCCAGAACCATCAGCGCATAGGCCAGCGCCACGCCGCCGCCGTTCTCCTCGGCGGTGAATTCGGGCGCGTAATTGACCTGGTTGCGCAGGTTGTCCATCGCAGCGCGCAGCGCCAGATCAGGCACCGCATAGCCCGCCGCCTTCGCCCGCGCGAGGAAATCGGTGACATAGGCATCGAGCCAGAAATCGCCCGATTCCGGCGCCCAAAGGCCAAAGGCCCCGCCGGCATCCTGATTGGCGAGCACCTGCGAGATCGCGCTCTCTATCTTGGCGGGCAGATCGGCGGGGGTGGCAAGCCCCGCGGCCTCGGCCACCGCGCTGAGGTAGAGGAGCGGCAGCGCCTTCGAGGTAACCTGCTCGGTGCAGCCATAGGGATAGCCCTCGAGCGCCGCCATCAGCCCGGGCACGTTGAACTGCCCCATCGGCCCCGCGGTCAAAAGCGCCGTGGCGCTGCCCGGGGTGAAGCCTGCGAAGACATTGGTATCAAAGGTGAATGTCGCGCCGGGGGCGAGCTCGAACCGGCTCTGGCGCGTGGTCTTCGGCGCGGCCGAGCCCACCGGCAGGGCGAGCGGTTTGGTGAGTTTACGCCCGTCGGGCAGCGTCAGCGCGACGGAGATCCCGGCCTCGGGCGCGGGGCCCTTCGGCGCGGCGAGCGGCAGGCTGATCTCGACCCGCTCACCAGGCGCGAGCGCGACCTGCTCTGCCCCGCCCGCAAGCCCGAAGGCCGCGCCGGTGACAGAGAGCTCGGCCGGGCCCGCGGCGCCTTCGGTGCGGGTCAGATCGAGCAGCAGGCGCGAGCGATCCCCCGGGGCGAGATAGCGCGGCAGCGCTGCCGAGACGACGACCGGGTCACGCACCAGAACCTCGCGGCTAGCCTGACCCACGGCCGTGTCCGACCACGCGACCGCGGCAAGCCGCACCGTGCCGTTGAAGGCGGGCATCGGGAAGCGCAACTCGGCCGTGCCATCCTCGCCCACCACCACGGGGCCCGAGAAATAGGCCACCAGCTCCTCGGTCGGCGGCGGCGCCTTGAGCGACATCCCCCGCCCGGCATCGCCGCCCGAGCGCAGCGCGCCGAGGTTGCCGTTTTGCCCGTCGATCAGCCGCCCGTAGAGATCGCGCAGCGCAACGCCGAGGCGCCGCTGGCCGAAGTAATGCCCCTGCGGGTCGGGCGGCGCGAAGCCGGTGAGGTTCAAGATCCCCAGATCGGTCGCCGCGACGGTCGCGAAGGCGGTTTCGCCCGGCGCGAGGCCCTCGATCTTGAGCCGCGCCACGAGATCGGCGCGCGGCTCGGAGGCCTCGGGCGCCTCGATCGCCACGCCAAGCTTGCGCGCGCCCGGGTCGACCGCGGCATGCGCAAGGCCCAGCGCACGCACCGGCGCGCGCTCAGGCGCGGTGCCCTTCATCGGGCGCAGCACCGAGGCCGTGACATAGGCGCCGGTGCCCCATTCCTCGGTCACCGGCAGGGTGATGCGGTTCTCGCCCGCCTCGATCTTCACCGATTGCAGCGAGATCACCCGGTTCGAGAGCACCGAGACGAGCGCCACCCCCTCGGCGGGCGCGACGAGCCGCAGCTCGGCCTCCTCGCCCGCGCGATAGCCCGCCTTGTCGAGCGCGAGCTCGAGCCGGTCGGGCGAGGCGAGCACATCGGCGGGCGCAAACCAGCCCGCGTCGAACCGCACCGCGCTTTCGCGGCCGTCGGCGTCACTCACCACGAGCTCATATTCGCCCCAGCCCACCGGGGCCGCGATCTCGGCGGGTTTGGCGCCGGGCGCGGCCTTGCCCTCGGCCACGCGCTTGCGCACCGTCACCGCATCCCAATCCCACGAGCCGTAGAGCTGATACCATTGATAGCGCGTCTCGATCCGGTTGAGCCGCCAGCTCAGGCCCGCGGCCTGCGGCGCGCCATCGGGGCCGAGCACGATCAGCCCGAAGCGCGCCTCATCGCCCTCGCCGAGGCTCTCGAAGAGCGGCTTGATGCCGATCACCGGCGTCTCGGGCATGCGGATCCGGGTGATCTCGCGCTCGACCGGGCGGCCCGAGGCCTCCGAAAGGCGCAGCGTGAAGCGCGCCGCGAGCGGCACCGCGCCCGCCTCCGCGGCATCGGGGAGGGCGGCATAGACCGTGGCATGGCCGCTCTCATCGGTCTCGCCGCCGTCGATCGGCTCGCTGATCGGCGCGAAGCCGGCATCATGGCGCCCGAACCGATAGCCCGCCCAGCCGGGCAGATCCCCCGCCTCGGAAAGCGTCACCTCGCCCTCGATCGCAAGCCCCGCCCCCGGCGCGCCATAGAGATAGCGCGCCTCGACGCCCAGCTCGGGCACCGAACCGCCGGCCAGAAGCCCCTCGGGCAGCGAGAGCGCAAAATCGATCCGCTCGGGCAGGAAATCCTCGACCAAGAGCCGCTCGGAGGCCAGCGCAGGCGCTTTCGGATCGGCATAGACCTCGATCCGCCAGGTGCCGCGCGGCGCCTCGCCGCCCAGCACGAACCGCGCCACATGCCCGCCCGCGCCGACCTCTTCGGTCAGCTGGCGGCCATATTCCACCCCGTCGGGGCGCATCAGAACCGCGGTGAGCGGCACCCCCGCGAGCCCTTTCGAGGCGCCATCACGCGCCAGGATCGTGGCAAAGACCTGCTCGCCCACGCGATAGGCGCCGCGGTCGGTGGTCAGATAGACATCGATCGGCGGCGCGGGCGGCGCGCCCTCGACACCGCGGTCGGAAAGGTCGAACTCGGCCTCGGTGAGCGAGAGGAACGCCATATCCTCGCCATCGACCGCCGAGATCATCGCCGGCGCCGCCCCACCGCGCCCCGAGGTCAGATCGGCGGGGAAATGCGCCACGCCCTTGGCATCGGTCTGCGCCCGGCCCAGCACGCTGTTGGCGCGCGAGACAAGTTCGACCATCGCACCGCCGCGCGGCCCGGCATCCGAAAGCCCGCGCAGCGCGACCGTCAGCCCGTCGACGCCCGCGAAACTGGTCATCCCGAGGTCGGAGATCACGAACCACTGCGCCGCGGGCGGGTGGTCATAGGGGTCTTGGCCCGGCACCGAGGCCTGCAACACATAGACCCCCGCGCCGAGCGGCCCCGTCACCTCCTGCACCGGCAGGCGGGTGAGCACATCGCGGTTGACCTCCATCGCGACATCGGCGGTGCCCGACCAGACCTCCTCGGCGAGGCTGTCGGAGAGATCCTCGGCCGCCCAAGCGTCGAGCGACCGGGCGAAATAATCGCGCCGCATCGCCGCGACGAGGTTGCGATCCGAGACCCGCAGGAGCCGCACATCGAGATGCTCGACATTCACCGTCTCGACCGGCAGGCCGGCATCTTGCGCGCGCGGCAGGATATAGGCGCGGCCCGGGAAGCGCACCGCGGGGCTGCGATCGCGGATGTAAGAGGTGATCGTGACATCCTTGGCGAGCGTCTCGCCCGCGCGCGAGGGCAGGCCCGCGCGGAAGGTCAGGCTGACCCGCGCGCCATGTTCAAGGCCCGCAACGCAGAGCTGGTTCTCCTCGGCCTCGACCGCGAGGCCGGGCGCGGGGAGCTGCACGAAGCGCGCATAATCCCCCGCCTTGTCAAGGGGTTCGGAGAACTGCGCACAAACCCGCGGGCTCGCGAGATCGGCCTCGACGGTGTTCTCGACGATCCGGAAGCCGTATTTCGCCTCCGCCGCGGCCAGCGCCTCGGCGATATCGGCGCGCGCGCTCAACCCGCCCGCAAGCCGCAGCGCGCCAAGCTCGCCCCGGTGATCGTTTTCGCGCGCCAAGGCCTGCGAGAGCGCATAGGCCGCCTCGGCCTGCGCGGGCTTGGCGGGGGCGCGCAGATAGCCGTTCACCGCCGCCGCAACCGCGCGCGTGGCCGCCCCCTCGCCGCCGCGCACCAAGATCGCGCGGGCATAATCGAGCCAGAGCTCGGAGCTGTCCGAAAGCGCCAAAAGCGCCCCGGTCAGCCGCTCGACCTGCGCCCCGTCGCGCGCCTTGCGCGCCGCCGCCAGCGCCGCGGAGAGCTCATCGGCCGACCAATCGCCGGTCATATGCGCCCGCCCGAGGCCGCGCGCCTGATCATGGGCCATGGTGAGCTCGGCGCCGGTCAGGAACGCAAGATCCGCCGCCCGCGCCGCCGCCCGCGCGCCCGCCCCCGGCGCCGCCGCCTTCACCACCCCGGCAAAGGCGCCCTGATAGGGCGTCGCCTCGCGCAGATCGGCCTTCGGGAAACAGGAGTTGTTGCGCGCGTTGAACACCACCGCCTCGCAATCGCGCCGCGCCAGACAGGCGCTCTCGCAGCCCTCGAGCGTGGTGTCGAAGATCTGCGCCAGATCGCGCCCGGCGAGATCCATCCCCTCGGAATAGACCATCCGCCGCTCGGGAATCAGCGCCGTATCCGCCAGCACAGGCCCCGCCGTCAGGGTGAACGCAAGAATGAGGCCCAAAATACGCATGACGATCCTCCTGAAATTGCGCAAAGCCTCTCACTTCCGGAGAGTCGCCGCAACGAAGTTAAACGGATTAAGGGTTAATTCACGCAGCTCTGCCATGGTGAGCCCGGTAGAGATCTAGCGGATGGCCTTGGGATGAGTGCCAGCATCGTCGAAAAACTGGCGCAGGAACGGCGGGCCCGACTCGCGGCGGAGCGGCTTCTGGAGCAAAAGAAGCGCGAGCTCTTTGCCGCGAACCAGAAGCTCGCCCTCCATGCGCGCTCGCTCTCCGATCAGATCGTGCAGCAGCGCCACGGCCTGCAACGCGCGCTCACCGAGGCCGAGTCGCTCAAGGGCGAGAACAACAAGGTCCGCAACGATCTCGAACAGGCCCATTCCGTCGCCCTGATCGCGCAGCGCCGGCTGTGGGACGCGCTCGAAACGATCCGCGACGGCTTTGCCGTCTATGATACCGATCTGCGCCTCGTCGCGGCGAACAAGGCCTATCTGTCGTTCTTCCGCGGCGAAATCGCGGTCTCGGCGGGCGTGACCTATGACGCGGTGCTGCGGATCGTCGCGCGTCACGGCATGGTCGAGATGGGCGGGCGCGACCCGCTCGACTGGCACCACGACATGATCGCGCGGATCCGCCGCGACCAGATCGAGCCCTTCGTGCTGACCACCCGCACCGGGCGCCATATTCGGCTCATCGACCGCCGGGGCGAAGGCGGCGATCTGGTCTGCCTCGCGCAAGACATCACCCCGGTGATCGAACGCGAAGCCGAGCTCGAGGAAGCGCGCGCGAAGGCCGAGGCCGCGAACCGCGCGAAATCGGCCTTCCTCGCCAACATGAGCCACGAGATCCGCACCCCGATGAACGGCGTCGTGGGCATGGCGGAACTCCTCTCGGAGACCGATCTGAGCGACGAGCAACGCCTCTATGCCGAGACGATCCGCTCCTCCGGCGAGGCGCTTTTGACCATCATCAACGACGTGCTCGACTATTCCAAGATCGAGGCGGAGCGGCTCAAGCTCTATCCCGAGGTCTTCGATCTTGAGCGCTGCGTGCATGAAATCATGGTGCTCCTGCAGCCCTCCGCCAAGGACAAGGGCTTGAAATTGCTGGTCGATTACGACCTCTTCCTGCCCACCCGCTTCATCGCGGACCCGGGCCGGATGCGGCAGATCCTGACCAACCTGATCGGCAATGCGGTCAAGTTCACCGCCAAGGGGCACGTCATGGCGCGCATCGTCGGTTTCGAGCGCGAGGGCGGCCAGTTCGATCTGCACATCTCGATCGAGGACACCGGGATCGGCATCGCGCGGGAAAATCTCGACCATGTGTTTGGCGAGTTCAACCAGGTCGAGAGCGCCTCGAACCGCAAGTTCGAGGGCACCGGGCTTGGCCTCGCGATCACGCGACAACTGATCGAGCTGATGGGCGGCACGGTCTGGGTCGACAGCGAGCTCGGCGTCGGTTCGTGCTTTGGCTTCAAGGTGACGGTGCCGCGCGCCGAGCCGGCGGAGGCGCCCGAGGATCTCGGCCCGCCGATCGCGCTCAAGGCCGCGCTGGTGATCGACGACCTGCTCGTCAACCGGGTGATCCTCGAACGCCAGCTCGAGACCTTCGGCCTCGAGGTGACGCTGTGCCGCAGCGGCGCCGAGGCGCTGCGCGTGCTCGACGACGGGGCGAGCTTCGATGTCGTGCTCACCGATCACAAGATGCCGGAAATGGACGGGCTCGAGCTCAGCCGCCGGCTGCGCGCACGCGGCATCGAAACGCCGATCCTGCTGCTCACCTCGGATGCCGGCGCGCTCGCCGCCGACGAATTCGCGGGCCAGCTCGCCGGCTGCCTCGAAAAGCCGGTGCTGCGCTCACAGCTCTTTCACATGCTGCAAAAGATCTGCGATCAGAACAAGGCCGCGCCGGGCGCACCGATCCCCGCCGCCCCCCTGCCGCCGCCCCCCGTCGAGGCCCGGCAGATGCGCGTCCTCGCCGCCGAGGACAACCGCACCAACCAGCTCGTCTTCTCGAAGATGGTCAAGGATTTCGACATCGAGCTGCAATTTGCCAATAACGGCCGCGAGGCGGTGGAGAAATGGCGCAGCTTCGCGCCAGATCTGATCTTCATGGATATCTCGATGCCCGAGATGGACGGCCGCGAGGCGACCCGCGCAATCCGCACCGAAGAGCTGATGCAGGGCGGCCATGTGCCGATCTGTGCGCTCACCGCCCATGCGATGGATGGCGACAGCGAGTCGATTTTCGCCGCCGGCGTCGATCACTACCTCACCAAGCCCTTGAAAAAGGTCGAAATTGCCAAGCGGATCGCCGAGGCGCAGCCCGAAGGCACCCGCGCCCCGGTGGCGCCGGACCCGGGGTGATCAGGCCTCCGCCGCGATCAGCGCGAGGAACGCCGCGCCGAAGCGTTCCACCTTCTGCGCGCTCATCCCCGAGATCCGCTCGAGCCCCGCAAGGCTCGCGGGCTTTTGCTCGGCGATCTGGCGCAGCGTCGTCTGCGTGCAGCTCAGATAGCGCTCCTGCCCGTCCTCGCCGCGCGCCAGCGCAAGCTGCGCCTCGGCGAGCTGATCGAAGAGCGCCCCCTCGGGCCGGCCGGCGAGCTTCATCCGCGCCGGGTGCACCGGCGCCGCGGCCCCCGCCCCGGCGATCACCTCGAGAAAGGCCGCGCCGTAGCTTTCGAGCTTCTTCGCCCCGACCCCGTTGATCCGCGCCATCGCATCGAGGCTCGCAGGCCGCGCCTCGGCCATCTCGATCAGCGTGCGGTCGGGGAAGATCACATAGGCCGGCACGCCCGCCGCCTCGGCCAAGGCGCGCCGCTTGGCCTTGAGCGCGGAGAGCAGCGGCGCGTCCTCCTCGGAGACGAGCGCCTTGACCACCGGCCGCCCCTTCGCCGCCCGCACGAGATCGCGGCGCAGCGTGATCGCCTCCTCGCCCCGCAGGATCGGCAGCGCGCGTTCGGTCATCACCAGCGCGCCGTGCCGCTCGACATCGGGGCGCACGAGATCATGGCCCATCATTTGCCGGAACACCGCCTGCCACTGCGGCCGCGTCAGATCCTTGCCCACCCCGAAGGTCGGCAGCCGGTCATGGCCGCGCGCGGCGATGCGCTCATTCGTCTGGCCGAGCAGGATCTCGATCAGATGGCCCGCACCATAGCTCTCGCCGGTGCGCAGCGCGGCCGAAAGCGCCTTGCGCACCGCCTCGGTGCCGTCGAAGAGCTCAGGCGGCGTCTCGCACAGATCGCAGTTGTTGCAAGGCTCCGCCGCCTCGCCGAAATAGGCGAGGAGCTTCTGGCGCCGGCACGAGGTCGCCTCGGCAAGGCCCAAAAGCGCATTGAGCCGCCCATGATCGGCCGCCTTGCGCTCGGCGGGCGCGAGGCCCTCGTCGATTTGCTGGCGGCGAAAGCGGATATCGTCGGGGCCGTAGAGCGTCATCGTCTCGGCCGGCGCCCCGTCGCGGCCCGCGCGGCCGATCTCCTGATAATAGCCCTCGATGGATTTCGGCAGATCGGCATGGGCGACCCAGCGGATATCGGGCTTGTCGATGCCCATCCCGAAGGCCACGGTCGCGACCACGATCAGCCCGTCCTCGCGCTGAAACCGCGCCTCGACCGCGCGGCGGTCCTCGGCCTCCATGGCGCCGTGATAATGGCACGCCGGATGCCCCGCCTCGCGCAGCGCCGCGGCGAGGCTCTCGGTGCGCGCACGCGCGGCGCAATAGACGATCCCCGACTGGCCCCGCCGCGCGGCGGCAAAGCGCAGGATCTGCTGGCGCGGCTGGTCCTTCGGCTCGAAGGCGAGGTGGATATTGGGCCGGTCAAAGCCGCGCAGGAAGGTCGCGGGCGCGCGCCCCTCGAAGAGCCGAGTGACGATCTCGGCGCGGGTTTCCTCGTCGGCGGTGGCGGTGAAGGCCGCCAGCGGCACGCCGAGCGCGCGTTTGAGCTCGCCGATGCGCAGGTAATCGGGGCGGAAATCATGGCCCCACTGGCTGACGCAATGGGCCTCGTCGACCGCGATGAGCCCGGTGCGGGCGCGCCGCAAGAGCGCCATCGTCGCCCCCGAGGCAAGCCGCTCGGGCGCGATATAGAGGAGCTTGAGCCGCCCCTCGTCGATCGCGGCGAAGACCTCCTCGGTCTCTTCCTCGGTGTTGCCCGAGGTCAGCGCGCCCGCCTCGACCCCCGCCGCCTTCAGCGCCCGCACCTGATCGCGCATCAAGGCGATCAGCGGCGAGATGACCACCGTCATCCCCGGCAGGCAGAGCGCAGGCAGTTGGAAACACAGGGATTTCCCGCCCCCCGTCGGCATGATCGCGAGCGTGTCGCGCCCCGCGATCACCGCGCGCACGATCTCCTCCTGGCCCGGCCGGAAGGCCTGAAAGCCGAAGATCCGGGCCAAGAGCTCGCCCGGATCGGGCGCGGGGTCGGAGGGCCGTTCGAGCATTCTCAATAGCCGTAGAAGAAGCCCGCGTTGTTGATCAGCGCGCGCTGCGCAATGATCAGCACGATGAAGGCGACAAGCGGCGCGAGGTCGATCCCGGGCGTGTTGGGCAAGATCCGGCGGATCGGGCGATAGGCGGGCTCGAGGAGGCTATTCAGCCCATACCAGATCTGCGCGACGAGCGGCTGGCGCAGGTTCAGCACCTGGAAATTGATCAGCCAGCTCATGATGATCTGGGTGATCATGATGAACCAGATGACGTTCAGGATCAGGTTGAGCGCCTGAAACAGCGTGACCATGCGAAACCTCCGGGCAAGACAGATCAGAGGTATGCCAGCCCGGGCCCCGTTGCAACCTTGGGGCGCCATTTCCGCGACGTTTCGGTTGACATCGCGCCGCGGTGCGGCACGGCTGGCGCAAAGGGAGACCCGCATGTATCCGATCATCCGCATGGGCAAGGCGCTCATCCATCGCCGCAAAGAGCCCCTCGACATCCTCGACACGGTGGTCAGCCACCATATCGCCTGGCCCTGGGACATCGACCCCTGGAAGGATCTCAACAACGGCCGGATCCTGACGCTGTTCGATCTCGGGCGGATCCAGCTCGCCCAGCGCGCGGGCCTGAACGCGGCCTTGATGCGCAACCGCTGGGGGATCGTGGTGGCCGGCAACACCACGCGCTATCGCAAGCGCATCACCATGATGCAGCGCTTCGAGATGCGCACCCGCTGCATCGGCTGGGACCACCGCTTTCTCTATATGGAGCAGGCGATGTGGCGCGGGGGCGAGTGCTGCAACCATATCTTGATCCGCGGCGCGATCACCTCGCGCGCGGGCATCGTGCCGCCCACCGAGGTCGCGGCCGCGCTGGGCCACACCGCCCCGAGCCCCGATCTGCCGCTTTGGGTGCAAGATTGGATCAAGGCCGAGGGCGAGCGCCCCTGGCCGCCGACGATCTGAGCCCGCCTTGCCTTGCGCCGGGCGGCGAATTCGGGCTTGATCGGCCCGGGCGCAAACCGGGGGACGGGCATGGACGCGGCACGCAAGAAGATCTGGGGCTGGTGGTTTTTCGACTGGGCGAGCCAGCCCTTTAACACGCTGCTGATCACCTTCATCTTCGCGCCCTACATGAAGGATCTGCTCGGCTCGGGCACGGCGGCGCAGACGGTCTGGGGCTATGGGGTCGGGCTCGCGGGCATCGTCATCGCGCTCGCCTCGCCGTTTCTGGGCGCGATCGCGGATCGCTCGGGGCGCCGGATGCCGTTCATCTGGCTCTTCTCGGCGATGTATGTGGCGGGCGCCGGGGCGCTCTGGGCCGCCGCGCCGGGGGATTTCTCGCTGCTCTTCGTGATGACCGCCTTCGCGATCGGCATGATCGGGATGGAATTCGCCACCACCTTCACCAACGCCATGCTCCCCGATCTCGCCCCGCGCGCCGAGATCGGCAAGGTCTCGGGCTCGGGCTGGGCCTTTGGCTATGTCGGCGGGCTGTTGTCGCTCATCGTCATGCTCGCGCTCCTGCAGGTGAACCCGGCGACCGGCAAGACCCTGATCGGCCTGCCGCCGATGTTCGGCCTCGACCCGGCGAGCCGCGAGGATACCCGCATCGTCGGGCCGCTCACCGCGGTCTGGTATGCGCTCTTCATGGTGCCGTTCTTCCTCTGGGTGCGTGAGCCGCGCCACCCCGGCGCGGTGCCCGTCGCCCGCGCCGCGCGCGAGGCCTGGCCCGAGCTGCGCGCCACGCTGCGCGCCCTGCCGCAAAACCGCTCGCTCCTGGCCTTCCTGATCGCCTCGATGTTCTATCGCGACGCGCTCAACGGCATCTACACCTTCGGCGGGCTCTACGCCAAAGGCGTGCTCGATTGGTCGATCCCCCAGATCGGCATCTTCGGCATCCTCGGCACGATCACCGGCGCGCTCTTTGCCTGGCTGGGCGGCAAGGCCGATGACCGCTTCGGCCCGATGGCGGTGATCACGGCCTGCCTTGGCGTTCTGATCGTGGTGGTGATCGGCGTGGTCTTCATCGACCGCAGCACGGTCTTCGGCCTCGCCGTCGGGCCGGAAAGCCGCCTGCCCGATATCGCCTTCTACCTGCTCGGCGGGCTGATCGGCGCGGGCGGCGGCGCGCTGCAATCGGCCTCGCGCACGATGATGGTGCGTCAGGCCGAGCCCGAGAAGATCACCGAGAGCTTCGGCCTTTACGCGCTCACCGGCAAGGCCACCGCCTTCCTCGCGCCGCTCTCGATCGCCGCCGTGACCCAGATCACCGACAACCAGTCGCTCGGCATCACTCCCGTGATCGTGCTTTTCGTTCTCGGCGCGGGGCTGCTAGTCTTTGTCCGTTCGACCCCCGTTCCCCGTGCCTGAGCCCGAGCCAAGGAGCCCCCGATGACCCGCCTGCGTGCCCGCGCCGCCCTCACCTTCGCCCTGCTTCTCGCCGCCCTGCCCGCCCGCGCCGAGCCGCTCGCGCGCGAGCTCTTCGGCGCCGCGCGCACCCCCTCGCAAGAGGCCCCCGCGCCGATCGGCTTTTATTCGAAGGGCTGCGCGGCCGGCCTCGTCGCGATGCCCGAAAGCGGCGAGACCTGGCAGATGATGCGGCTCTCGCGCAACCGCTTCTACGGCCAGCCCGAGATGCTCGCCTATCTGCAGGATCTGTCGCGCTTTGCCGCCACCTTGCCGGGCTGGAAGGGCCTTTACATCGGCGATATCTCGCAGCCCCGCGGCGGCCCGATGACCGGCGGCCACGCCAGCCACCAGATCGGCCTCGACGCCGATATCTGGATGCTGCCGCCCAAAAGCCTCACGCTCTCGCGGGCGGAACGCGAGAAGATCTCCTCGATCTCGATCCGCACCGAGGATCAGACCCGCACCACCCGCGCCTGGACGCCCGCGCATATGGCGCTGATGAAGGCCGCGGCCTCGGATCCGCGCGTCGACCGCGTTTTCGTCGCGGCGGCGGCGAAGATCGCGATGTGCAACGCCGCACCGCAGGGCGACCGCGCCTGGCTGCAGAAGATCCGCCCGATCTATGGCCACAACACCCATTTCCATGTGCGCCTGAAATGCCCCCCCGGCAGCCGCGCCTGCGAGGTGCAAAGCCCGACGGTGGCCGAGCTCTCGAAGGGGGGCGATGGCTGTGACGAGACGCTGAACTGGTGGGTGACGACCTATCTCGAGGAGCTGCGCAACCCGCCCAAACGGCCCAAACCGACCGGCCCCGCGCCGAAAACCGCCAAGACCTATGTGATGGCGGATCTGCCCGGCCAATGCCGCAACGTCCTCGCCGCGCCGTGAGCGGGGCCGTGAGCGGGGCCGCGCGCGCCCTGGCCCTTCTGCTCTGGGCCGCGATCGCGGCGCCGGGGCTGGCCCTCGCCGCGCCGGCGGAATTCTTGCAGACCTATGTCTGGAACGAGCGCGACGAGGCCTTCGGCGGGTTTTCCGGGATCGAACTCAGCCCCGACGGGCGCGAGATGATCGCGCTTTCGGACCGCACGACGCTCTGGCGCGGCGAGATCCGGCGCGACGCCACCGACCGGATCCTCGGCGTCACCGTCACCTCCGGCCCGGTCGCGCTGCATTCCTCCACCGGCGAGACCCTGAGCACCCGCACCGGCGACAGCGAGGGCCTGGCGCGCGCGCGCGATGGCTCGGTCTATATCTCCTTCGAGGGGCTCGCCCGCGTCGCCCATTACCCGACCGATGGCGGCCCGGCCGAGAAACTGCCCCGCCCCGACGCCTTCAAGAAGATGCAGAACAATTCCTCGCTCGAGACGCTCGCGATCGACGCCGAGGGCACGCTCTACACCCTGCCCGAGCGCTCAGGCCTGCTCACGCGGCCCTTCCCGGTCTGGCGCTTTCGCAACGGCCGCTGGGATCAGCCCTTCTCGATCCCGCGCGATGGCGATTGGCTCGCGGTCGACGCCGCCTTCGGGCCCGATGGCCGCTTCTACCTGCTCGAGCGCGATTTCTGGGGGCTTTTGGGCTTTCTCAGCCGGGTGCGCGTCTTCGACATCGCGGGCAAGACCGTCACCGGCGGCGAGGTGCTGATCCAGACCAATGCCGGCGTGCATGACAACCTCGAGGGCCTCTCCGTCTGGCGCGACCGCACCGGCGCGATTCGCCTCACCATGGTCTCGGATGACAATTTCAACCTCTTCCAGCGCACCGAGATCGTCGAATATATCCTGCGCTGAGGTTTTTCTTGACCGAAGCGCGGCCGAAGCGTAAGCGCCGCGCTTGCCCGGAGCCTCCGGGCCATGTCCCCGCTACCATGTAAAAACGGTGAACCCATGAAAACTACCCTCCCCGGCGTTCTCGCCATGGCGGCGATCGTCGTCGCGTCGAATATCCTGGTGCAATTCCTCGTCGGCGATTGGCTGACCTGGGGCGCCTTCACCTACCCCTTCGCCTTCCTCGTCACCGATGTGATGAACCGCGTCTATGGCGTGCAGGCCGCGCGGCGCGTGGTCTTCGCGGGCTTTGTCGTGGGCGTGATCTGTTCGCTGATCGGCACCCAGATCGAGGGCGAATTCGGCCCCTATGTCACGCTGCGCGTGGCGCTCGCCTCGGGCACGGCCTTCCTGACCGCGCAGCTGATGGATGTCGCGATCTTCAACCGCCTGCGCGCGGGCGTGTGGTGGAAAGCGCCGCTCGCCTCGACGATCGTGGGCGCCTCGCTCGATACCGCGATCTTCTTCTCGGTGGCCTTCGCCAGCCAGCTCGCCTTCCTCGATCCGGGCACCGATGTCGCCTGGGCCAATGAGCAGATCCCGCTTCTGGGCTTCGGCCCGGCGGTGCCGCTCTGGGTCTCGCTGGCCTGCGCCGATTGGTGTGTGAAATTCGCGCTTTCGCTCGTGGCGCTGCCTCCTTTTAAGGCAATCGTCACGCAACTTTCGCCAAAACTTGCGTGAATTAACTTGCCATACACCAAATCTGTGCCACCCTTAACTCATCGGCAACGCATGAAAGGAGGTGGTCCAGTGTCTAGAGTGATATTGGAGAGAGGTGTCGGGACAGTCAGGGGGGCCGTGGCCTGAGGGCAGACCTGAGGGCAAATAACCCTGGCTGGGACGGCGGGTTCCAACCCTAACCGGACCATCTCCGTAGATCTCGGGGGCCGCAGGCAGAGCCGGCGGCCCTTTTCGATCGCCAAAGCCCGCCCGTGCCCCGGGCGGGCTTTCGCTCTTGGGCCGCCCGCGGCCTCGCGACATCGCCCTTTTCGATTGTGCCGCGGCCCGAAAACTGGCATCCCCTTGGGCCAAAGGAGTGGGCGGATGAGCGATAATCAGGCCAGTATTGCCACGATGAGTTTCGAGCAAGCGATGGGCGAGCTCGAGCGCGTGGTCAGCCAGCTGGAGCGCGGCGAAGTCCCGCTCGACAAATCGATCGAGCTTTACGAACGCGGCGCGGCGCTCAAGGCGCGCTGCGCGGAGCTTCTGAAAGCCGCCGAGGAGCGGGTCGAGAAGATCACTCTGGGCGCAGATGGCCCCACGGGGACGGTTCCGGTCGAAGGTCTGTGATGTTTGCCCAGCGGCTGAAGGACGTGCAGGTGGCGGTGCAGGCCGCGCTCGATCAGGCGGTCGCACGGCTGCCTGAGGGCGCGTTGCGCGATGCGATGGGCTATGCGCTTTCGGGCGGCAAGCGGCTGCGCGCTTTTCTCGTGCTCGAATCGGCGGCGCTTTACGGCATTGCCCCGGCGGCGGCGATGCCGGCGGCGGCGGCGGTCGAGGCGCTGCATGCCTATAGCCTCGTGCATGATGACATGCCCTGCATGGATGACGATGCGCTGCGCCGCGGCCAGCCGACGGTGCATGTGAAATGGGATGAGGCGACGGCGGTTCTGGCGGGCGATGCGCTGCAGACGCTGGCCTTCGAGCTCCTCTGCGCCCCCGAGCTGGGCGCGGCCGAGCACCGGCTCGCGCTTGTCGCGCGGCTGGCGAAAGCCTCGGGCGCCGAGGGCATGGTTTACGGCCAGGCCCTTGATATTGCCGCAGAAACCGCGCCCGCGCCGCTCACCCTTGCCGAGATCACCCGCCTCCAGGCCGGCAAGACCGGCGCGCTGATCGCGTTCTCGGCCGAGGCCGGCGCGCTGATCGCGGGGGCCGACCCCGCGCCGCTCGCGGCTTACGCTGGCGCGCTCGGCCTCGCCTTTCAGATCGCCGACGATATCTTGGATGTCGAGGGCGATGCGGCGCTCGTCGGCAAGCAGCTTGGCAAGGATGCCGAGGCCGGCAAGGCGACTTTCGTGTCGCTCCTCGGCCTCGAGGGCGCGCGCGCGCGGGCGCAGGAATTGATTGACGAGGCCGAGGCCGCGCTGGCACCCTTCGGGGACCGGGCGGAGATTTTGCGGCAGGCAGCGCGGTTCGTGATCGCGCGCGAGACATGACGGGAAGGCCCATGACCGAGACCCCGACGACCCAAACCGCCCCGAAAACCCCGGTCCTCGACCGGGTGACGCTGCCCTCTGACCTCAAGGCGCTGACCGACCGCGAGCTGCATCGCCTCGCCGACGAGCTGCGCGCCGAGACGATCTCGGCGGTCTCGGTCACCGGCGGCCACCTCGGCGCGGGGCTCGGCGTGGTCGAGCTGACCGTCGCGCTGCACGCGGTTTTCGACACGCCGCGCGACAAGATCATCTGGGATGTGGGCCACCAATGCTACCCCCACAAGATCCTGACCGGGCGGCGCGACCGGATCCGCACCCTGCGCACCAAGGGCGGGCTCTCGGGCTTCACCAAACGCTCGGAAAGCCCCTATGACCCGTTCGGCGCGGGCCACAGCTCGACCTCGATCTCGGCCGCAACCGGCTTTGCCATGGCGCGCGAGCTCGGCGCCGAAACCGGCGACGCGATCGCGATCATCGGCGATGGCGCGCTGACCGGCGGCATGGCCTTCGAGGCGCTCAACCACGCCGGTCACCTCGGCAAGCGGCTCTTTGTCGTGCTCAACGACAATGAAATGTCGATCGCGCCCCCCGTCGGCGCGCTTTCGAGCTACCTCACCCGGCTTTATGCCGAAGGCCCGCTGCAAGACCTCAAGGCCGTCGCCAAAGGCGCGGTCAGCCTCCTGCCCGAGCCCTTCCAGGAAGGCGCGCGCCGCGCCAAGGAGATGCTCAAGGGCATGGCGGTGGGCGGCACGCTCTTCGAGGAGCTGGGCTTCACCTATG
>ERZ1645187.2139-NODE-2139-length-17677-cov-21.290886_pt1 | contig 17677 bp, 15 predicted proteins | sample MGYA00575352_ERZ1645187 | MGnify/ENA primary metagenome ERZ1645187 (study PRJEB40837, sample SAMN11349314) | freshwater sediment metagenome | isolation source: river sediment | host: Sediment | place: India: Wazaribad , New Delhi | collected 2017-02-21 ... | reverse complement strand
TGGCGTTGATCTGGAAGAAAGCAAAGGCGTACTCGCCGGTGGCTGATTTGGCGAGCGCAATTGGGATGAAGCCGGCAACGGTGACCAGCGTTCCGGACAGCATCGGCCCGGCGGTGCTGGTGTAGGCGAAGGAGGCGGCGCGGGTTCGCTCCCAGCCCTGTTCCATCTTTACCCACATCATCTCGACGGCGATGATGGCGTCGTCAACCAGTAGGCCGAGCGCAAGCACCAGCGCGCCGAGCGACACCTTGTGCAGGCCGACATTGAAGAAATCCATGGCGAGAAAGGTGGCAGCGAGGACGAGCGGAATCGAAACGGCAACCACCATGCCGGTGCGCAGGCCAAGACTGATGAAAGTGACGAGTAGTACAACGGCGACCGCTTCTGCCAGCGCCTGGACGAAGGCCTGGATCGATCGCTTGACGGCGTCCGGCTGGCTGGCCGACTCGCCGATATCGACGCCGACCGGCAGGCTGCGCTGGATGGCGGCAATCCGGCTGCGCAGGTCCTTGCCCAACTGAATGATGTCGCCGCCGCGAACCATCGAGACGCCAATGGCCAGGGCCGGCTTGCCGCTATAACGTACCTGCGTGGCCGGCGGCGCAACCGTGCCGCGATAGATGCGGGCAATGTCACCCAGGCGGAAGGTTCGGCCGTTACTGCGAATCAGCGTGTCGGCCACGGCCTGTACGCTGTCGAAAGCGCCCTGGGTACGAATCTGTATCCGCTCACTGTCGGTCTCGAAAAAACCGGCGCCAACCACGGCGTTTTGTTGCGACAGCGCCTGCATGATGGTTGCCGGATCAAGACCGAGCGTCGCAAGTTTCGGATTGGCCAGATCGATGTAGATCCTTTCATCCTGGATCCCGAAGATCTCCACTTTGCCCACATTGGGTACGCGCAACAGTTCGTCGCGGATGCGCTCCGCCTGGTCCTTGAGTTGCGGGTAATCGAAGCCGTCTGCGGTCAACGCGTAAATGTTGCCCAAAACGTCACCGTACTCGTCGTTGAAGAACGGCCCCTGAATCCCGGCCGGCAGGGTGTGCCGGATGTCGCCGATTTTCTTGCGCACCTGATAGAAGATTTCCGGAACCTGGGACGGCGGTGTGCTGTCCCGGGCGACGAACAGCACCGTCGATTCGCCGGGGCGGGAGTAGCTTGAGACGCGCTCGATGCCCGGGGTTTCCTGCAGCTTGCGCTCAATGCGGTCGGTCAGCTGCTGCTCCACCTGGCGGGCCGTTGCACCCGGCCAGAAACTTCGGATCACCATGAGCTTGAAGGTAAAGGGTGGGTCCTCGGCCTGGCTCAGGCGACCATATGCGACCGCGCCCATCAGGGCGATGGCGAAGAGGAAATAGCCGACCAGCGTCCGATGGTGCAGTGTCCAGTCGGACAGGTTGAAGCGATGGGTCACGATTTCAGCGCTGCTGGTCCGGCGGCGTCACCGCCCGAGCTTGCACGGTCTCACCATCCACCAGCCTGCCGGTACCAGCGACGATGACAGTTTCGCCAGCACGCAGGCCGCCGGAAATTTCTGCACCGTCCTCACGGAAGCGTTGCACCGCAACCGGCCGGCTGGCCACCTTGCCCTCCTGGACGACACGCACCAGTGGCCCCTGGCCGGTATCGATGACCGCGCCAAGGGGTACCAGCAGATTCTGTCCGGGGGCGGCATCGAGCAGAACGCGGGCGGTCATGCCCAAACCGAGGCCCTCCGGGGCGTCGACGATGCGAATCCGGGCGGCGTAGGTTCGGGTGCTGGCGTCTGCGGCCGGCGACAGTTCGCGCAGCGTCCCGCGCAGCAGGGTGTCGGGCTGCGCCCAGATCTGGACGGCGATGTTGCGGGCTGCACGCAATTCGCTGACCCGGGATTCGGGGACGGCGATGGCAACTTCCTTCTCTTCCGGGCGAGCGAGGCGCAGGACGGGCTGGCCGGCAGCTACCACCTGCCCGGTGTCGGCGAGCACCGCGGTAATGATGCCGGCGTGCTCGCTGGACAAGGTGCCGTAGCGGCTCTGGTTGGCGCTGATTTCGCTCTGCGCCCGGGTCTGGGCCAATCTCCCCTTGGCTGCGTTATATGCATTGTCCTTGGCATCGAAAGCGGCCTGGCTGATAAATTTCCGCGCCAGCAGGCCAGCATGTCGTTCGCGCTCGTTGCGCGCCGTGGCGTAGTCGCTCTCAGCGGCACTCAGCTGTGCCTGTGCGGCACTGGCTGCAAGTTGAAGATCGGCCGGGTCGAGGCGGGCCAGTGGCTGCCCGGCGCCGACATGCCCTCCGTTATCGACGAGACGCGCGGCGATTTTTCCTCCGACACGGAAGGCGAGGTCGACCTCGTGCCTCGCGCGGATTTCTCCATTGAACACAGCATGCGGGGCGGTGGCCGGCGCTGCAGTCTGAACCATCACCACACGTGGTGCCGGTGGCGGCGCTTCGCTGCCGCGGCAGCCCGCCAGTGCGGCGCCAAGTGCAGCAAGGCTGGCGATGGTGAGGGGGGGGCGAAAGGGCATGGCGGCGAACTCGCGGGGGAATCACCGCATGATAATGAACGATTGGTCAGTAAGGCAAGTGATGCCGCAGGCGGTCGGGCGAGTGGTTACAATGCCCGGCATGAACATTACCCATCCCGCCTTCTCAGGTCTCGATCTGCTGGCTTCGGCCGTGCTGTTGATCGATGATCAGCAGCTCATCCGTTACGTCAATGCTTCGGGCGAAAACCTGCTGGCGATCAGCAGTCGGGTTGTGATCGGCAAGCCGCTCGGTGCGATCTGCATCTGTTCGGCGACGCTTCAGTCAGCGCTGGACAACGGCTTGATCAACAACTGGGGCTATACCGGTCAGAACATCGAGTTGCGCCGCCCGGACGGTCAGGTGCTGCACCTCAATTGCACGGTGACACCTTTGCGTCCCGATGTTGCTGCAGGCGTCCGGTTATTGCTGGAGTTGCAGCCGATTGAGCATCACCTGGCGGCGACACGCGAGGAGCGGTTGATCGAGCAGCAGCAGGCCAGCCGGGAGTTGATCCGCAATCTGGCGCATGAAATCAAGAATCCGCTTGGCGGTATCCGGGGCGCTGCGCAATTGCTCGAACACGAATTGAGCAATCCGTCGCTCAAGGAGTACACGCAGGTCATTATCAAGGAGGCCGACCGATTGCAGGATCTGATGCAGCGCTTGCTGACGCCGCACCGGACCATGCTGCCGACGACGGTGAACATCCATGAAATTCTCGAGCGGGTACGCAGCCTTCTGACAGCGGAATTTCCGGGGTCGCTGCAGATTCGTCGCGATTACGACACCAGTCTGCCGGAGCTGGTCGGTGATCGGGAGCAACTGATCCAGGCCGTCCTCAATATTGCCCGCAATGCGGCACAGGCCATGGCCGGCGAGGGTGAGATCATCCTTCGGACACGGGCATTGCGCCAGGTGACACTGGCCAAAAAGCGCTATCGGTTGGCGATGGAAATCATGGTTGTCGACAATGGTCCGGGGATTCCGGACAACATCCGCGAGCGAATGTTCTATCCGCTGGTCTCCGGCCGCGATGGCGGCAGCGGCCTGGGGCTGACGATAGCCCAGAATTTCATCCAGCATCACCATGGCACCATCGATTGTCTCAGCCGGCCGGGCCATACCGCATTTACCCTGCGCTTACCGGTAGAGTCTGCGGATCGGGCATGACGATTGCTTCGTCTAGCGTCATTGCCACGACCTAATGAGTCTTAACGCCATGAAACCTGTCTGGATCGTCGACGACGACCGCTCCATCCGCTGGGTGCTCGAGAAAACCCTGTCCCGCGAAGGCATCCCCTTCAAGAGCTTTGCGTCGGCCACCGAGGCCATTTCCCAGCTGGAACTGGGCGTCGAACCGCCTCAGGTACTGCTTTCCGATATTCGCATGCCCGGTCAGTCGGGCCTGGAACTGCTGCAGGAGGTCAAAACCCGACATCCGGCGGTGCCGGTCATCATCATGACCGCCTACTCCGATCTGGAAAGCGCCGTTGCAGCATTTCAGGGGGGCGCATTCGAATACCTCCCCAAACCCTTTGACGTCGATCAGGCGGTCGAGCTGATACGCCGTGCCATCGACGAATCGATGCACCAATCCGGTGCGGCCGAGGAGGAAGGCTTGGTGCCGGAAATCCTCGGGCAGGCGCCAGCGATGCAGGAAGTCTTCCGCGCCATCGGTCGTCTGGCCCTGTCGCACGCAACCGTGCTCATTACCGGCGAGTCTGGCTCTGGCAAGGAACTGGTGGCGCGGGCGCTACATCGCCATAGCCCGCGTGCCGACAAACCCTTCATCGCCATCAACACGGCGGCAATTCCCAAGGATCTGCTGGAGTCTGAGCTGTTCGGCCATGAGCGGGGCGCATTTACGGGTGCTCAGGCCCAGCGTCGGGGGCGTTTCGAACAGGCAGAGGGCGGCACGCTCTTTCTCGATGAAATCGGCGACATGCCGGCGGAACTGCAGACACGACTGTTGCGCGTTCTTTCTGATGGCCACTTTTACCGGGTCGGCGGACATTCGCCGATCAAGGCCAACGTCCGCGTCATCGCAGCCACCCATCAGCACCTTGAAACCCGGGTCAAGGACGGGCTGTTCCGAGAGGATCTGTTCCACCGACTCAACGTCATCCGTATCCGTCTGCCCGCCCTGCGCGAACGGCGCGAAGACATCCCTCTTCTGACCCGTCATTTCCTGCAGAAAAGTGCCAGGGAACTTGGCGTTGAGAGCAAGCGTCTTTCGGAAGGCGCCCTGAAATACCTTTCCGGCCTCGATTTTCAGGGTAACGTGCGTCAGCTGGAAAATCTCTGTCACTGGCTGACCGTGATGGCCCCGGGGCAACAGGTCGAAGTCGGCGATCTTCCTGGTGAGTTGCGTGATGCAGCGCCGGTGGCACTGGCGACGGATTGGGAAAGTGCGCTGGAAGGCGAGGTCGACCGCCTCCTTGGTCGCGGTATTCCGGATGTACACGGCGTGCTGACCCAGACCTTCGAGCGTATCCTGATTTCCCGTGCGCTCGCCCATACCGGGGGTCGTCGCATTGAAGCGGCGCAGGCACTGGGCATTGGTCGCAATACCATTACACGCAAGATTGCCGAATTGGGGATCGATGGTGGCAAGGAGTCGACTCCCGACTAATATCCGCAGGCATCGCCAGCGCCGCGCTTCGGTGATATCTTCGTCGTATCAATCCCGTTTGGGTGACAGACAATGAACGAAGGCTTGCCAAGAGAGTCGATTGCCACAGGCAATGAAGTGTTTTGCTTTGGCGAAGCCGGCGATTCTGCCTATGTCGTCGAATCGGGGCGGGTCGAGGTACTCGCCGCAGATGGCCGGCCCTTGGCGGTACTTGGTGTGGGTGCCTTGTTCGGCGAGGTTGCCCTGCTGGATCAGCAAGCGCGCACCGCAACGGTGCGCGCGCTGGAGCCGACGACCCTGTTGCGAATCGAGCGGGATCATGTCCAGGCACTGCTCAAGCGTGCCGATCCGGTGATTCGCCATCTGCTGACCCTGCTGTTGGCGCGTTTCCGCAGTGCCTATCCTGGTGCGATGACGGCGCCGGCCCCGGGGTCGCAAGCGCCGGATCAGGAGGCTGCCCTGCGGACATTGATGCTGACCCGTGATCTTGACTACGGCCTCGCACATGGGCAGCTCGAATTGTTCTATCAGCCACTGATCGGTTTTGCCCAGCGTAACCTGCTTGGTTTTGAGGCGCTGGTTCGCTGGCGGCATCCGGTGCTGGGTATGATCATGCCGATGGAGTTCATCGGGCTCGCAGAAAAAACCGGCCTCATCCATCAATTGGGGCAGTGGGTGCTGCAGCAGGCGCTGGCTGATTGGGCACAATTGCGGATGTTCTGTCATCCGGCGAGCGGGCTACCCGCCTTCATCAGTATCAATCTCTCGGCGCCCGAGTTGAGTGATCCTGCCATCGTCGGTCAGGTGCGCGAGCTGTTGGCCCGCTACAGCATTCCGCCGCGCGAATTGAAAATCGAGTTAACCGAGACGGTCATCATTGAAGACCGGGACGCGGTTGGGAGCGTGCTTGAGCAATTGTCGACATTGGGCGTGGCGATTGCGCTGGACGATTTCGGTACCGGTTACGCTGGCCTCGATACCGTCAAATCATTGCCCATCTCCTGCTTGAAAATCGACAAGACCTTTGTCCAGGAGATCGGCCAATCGCTGCGTAGCTTCGAGATCGTCCAGAGTGCGATCCAGCTCGCCCTTTCACTGGGATTGACGACCATTGCCGAAGGCATTGAGGATGCGGAGACCGCGGAGCGCCTGAGCGATCTGGGTTGTGGCGTGGCCCAAGGCTACCACTTTGCGCGGCCGATGCCGCTGGGCGAGGTTGCTGGCTGGCTGGCCGGGGCTGCCGCCGATGGGCGCGTCCATCCCTGAGCCCTTGCGGGCTTGCGGCAGTCGGCTGCGGTCAACCCGGAAAAATGGCTAAAATCGGGCATGCCTCTGATTGATCCCGTTCGTATCAAAACCCTGCTCGGGCCGCTGGCCGGTCGTTTCGATGTCGACGCCCTGAGCGAAGTTGATTCCACCAGCAGCGAGCTATCGCGGCGCGCCGATGCCGGGGCGCCGGCCGGCAGCGTGATCATCGCCGACCGCCAGTCCGCCGGACGCGGCCGGCGCGGGCGAAGCTGGTTGTCGTCACCTGAGGACAGCCTTACCTTTTCCGTTCTCTGGCGCTTCGCTGGGCCACCCGGTCGCCTGAGCGGCCTTTCTCTGGCCGTCGGCGTGGCGCTGGCGCGTGCGCTTCAGCAACTTGGTGCCCGGGGCGTCTGTCTGAAATGGCCCAACGACGTCTTGCTTGCCGGCAACGCCGGCTTTGCCAAGCTGGCCGGGATCCTTATCGAATTGAACAGTGATCGGCGCGGCAGCGCTGCCATCATCGGTATTGGACTCAATCTGCGCCCGCCGCCTGACCTGCCGTCTTCCGCGCTGCCTCAGCCGGCGGGCGGTTTGGCGCAGGCCTTGGGTATCCCGCCCGAACGTCATCAGCTGATGGCGGCAATCCTGCTGGAGTTGCTGTCGGTACTGGACGACTTTGCTGTCGACGGGTTTGCCGGACTCAAACCCGCCTGGCAGGCGTTCCACGCGTGGCAGGACCAGCCGGTGCGCATCCTCGATGAGCAGATGCCTGAGCTGAGCGGCATCTGTCGCGGTGTCGATGTCGACGGTTGCCTGCTCCTCGAGACCGCATCCGGCATTCGCAGCATTCATGCCGGCGATGTCAGCCTGCGGCGGGCATGATGGCATCCGTGCTTTGCATCGACAGCGGCAATACTCGAATCAAGTGGGGATTAGCCATTGCTGGCGGTTGGCTGGCCGGCGGTTCGATCTCCCACGCCGAGATAGACCAACTTCCGGCAGCGCTTTCCCGGTACCCGATGACCACGCGCGTGCTGCTTGCCAATGTCGCCGGTCCGGCAGCTGCAGTAGCAATCGGTGCGGCGCTTGCAGCAGCCTGGGGCACAGCCGTCGCGATCGATGAGGTTCGTGCCGAGGCGGCATGCGCCGGCGTGCGCAACGGCTATCGGGAACCGGCGCGGCTGGGGGTGGATCGCTGGTGTGCGCTGATCGGTGCGCGGGCTCAGGTCAGCGGTGCGGCATTGGTCGTGATGGCCGGCACCGCGACGACGGTCGATACGTTGATGGCGGATGGACTGTTTCGTGGCGGCCTGATCCTGCCCGGGATCGAGTTGATGCGCTGTTCACTTGCTCGTGATACGGCTGGTTTGCCGTTTGCCGACGGGATTCATCGAGCCTGGCCGCAATGTACAGACGATGCCATCGTGACCGGTATTCTCGAGGCCCAGGCCGGGGCGATCGAGCGGGCCTGGCGTCGTCTGGGCGATGCGAATGCACCCTGCCTGCTTTCCGGAGGGGCTGCCGATCGGTTTGTCGGGCTGCTTGATCTGCCGGTGAGGGCAGTCACTGACCTACCACTCGAAGGACTGCGCGTGCTGGCAGGAGAAATCTGAGGCAGCCTTCGGATAATCCGGCTTGAATAATGCCGGGCGAGCGGTGACAATCTGTCGTCATCAAGTCCTGTCCGGGAGCATCCATGTTCGATCCGGTAATCAACAACCTGCCGGCCTTCGCCGGCTTCTTCGCGGCTGCGGTTGCCCTGCTGGCCGGATTCCTGTCGCTTTATGTGCTGGTTACGCCCTACAACGAGCTGGCGCTGATCCGCAACGGCAACGAAGCGGCGGCGATCAGCCTGGCCGGCCTGATCATTGGGTTCGCCCTGCCCATTGCGGTTTCCGTCGCGGTCAGCCATAACATCTACGCCATGCTCGGCTGGGGTGTCGTTGCCGGTGTCGTCCAGTTGCTGGCCTATGTCGCGGCGCGGCTGGCTCTGCCGCAGATCAATCTCAACATCCCGCAGGGCAAGGTGGCCTCTGGGGTCTTTCTGGCATCACTTTCCGTGGGCGTTGGTATCCTGAACGCCGGCTGCATCATCTGAACAAGGAGTAGGTCATGGCACTGATGGATTTCATCAAGAAGCAGTTTATCGACATCCTGCAATGGACCGAAGACAGTGACGGTACGCTGGCCTGGCGTTTCCCGATGGCGGAAATGGAAATCCAGAACGGCGCCAGCCTGACGGTTCGTGAGTCGCAGATGGCGATGTTCGTCAATGAAGGCACGGTCGCCGATGTCTTCGGCCCCGGCATGTACAAGCTGAACACCCAGACGCTGCCGGTCCTGACCTACCTGAAGAACTGGGACAAGCTTTTCGAGTCGCCCTTCAAGTCCGATGTCTATTTCTTCTCGACGCGCACCCAGCTCGACCAGAAATGGGGCACGCCGAACCCGATCACCATCCGTGACAAGGATTTCGGCATCGTCCGCATGCGCGCCTTCGGCATTTACTCGTATCACCTGAGCGACCCGAAAGCTTTCTACCAGAAGATTTCCGGCACCCGCGCCAGCTATACCCGTGAAGAGCTGGAAGGCCAACTGCGCAACAGCATGGTCGCCGGCATGACCGATCTCTTCGGGGAATCGGGGGTTGCATTCATCGACATGGCCGGTAACCAGGACGAGTTCGGCAAGGCGATGAAGTTCAAAATGGCGCCGATGTTCGCCGAGTACGGCCTGACGCTGGATTCGCTGGTCGTTCAGAACGTTTCGTTGCCCGAAGAGTTGCAGAAGATCCTCGATCAGAAGATCGGCATGAACATGATCGGCGACATGCAGCGCTTCACCCAGTATCAGGTGGCCAACGCCATTCCCGAGGCAGCACGCAATGAGGGTGGGATGGCTGGCATGGGTGTCGGCCTTGGTGCCGGGGTGGGTTTCGGGCAGGTCATGGGGCAGGCGATGGCGTCGGCGATGCAGCCGGCTGCTCCCGCGGCTACGGCGCCGGCCATGGCTGCGCCGGTGGCTAACGGCGGGGTGTCGGCGGACGATGTGGTGGCAACGCTGGAGAAGCTGCACGGACTGGTCGAAAAGGGTATCCTCAGCCAGCTCGAATTCGATGCCAAAAAGGCAGAGTTGCTCAAAAAGCTGAGTTGACCGCAGCCGCGTGGCCCAGACCGCCTCCTGTCCTTCATGCGGTGCCCCCGTCGTCTTCAGGTCGGCGGGGTCGATCTTCGCCGTTTGCGAATACTGCCAGAGCACGCTCGTCCGCCACGATCAGGCGCTGGAAGACATCGGCAAGATGGCGGCGCTGGTCGAGGACCGCTCGCCACTGCAGATTGGCGCCGAGGGTAGCTACAAGGGCGTGCATTTCGCGCTCATCGGGCGCATCCAGATCCGCTACAGCCAGGGCATCTGGAACGAGTGGCACATCATGTTCGACGACATGCGTACCGGCTGGCTGTCAGAGGCTGGCGGTGAGTATGTGCTTACATTCGTCAAGCATGTCGATGAGGCGCTGCCGGCTTTTGACAGCCTGAAGATTGCCCAGCGCTTCGTCATGGCCGGTGCGCCATGGACGGTGTTCAACATCGAACAGGCGGAGTGCATTGCCGGTCAGGGTGAGTTGCCCTTCAAGGTCGGTGGCGGCTATCCCGTCAATACGGTTGACCTGCGCGGTGGCCCGAACAGCGGTGGCTTTGCGACGCTGGATTATTCGGAAACGCCGCCCATGCTCTTTGTCGGCGAGGCAGTGGATTTCGCTTCGCTGAAGATGAACAACCTGCGCGAGGGCATGCCGCTGCCGACGGCGACCGTTACGGCCAAGGTCTTCCGCTGCCCGGCCTGCGGCTCGCCGATGCAGACGCGGGGCAAGGACATCGTCGCTGCTGGTTGCGCTTCCTGCGGGGCGGTAGTTGATACCAGCGATGAAACCTACAAGCTCATCTCCAAGGCGATGGGCCAGCGTGACGAGAAATACAAGCCGCGCCTGCCCTTGGGCAGCAAGGGCACACTCGAAGGCAAGCCGGTCGAGGTGATCGGCTTTCTCGTCAAGCAGACCAAGATCGAGGGCATCACCTACGACTGGCGCGAATATCTGCTGGCCGGCGAGCATGGTACGTATCGCTGGCTGACCGAGTACAACGGTCACTGGAATATTGTCGATGTGCTCTCCAAACCGCCACCGGGGGGGATTATCGAGGTCGACAACGTGCGCTATGAAGGCGAGGTCTTCAAGCATTTCTCGACCACGCCATCTGCCGAGGTCATTCAGGTCGCCGGTGAGTTCACCTGGCGCGTGCGGCGGGGCGAGACCAATCGTGTCGTCGATTACGTGGCGCCGCCGCTGATGCTGTCGCGTGAATCGACCAGCAACGACCTTTCCTGGAGTCGGGGCGTTTATGCCGCGCCGGAGGTGATCGCCACGGCCTTCAGTCTCAAGCAGGGGCTGTCCGATCCGGTGGGTGTTTATGCCAACCAGCCGAATCCTTGGTCGGAGACCCATGCCAAGGTGTGCAAGAGCTTCTGGAAGCTTGCCGTGCTGGCCATCGTCCTGCAAACGATGTTTGCCCTGATTGGAGGCGGCAAGTTGCTGCTGCGCGAGTCGGTGGAATTTCTGCCTTCGCATGCCGACGAAACCTGGACTAGTCGGGAATTTACCGTCAGCGGCAAAGGCAGCAAGGTTGTTGTTCGCAACGAAACTTCGCTGGCCAACAACTGGATCGGTTTAGACATGACGCTGGTGAACAAGGCCAGCGGGGCAGCATGGCCCGCCAGTCGAGAAATCTCCTACTACTACGGTAACGATGGCGGCGAAAGCTGGTCGGAGGGGAGTCGCGATGACGAGGTCGTTTTCCTCGATATTCCTCCTGGTACCTACTATCTCGCGGTCGACCCGGAAATGTCGACAGAAACGCCGGTGCCCGTCCGCGATACGCTTGAAATCAAGACTGGCGGTGCCGGTTGGTCCAACTTTGTGCTGCTGCTGATTTTTCTTGTGGCTTTCCCGATCTTTACCAGGATGCGCGTCGCCAGTTTCGAAACCCGGCGCTGGATGGAAAGCGATCATCCGCCAGTGACAAGTGCTGACGACGGAGACGACGACTGATGTTTCCCAAGTTCAATCTGGCAACTGCGGTCCTTGCGCTGGTCTTGTTCTCCTATGCGCAATATCAGGGCTGGAACCTCTTCGATAATGTGGCCAATCCCGGAGGCAGTTCCGGTGGCAGCAGCCGTGTCTATCACAAGTAACATGTTGCGCCGCTGTTTGCTGCTTCTGGCGGTAGCGTTGACGCTTGTGCAGCCGGTGGCGGCGCTCGAGAAGGTCAGTGTACAACTCAAGTGGAAGCATCAGTTCCAGTTTGCGGGCTTCTATGCCGCCATCGAAAAGGGCTACTTCCGTGAGGCCGGGTTCGAGGTCACTTTGCGCGAACTGGTGGATGGTCAGGATCCCGTCGATATTGTGCTTCGGGGTGAGGCCGATTTCGGTATCGCTGCCTCAGAACTGGCGCTTCATCGTGCTCAGGGGCGGCCGGTGGCGGCGTTGGCGGTGATTGTCCAGAATTCACCGCTGGTGCTGCTGGCCAACCGCCGAAGGATCCCAAGTATCGACGCCTTGTCGGAGCAGCGGATCATGTTGCTGCCTAGTGAGAGTGAGTTGTTTGCCTATCTGCGTCGCGAGGGTGTGCAGCACTTCACACCACTGCCTCACAGTTTCGATACCCGGGACTTGATTGAGGGGCGGGTGGAAGCCATTTCGGGCTATGTGACCGACGAACCCTTTGCACTGAAACAGGCAGGTCTTCCGTATATAGCCTTTACCCCGAAGGCGGCAGGCATCCATTTTTATGGAGATACCCTGTTCACCTCGGCCAGCCGCGTCAGCGAGGCGCCAGCGCGCATTGATGCCTTCAGGACAGCGGTGTTGCGTGGTTGGCGTTATGCGCTGGAAAACCAGGACGAAATTTCCGACTTGATTCTCCAGCGTTACTCAACGCGTCACAGCAAGGCGCATCTGCTTTTCGAGGCAGCGGAACTGAAGCGCTTGATCCAGCCGGAAGTGATTGCATTGGGGCAGCAATCGGTTGCACATTGGCAGCAGATTGCACAGACCTATGCCGAACTGGGCATGCTGCCGGTCGATTTCTCGATTGACGGGCTGGTTTACGAGTCGGATAGCAGGAGCCTGCCCGCTTGGGTTTGGCCAGTGATGGTCGGCGGCGCTGTGGTTATGCTGACGATGGCGATCATGGCAGCCTATTTCGCCAGATTGAATCGGCGTCTTGAGAGGGAAGTCGGGCGACGTCAACGCACCGAGATTGCGTTGCGGGACAGCGAGGAGCGCTATCGTCGTCTTGCAGAGCAAAGCCAGGACGTGATCTGGACGCTGGACTTGAGCACCCGACGATTCACCTACGTCAGTCCGGCCATCGAACGTGCCCGGGGCTTTACGGCGGCGGAAGTGATGGCGCAGCCTTTCGAGGCGGCTCTGACCCCGGCGTCGGCGCAACTCGCCGGAACAATGCTCGAGTCCCACTTGGCTCGGATTCGTGAGGGCGACATGACGGCGACGTCGGTAATGCTGGAACTCGACCAGCCCCATCGGGACGGTCGTATCATGCGGGCAGAGATTGTCGCCAGCTTCCTTTTCGACGACAAGCGTCAGCCGACGGCGATTCTCGGCGTGTCCCGCGACATTACAGCGCGCAGGCTTACGGAAGAACAGTTGCGGAATGCCAATGAGCGCCTACGGCAACAGCTCGAGGAAATCGGTCACTTGCAGACCGCATTGCAGGAGCAGGTGATCCGCGACAGCCTGACCGGCTGCTTCAATCGTCGTTATCTGGACGAAACACTGGAGCGCGAACTGTCTAGGGCTCGGCGCGAGGGCTGTCCGCTGGCACTGGTCATTCTCGATCTCGATCATTTCAAGACAATCAATGACACCTACGGGCACCTTGCCGGGGACGAAGCCTTGCGACAACTGGCCGACACGCTTCATGCCGACATTCGGCAAGAAGATGTCCTCTGTCGCTACGGCGGCGAGGAGTTCATCATTCTGATGCCGCGCATGCCCTTGAGCATCGCGGCAGAGCGTGCGGAGCGCTGGCGTTTGAAGATCGAGGCAATCCGCATTGAGTTTGGAAATTTCGAACTGGCATTTACGGCCTCAGCTGGGGTGGCTGCCTACCCAGATCATGGCAAGACGCCTGACCAGCTGACCCATGCCGCAGACCAGGCGCTTTATTTAGCCAAGGAAAGTGGCCGTAACCGTATCGTCATTTGCGATGACTGAGGCGTGCTTCAGTCTCCGCCACAACCCCCACCACAACTCCCGCCGTCGCTATCACTTGTGCCCGAGTCGCCACTGCAGCCGCTGCTGCATCCGATATGGCTGGCGCAGAAGCTCCCGCTGCCAGCGCCGCCGGATTCCGCCATGCAATTGAGGCTGTATACGAAGCCGCCGACGAGGCCAATTCGGGCATCGATAGCGAAAAGTCTCGGTAGACGGTCAGGTTTTTGCGGGTCGATGCCTTCCCGGGCACAGGCCAGTCGCCACGCACGTTTGATGCCGTCACTGGCATCGGTTGGCGAGCGCATGGCCTCTGCCGGTGTGTGGTGCAGAAAGCGGCCAAATGCCAGGCGGCAGAATTTCTGGTAGTGGCGGGTGAATAGAATGAACTCATGCCAAGCATCGTCAACGGCCTGCGAGGGCATCGATACCATTCGCCGCCCGGCAGTGCGGCAAATATGGAAGTAGTCCTGCAGGCCGACTAATACTTCGGCGCGCTGGGCTTCGCTCAATTCAGGCCGTCGTTTCGCCAGACGCAGATCGAGAAATGCGGCATAAGGAAATGCCTCAATCGCTTCTTGCCGGTGACGCTGCTGCCATCGGCGCCAGATCACCAGCAGAAGGATGGCAGCCAAGGCAAGGAAGAGCAGCTTCATAGGTTGCCGATGTCGAAGCAAAGGTACTTTACTTCAAGGTACTCGTCGAGGCCGTAGGATGATCCTTCGCGTCCGAGGCCTGACTGTTTGATGCCGCCAAAGGGAGCAACCTCATTCGAGATCAGCCCAGTGTTCACGCCCACCATGCCATACTCAAGGGCTTCGCCGATACGCCAGCAACGACCGACATCACGGGTATAAAAATAAGCGGCAAGGCCGAATTCTGTGTCGTTGGCCAAGCGCACGGCCTCCACTTCGGTATCGAAACGGAAAAGTGGCGCAACCGGCCCGAAGGTTTCCTCACGAGCGACTCTCATGTCCGGTGTCACATCCGCGAGTACCGTAGGCTGAAAGAAGTTACCTCCCCGGGCGTGTGCGGCACCACCGCAGAGCACGCGTGCCCCTTTGGCCACGGCATCCGAGACATGATTTTGTACCTTAGCCAGGCCGGCGGCATTGATCAGTGGCCCTTGGGTGACGCCGGTTTCGGTACCCGCGCCGACCTGAAGTGCATCGACACGGGCGGCGAGTTTTTCAGCAAACCGTTCGTAAATCCCCGACTGCACAAGAAAACGGTTGGCGCAGACGCAGGTCTGGCCGGTGTTGCGATATTTTGCCGCAATTGCGCCGTCTACCGCTGCATCGAGATCGGCATCGTCGAAAACAATGAAAGGTGCGTTACCGCCCAGTTCAAGCGAGAGTTTCTTTATTGTCGGGGCACATTGCGCCATCAGCAGGCGACCAACACCTGTTGAGCCCGTGAAAGAGAGCTTGCGCACCGACGGATTGGCGGTCAGTTCACCGCCGATTTCCGTTGGCTTGCCGGTCACGACATTGAAAATGCCTGCCGGGAAACCTGCCTTTTCCGCGAGGCTGGCGAGTGCCAGAGCCGTCAGCGGTGTTTGTTCTGCCGGCTTGACTACGACGGGGCATCCGGCAGCGAGCCCCGGGGCTACCTTGCGGGTGATCATCGCCAACGGAAAATTCCACGGGGTGATTGCTGCGCAGACCCCGATCGGTTGTTTGATGACCAGAAGGCGTGTGTTGCTCGCCGGGCTGGGGATGCTTTCCCCGTAGGCACGTTTACCTTCTTCGGCAAACCATTCAATGAATGAGGCACCGTAGATAACTTCGCCGCGCGCTTCGGACAGCGGCTTGCCGCATTCCGCAGTAATCAGTTGGGCGAGATCTTCCGCATTGTCGAGAATCAGCCTGAACCAGTTCTGCATGAGTTGGCTGCGACGTTTTGCTGTCATTGCCCGCCACGCCGGCCAGGCGGCCTCAGCAGCCGCAATGGCGCGTCGGGTCTCTGTCGCGCCACAGCAAGGTACGTGCCCCAGCGTTTCGTCATTTGCCGGATTCACCACGGACAGCCGGCCACCATCGTCGGCATCGACCCACTGGCCGGCAATGTAATTCTGTTCTCTCAGCAATTCCGTGTTCTGCAGTTTCATGGCCTTGAAAAATCCTGTGAAAACGTTAGTTTACGTTTTGAGTTCAAGAGTTTGGATTAATATGCCGCGTTGCTCCGCTTTCCTTGCGCTGTCCATCACGCTGACGTTGCTGGCTGCTTGCAGCAGCCCTTCTTTTCGTGAGCCGGTGGCGACTGTCACTATACCGCAAGGTGCTCGACCCGCCGTCCCGGACGGCAATGAGGTCGTGCTTTATGCGCTTGGGCTGATCGACACCGGTTATCGTTTTGGCGGCAAGAACCCCGAAGCGGGGCTCGATTGTAGCGGGATGGTCACCTACATCTATCAGCAGGCGCTGGGTCTGGGCATCAAGGGAAGTGCTGCCGATATCGCGCGGCGCGGAAAGTCGGTGAGCCGGAGCGAACTGCGCCCAGGCGATCTGGTTTTTTTCAATACCCGTAATGCAACGTTTTCTCACGTCGGCATCTACATCGGTGATGAACGCTTCGTACATGCGCCCGCGACCAACGGCCGGGTTCGCATCGACCGACTCAATGATCGCTATTATGCGCAGCGCTACGAAGCGGCTCGTACGTTTTTTGACTGATCGCCTGGGATTCAGGCTGTCTCGGCGGCCGTCAGCGCAACCAATTCCCGAATGCTGTCAAGATCATCCGCAGAAATGCCCAAGTGCTCGAGTGCGCGGTTGAAAAGGATTTCGCCAACCTCAAGATCGGGTTCCCCCTGGGTTTCGGCAAAAAGATGCTCGGCGACATGTGTTACCGCGATGAATGACAGTGCGCCGCCGGGTAAGGTCCGATCCGGCAGGTCGTAAGCGTCATCTTCATGATGAAAACGGATAGCCTGTCCAAGAATCGGCGGCAACCCCCAGTTGCGAACCAGCAGTGAGCCGACAATCGGGTGCGTGCATGGGAAGAGCGCCGCTTCTACACTGATTCGCATCTTCTTCTCTTGCTCGCAGTTTTCCAGCACTTTGGCATACTCCGGGAAGCGCTTCATCATCAATGGAATTGCGGCATCGTGGAAAAGCGTGTAGGTGTAAGCAGCATCGGGTGAAATGCCATATTGTTTGCGGGCAATCATGCTGGCCGTGACGGCCATTTGTGTTGTCCGACGCCAGAATTCCTCCAGCCAGGCCGCGGGCAATCCGGTGACACTGGCGCGCAGGGCGGCAGCGACAACCACGCAGACAATATTCTTGGTGCCGAGTCGTTCCACTGCCTTGCGAACGCTCGAAATTTGCGCTCCGCTGCCAAAAAGTGGCGAGTTTGCCAGCTTCAGTGCAGCTGCAGACATGCCTGGGTCGCCAGAGATCACGTCGGCCAGACGTTTGATATCCGGCTCGTCCTTTTGCGCCTCTCTCATCGCATCGGTGACTACTCCAGGGCACGCGGGGATGTCCACGGACGCGATTACTTTCTGGACATCTTCGTGAGAGAGATCGTGATGTTCGCTTGGCGCCATGGCTGTTGCCTATTTTCTAATTTATGTGACTTATGTCTATTGCTCGTAGCATATCTTTCGAGCGGCATGGACGCAAGCGTGCCCGAGGAGTAGAATTCGTCTCCCCGCGCGCCCGTAGCTCAGCTGGATAGAGTATTGCCCTCCGAAGGCAAGGGTCGGACGTTCGAATCGTCTCGGGCGCGCCATTCAGATGCAGAAAAAAGGGCGCTTTCCTTCTGGAAAGCGCCCTTTTTTCTTTGAAAGATCCTGAGTTCTCGAAGGCGATGAAAAAAGAAAAAGCCCGGTGAAGAACCGGGCTTTTCTCAGTATTCTGGTGGGTCGTGAGTGATTCGAACACTCGACCTACGGATTAAGAGTCCGCTGCTCTACCAGCTGAGCTAACGACCCAGAATCTCTGTGTTCTGGTGGGTCGGGCGAGATTCGAACTCGCGACCAACGGATTAAAAGT
>ERZ1645187.2138-NODE-2138-length-17678-cov-4.572774_pt1 | contig 17678 bp, 14 predicted proteins | sample MGYA00575352_ERZ1645187 | MGnify/ENA primary metagenome ERZ1645187 (study PRJEB40837, sample SAMN11349314) | freshwater sediment metagenome | isolation source: river sediment | host: Sediment | place: India: Wazaribad , New Delhi | collected 2017-02-21 ... | reverse complement strand
AGGCTCAATTGGCCTGGTGCGAGGTACTCCCGCTGCTGCGTCTGGCCGAGCGGCGGCGGCAGATGGAAAACGCGGAAACCAGCGAATGAACGATCAGCAATTGCACGATGACGCGCAAGCCCGCGAACGCGCGCTCGCCCTCGCCTCGTTCATCGTCGAGGCGCCCGCCGGCGCCGGGAAGACCGAACTGTTGACGCAACGCTACCTGCGTCTGCTCGCCACCGTGCGCCACCCCGAAGAAGTGATCGCTCTGACCTTCACCAACAAGGCAGCGACGGAAATGCGCGACCGCATTCTGGGCAGCCTCGAACGCGCTGGCACAGGCCAGCGCGACACCTTGCCGACACACAAGCAGATCACCTTCGACCTGGCCTGTGCGGTTCTCGACAAGGATGCGGAACTCGGCTGGGGCCTGCTGCGCCATCCGGGGCGCTTGCGGATCACCACGCTGGATGCGCTGTGCGCCACACTGGCCCGGCAGATGCCCTACTTGAGCCGCTTCGGCGCCCAACCCGGCGTGGCCGAGGACGCCACACCGCATTACCGGGATGCCGCACGCAAGACCCTGGAAATGGTTGAAGGCGAAGGCCCGGATGCCGACACGGTCGCGGCCGCGCTGACTTTCATGGACAACGATGCAGTGCGCCTCGAACGCCTGATCGTCAGCCTGCTGGCTCGCCGCGACCAATGGCTGCACCATGCCGGGCGCCTGCAACAGGAAGATTTGCGCGAAGAAGTGCGCAACGGGCTGACGGCCCTCATCGAACGCGACCTCAGCGAACTCGCCGCCTGCATCACGCCCGCCCGGCAAACGCCGCTGATGGCCCCCTTGCGATTCGCAGCTGCCAATCAACCCGAGCGCCTGGCGGCCTTGCTGGACTGGCAATCGCCGCTCGGCCCCGACACCGCCGACCTGCCTGCCTGGCGGACCCTGGCCAGCGCCCTGCTCACCGGCAAAGGGGAATTCCGCCAACGCCTGACGGTCAAGGAAGGCTTCCCGGCCAGCGCCGAAGCCAAGCCGTTCAAGGAAATGCTGGCCGAGGCCATGGCTGCCCTGGCCGCAACGCCCGAAGCCGCGGCCCTTCTGGCCCGCGCCCTGACGCTGCCGCCTGCGGATTTGGACGATTTTGATTGGTCTACCGTGACAATCTTTGCCCGGCTGCTGCAATTGGCTGCCGGACAGCTCTGGTTGACCTTCCGCGAGGCCGGCGAGGTCGATTTCACTGAAATCGCCGCCCGAGCCAGCCTCGCACTGGGCGACGAAGAGGCGCCGACCGATCTCGCCGAGGCGCTCGACTACCAAATCACCCATTTGCTGGTCGACGAATTTCAGGACACCAGCCCGACGCAGGTCGCCTTGCTGGAAAAACTCACCCGCGGCTGGATGCCCGGCGACGGCCGTACCCTGTTTCTGGTCGGCGATCCGATGCAGTCCATCTATCGCTTCCGCAAGGCCGATGTCGGGTTATTCCTGCGGGTGCGTGAAAGCGGTATCGGCGACATTGCGCTGGAGAACCTCCGCCTCTATCGCAACAACCGCTCGCACCCGGCCATCGTCGACTGGGTCAATCACACTTTCCCCAATGTCTTTCCGGCCAACGACGTGCCCGAGCGCGGCGCCGTGCGCTACCAGCCCTCGGCCGCCACACGCCCGGCGCACCCTGAAAGCGGCGTCACCGTACATCCGTTGATCGCCGAGAGCCTGGACGCCAGCGCAGCCTTGGCGGAAGCCCGCGAGATCCTCGAAATCATCCGGCAAACCCGGGCAAGCGCGCCCGATGCCAGCATAGCTGTCCTCGTTCGTGCACGCAGCCATCTCGACGCCTTGATCGCCACGATTCGCCGGGATGCCCCGGAACTGCCTTTCCAGGCCATCGACATCGAAGGTCTGGCGGATCGGCAGCACATCCAGGATCTGCTCACCCTGTGCCACGCCCTGCTTCATCGTGCGGACCGTGTCCATTGGCTGGCCCTGCTGCGCGCCCCGTGGTGCGGCCTGACGCTGGCCGATCTGCACATGCTGGCCGGTGACGAGCGACAGGCGACAATCTGGCAGTTGATGCAGGACGACACGCGCATCGATCGACTTTCCGCAGATGGCGCGCAACGCCTGCGTCATGTGCGCGCCATTCTGGCCGAAGCACTGGCCCACCAGGGCCGCCAAGCGCCGCGACGCTGGCTGCAGGGCGTCTGGCTGATGCTGGGCGGCCCGCTGACCCTGGAAAACCCGGCAGCGATGGCCGATGTCGAGGCCTTTTTCCGTCTGGTCGACGACCTCGCAGCCAGCAAGCGCCTAACCCCCGAGATGCTGGCGCAAAAGGCCGGCGAACTGTATGCCCCGCCCGACCCGCTGGCCGGCGCAGCCTTGCAGCTGATGACCATCCACAAATCAAAGGGTCTGGAGTTCGACACCGTGATCCTGCCCGGGCTGCAGCGCCTGCCGCGCGCCAACGAGAGCAGCCTGCTGCTGTGGGATGAAATCGCCACCGTCGGCGCGCGCGCCCAACTCGTCGTCGCGCCCATCCGGCAGCGGGGCAGCGATGGCGGCGAGGCCAGCGTCTATGACACGCTGCGGCGCCTCGAAGCGGAACGCAGCGCCCATGAGGCAGAGCGCCTGCTGTATGTGGGTGCGACCCGCGCCATCCGTCAGCTCCACCTGATTGCCACCTTGGTCGCCGACGACTCGGAGGGCGCCAAAGCGCCGCCGGCCAGCAGTCTCGCGGGCTTGCTCTGGCCACACGCCATGGCCGCCGCGGTCGACCAAGCGCTCGCAGCACCTGCGCCCATCCCGGCAAACGCGGTAACGGCAGTCGATCCCGCAAGCTTCGTTCCGGCGCTCGTCCGCCTCGCCCACCCCGCGCCACTGGCGCCTTTCGCCAGGACCATGCCGCCAACCGAACAAAACCTGGCCGATGGCGATGCGCCCGCCAGCAGCAGCGAAGCGACAATCGGCACGCTCGTCCATCGTTGCCTGGAACTGGTGGTCAAGGAAGGACTGGCCGCGTGGTCGCCCCAGCGCGTTGCCCGGCTCGAACCGGCCTACCGACTCTGGCTTCGCCATCAGGGGCTCGGCCCGGCCGCCGCGGAAGAAGGCGCCGCGCTCGTCGTGAGCGCGCTGCAACGCACGCTGAATTCGGACATCGGGCAGTGGATTCTGGCGCCCCATGCACAAGGTGCGGCAGAACAGGCCTGGTCGAGCTCAACGGACGAAAACGGGGCAATTGTCGCGGTCAACCACGTCATCGACCGCATTTTCATTGCCGATGGCGTTCGCTGGATTATCGACTACAAGACCGTGCAACTCCCCGAAAACACCGCTCACGCCGTGCTGAAAGTGCGGGCCGCCACCTATCGGGCACAGTTGGAGCGCTACGCGGCCTTGTTCGCCGATGACCCTTTGCCTTGCTGCATGGCGATTTTCTTCCCGCTTCAAACCGTGTTGGAAACAATTGTTTGATCGCCATCCGGACTGATTCAAGTCAACGGCGTGACAAATGCATAGCTTATACTGACCTTAACAATGCTTTATGCATAACGAGAGGGTTGGAATTGATTAACTTCCTGCGGAACCTCCTGCTCGCTTTCGGGATCGCTCTCGCTGGTGTTGCGACCTCGGCATCGAATGCCGGGGAGACCTTGCGGATCGGCGCGCTGGAAAGTTCGCCACCGATGTCGTACCGTGACTCTCAAGGCCAGCTGACCGGCTTTTCGGTAGAAATTCTGCGTGCCATCTGTGAGGAAATGAAAGCACGTTGCGAATTTCAATACACCACGCTGGAACAGGTAATCGACAGCGTGTCGAATGGTGAATTCGACATCGCTGCCGTTGGGCTGCTAGACACCCCGGAACGCCGTAACCGGGTCATTTTTTCAGACCCATATTTCCGTTCCATCACGCTGTGGTTCGCCAAACCAGGCATCCAGCCAGGCGACCCAGGCGTCCGTATTGCTGCCGTGAAGGGGTCAGCACAAGAGCGTTATGCCCGCCAGCACGGGTGGGATACGGTAGGCGTTGTGGCCCATACCGAGCTCGCCGAACCGCTGTCGGCAGGCGTGGCTCAAGCCATGATGCTGCCTATGAGTGTCGGACTGGTTTTCATGCGTAGTCCGGAATTTCGGAAACTGGGTACAAACTGGATGGCTATGAAAGCCCCAGAACTTACCGGCGATGCGCTTTTGCCCATCACCCCGAAAAAGCCCCAACTGCGGGATGCAGTCAATGCAGCCTTGGAGCGCATCAAACGCAATGGCACGTACGACCGGATAAACTCGCAGTTCCTGCCTCTGCGTATATCTTGATGCGTTTAAGCCTCCTGATCCTTCTCTTCCTTTGCTTGGCTACCCCATTCGCCGGCGCCAAGGAGCTGGAAGTCGCCATCGGCGTAAAGAGCCCGCTGGAATTACGTCAACCGAATTCATCCACACCTCCAGCGGGAGGGAGCAGCGAAATCAACCGTTTTAACGAAGCTATTGCCAGGGAAATTTGCCATCGCCTCGTCGTACGCTGCAATCTACACTTTGTGACCTTTGCCGAAATTCTCCCTGGAGTCGAAAGCCAGCGCTACCAATTGGGGTTTGGCAATTTCCTGCGCACACCTGAGCGTAGTCTCCGTGTTTCCTTCAGTGATGCCCTCTGGCGCTCTTCGTCACGACTGGTTTCTACAGAGGAATCCCTCAGAAAATATCACTTCCCCACCGGTCAGGAGCTCACGCTGGATTCGCTCTCCAATGTGAGGGTTGCCACCATCACCGCCTCACAGCAGCACCGCTACCTTGAGCGGATAGCATCCCAGCGCGGCATTACCGTTGTCGCCCTAACCACCCCAGCCGAGGTCTTTGAGGCCCTCAGGGACAATACAGTTGATTTCGTGTTGGTTGTTTCCCTTCTGGCCTATGAGCAAATCAAGACTGAAGACCCCCAAATGCGCCGTTATCGCTATGTCGGCCCAGGCATCACTGGCCACCTTCTCGGCGGAAGCGTCCATATCGCTTTGCCGCCGGGGGCGCATACTCTTCAACGCGAGGTAAATCGCGCGATCTTGGAGATGCGTAATGACGGAACTTACAACCGGATCGCCATGCAATTCCTTCCCATTAATCCGGACTGACCCATGGCCAAGGGAGCCTCCAGAAATCGTGTTGGTGCCAATCAGGCATTCGTTACCTTGGCCGCCACTTTCGCCCTTCTTTTCAGTATCGCCTTTGCCCTGCTTGCCTTCGACCAGTACCGTGTGCTTCTGGTCGCCGAGCAACTTCAAGAATTCACGGTCCCCGAAATCATTCGTTACCAACGTCTGGCCCGCAACATTGAGCAATTGCGCCAGGAAGGGGAACACGTCTTTTCGGCAAGCAAGGACGACGAACGCCAACAGGCCCTATTCATCGTCATGCTCGTCGCCAGCCACCCGAGCATTCTCGAGAACGAGTCGGCTGCCATCGCAGCGCGCGAGGCGGAGGCCATGCTATCCGATGCCAGCCGTCTGGCAGAGCGCGACCCCGTATTGTTCAAAGTTCGTTATGCGGAATGGCAACAGCACTCCCGCCGCTTAGGGCTCCTCGTGGACGATCTCACAGTGCAGGGTGCTGGCCGTGTTGCCGAAGATTTGGCACGCATGTCGGAAGTAATGCACCTTTCACGCTACAAACTCGGCGGCACGCTGGTATTGGCTGGCTTGTTCTTGGTGCTATCCATGTGGCTGCTGCGCCGGCATCTGGTGCGCCCACTGCAGCACATTGACCAGGCACTGTCATCGCTGAACGTGGATCATCCTGCGCCCAGATTTGCCGAAACACGACTCAACGAAATCCACGCCATTGAGCAGGCCACCGTTCGCCTGCACCGTCTGTTGCTGGAAAACGAGGCTTCGCGTCGTGATCTTGAGCAGCAGGCCACGCTGGACAGCCTGACCGGCCTGATGAACCGTCGCCATTTCATGGCCAAGGCGGAAGCAGAGTTGCGTCGCGCGGAGCGCTACGGACATCCGGTAGCCATCGCCCTAGGCGACCTGGATCACTTCAAACACCTTAACGACACTTATGGTCACGCAGCGGGCGACATTGTATTGCGCGCCTTTGCGGCCCTGCTGACCGAAAGCGTTCGTGAATCCGATCTGGTCTGCCGATATGGTGGCGAAGAATTCGTCCTGCTCTTCCCGGAAAGCACGACGGAACAAGCCCGGGTGCTGATGGAACGCTTCCGCCATCGCTTTTCCGAGTTCGACGTAGCGCTTCCCGATGGCCTGTTGCTCCGCGTCACTTTGAGCATCGGTATTGCCGACGCCAGCCGTGGCCCGCTGGAAGCCGCGTTGCAGCGCGCCGACGATGCACTTTACGAAGCCAAATGGCAGGGGCGCAATCGCGTCGTCGTCGCCATCGAGTAAGCCAGGGCCACCCTGCCCAGGGCAATCAAACCAGAACGCACACCCAAACCGCGGCCGCGCCGATCATGGCAAGCATCACCGCCGCGCTCCCCATATCCTTGGCGCGCTTGGCCAACTCATGCCGCTCCGGCGAAGCTTTGTCCACCACTGCTTCAATCGCCGAATTGAGGATCTCGACGATCAGAATCGACCACACGCTGGCAATGAGCAAGGCCCGCTCGACGCCGCTTTGCCCCAAATGAAACGCCAGCGGAATGGCAATGGCAGCCAACAGAACCTCTTCACGAAACGCAGCTTCGTTCTGCCAGGCCGCCTTGAGGCCAGCCATTGAATAGCGCGCGGCGTTCAGCAAGCGCCCCAGACCATGCCTTGCCTTGGTCGTACCCTCGCCGCCTGTCATTGTTGCCCCAGAATCTGCGCAAGAAAGCGCCCTGTATGGCTCGTCTTGCACTTCGCCACGGTTTCCGGGGTACCGGAAACCAGTATCCGCCCACCGCCCGCCCCGCCTTCGGGACCAAGATCCACCAGCCAGTCGGCCGTTTTGATGACATCCAGGTTGTGCTCGATCACGACAATGGTATTGCCGTGATCGGCCAATCGATGCAGCACCTTGAGCAGCAATTCGATGTCGGCGAAATGCAGACCGGTCGTCGGTTCATCGAGGATGTACAAGGTGCGTCCGGTATCCCGCTTGGAAAGCTCAAGCGCCAGCTTGACCCGTTGCGCTTCACCGCCGGATAGCGTCGTCGCGCTCTGCCCCAGGGTGATGTAGGAAAGTCCCACATCGACCAAGGTTTGCAATTTGCGCGCAACAACCGGAACGGCATCGAAGAACTCGCGCGCCAGCTCGACGGTCATGCCCAGGATGTCGTGGATGTTCTTGCCCTTGTACTGGATTTCCAAGGTTTCACGGTTATAGCGTTTGCCGTGGCAAACATCGCACGGCACATAAATGTCCGGCAAAAAGTGCATCTCGACCTTGATCATGCCGTCGCCCTGACAGGCTTCGCAGCGGCCACCCTTGACGTTGAAGCTGAAGCGGCCGGGGCCATAGCCCCGGGCACGCGCTTCCGGCACCTGCGAAAACAGCTCGCGAATCGGCGTCAGCAAGCCAGTGTAGGTTGCCGGGTTGGAGCGCGGCGTACGGCCGATGGGCGATTGGTCGACGTTGATCACCTTGTCGAACAAGTCGAGGCCGACGATCTCCTTGTGCGGCGCCGGTTCGGCTGTTGAGCCGTAGAGGTGCCTGGCGGCAGCGGCATAGAGCGTATCGTTGATCAGCGTCGATTTGCCCGAGCCCGAAACACCGGTAATGCAGGTGAACAGCCCTCCGGGAATTTCCAGCGTGACATCACGCAGATTGTTGCCGTAGGCACCAATCACCTTCAGCTGCTTGTCGGCCTTGGGTGTGCGTCGCATTTCCGGCACCGCGATCTTGCGCCGTCCTGCCAGGTAATCCCCGGTCAGCGAGGCGGGGTTTTCTGCTACTTCAGCCGGCGTGCCGTGAGCCACGATGGCGCCGCCATGCACGCCAGCACCGGGGCCAATATCGACCACGTAATCCGCCATCCGGATAGCATCTTCGTCATGCTCGACGACGAGGACGGTGTTGCCCATATCGCGCAGATTCTTCAAGGTTTCGAGTAGGCGGTCGTTATCGCGCTGGTGCAGGCCAATCGAGGGTTCGTCGAGGACGTACATGACGCCGGTCAGGCCGGAGCCGATTTGCGAGGCGAGGCGGATACGTTGCGCCTCCCCGCCGGAAAGCGTCTCGGCCGAACGTTCAAGGCATAGGTAATCCAGGCCCACATTGATCAGGAACGAGAGACGGGCGGTGATTTCCTTGAGAATTTTCTCCGCCACTTGTGCCTTGTGGCCGGTCAATTGCAGACAATTGAAATAATTGCGCGCCTCGCCGAGCGGCAGACGGTTGATGTCGTGCAGCGTCTTGTCCCCTACGCGCACGTGGCGTGCCTCGATGCGCAGGCGGGTCCCGTTGCAGTGCGGGCAAGTCGAATTACTGATGTATTTCGACAACTCCTCGCGCACCGCTTGCGAATCGCTGCCACGGTAACGCCGCTCCAGGTTGGGAATGATGCCCTCGAAACTATGGCTGCGATCGAATCGCGTGCCTTTTTCGTTTTGGTACTTGAAGCTGATCGGATCCCGCCCGGAACCGAAGAGAATGACCTGGCGCACCTCATCCGGCAATTGCTCGAAGGGCGTATCGACATCGAATCCATAATGGACGGCAAGGGATTCGAGAATCTGGAAATAGAACTGGTTCTTCTTGTCCCAGCCGCGAATTGCGCCAGCGGCCAGCGAAAGATGCGGTGCCGTGACGACACGCTTGGGGTCGAAGAACTGGATCACCCCCAGGCCATCGCACTTCGGACAGGCGCCCATCGGGTTATTGAAGGAAAACAGGCGAGGTTCCAGTTCCTGCAGCGCATAGGCGCAAACCGGGCAGGCAAATTTGGCGGAAAACAGATGCTCCTTGCCTGAATCCATTTCCAGCGCAATCGCCCGACCGTCGGCATGACGCAGGGCCGTCTCAAACGATTCGGCAAGCCGCTGGCGCATGTCGTCACGCACCTTGAGGCGGTCGACCACAACGTCGACGTTGTGCTTATGCGTCTTGGCGAGCTTGGGCACTGCGTCGATTTCATAAACGCTGCCATCGACCCGTACCCGCGCAAAGCCCTGCGCCCGCAATTCGGTGAACAGATCGAGTTGTTCACCCTTGCGGTTGGCCACAACGGGCGCAAGGATCATCAGCTTGGTCTCGTCGGGCAACGCCAGCACATGGTCGACCATCTGCGAAACCGTCTGCGCTTCCAGCGGCTGCCCATGATCCGGACAATACGGCGTTCCGGCTCGGGCATAGAGCAAGCGCAGGTAATCGTGGATTTCGGTCACCGTACCGACCGTCGAACGCGGATTGTGACTGGTCGCTTTCTGCTCGATGGAAATCGCAGGAGACAGGCCTTCGATCAAGTCGACATCCGGCTTTTCCATCAACTGGAGGAATTGCCGAGCGTAGGCGGACAAGGATTCGACGTAACGGCGCTGCCCTTCGGCGTACAAGGTATCGAAGGCAAGTGAGGACTTACCCGAGCCGGAAAGGCCGGTGATGACGATCAATTGATCGCGCGGCAAATCCAGATTGATATTCTTGAGGTTATGCGTCCGGGCGCCGCGAATGCGCAGGGTTTCCATCGCTGTTCTGCTGGATGACGGCGAAACGCCAAACTATACGCAAATCGACTGCGATTATCGCGGTCGCCCTCAAAAAACGGGCAAAAACCAAACGGCTATCCGCTGGCCTTGTCCACGGCGATCACCGGATGGGTTTCGCTTTCTGAAACCAGCACCGTCATTAGATTGCCCACGAGCCTGATCCGTTCCGCCTCGCCCAGATGCACGATGCCCTCGCGCTCCAGTTGCTCGATTGCGAGACGCACCATGCCTACGGCGCCTTCGACAATCTGCGTTCTTGCCGCCACCACGGCTGCCGCCTGCTGTCGGCGCAACATCGCGCTGGCAATTTCCGGGGCGTAGGCCAGATGCGCGATACGCGCCTGGATCACGTCCAGCCCGGCGAGCGCCACATGCTCCTGTATCGTCTCGGCAAGCGCCTCCGACACGGCATCGAGGTCGGCACGCAAGGAATTGCGCCCTTGTTCGTCGCCGTCATACCAGCGCGAACTGGCCACCGCACGTAATGCCGATTCGCTTTGCGTGGCGATATACGCCGCGTAATCCTGCACATCGAAAACCGCCCGCGCGCTGTCCGCAACGCGCCAGACCACGACGGCCCCGAGCTCGATGGGATTCCCTGCCCGGTCGTTGACCTTGAGGATCGGGGTATTCAGATTATTCACTCGCAGCGAAACCCGCTGGCGCACGCACAAAGGATTAACCCAGAAAAAACCATCCTCGCGCAGACTGCCGGCATAGCGCCCGAAGAAGGTGAGAACGGCGCCGATATTGGGTGGCAGGACAATGAAGCCCTTCGCCGCCAACACGGTTAAGGGCACGCCGAGAATCCCAGTCAAGGTCGGCGTGCGTCCGTGGAACACCACCTCGCCGGCCGTCAGCCACAGGGTCACGCCCAGCAATGCCAGCCAGCCCGGCCGGAACAGCCACCCCGAGAAACTGTTTGCGTTACGCTCTTCGATCATCGCTGGTCGCCTCGTTTCAATCACGTAGCGACCAGCTTACCACGATCAAATTACCAGTTCGGCTCACGCTCCGGCGTCGCCGTGATGCGGTGAATACTGAGGTCGGCACCCTCGTATTCCTGCTCTTGGTCAAGGCGCAAACCGAGCGTTGCCTTAAGCAGACCATAGACCACTGAACCGCCGACCAGCGCCACAACAATGGCCATCCCGGTCATGATGAGCTGGGGCATCAAAGCAACCCCACCAGCCCCACCCAGTGCTTTGGCACCAAAAATACCGGCAGCGATTCCGCCCCAGGCGCCACACAGCCCATGCAGAGGCCAGACACCGAGCACATCGTCGCTTTTCCAGCGATTCTGGGTCAGCGTGAACATCACGACGAACAAGGCCCCAGCGACGCCACCAACGGCCAGCGCACCGATCGGGTGCATCAGATCGGACCCTGCGCAGACAGCAACCAAACCAGCCAGGGGGCCGTTGTGAACGAAGCCCGGGTCATTCTTGCCCAACACGAGGGCGACAAGGGTGCCGCCAACCATGGCCATCAACGAATTGAGCGCAACGAGACCGGAAATCTTGTCCAGCGTCTGGGCGCTCATCACGTTGAAGCCAAACCAGCCCACGGTCAGAATCCAGGCACCCAAGGCCAAAAACGGAATTGATGAGGGCGGGTGAGCCGAGATGCGGCCGTCCTTGGAATAGCGGCCATAGCGCGCCCCAAGCAGGAGCACGGCAGGCAAGGCGATCCAGCCGCCCATCGCATGCACGACAACCGACCCGGCGAAATCGTGGAACTCTTCGCCAAACGTAGCCTTGAGCCAAGCCTGAATACCGAAGGCCTGATTCCAGGCAATCCCCTCGAAAAACGGATAGACAAAGCCCACCAACAGGAAGGTTGCCATCAATTGCGGGTGGAACTTGGCCCGCTCGGCAATACCGCCGGAAATAATGGCGGGAATCGCCGCTGCGAAGGTGAGCAAGAAGAAGAACTTGGTCAGCTCAAACCCATTCTTTTCCATCAGGGTATCGACCCCGGAAAAGAAGTTCACGCCGTAGGCAATGCTGTAACCGATAAAGAAGTAGGCCACCGTGGACACGCCGAAATCCGTAAGGATCTTGACCAGCGCATTGACTTGATTCTTCTTGCGCACGGTACCGACTTCCAGAAACGCGAAGCCGGCGTGCATGGCCAGCACCATGATGGCACCGAGCAAAATGAACAGGACGTTTCCGCCCGACTGGAATGCTTCCATGAATCCCCCTCAAAAATTAACCGGGATCAGAAAGCAAGCACCATTCCAGTGCATCAAAAATGTTACAAATCAGTGCGTTGCGCCAAACCAAAGCAGCACAATTGGCACCATAAAAGTGCAATATTCAAGACAATGCGCACGATTGGTGCATCAAGCACTTACTTTGGCACCATCTCGGGCGGCAAGAGCAACCACATCTTCCCGCTTTGTTTCATGCGTCCGGCAAGCTCGCCCGCCTCCTTCCCGAACCCCCAGAAATAATCTGCACGCACCGCGCCTTGAATGGCACTCCCGGTATCCTGCGCCATCACCAGCCGGTTCAAAGCCTGGCGAGAATTCGGGCGGGTTGTTGCCAGAAACACCGGAGACCCCAGTGGAATTGCACGGGGATCGACCGCAATGCTGCGCTCCGGCGTCAACGGCACACCAAGCGCACCGATGGGGCCGTCCTTGCTATTGTTCGCCTCGCGGAAAAACACGTAGCTGGGATTAACGTTCAACAGGGCCTCGACTCGCGAAGGATTGGCACGCGCCCAAGCCTGAATACCCTGCATTGAGGCCTCTTCCAGTTTCATCTCGCCACGGTCGACCAAGGCGCGCCCGATTGACTGATAGGGGTACCCGTTCTGGTCGGCATAGTTCACCCGAATGACACTGCTGTCAGGAAGGCGTACGCGCCCCGAGCCTTGCACTTGCAGGAAGAACAATTCAATGGGGTCATCGACGTAGAGCAGGGTCCGCGCAGGAATGCGGTCGCCGCGGGCGTTGATTTCGGCACGCGTCCAGTACGGCACAACCTTGTTGCCCTCGAGGCGCCCCCGCACACGCTTATCCTTCAGTTCGGGAAAGATCGACGACAAATCGATCGTCAGCAAATCGTCCGGCACCCCGCGCACCGGCTGGGCGAACTCGGCTGTACGTACGCGGCTGCCGCGCAATAACGGTTCGTAATAGCCCGTCACCAATCCATTCGCATTGCCGTCCTGGCTAACCACGGCATAAGGCCGCAGGTGCGACTCGAAGAAACGCCGCGGATCGTGGCCCGGCTTGCCCTCCGCCGCCCGGGCGAGTTCGCACACGCGCTTCCAGCCGCCCCAATAAGGCTTGCTGGCCATACCGCGGCAACTTGCCAGAAAGGCATCCCATGCTGCGGCCGGATCGTCATCGCGCCACCCCGGCAGATCCGCCCAGCTCGCCGCACGTAACAGCTGCCGTGAGGGCAAACCGCTCACTGGTGGCGCCGGCACCGCCGCCGGCGGCTTGGTCACGGCCGGTGGTTGCGGCGCAACAGGCGGACACTCTGCGCAACCGGGGCACGGCTCGCAAGCGCCCGACGGCGCCGACGGTGGCGCCGTACCGCAACCATTGAGCAACAGAGCGGCGATGCTTGCCGCGGCAAGCAGGGCAACATGGAGTTTTCGCATGGGTTTCGTTAGAGTTCGAAAATTTGCCGCAGAGTATACCCGCGCCATGTCCGACGTTTCGCCCCTAGACCGCCTGATTGCCCGAGCAGAATCCCTGATCGAGCGCCTGGAGCTAGTCTTGCCCCCCCCGCCCATCGCCACCGACTGGGCCGGTGCCATTGCCTTCCGCTGGCGCAAACGCAATGGCCGCGGTGAACTGCAAGCGGTACGTCACCCGCACCCCATCCGCCTGGAAGATCTGGAAAACATTGCCGACCAGAAGGCGCGGATTGTCGCCAACACCCGGCAATTCGTTGCGGGAAAATCAGCGAACAATGTGTTGCTGACAGGGAGCCGCGGCTCCGGCAAATCATCGCTGGTCAAAGCGGTGCTGAACGAGTTTTCCCCGCAAGGACTGAGGCTGATCGAAGTCGACAAGGATGATCTGGTGGACCTCCCGGAAATCGTCGACCTGCTCGAAGGACGACAGGAGCGTTTTATCCTGTTTTGCGATGACCTTTCGTTCGAGGCCGGCGAAACGGCGTACAAGGCCCTGAAATCCGTTCTCGATGGTTCGGTCGCTGCGCCTCCGGACAATGTCCTGATTTACGCTACCTCCAATCGTCGCCACCTGATGCCGGAATATTTTTCCGAAAATCTGGAAACCAAGCGGGTCGATGACGAAATTCACCCCGGCGAAGCCGTCGAGGAAAAGATATCCCTGTCCGAACGCTTCGGTTTGTGGATCTCGTTTTACCCATTCAGCCAGGACGACTATCTGGCCGTTGCCCAACACTGGCTCCGTCATTTCGGCGTTCCCGAAGAGGAAATCGGCGATTGCGAGCGGGAAGCGCTTAACTGGGCACTCGGAAGGGGTTCGCGGAGCGGCCGGGTGGCCTGGCAGTTTGCTCGGGACTATGCCGGCCGCAGCACGGATGCAGGAGGTGCAGCATGACGCCGATCGTGGAAGTCGCCGCCGCAGTCATGCTGCGCTCCGGCGGGCAGGAGTTTTTGCTCGCACAGCGACCGGAGGGCAAGGTCTATGCCGGTTACTGGGAATTTCCCGGTGGCAAGGTCGAATCGGAGGAAACGATTCGTCAGGCGCTCGTTCGCGAACTGCATGAGGAACTCGGCATCACGGTTACCGACTGCAGCCCGTGGCTGACCCGTGTGTTCACCTATCCCCATGCCACCGTGCGCTTGAACTTCTGGCGGGTCACCGCCTGGCAAGGGGAGATCGGCATCACCGCCCCCATCGAACACAGCGATATCGCCTGGCAACGTTGCGGCATGGCGGCCAGCGTTACGCCGATCCTGCCAGCTAACGACCCTATTCTGAAAGCACTCGCCCTGCCGACTTGCATGGCAATCACGCAAAGCGAGCTGGTTGGTCAAGAAACAGAACTGGCGCGGCTCGCCCGTGCCCTGGAAGGCGGGCTACGTCTTGTTCAGATCCGAGACAAGAACCTGCCGCGCCCCGAGCGGCTGGCCTTTGCCCGTGCGGCCACCAGGCTGGCGCATCAATCCGGTGCCATCGTCGTGCTCAATGACGACGCGAAAATGGCCAAGGAGGTTGGTGCCGACGGAGTGCACCTTTCCTCGGCGGCGTTGAGCGCCTTGAGCACACGACCCGACTTTACGTGGGTCGGTGCCTCCTGCCATTGCGCTGAAGAAATCACTCGTGCCGGCGCACTTGGGCTCGACTACGCACTCCTGGGGCCGGTGGCAAAGACGCCGACCCATCCGGAACAATCAGGTTTGGGTTGGGCAGAATTTTCGCAGCGCATCGCGGGCAATACGCTGCCGGTTTTTGCGTTGGGGGGAATGACGAAGGGCCATCTTGCCGAGGCGCAACAACAAGGCGCCCACGGCATCGCGCTCATGCGCGGCTGGTAAGATCGAATTCGGCGCTTTCGCCGCTATCGTTTTCCTGAACAGGAATCCGGTAACTTTCGCTGGCCCAGCAACCGAGATCAATCTGCTTGCAGCGCTCCGAGCAGAACGGCCGCCACGGATTTTCAGGCGCCCAGAGGGCCGGCTCCCCGCACTGAGGACAACGAACCTTGCGCTGTTTCACAGGTTGCAGAAGGTGAGGTCGAACGACACGTCGCGATCGCAAACCCGCGACTTGAGTTCCCCGGCAGACGGATTGGTGAACCGGATGTTGAGGAAGTACTTGTTCGCACTCACTTCGGGAATCGCCGGTTCATTGACATCGACCTCGATGCGCACCATTTGCGCCGCCGTTCCGCCGAGATTCAACTGAAACTGCCCGTGCGCCGCGGTGTGATGCTTGGGGCGCCCACTGGAGCGCAACAGGCGCAGCACGATGGCGGCTGCATCGCGCAGGGGCAACATCGGTTTGGTCCAACCGGCAATCGCTTCGCGCCGCACCTCGGGTGGCCGATGCAGCCACCAGTGGTAAGACGGTAAATCGAACTCGCACACGCCACCGGGAATGGCGGCACGGCTCTTGATACCCATCAGCCAGTCGTTGTCGCGCAGGTATTGCCCGATTTTCCCGGCCATGGCCAGCAAGGCAGCCGAAGATGCCTCGATTTCGTACAAGGCGCCGGAAAGAGCTTCTTCCGAAATATCCGGATTGTTGCGGTAAGCCAGCAAGGTCTGGCGCTGGCGCTCCAGTTCCTGGATCAGATCCATCTTGAGATCTGCACGCCCTGCGGTTTCGAGAATCTCGAATAGCGTAACCAGCGCCGTATGGTGTTCAAGCTGCCCATCGCTATCGGCAAAATAGGCCGTTTTATCGAACAAATCCTCCAGGCGCAGCAGCGTGCGGATGCGCTCGTTGAAGGGATATTCGTAAGTAATCACGCGGGCTTGGCCAATAGGTGGGGGATTTGTTGAATTTTGAGCCATTTACCGGCAAATCTCAACCATTTACCGCGCCTTTTTGCGTCGCTCGGGCCAGGTAGTCGGCATGAAGGCGTTCGACCTTCGCATTCAGCTCTGGCAGTCCCTGGTCATTGAGCAAAATGTCATTGGCAATCGACAGGCGTTGCGTGCGCGTGGCCTGGGCATCCATGATGGCCTGGACCTGCGCTGCGGAAAATCCGTTGCGTGACATCACACGCGAAACTTGCCGCGATTCAGGGCAATCAACCACAAGAATACGGTCGCAACGTTGGCGATAAGCACCTGATTCGAATAACAATGGCACCGCGAGGATGACATAGGGCGACTGCGCCCGACGACAGAGGCTATCTGAGAGCTCGCGGATCATCGGATGGAGGATGCCTTCCAGTTGCCGCCGTGCGTCCGTGTCGGCAAATACGCGGCGGCGCATCTCGGCGCGATCGAGGGCGCCCCTTGCATCGAGAATCGCCGAACCGAAGGCGGCAGCCAGTGCCGGCAAGGCCGCGCCTCCCGGCGCGGTGAGCTGATGCGCAAGCGCATCGGTATCGACGACATCGATACCCAGTGTGGCAAAGGCATCGGCTACCGCGCTCTTGCCGCTGCCGATGCCTCCGGTCAGGCCGACGACATAATCGCTCACTTGCAGTTCTGCGGCGGATTTTTGGGCAAGCGCTCCTGCGCCTGCGACTGCAGATCGGCGGCAAGTGCGAACGGCCCCCGGGCTTCGACAACAAAGACCGTTTCCTTGCCTGGGCGCGGTGCCGCCTTGGCCGAACGAACTCCTTTGGTCTTGAGTTCGTTCAGGCGTTCCTGGGCGCCTTTTTCGGTGGAAAACACCCCGAGGGAAATCGCCAGGCGGTTCGCCCCGCCCGATTCCGGCACCACGAAGTAATCCTTGACGCCCAATTCCTTGAGCTCCGCAGATTTCTTGTCCGCATCGGCCTTGCTTGGCAACGGCGGGATGAACACCCACCAACCGCTCCCCTCGGAAGGCACGCCACGGCGCTCCACGCGAACGCCGGTGAACTTTTCCGCCAGCGTAGATGCCAACTGATCGGCATCGGCAGCAGGCAGGTGTTCCCAACTCAGGCAAAACTCCTCTGGCGGTGCTTCTTCGGTTTTTTCGCCGTTACGCTTCGTTGGTTTGGGCGGCGGTTGCTCGCTCCGCCCCAGAATGCGAATGCGCTCCGGGGCCAGTTGCTTCTCCAGCCGCAGGTGCTCGCTGGCGGCCTTGCCACCGAACAAGCCGTTGGTGAAGGCGTAGAACAACAGGTTGGCAAGTACGAGAAGGAATACGGCGAGCTTCAAATCGTCAACCTACCTTGGGGAGATGCTTCAAGGATTCCACGATGGCTTCGGCGGGATACTCGTAATCCTCAAGCTGGCCCGAGAAATACTTGTCGTAGGACGCCATGTCGAAGTGGCCGTGGCCCGTCAGACAGAAAAGAATGGTTTTGGCTTCGCCGGTGGCCTTGCAGCGCAGCGCTTCGTCGATGGCAGCACGAATCGCGTGGCAGGATTCCGGCGCGGGGATGATGCCTTCGGCGCGGGCGAACTGGACGCCGGCTTCAAAGGTCGCCACCT
>ERZ1645187.2137-NODE-2137-length-17678-cov-6.322874_pt1 | contig 17678 bp, 18 predicted proteins | sample MGYA00575352_ERZ1645187 | MGnify/ENA primary metagenome ERZ1645187 (study PRJEB40837, sample SAMN11349314) | freshwater sediment metagenome | isolation source: river sediment | host: Sediment | place: India: Wazaribad , New Delhi | collected 2017-02-21 ... | reverse complement strand
CACGTTCGCGCGAGGGGCGGTAGTCGATGCGCTCGACCAGACCGGCATCCTTGATCGCCCGCACGGTGTCCACCGGAATGGCGGTGATCGGGAAGTCGTCGGTCAGCTCCAGGCCCGGACGGGCGATTTCCAGCAGCTCGAGCAGGCGGTAGGAGCAGTTCTCGTCGAAGAAGTAGTAATCGAACTGGATCTGCTTGAGCTCCCAGACGTGCTCGACCATGCGCCCGGTTTCCTCGGGCGTCAGGTTCAGGCGGTATTCCCACAGGTCGCGGTTTTCCAGGCGGCTGTATTCGCTGAGCTTCTCGCGGTAGGGCAACAGGGCGAACAGGCCGGGGTAGCCGCCCATCAGGCCTTTCCAGGCATAGAGGATGCTGTTGTCGCTGCCTTCGATGAAGGCGCCGAAGTTCAGCGCGTAGCTGAGCAGGGCGGTGCCGTTCTGCTCGATGTCGGCCTGGTCGATGCGCAGCAGGGTGTGGCCGAACATCGACGAGGGACTATTGAGGTAAGCCGCTGGGAAAATCAGCACGCTGCTGTGCGGGGCGATGTCGCGATACCAGGTGGTGAATTCGCCGCAGGCCGGCTGCGGCAGATCATTCAGTTGCAGTTGGTCGCGCAGCCAGCGGGTGCGTGCCGGGAACACGCACTGAGGGTGTTTGTCGCCGAGGTCGGCGGGTCGATAGAGGGCTTTGAGCGTGGCACTCAGCTCGGCGGCCGGATCGTGCGGGCCGTCGGGCGAGAGAAAGAAATCGTCGTCATCCACATAGCTGCGCCAGCCGCCGAGCTTGCCGGTTTCGTAATGCCCGATGGCCAGCCAGTAAGGGTCATTGGCCAGCTGTTGCAGACGGGCGGGCGAGGGGCTGGCGGCCAGAGCGGGCAGGCTCAGGCACAGCGCCAGACTCAGGCCAAGAACAGGCCGGGAGGCGGAGCGTTTGCGCATGGGGAGGGATTCGATGGTGCAAGTGGTGCAGGAAAGGGGAGGCCCGTCCGAGCGGACGGGCCTCGGCGCATCAGGCTTCGCTGGCGTACTGGGCCAGGCGGGCATCCTGCTTCATCACGGCCAGGGTGGCGGCGTGAACTTCGGCGTCGGTGGCGCTGGCCGAGGTGAAGATGTCGCTGAAGTGCTGGTGGGTCACTTGGGCGAAGTGAGCGCGGTCTTCCGGCTTCACGCCCAGGGCCACGGCGTAGGTGGTCAGGGCTTCGCCTTCACCCTTGGCCATGTCTTCGGACAGCTCGTCCATGATCGAGCTCAGAACCAGCATCGGCTTGCCGCCATAGGTCAGGGTGCCGTTGGTGGAGCAGCCGTTGGTACCGGAGGTCATGCCGAAGGTGGCGTTGCCCGAGGTGCCGTTGGTGGTCGAGGCCACGAAGTGCGAGGCCATGCCACGCTGACCTTTGAACAGCATGTTGCCCCAGCCACAGCTCGGGCCACCCGGGGCTTCGGCAAAGGCGGCAGCGGAGGTGAGGGCGAGCAGGGAACCGATCAGAATCCGTTTCATGGGTAATCTCTCTTTTCTTGGTTTGAACGCAGACGTCATGCCTTGCGGTGCCTTCAGCATTTTCGTTCTGTCCGCGAGTGTCAAGCGCCGGCCTTTTGCCAGCGGCGCAGGCTCACAGGATTTGATGCAAATCAGTGCGCGCCTGCGGCGATGAGCCACACTGCAGGCAACTGTTGAAGGAGCCTTGCGATGACCGCTTTCGATCCGCGTACCACCCTCGAACAACTGGCCGCGGACTACCGGGGCCGCGCCGAAGCCATTCGCCGCGATCTGGGTCGCAGCCATTCCCAGGACTTTGCCGAGCAGGCCAGCGAACGGCAGAACGACGAGGTGCTGGAGGCCCTGCTGGCTGAGGCCGAGTTGGCGCTGCGTCAGGTTGAGCATGCCCGTGAGCGCTTGGCGGCCGGCCATTACGGCGAGTGCGCCCGTTGTGGAGAAGCCATTGAGGTCGCCCGCCTGGCAGCGCTGCCGATGGCCGAGTGCTGCCTGAAGTGCGCTGACTGATGCGCACGGGCAGATAGGCGCAGCCGCCGCGTCTGGTTTGTCCGGGCGCTGGCGGCCAGTCTGCCGTTCGCCTTGCCAGTGCGTCGGGGCCACCGCAGAATGCAGGCATCCCCGCGGCCCTGAGCCGCCCGCCTGCAAGGATTGACGATGGCCGCTACCGCCGTTGCCGCTCTCAAGCTTGAGCCTGAAGAGCTGACCCGCCCGTACTCCCCCGACCAGTTCAACTTCACCAGTACCGACGAGCTGGAGCCGTTTCGCGGCGTGCTCGGCCAGGAACGCGCCGTCGAGGCGCTGCAGTTCGGCGTGGCGATGCCGCGCGCGGGCTACAACGTTTACGTCATGGGCGAGCCGGGTACCGGGCGCTTCTCCTTCGTCAAACGCTACCTGCAGGCCGAGGCCAAGCGCCTGGCCACACCGACGGACTGGGTCTACGTCAATCACTTCGACGATCCGCGCGAGCCGCGTGCGCTGCAGTTGCCGCCCGGCGAAGGTGCGCAGCTGATTGCCGACATCAACCAGCTGATCGACAACCTGCTGAGTACCTTCCCGGCGGCCTTTGAGCACCCGACCTACCAGCAGAAGAAGAACGCCATCGACCGCGCCTTCAACCAGCGTTATGACAAGGCCCTCGACATCATCGAGAAGGCTTCGCTGGAGAAGGACGTGGCGCTGTATCGCGACAGTGCCAACATCGCCTTCACCCCGATGAAGGACGGCAAGGCGCTGGATGAGGCCGAGTTTGCCCAGTTGCCGGAGGCCGAGCGCGAGCGTTTCCATCGCGATATTTCCGCGCTGGAGGAACAGCTCAACGAAGAGCTGGCCAGCCTGCCGCAATGGAAGCGCGAGTCGAGCAACCAGCTTCGTCAGCTCAATGAAGAGACCATCACCCAGGCGCTGCTGCCATTGCTGGCGCCGCTCTCGGCCAGGTATGCGGAGAACGCCAGCGTGGTCGCCTACCTGCAGGCCATGCAGGTCAATCTGCTGAAGACCGTGGTCGACCAGATGGTCGAGGACAACCGCAGCGACGCCCAGCGCCGCCGTGCCCTGGAAGAGGATTACAGCCCCAGTCTGGTGGTGGGCCACCATGCTCAGGGCGGTGCTCCGGTGGTGTTCGAGTCGCACCCGACCTACGACAACCTGTTTGGCCGCATCGAATACAACACCGATCAGGGCGCTCTCTACACCAGCTACCGCCAGCTGCGTCCGGGGGCGCTGCACCGCGCCAATGGCGGCTACCTGATCGTCGAGGCCGACAAGCTGCTCAGCGAGCCCTTCGTCTGGGATGCGCTCAAGCGTGCCCTGCATTCGCGTCAGCTGAAGATGGAGTCGCCGCTGGGCGATTTCGGCCGCGTGGCCACCGTGACGCTCACCCCGCAGGTACTGCCACTGCAGCTCAAGGTGGTCATCGTCGGCTCGCGCGAGCTGTATTACACCCTGCAGGACCTCGATCCGGACTTCCAGGAAATGTTCCGCGTGCTGGTCGATTTCGACGAGGAAATCGCCCTCTCCGACGAGAGCCTGGAGCAGTTCGCCCAGTTGCTGAAAACCCGCACCAGCGAGGAAGGCATGGCCCCGCTCACTGGCGCGGCGGTAGCGCGTCTGGCCACCTACAGCGCCCGTCTGGCCGAACACCAGGGGCGCCTGTCGGCGCGGATCGGTGATCTGTTCACGCTGGTCAGCGAGGCGGATTTCATTCGTCACCTGGCCGGCGATGCGCTGACCGATGTCGGCCATATCGAGCGGGCGCTGAAGGCCAAGGCCGACCGCACCGGTCGGGTCTCGGCGCGCATCCTCGATGACATGCTGGCCGGCATCATCCTCATCGACACCCAGGGCGCGGCCGTCGGCAAGTGCAACGGCCTGACCGTGCTGGAGGTCGGCGACTCGGCCTTCGGCGTGCCGGCGCGCATCTCCGCGACGGTCTACCCGGGCGGCAGCGGTATCGTCGACATCGAGCGCGAGGTCAATCTCGGCCAGCCGATCCACTCCAAGGGCGTGATGATCCTCACCGGCTACCTGGGCAGCCGCTACGCCCAGGAGTTTCCCCTGGAGATTTCCGCGAGCATCGCGCTGGAGCAGTCGTACGGTTATGTCGATGGCGACAGCGCCTCGCTCGGTGAGGTCTGCACCCTGATCTCGGCGCTGTCGCGCACGCCACTCAAGCAGTGCTTTGCCATCACCGGGTCGATCAACCAGTTCGGCGAGGTGCAGGCGGTCGGCGGGGTCAACGAGAAGATCGAGGGCTTCTTCCGTCTCTGCGAGGCGCGAGGCCTGACCGGCGAGCAGGGCGTGATCATCCCGCGTGCCAACGTCACCAACCTGATGCTCGACGAGCGCGTGCTGCAGGCCGTGCGCGCTGGGCAGTTCCATGTCTACGCGGTCAGCCAGGTGGATGAGGCGCTGTCGCTGCTGGTCGGCACCGACGCCGGCACGCCGGACGAGCAGGGGGTGTTCCCCGAGGGTTCGGTGAATGCCCGGGTGGTTTCCCGTCTGCGCGAGATCGCCGAGCTGGGTATGGAGGAGGATGACAAGGGCAAGGACAAGGCGGACGCGTCCTGACCACTGGTCACCGGGCGCGGCTGGTCAGTCACTGAGCGAAGTGCTGGCGGCCGCGCCAAACCTGCCTGAGAGGCGCTTGCCCCCGTACTGTCCACAAAGATATCCACAGCTGGCGTGGATAAGCGCCAGGCTTCTACAGCGTCGTCGGCGGGTGTAGTCTCAAGGCAGACCCCTTGAGGATTGCCGCCATGGCGCGTGACCTCTGCCTGATTCGTCATTGTCTGGGAATCGTCACCCGCATCGAGTGCGAAGTGCGCCCGCTGGCCGACGGCCGCGGCCTGTGGACGCTGCTCTGCGCCGCCGGGATGAATGCCGCGCAGCCGTCGGCGATCAAGGCGCAAGGCCCGTTCCACGGGGCTTTGCAGGCCGAAGGGGTGCTCGCGGCGATTGCCACCAACCTGGTCGATCAGGGTTACCGGGAGTGCCCCGGTCCCGCCATCTGGCGCCTGCATCTGCAGGCCGAATTGCGCCGGCAGCAGGCCGAACATGGCCGTCACCTGGGCGACTGTCAGTTCCGCCCAGAGACCTGACGGTCAGCTTTGCTGCTGTTTTGACCAGGGCGCTGCAGGCCGCAGCCGAGGGGCGTCAGGGCATTTGCTGCAGAGCCTCTCCACAGAGTTATCCACAATTGCCGGGGATAAGCGCGGACGCCTCTGGCAGGCTTGTCTGAGCCTTTCCCGCGGGTATACTCGCGCCAGTTTTGGCTCATCGGGGGACCCCATGGAACGCTTTATCGAAAACGCCATGTACGCATCGCGCTGGTTGCTGGCACCCATCTACTTCGGCCTGTCGCTGGCCTTGCTGGCGCTGGCCCTGAAGTTCTTCCAGGAGATTTTCCATATCCTCCCGGCAGTGTTCAGCATGGCCGAGGCCGACCTGATTCTGGTGCTGCTGTCGCTGATCGACATGGCGCTGGTGGGCGGTCTGCTGGTGATGGTGATGATCTCCGGCTACGAGAACTTCGTGTCACAGCTGGATATCGAAGAGGGCAAGGAGAAGCTCAGCTGGCTGGGCAAGATGGATTCCGGCTCGCTGAAAATGAAAGTGGCCGCCTCGATCGTGGCGATTTCCTCGATCCACCTGCTCAAGGTGTTCATGGATGCCAAGAACATCGATCCCGAGTACCTGAAGTGGTACGTGATCATTCACATGACCTTTGTGCTGTCGGCCTTTGCCATGGGCTATCTGGACAAGCTGACCAAGCACGATCACTGATCGGTTCTGGCACCACTCACCGCCCGGCCTTCGCAAGATCGCCGGGCGGTTTTGTTTGGGGCTGCTGGAATCTTTATCTGTACAGATTGGCTAGCTTGTACAATAGTTGTACATGAATATTTCTTGTACAGGTGTGTGCCATGAAGCTCGTCGAATTGCGTGAACTGGCCTTGAACAGTGAGATTGCCGAGCTGGCGCTGATCTCCCTGGAAGGTGGCACCTATGTGCTGGAGGCCAAGGTCGGTGGCCGCCAGCGGCCGGTCAAGGATGATCAGGGACGGGTGTTGCACCTGCGTTCGGTGGAGCATGCCCGTGACCTGCTCAAGGAGATGCCGACTGTGCCTTTCTATCTGGTGCATGCCGAAGTGCACGATCAGATGTGCGGCATGCCGCCGGCGGCCAGTGAGCCGCTGCGGGTGGCCATTTCGCTGAATTCGGCCTGGTAGCGCCGTGTCAGGCAACGATATACCGGGCTCTGCCGTGCGACGCCTGGCGCTGGTTCTGGGCGACCAGCTGAGTTTCGATCTGCCTTCACTGCAGGTGCTCGATCCGACCACGGATGCCGTGCTGCTGGCCGAGGTGGCGGCCGAAACCGACTATGTCCCTCACCATCCGCAGAAGATCGCGCTGATCTTCAGTGCCATGCGTCACTTTGCCGAGACCCTGCGCCAGCGCGGCTTTTGCGTGCACTACGTGTCGCTGGAAGACCCGGACAACAGTGGCTCTCTGCCGGGCGAGCTGCAGCGTTGGTCTGAGCGGCTGGCGGCGCGTGAGGTGCATGTCACCGAATGCGGTGAATGGCGCCTGGAGCAGGCGCTGAAGTCCAGCGGTTTGCCGATTCACTGGCATGTCGATACGCGCTTTCTCTGTAGTCGTGACGAGTTTGCCGCCTGGGCGGCGGGCAAGCGTCAGCTGCGCATGGAGTTCTTCTACCGGCAGATGCGTCAGCGCAGCGGGCTGCTGATGAATGGCGATGGCACGCCGGTGGGCGGCGCGTGGAACTTCGATGCCGAAAACCGTCAGACGCTGCCTGCTGGTGTCAGCGCCCCGTCGCCGCGAAGCTTTGCCCACGATGCGATTACTCAGGAGGTGCTGGCGCTGGTCGGTCGGCGCTTCGCTCATCATTACGGCAGCCTGGAGGCGTTCGACTATCCGGTGACGCATGCCGAGGCGGAGGCGCTCTGGCAGCACTTTGTCGAGCGGGCGCTGCCGGCCTTTGGTGATTATCAGGATGCCATGGCCACCGGGCAGCCCTTTCTCTTTCATGCACGCATCAGCGCGGCGCTGAATATCGGCCTGCTCGATCTGCGCCGGCTCTGTGCGGACGTGGAGGCGGCTTATTGGGCCGGGCGCGTGCCGCTGAATGCCGCCGAGGGGTTCATTCGTCAGCTGATCGGCTGGCGCGAGTATGTGCGCGGTATCTACTGGCTGCACATGCCGGAGTACGCCGCGCGCAATGCCTTCGGCAATACCCGTGCGCTGCCTGAGTTCTATTGGACCGGGCAGACGCGGATGAAGTGCATGAGCCAGGCCATCGGCCAGACGCTGGAGTACGCCTATGCCCATCACATCCAGCGCCTGATGGTGACCGGTAACTTCGCCCTGCTGGCCGGCATCGCGCCGCAACAGGTGTGCGACTGGTACCTGGCGGTGTACCTCGATGCCTTCGACTGGGTCGAGTTGCCCAACACCCTGGGCATGGTGATGCATGCCGATGGCGGTTATCTCGGTTCCAAGCCCTACTGTGCCAGTGGCCAGTACATCAAGCGGATGTCGGACTACTGCCGCAGTTGCGCCTACAAGGTGACGGAAAGCACCGGCGAGCAGGCTTGCCCGTTCAATGCCCTGTACTGGCATTTTCTAATGCGTCACCGCGACCGCCTGGGTGGCAACCATCGCCTGGCCATGGTTTACAAGAATCTCGATCGCCAGCCCGAGGCCAAGCAGCAGGCACTCTGGGAACGTGGCGAAGCACTGCTGGCTCGGCTGGATGCCGGGGAAGCCCTGTGATAAAAAAGGCCGACCTGCCGAGCAAGACCTGTGTGGTGTGCGGACTGCCCTTTACCTGGCGGCGCAAGTGGGCGCGCTGCTGGGAGGAGGTGCGCTACTGCTCGGAGCGCTGCCGGCGTCAGCGCTGAGGGACTGTGTTAGTCTTGCCGGCCTTTTTTGTCCTTCCCAGGGAGCCGGCCATGTCCGAACTGAATCTTTCCACCGAGCTTTCCACCGACGAGGGTCGCGTCAGCTATGGCATCGGCCGCCAGCTGGGCGACCAACTGCGTGATAACCCGCCGCCGGGCGCCAGTCTGGAAGCCATCGTGGCCGGCCTGCGCGATGCGTTTAACAATCAGCCAAGCCAGGTTTCCTCCGAGCAACTGAACGCCAGCTTCCGCGTGATCCGCGAAATCATGCAGGCCGAAGCTGCTGCCAAAGCCGAAGCGGCTGCCGGTGCCGGTCGCGAGTACCTGGCCGAGAACGCCAAGCGTGACGGCGTGACCGTGCTCGCCTCGGGTCTGCAGTACGAAGTGCTGGTAGCCGGCGAGGGCGCCAAGCCGTCGGCCGACGACCAGGTGCGCACTCACTACCATGGCACTCTGATCGACGGCACCGTGTTCGACAGCTCCTACGAGCGCGGCCAGCCGGCCGAGTTCCCGGTTGGCGGCGTGATCCCGGGCTGGGTCGAGGCCCTGCAGCTGATGGGGACCGGCAGCAAGTGGCGCCTGCACGTGCCGAGCGAGCTGGCCTATGGCGCTCAGGCCGTTGGCAGCATTCCGCCGCACAGCGTGCTGGTGTTCGATGTCGAGCTGCTCGATATCCTGTAAGTCGCGGGTGTTGTGCACGACGGGGCGCCAAGGCGCCCCGTTGTCGTTTCAGCCTTCCAGCGTCGGACGCAGGGCGCGGGCGTAGCAGTACAGAAACAGGTTGCGCACCAGTTCCTTGAGCAGGCCCGGTTCGGTGCAACTGAGGTCAGTCACGTCCAGTTCACCCTGCTCGCGCAGCTCCTCCAGTGCCTCTTCGTGGAGCATGGCGCAGACCTCGCCGGTGTCGCTGTTGAGGATGCGCAGATAGGGGTGGGGACGATCCAGCCAGGCATCGATCAGATAGGTCATGTCTCATCTCCTTGATTGGGCCTGGGCGAGAATAATTCCTATTCAAATAATAGCAAGTCGCAATTGGACTTTTCTTTGCGCCAAGAAAAAGCCCATCGCGTGGATGGGCTCTTCATGGTTGGCTGGCTCTAGTGCGTACGGGCGACGGCGAAGCGGGTCAGTTCGATCAGCGCGTCGCGGAACTCGTTGTCCGGCAAGGCCTGCAGGCTGTCGATGGCACGCTCGGCGTAGTCGCGGGCCAGGCGGGCGGTGTAGTCCAGCGCGCCGGCGGCTTCCACCGCGGCGCGAATGCCTTCCAGATCCTGGCTGCCGCCTTGCTGGATGGCCTTGCGGACCAGTGCGGCCTGCTCGGCGGTACCGTCGCGCATGGTGACGATCAGTGGCAGGGTCGGCTTGCCTTCGGCCAGGTCGTCGCCAACGTTCTTGCCGAGGGTGGTTGCATCGCCACGGTAGTCGAGCAGGTCGTCGACCAGCTGGAATGCAATGCCCAGGTGGTCGCCAAAGGTCTGTAGCGCGGCTTTCTGCTCGGCGCTGGCCTCACACAGGGCGGCGGCGCTGTGGGTCGAGGCCTCGAAGAGCATCGCGGTCTTGCCGCGGATGACTTCCATGTAGGTCTCTTCGGTGGTGCTGGCGTCGCGTACCTTGGACAGCTGCAGGACTTCGCCTTCGGCAATCACCCGGGTGGCCTGGGAGAGAATCTGCATGACCGGCATGGAGCCAAGCTCGACCATCATCTCGAAGGCGCGGGAATAGAGGAAATCACCAACCAGCACGCTGGGCGCGTTGCCCCACTGGGCGTTTGCGGTAGCGCGACCGCGGCGCATGCCTGACATGTCGACCACGTCGTCATGCAGTAGGGTCGCGGTGTGCAGGAATTCGATGGTGGCTGACAGCAGGTTGAGGTCGTCGCCCTGCTTGCCCAGCGCGCGCCCGGCGAGCAGCACCAGCAGCGGGCGCAGGCGTTTGCCGCCAGCGGAGATGATGTAGTCGCCGATCTTTTCCACCAGAGGCACGCGGGATACCAGCTGTTTGCGGATGATGCCGTCAACGGCGGTAAAATCATCTGCCACTACGCGATAAAAGGCCTGGGGTTGCATCGACGCCGGGTACTCCGTTCAAGTTGCGCGGCATGCTAGGTGGCAGGGGGGGAGGTGTCAAGGTAAAGCCCGGTCAGGCTTGCGTTGCAGGCGGCTTTTCCGTAATATCGCGACCCCGAACTTCCCAGGGCAATCCCTGACTTACGCAATTGCCTCGGAGCCCTCCGGCCCCGGGCAGCCATGCCGGCCAATACCTCTTCTTATAAAGAGCCGGGTGAGCAGGCTTAACGGAGATACATCCATGTACGCAGTAATTGTTACCGGCGGCAAGCAATACAAAGTCGCTGAAGGCGAATTCCTCAAGATCGAAAAGCTGGATATCGCCACTGGCGAAGCCGTGACTTTCGATCGCGTTCTGCTGGTTGCCAGCGGTGACGACGTTAAAATCGGTGCTCCGGTTGTTGCTGGCGCCAAAGTGACTGCCGAAGTGATCGCTCAAGGCCGCCACGACAAAGTGACCATCATCAAGTTCCGCCGTCGTAAGCACCACATGAAGCGTCAGGGCCACCGTCAGTGGTACACCGAAGTTAAAATCACCGGCATCCAGGCCTAATTCTTTTTCAGGAGAATTGACTCATGGCACACAAAAAAGCTGGCGGTAGTACCCGCAACGGCCGCGACTCAGAAAGTAAACGCCTTGGCGTGAAGATGTATGGCAGCCAGGCTATCAAGGCCGGCAACATCATCGTTCGCCAGCGCGGCACCCAGTTCCACGCCGGTGTTGGCGTTGGCATGGGTAAAGACCACACCCTGTTCGCGAAAGTGGATGGTGTCGTCAAGTTCGAAGTAAAGGGTGCCTTCGGTCGCCGTTACGTGAGCGTTGTCGCAGCCTAATCGCGACCATGCTGGAAAAGCCCTGTCGCAAGACGGGGCTTTTTTGTTTGTGCGGCTGGGCGCGGATGGTCCGCGTCTGCCTGTATCCTATGATTCAGTTTTTTCAACCCGCCACGCTGCGGGAGGCGTCCAGATGAAATTCGTCGATGAAGTATCCATTCACGTCAAAGCCGGTGACGGCGGTAACGGCATGATGAGTTTCCGCCGTGAGAAGTTCATCGAGAAGGGCGGCCCCAATGGCGGTGATGGCGGTGACGGTGGCTCCATTTATATGGAAGCCAACGAGAACCTCAATACACTGGTGGACTATCGCTATACGCGTCGGTTCAGTGCGCCGAACGGTGAGAAGGGCGGTAGTACCGACTGTACGGGTGCCAAGGGCGAGGATCTGATCTTGCCGGTGCCGGTGGGTACCACGGTGATCGATGCGGCCACTCAGGAAGTCATCGGTGATCTGGTCAAGCCGGGACAGCGGCTGCTGGTGGCCCATGGTGGCTGGCATGGTCTGGGCAATGCCCGCTTCAAGTCCAGCACCAACCGTGCGCCACGCCAGACTACGCCGGGCAAGCCGGGCGAGGCGCGTGACCTCATACTGGAGCTGAAGGTGCTGGCTGACGTCGGTCTGCTCGGCTTGCCCAATGCCGGCAAAAGTACCTTTATCCGTGCCGTTTCGGCGGCCAAGCCAAAGGTGGCGGACTATCCGTTCACCACGCTGGTTCCCAACCTGGGCGTGGTCAGTGTCGGGCGCTACAAGAGCTTTGTCGTCGCCGATATCCCGGGTTTGATCGAGGGGGCGTCGGAAGGCGCGGGCTTGGGTATTCGCTTCCTCAAGCACCTGGCGCGTACGCGCCTGCTGTTGCACCTGGTCGACATGGCTCCGCTGGATCAGTCCGATCCGGCCGTGGCGGCCGAGACCATCATTCACGAGCTGAGCAAGTTCAGTCCGGCGCTGGCTGATCGTGATCGCTGGCTGGTGCTGAACAAGGCCGATCAGTTGCTCGATGACGAGCGTGAAGAGCGTTTGCAGGATGTGATCAAGCGCCTGAACTGGACTGGTCCGGTGTTTGTGATCTCCGCGCTGGAGCGTGAAGGCACCGAGGCGCTGAGTCAGGAAATCATGCGTTATCTCGATGAGCGTACCCTGCGCATGGCTGAAGAGCCCGAGTATGCCGAGGCGCTGGCCGAGCTGGATCAGCGCATCGAGGATGAGGCGCGTGCCCGTCTGCAGGCGCTGGATGATCGTCGTGCGCTGCGCCGCGCGGGTCTGCGCAGTGTTGATGATGTGGGTGATGACGATTGGGATGATGATTTCGAGGATGATGAAGATGGTCCGGAGATCATCTACGTCCGCGATTGATGGCTGAATACTGGCTGAGGTGCGGCGCGCCGGCGCCGCTTGTCTGAGCGCCGCACGGGCGGCGGCTAAGGTTGAAGAGCATGCGGGATAAGGTGACTGGCGCGCAGCGCTGGGTAGTGAAGATTGGCAGTGCGCTGCTGACTGCCGATGGTCGTGGGCTGGATCGCGGCGCCATGGCGGTGTGGGTCGAGCAGATGGTGGCGCTGCGCCGTGCCGGCGTCGAGCTGGTGCTGGTGTCTTCCGGTGCGGTGGCGGCGGGCATGAGTCGTCTCGGCTGGGCTGCCCGCCCGAGTGCGATTCATGAGTTGCAGGCCGCCGCTGCCGTGGGTCAGATGGGCCTGGTACAGGCCTGGGAGTCCAGTTTTGGCGAGCATGGTCTGCACACCGCGCAGGTTCTGCTGACTCACGAGGACCTCTCCGACCGCAAGCGCTACCTGAATGCCCGTACCACTCTGCGTACCCTGGTCGAACTTGGCGCCATCCCGGTGATCAACGAGAACGACACGGTCGCTACCGATGAGATCCGCTTCGGTGACAACGATACCCTGGCGGCGCTGGTGGCCAACCTGGTCGAGGCAGACCTGCTGGTGATCCTCACCGATCGCGACGGCATGTTCGATGCCGATCCGCGCAACAATCCCGATGCCCAGCTGATTTTCGAGGCGCGCGCCGATGACCCGGCGTTGGATGCCGTCGCTGGCGGTACTGGCGGTGCGCTCGGTCGTGGCGGCATGCAGACCAAGCTGCGTGCGGCGCGTCTGGCGGCGCGCTCCGGGGCTTACACCATGATTGTCGGTGGGCGCATCGAGCGAGTGCTGGATCGGCTCAAGGCGGGTGAGCGTCTGGGTACGTTGCTGTCGCCGGAGCGCGGTCTGCTGGCGGCGCGCAAGCAGTGGCTGGCCGGGCATCTGCAGATGCGCGGCACCCTGACCCTGGATGCGGGGGCGGTGAAGGCGCTGACCGTGGATGGCAAGAGTCTGCTGCCGGTCGGTGTGCGCGCGGTCGAGGGCAATTTCCGCCGTGGGGAGATGGTCGCCTGTGTGGGGCCGGACGGTCAGGAAGTGGCGCGCGGGTTGGCCAACTATGCGGCGGCCGAGGCGCAAAAGATTGTCGGTCTGCCGACCGATCGCATCGAGGCGGTGCTGGGCTATATCGATGAGCCGGAGCTGGTGCATCGCGACAATCTGGTGCTGGTCTAGCGCCTGACCTTCTGCATGGTGCGGCGGTATTCTCTGGCTGCGCCATTGCCTTCTCTGTCTGGCTGGGTGACTCTCTGTGCGGAATGGTTCTGCAAGGAGAAGCCTGTGTTCAGTGTTCGTTGCGCCGTGCTGGCGCTCAGTCTGTTGCCTGTGATGGCCTCTGCCGAATCGATTGGCGAGGTCTCGACCGTGTTCAAGTGGGTGGGGCCTAACGACAAGATCGTGGTCGAGGCGTTTGATGATCCCAAGGTCGAAGGCGTGACCTGTTATCTGTCGCGTGCCAAAACGGGTGGGGTCAAGGGTGGCTTTGGGCTGGCTGAGGATCGTGCCGAGGCGTCTATCGCCTGTCGCCAGGTCGGGCCGGTGCGTTTTGTCGGTCAGCTCAAGGATGGCGAGGAGGTGTTCAAGGAGCGCACTTCGCTGGTGTTCAAGACCATGCAGGTGGTGCGGTTCTTCGATCAGAAGCGCAATACCCTGGTCTATCTGGTCTACAGCGACCGGGTGATCGAGGGGAGTCCGCAAAATGCGGTGACTGCGATTCCGATTCTGCCCTGGGCGCGCTGAGAGCGTCCGAGGTTTTCCTGCAGGCACAAAAAAACCGGCTCAAGAGCCGGTTTTTTCTGCATCATCGCATCAGGCGGCGGTAGCCATTGCCTTGATGTGAGCGTTCAGGCGGCTCTTGTGACGAGCAGCCTTGTTCTTGTCGATGATGCCTTTGTCAGCCATGCGGTCGATAACCGGAACGGCCAGAGTGTAAGCGCTCTGAGCTTTTTCCAGGTCTTTAGCGTCGATCGCTTTGACAACGTTCTTGATGTAGGTGCGCACCATGGAGCGCAGGCTGGCGTTGTGGCTGCGACGCTTCTCAGCCTGTTTGGCGCGTTTTTTGGCGGAAGGTGAGTTGGCCACCGTCGAGCTCCTCAAAATCTTGGGAATAGCGAACAAATTAAGGTCGCGAATTATTCCCTTGCGGTTGGGTAGTGTCAAGCGAATTAGCAACGGCGTTTGCTGGCCTGACCAGCGGCTGCCCGGCTAAACTCGCCGTCTTTGCAAGCGGTGGCGCTGCCTGTGGGCAGATGAAAGGTCACCGCGGTGGCGCATTCTATCCGGTCAGGCCCAATGAATCTGCTGAAATCGCTGGCGGCTGTCAGCTCAATGACTCTTTTGTCGCGCGTGCTGGGCTTTGTGCGTGACACCATCGTGGCGCGTGCCTTCGGTGCCGGCATGGCGACCGACGCCTTTTTCGTGGCATTCAAGCTGCCTAACCTGCTGCGGCGGATTTTCGCCGAAGGTGCATTTTCCCAAGCCTTTGTGCCGATTCTGGCCGAATACAAGGCGCAGCAGGGCGAGGAGGCGACGCGTACCTTCATTGCTTATATAGCGGGCCTGCTGACCCTGGTGCTGGCACTGGTGACCCTGGTCGGCATTCTGGCTGCGCCGGCCATTATCTGGGCGACGGCGCCGGGTTTTTCTGCCGACCCTGAGAAGTTCGCCCTGACCACCGATCTGTTGCGGGTGACCTTTCCTTATATTTTGCTGATTTCCCTGGCTTCTCTGGCGGGGGCCATTCTCAATACCTGGAACCGCTTCTCGGTGCCGGCCTTCGTGCCGACGTTGCTGAATGTCAGCATGATCGGTTTTGCCCTGTTTCTGGTGCCGTACTTCGAGCCGCCGGTGATGGCGCTGGGCTGGGCGGTGCTGGTGGGGGGGCTGCTGCAGTTCGTTTTCCAGCTGCCCGCGCTGAAGAAGATCGGCATGCTGGTCCTGCCGCGCCTGAATCTGCGCGACAGCGGTGTGTGGCGGGTGATGAAACAGATGGGGCCGGCGATTCTCGGGGTGTCGGTCAGTCAGATCTCGCTCATCCTCAACACCATCTTTGCCTCCTTTCTGGTGGCTGGCTCGGTGTCCTGGATGTATTACGCCGATCGCCTGATGGAGTTGCCGGCCGGTGTGCTGGGCGTGGCACTGGGTACCATTCTGCTGCCATCGCTGGCGCGCACCCATGCTCTGGATGACCGCACCAGCTATTCGCAGCTGCTCGACTGGGGGCTGCGGCTCTGTCTGTTGTTGGCGCTGCCGGCCTCTCTGGCGCTGATCGTGCTGGCCAAGCCGCTGGTGGTGACCCTGTTCCAGTACGGCGCCTTCACCGCACTGGATGCCGACATGACCTGTCGGGCGCTGGTGGCCTACGCCGTCGGTCTGGTCGGGATCATTCTGGTCAAGGTGCTGGCGCCTGGCTTCTATGCCCGGCAGAACATCAAGACGCCGGTGCGTATCGCCATTTTCAGTCTGGCGGCGACACAGCTGATGAATCTGCTGTTTCTCTTCGTGATTCCGCTGGCTCATGCCGGCCTGGCGCTGTCGATCAGCCTGGCGGCCTGCCTGAATGCCGGGCTGTTGTTCTGGCAGCTGCGGCGCCAGCGGCTGTATCAGGCGCAGGCAGGCTGGCCCGTATTCTTTTTCAAGCTGCTGCTGGCGCTGGCGGTGATGGTTGGCGTGCTGTTGTTGGGCATGCGCTATGTACCGGCCTGGGAGCTGGGTGGCATGCCGCAGCGCATGCTCTGGCTGGGCGTTCTGGTGGTTGCCGGTGCTGGTAGTTATTTCGCCGTACTGTTCGCCCTGGGTTTTCGTCCCCGCGACTTTGCCCGGCGCGCGGTATCGTGATGGTCGCGCGCCTGTTGTCGGTGCGTGGCTGTGGGTATAATCGACCACTTTTTAAGCAAGTAGCCTGATATGCAGCTGGTCAGAGGTTTGCACAATCTGAAGCCCGCACTCCGCGGCTGTGTCGCCACCATCGGTAATTTCGATGGGGTGCACCGTGGGCATCAGGCTATTTTGCAGCGTCTGCGCGAGCGCGCTGCCGAGCTGCAACTGCCCAGTTGCGTGGTGATTTTCGAGCCGCAGCCGCGCGAATTCTTTGCTCCTGACAATGCGCCGGTGCGCCTTTCGCGGCTGCGCGACAAGCTCGAGCTGTTGGCGGCTGCCGGCGTCGACCGGGTGCTGTGCCTGGCCTTCAATCGCCGTCTGCGTGAACTGTCGGCAGCCGACTTTGTGCGTACCGTGCTGGTCGATGGCCTGGGCGTGCAGCATCTGGAGGTCGGCGATGACTTCCGTTTTGGCTGCGACCGCGCGGGTGACTTCCCGTTCCTGGAACAGGCCGGCAAGCAGTTCGGTTTTAGCGTCGAGGATGCCATCACCATCGAGCTGGACGGCGAACGGGTTAGTAGCACGCGGGTGCGCAATGCCGCGCAGGTAGCCGACTTTGCCTTGGTCGAGCAGTTGCTGGGGCGTCCGTTCAGCATCAGCGGGCGGGTTCTGCATGGCCAGAAGCTGGGTCGTCAGCTCGGCACGCCCACCGCCAATGTGCAGCTCAAGCGCCGCCGTGCTCCGCTCAACGGGGTGTATCTGGTCAGCGTCGAGCTGGATGGGCGTGTGCAGCCGGGCGTGGCCAATATCGGCATGCGCCCGACGGTGGCCGGTGATGGCCGCGCGCATCTGGAAGTGCATTTGCTGGATTTTGCCGGTGACCTCTATGGTCGCCGGTTGACGGTGGTCTTCCACCAGAAGCTGCGGGATGAGCAGCGCTTTGCCTCGCTGGAGGCTCTCAAAGCGGCGATTGATGCCGATATCGCCAGTGCCCGCGCCTATTGGCAGCGCGCCAATTCCTGATCATGAGCCGGACCTAAGATGACCGATTACAAAGCGACCCTGAACCTGCCGGAAACGGCGTTCCCGATGAAGGCCGGCCTGCCACAGCGCGAGCCGGAAGCCCTCAAGCGCTGGGAGAGTCTGGGCCTGTACCAGAAGCTGCGGCAGATTGGCGAGGGTCGCCCGAAGTTCGTCCTGCACGACGGCCCGCCCTATGCCAACGGCAACATCCACATCGGTCACGCGGTCAACAAGATCATCAAGGACATCATTGTCCGCTCCAAGACCCTGTCCGGCTTCGATGCGCCCTATGTGCCGGGCTGGGACTGCCACGGCCTGCCGATCGAGCACAAGGTCGAAGTGACCCATGGCAAGCATCTGCCGGCCGACAAGACCCGCGAACTGTGCCGCGCCTATGCCGCCGAGCAGGTCGAAGGGCAGAAGGCCGACTTCATGCGTCTGGGTGTGCTGGGCGACTGGAGCAACCCCTACAAGACCATGGACTTTGCCAACGAGGCCGGTGAAATCCGCGCGCTAGCCGAGATGGTCAAGCAGGGCTTCGTGTTCAAGGGTCTGAAGCCGGTCAACTGGTGCTTCGACTGTGGCTCGGCGCTGGCCGAGGCCGAGGTGGAGTATCAGGACAAGAAGTCCGACGCCATCGATGT
>ERZ1645187.2135-NODE-2135-length-17685-cov-7.118491_pt1 | contig 17685 bp, 21 predicted proteins | sample MGYA00575352_ERZ1645187 | MGnify/ENA primary metagenome ERZ1645187 (study PRJEB40837, sample SAMN11349314) | freshwater sediment metagenome | isolation source: river sediment | host: Sediment | place: India: Wazaribad , New Delhi | collected 2017-02-21 ... | reverse complement strand
TGTCGCTGGCGCTCTTGGGCCATTCGCCCAGCGCATCGCGCGCCAGCATGACCTGGCCGACGATCTCGCCCGGCGTCAGGTTGCGGACCAGCCGCATGGTCCCGGTGTGGCAGAACCGGCAGTTGAGCGTGCAGCCGACCTGGCTGGAAACGCACAGCGTGCCCCGGTCCGCATCGGGGATGAACACCATCTCGAACTCGTGCCCGTCATCGGTGCGCAGCAGCCACTTGCGGGTGCCGTCGCTGGAATGCTGGGCCAGCACGATTTCGGGCCGCCCGATTACAAAGCGCTCCGCCAGCCAGGGCCGCATGGTCTTGGCGATGTCGGTCATCGCCTCGAAATCGGTGACGCCGCGATGATACAGCCAGTGGAACACCTGCTTGGCGCGCAGCTTGGCGGCCTTGGCATCCAGCCCGGCGGCGGCGAACAGTTCGGCGATGCGCGGGCGGGGCAGGCCCAGCAGGTCAACGCGCCCGTCGGCACGCGGGGTGATGTCGCGCGCGACGGGTACCGGATCGATCTGTCCGGGGATGGGCATGAGTGCAGTATCGGCCATAAGCGGGGCGATATAGTGCGCCGCGCCCCGAAAAGCTAGCGAATGGCGGCACACCCCACGGCAGCGGCGTCCATCGCGGTGGCGGCCCCGGTCAGTTGCCAGGTGTTGGAAAAGCCGCGCCCGCGCGCATCGCGGGCGCTGACGGTCATTTCACGGGCCGACCGCATGGCCGCGACAATGGCGGCGTCGCCGCGCTTGTCCACCGCCCATGCGTCGCCGCCGCCGCCCGTCAGGGGGATTTTCTGTCCGCCGATGCTGAGCGTGATCTTCGCATCCCCCGCCAGCTTGCGCGACAGGCGAAAGTGGACCTGCCCGCGCACGCCCTGCTTGGGCCAGAAGGCCACGTCGGCATAAGGCTGGTAATCGCGTTGCAGGGTGGATGGCGCCGCCTTGGCAATGGCATAGCAGCGCGGCACGGCAGGATCGCGGAAGGCGGCCCATTCGCCGAACATCCCCAGCGCATCGCGGGCGAGCGCCGGAGTCGCCAGCCCGGCCAGCAGCACGGCAGAGACGGTAACAAGGCGCTTCATCGGCGGCGCTATTGCCCGATCAGGTCGAGATAGGCCACCACATCGTTGTCGGTGGCAATGAACAGCCCGTCCTGCATTTCTTCCGGCTGGGCGGCCGCCATGGCCAGCGCCTCGGCCAGCGGGGCATAGCACAGCGTGGTCGCCGCGCCGCCTTCGCTTGCGCTGTCGAGGTGATAGAGCCGCACGGTGGCGTGGTCATACGTGGTGCGCATCAGTCGTCCTCGCGCTTTGCGCCGTCCAGTTGCCGGGCGGCGCGGGCGTCATCCAGCGCGCGAACCTGTTTCGCGGCCTTGGTCTGGCCAAAGCGGGCGCGGTTTTCCGCCGCTGCGACTTGCGCGGCATCGCGGGCGCGGGCCTTGCGGGCCAGGCGCAGGTTGATGATCTCGGCCATGGTCCGCCAGCCTTGCCAGAAGCCAGGCTGGCGGGAAAGGCCTTACCAGGCGCCGGGGACGCGGTAGAATGGAAAGCGCTTTACCGCGCCGGTGATCAGGTGCTTTTTCAGGCGCGCGCGGATTTCGTCGGCACCTTCGATGGTGACGCAGACCAGATGCGTGCCGACGCCCGGCAGCGGTTCGATCGCACTGACTTTGACGTTGCGCGTCTTGCATTCGGCCAGCACTTCGGCCTCGGTCAGCTTGATGTTCATCGCCCGGCTCATGCGGCGCACTCGCACTGGCTGAAATCGGCGGCGGGATCGGCAATCGCGGCCCATCCATGCGATGCGGGTGCACCAGAACGGAATTGCAGGCAGGCAATCGTGCCTGCCAGCGCTTCGGCTGCGGCAACGTGCGTGGCCCGCAGCGAGCGGCAACCGCTGCTTGCCGCTCGCATCAGCAAAACCTGATGGCGAAAATACAGAGAATTCAGGTCCATGCGCGGACTCCGGCCAGTAAGCGGGAGCGCGGATCGTCTCTCAGCCGCGGACGCTTACAGGCGAAATACCGCGATGGCCCTGATATAGGCATGAAACCGCAAAATTGAAAGCGCCGCCTCATGCGGGGGGATAAGAAATCTCCAGCACTTCCCATTCCTTCTCGCCGCCCGGCAGGCTGACCCGGCGCAGATCGCCCACCGCCGCGCCGCGCAGCGCGCGGGCCAGCGGCGCGCTCCACCCGATCAGCCCGGCGCTGGCATCCTGTTCGTCATCGCCGACCAGCGTCAGCGTGCGGTGGTTGTCATCCTCGTCCGCGATGGTCACGGTCGCGCCGAACCACACGCGGTTGCGGTCTTCCTGCCGGGTGGGATCGACGACCCGGCAGAACTTCATCCGCCGCGCCAGATGCGCCAGCTCGCGGTCGATCTCGCGCATCCGCTTGCGGCCATAAAGGTAATCGCCGTTTTCGCTGCGGTCGCCATTGCCCGCCGCCCAGCTGACGATCTCGACGATGGCGGGGCGCTCTGTCCCCAGCAAGTGGTCATAGCGCGCGCGCAGCGCGGCAAACCCCGCAGGCGTGATCGGCGGTCCTTCCGGCTTCATGGTGCAGTCCTTGTCCCGCCTTATCCCGGCTGCCGCTTGCCCATGAACCGGCTGAGCGGATTGGGGCCGGGCAGCCGCGCGCGGGCCGGGTGCATCGCTTCATAGACGACCGCGTTTTCCAGCACGCGCTGGACATAGCCGCGCGTTTCCGAAATCGGGATTTTTTCCACCCATTCGATCCAGTCGACCGACCCGTTGCGGGGATCGCCGTTCAGCCGCAGCCACTTGTTCACGTTGCCGGGACCGGCGTTATAGGCCGCGATGGCGAGCGGATAACTGCCGCCGAAATAGTCCAGCACCCGCGCGAAATAGGCATTACCCAGCGTAATGTTATAGCCCGCGTCCAGCGTCAGCGCCTGCTGGTCATAGGCCAGTTCCATCTTGCCCGCCTGTTCCCGCGCAGTACCCGGCATCAACTGCATCAGCCCGCGCGCGCCCGCGTGGCTGACCGCGTTCATCGCAAACTGGCTTTCCTGCCGGGTGATGGCGTGGATGATCGTCCAGTTGCCGCCTTCGGGGATCGGGATCAGCGGAAAGCCGATCTGCTGGAAATCGCCAAAGCCATCGGTATGTGCCGCCTGCGCCAGGATCACGCCCAGGTCGCGCCGTCCCAGTTCGCGGGCGAGATCAGCCACCAGCACGTGCTCCGCCTCGCTCTCCGCCTGGTTCGCGATTTCGCGGAAGAAGCGCACGCCGGTCGGCCAGTCGCTCTCTCTCGCGACTTCGCGCACCGCCTGGGTCAGGGAGCGGGCGTTGAAGGCGTCGCGCTCAGCCTGGGTCGGAACCACGCGAGGTATGGTGTTGAAAGCGGGCAGGGGGCGGCCCAGCCGTTCCAGCGCCAGCATGCCATAGAACTGGTCAGGGAAAGCGGCGGCCAGTTCGAAATAGCGGTTTGCTTCGGCCTGCTTGCCCGCGGCGGCCATGGCTCGTCCGGCCCAGTAGAAGCCCTTGGTGCGGGTTTGCGGCGTGCGTGCCGCCGCGCCATAACGCCAGAACAGCGGCGCGGCCCGCGCTCCGTCGCGCAGCCCGTTCAGGGCCATCGTCCCGCCCAGCCACATCAGCGAGGTGTAATCATCCCGGATCTGGAACGATTCGCGGGAAACATCCGTGCCGGGGGCAAAGGCATCGTCGATCAGGCTGGCGATCCGCACCGCGCTGTCGGCATCGGCGCGGCGGGCGTTGGCCAGCAGTTCGGCGACCCACTTGCGCACGTCCTGCGGCGGCGCGGCCAACGGGGCGCGATAGGCCAGCAGGCTGATCGCCTCGGCCTGGCGCCCGGCCTGCCGCAGCATCCGCGCGCGGTTATACAGATAGCCCGGATCGCGGAGCACCTCTGTGCCGGGTTGCAGCGCGGTGCCGTTGGGGTCGGTGCCATTGGCCAGCCCCATCCGCGCCAGAAAGCGCGGGCGGGCGGCGGCGGAGACATAGAGCAATTGCCGCTCGGCCTGCGCCGAAGCCCCGGCCCAGAGCAGCGCGTCCATCCGCGCGTCATGATCCGCCGGGGTCAGGGTGTGGGCAATCCGCGCCGACAGCGCCGCCTCCGCCGCATCGCTCATCGCGCCGCCGCGCCAGGCCGCGCGCGCCACGGCCAGCGCTTCGGGCCGGTTCAGCGCGAACAGGGCAAGGGCATATTGCGCGCGGGCGGCGTTGGTGACGGGGGCAAAGCGATCAAAAAAGGCGGCGGTCCGGGCCGGATCGGTACTTTCCCGCTCCAGCGCGCGTTCCGCCCAGGCGCGGATTTTCGCTTCTTCCGGAAAGCCCGGATAGCTGAGCATGAAGCCGGAATAATCGGCAAAGGTGAAGCGTTCCGAAGCGGACAGCAGCTTCCACCGGGCGATGGCCTGCGCCATGTTTCCGGCGGGTGCGGATTGCAGCGCGGCGCGGGCGCGGTCCCATTCCGCCCCGTCGCGGTCAGTACCGGATTGGGCCAGGGCCGTGCCCGGAGCGATAGCCAGCATTACCAGCAGCAAAGGAATTGTCTTGCGGTGCATACTGGACATTTTCGCCAAAGGCTCCTTATCAGGCGATGAATGATAGGATACCCCGAATGCGGGGCGGCCGGTGCCGTCACCTATGGGGCAAGTGCAAAGGTAAAGTCCATGTTTTCCGGCTCGATTCCGGCTCTGGTCACCCCGTTTCGTGATGGTGCCTTCGATGAAAAGGCGTTTCGCCGTCTGGTCGACTGGCAGATCGAGAACGGCTCTGCCGCGCTTGTCCCCTGCGGCACCACGGGTGAGGCATCGACCCTGTCGAACGCCGAACATCACCGCGTGATCGAGGTCTGCATCGAACAGGCCGCGGGCCGCGTACCGGTGATCGCGGGCTGCGGATCGAACGACACGATGAACGCCCGCCTGCACCTGAACTTTTCCAAGAAGAGCGGCGCGACGGCGGGCCTGTGCGTCGCGCCTTACTACAACCGCCCCAGCCAGGAAGGGCTGATTGCGCATTTCAGCTTCCTGGCGGAAAATACCGATCTGCCGATCGTGCTCTACAACGTGCCGGGGCGGACGGTGACCGACCTCAAGCCGGAAACGGTGATCGAACTGGTGCGGCGCTATCCCGACTCTTTCATCGCGATCAAGGATGCCAGCGGCGACCTGTCGCGCGTGACCGATCACCGCATGGGCATTTCAAAGGACTGGTGCCAGCTGGCCGGTGACGATGAACTGGCGCTGCCGTTCAACGCGGCGGGCGGCGTGGGCTGCATTTCGGTGACGGCCAATGTCGCGCCCAAGCTGTGCGCGGAATTCCAGGCGGCCTGCGCCGAAAACAACCTGGAAAAGGCGCGCGAACTGAACGACAAGCTCTATCCGCTGCACTACGCGATGTTCGACGATGCCTCGCCGGGGCCGGTCAAGTATGCGCTGAGCCGCGTTCACGACTGGATCGGGGAAGAACTGCGCCTGCCGCTGGTCCCGTGCAGCGCCGCGGCCCGCAAGGCGGTGGATGCGGCGCTGGAACACGCCGGGCTGGTCTGAGGGCGAAGGTTTCCGGGCAGTTCGGTAAAAAGGGGGCGTTTGGTACGTTTCTTTTTTACCAAACCGTCCCTACATGCGCCTTACCATGGCCCGCCCGACCCACGCCCAGTTCGACAAGAAGAAAGTCGTCGCCGAAAACCGGCGCGCACGCTTTGACTATTTCATCGACGAGACGCTGGAAGCGGGCATCATGCTGACCGGGACCGAGGTGAAGAGCCTGCGGTTCGGCGAAGGCTCGATTGCCGAATCCTATGCCGAAGTGAAAAATGGCGAGGTCTGGCTGGTCAATTCCAACGTGCCCGAATTCAGCCACGGCAACCGCTACAACCACGAACCCAAGCGCCCGCGCAAGCTGCTGCTGCATCGCCGCGAAGTTGATCGCCTGCAAGGGGCGGTTGAACGCAAGGGCATGACGCTGGTGCCGCTGTCGGTCTATTTCAACGGACGCGGCCGGGCCAAAGTGGAACTGGCGCTGGCGAAGGGCAAGAACGTGGCGGACAAGCGCGCGACCATCAAGGAACGCGACTGGAAGCGGGAACAGTCCCGGATCATGCGGGATTATAAATGAGCGCACTGGCTGCCCGCATCGCGGCCTGGGCCAATCGCAACATGCCCCGGCGTGAAGACCTGGAGCATAGCCGGTTCGTCGGCCCGTTCGCGCGGCGGCCGGAACTGTGGCGCTTTACGCGCCGCTCGGTGCCGCGCGGTGTCGCGGTGGGTCTGCTGGTGGGCATCTTTGCGCTGATTCCGGGCATCCAGATCCTGGGCGCGGCGCTGATGTGCGTGCCCAGCCGGGGCAACATCCCGATTGCCGCGCTGATGACTTTCCTGTCCAATCCGGCAACCACCCCGCTGATTCTCGCCGGGTCGATCTATCTTGGTAACAAGCTGGGCTTTCATGCTGATGTTACAACGTTTTATTCGTTGATGGAACATGGCGCGGGCGTGCGGGAATGGGCATATTGGATGCTGTCCGACGCCGCCCCGGCGCTGCTGATCGGGCTGCTTATCATCTCGACCGTCGCCGCCGCCGTCGGCTATCTGGTCGCTTCGGTGACCTGGAACTGGTGGGTCCGCCACAAGCGCCGGATCAAGCTTGAACAACTGATGGCAGGACGCGAATCCCAATGACGGCACGCCGGGAGGCGTCTGGCGATACCCGCCCGCAAGGCGCGCTGGTGATGGGCGCGGCTGTCGCGCTGAGCATCGCGGCGGTCTGGTTCACCACCCGCCAGCCGGTGCTGGTGGGCGTGTTCGCAGCCGGAATCGCGGCGTTTGGCGGGATCGCCTGGGCCTTTCAGCGGCCAAAGGCGGTTGTCCAGGAACCGCAACAGGTCCTGCCGGACTGGTCGGTCACGGTCGCGGCGATCGACCGGCCGGACTGCGCGGTGGCGATCATCGACCGCGCCGGGCGGCTGGTCTGCGCCAACGCCCGGTTTGAGGAATGGTTCGGCACGGGCCAGGCCCCGCCGCGCCTGCCGGTGGACAATCCCTCGCTCGACCGGCTGGCCAAGGCGGGCCGCGCGGGCTGGCGCGACGGTCGCGGGCAGGCCGACGTGGTTGAAGGGCCGACCGGCCGTTGGCGGGCCGAAGCGCTGCGTGCGGGGCGCGGTGACGATTTCCTGGTCTGGACGATCCAGCCGCTGGTCGCGTCCGATCCGGTGGCGGAACTGGTTCCGCACCTGACCGGCAAGCTGGGCCGCGCGCTGGCGCAGGCCGGCATTTCCGCCGCGATCGTCGATCCTGATGGCAAGATCCGCATTGCCAGCCCCGGCTTTGCCCTGTGCGCGGTGGGCGATGCTGCCGCGCTGCTCAGCGGGGAGGATTTCGTCAGCCTGCTGCGCCAGGACGACCGGGACCGGATCAGCTGGGCGCGCGAGGGCAAGCGCGGCGCGCCGCTGACGATGTATTACCTGCCCGTGGCCGATCCCGATGCGGCGGGCGGCCTCGATTACGAACAGGCGCCATCGCTGATGCTGCTGGTCGATCAGGGGGTCGGTATTGGCGGCTCCAGCGCGGAAGGCACCGCCGCCGCGCCGCATCTGGAAGCGCTGCTGGGCCAGTTGCCGCTGGGCCTGGCCATGGCCGACCGCGACGGGCGGCTGCTGTTCGCCAACGCGGCGTTCATGCGCGCCGCCGGGCGCGAGGGCGATGCGCCGCCGATCTATCCGACCGATCTGGTGGTGCAGGAAGACAAGGGGCCGCTGTCCGACGCGATCCGCCGCTTTGCGCAAGGCGGGGTCAGCAGCGGCGACATTGCCGTACGGCTGCGGCATCAGCCGGAAGACCCGGTTTCACTGAGTCTGGCGGGCGTACGCGGGCTGGGTGAGGCGGCCGTGCTATTGGGCCTGACCGACAGTACCGAGGAAACCCGTCTGAAGCGGCAGGTTGCACAGGCAACCAAGATGCAGGCCGTCGGTCAGCTGGCGGGCGGCGTCGCGCATGATTTCAACAACGTGCTGACCGCGATCCTGGGGACCTGCGACCTGATGCTGCTGCGCCACACGCCGGGCGATAGCGATTACGACGACATCCAGCAGATCCGCGCCAATTCCAACCGCGCGGCCAGCCTGACCCGGCAATTGCTGGCGTTCTCGCGCCAGCAGACCCTGCGCCCGGAAGTGCTGCAATTGCCCGATGTGGTGTCGGACGTGTCGCACCTGCTCAAGCGGCTGATCGGGGAAAAGATTCAGCTGGTCGTCACCCACGACCGCAATCTTGGCCCGGTCCGTGCCGATCCGACCCAGCTGGAACAGGTGATTGTCAACCTGGCGGTCAATGCCCGCGACGCGATGCAGGCGCGCAGTGAAAGCGGCGGCAAGCTGACCCTGGCGACCCGGCGCGTCACCGCGACCGACGTGCGGGCCATGCGCAACGCGATCATGCCCCAGGCTGATTATACCGTGCTGATCGTGGAGGATACCGGCACCGGCATTCCCCCCGATCACCTGGGCAAGATCTTTGAACCGTTCTTCACCACCAAGGAACAGGGCAAGGGCACCGGGCTGGGCCTCTCGACCGTCTATGGCATCGTCAAGCAATCGGGCGGGTTCATCTTTGCCGACAGCGAAGTGGGGCGCGGCACGCGTTTTACGGTCTATCTGCCGGTCTATCACGCCCTGCCGGAAGAACTTGCGGCCAAGGTGGCCAAGCCCGAAGTCGTGACCGAGTGGGCGGGCGGCGGAACCATTCTGCTGGTTGAGGACGAGGATATGGTTCGCGCCGTGGCCGAACGCGCCCTGACCCGCGCGGGCTATACTGTCACCACCGCGGCCGATGGCGATGAAGGGCTGGAAATCGTGCAGGGCGGGGCGCGGTTCGACCTCATCGTGTCCGACGTGGTCATGCCCGCGATGGACGGCCCGACGATGGCCCGCGAAATCCGCAAGCTGGTGCCCGATCTGCCCGTGCTGTTCATGTCCGGCTATGCCGAGGAACAGCTGCGCAAGGAAATCGACATCGCCAACGTTCACTTCCTGCCCAAACCCTTCTCGGTCCAGCAGATCAGCGATAAGGTCGGCGCGGTGTTGTCGGCCAGCGTGCGCTGAGGCAGTGAGCGGTTGACCTGCTTTCCGTTTACGTCAATGGAAAGCGGATGAGTTTGCCAGATACCCTTTCGAACCTGCGCCCCATCGATGGCGGCTTTGTCACGACCGTGCCGGAGGACTGGATGCAGGGCCGCACCAGCTATGGCGGGTTTTCCGCCGCGCTGGCGCTGGAGGCCGCGCGCGGGCTGGCTGATGACCTGCCGCCGCTGCGCTCGGCCCAGGTCAGCTTCGTCGGCCCGCTGGCGGGCGAAGTGGAAGTGCGCGCCCGCATCCTGCGGCGCGGGCGCAACGCCAGCTGGATCAGCGCCGAAGTGTCGAACGCGGCCGGGGTGGGGCTGACCGCGACGTTCGTATTCATGGGCGCAGTCGACAGCGCGCTGCACCTGCATGATGTCCCGCCGCCCGCCAACGTGGTGCCGGTGGAACAGGCCAAGCCGCTGCCGGACGGGCGCGGACCGGGATTTGCGGGCCATTTCAACCGCCGCTTCGGCCTGCCGCGCAGCGATCAACCGGAGCCGGAAATCGGCTGGTGGGTGCAATTGAAGGACCGGGCCGGGCTGAACCCGATGGTCGAGTTGATGCTTTGCGCCGATGCCCTGCCGCCGGGCGTGCTGTTCATGATGCCGAACCCGGCGCCGATCAGTTCGATGACCTGGCTGGTCAACTTGCTCACCCCGCTGCCCGAAACCCGCGATGGCTGGTGGCTGCTGCGTTCGGCCGGGAACTATGCCGAGAAGGGCTGTTCCAGCCAGGACATGGCGATCTGGAATGCGGATGGCGCGGCGGTGGCCGTGGGGATGCAGTCCATCGCCCTGTTTGGCTGACGCGTCAGCGCGCCAGTTCTTCGTCGAGGAACGCGGCGACGTCGGTCAGGCTGACGTCCTTGGCCAGAAACGCCTCGCCAATGGCGTTGAGCAGCAGGAAGGGCAGGGTGCCGGCGTCCATCTTTTTGTCGTGCAGCATGTGCGCGGTTAGCGCCGCGCCGTCGCAGTTCAGGCCCAGCGCGCTGATGTTGGCGATCATGCCCGCATCGGCGAAGTGCCGGGCGATCCGCTCCGCTTCCGCTGCCGGAAAATGCCCGCGCCGCGCGGAGTAGCGCGCCGCCAGCACCATGCCCAGCGCCACGCCTTCACCGTGCAGCAGCTGGTCGGAAAAGCCGGTCTGCGCTTCCAGCGCGTGGCCGAACGTGTGACCAAGGTTCAGCAGCGCGCGCAGGCCCAGCGTCTCGCGCTCATCCGCTTTCACGATCTTCGCTTTCGCCGCGACCGAACGGGACACGGCATATTCGCGCAAGGCCGCATCGCCCGCCAGCATCGCCGCGCCGTTGGCCTCGCACCAGGTGAAGAACGCGGCGTCGCCCAGCAGGCCATACTTGACCACTTCGGCATAGCCCGCCTGCAATTCGCGGCGGGGCAGGGTGTCCAGCGCGGCCAGGTCCGCCAGCACCAGCGCGGGCTGGTGGAACGCGCCGACCAGGTTCTTGCCCGCAGGCGTGTTGATCGCCGTCTTGCCGCCGACGCTGGAATCGACTTGCGCCAGCAGGGTGGTCGGCAGCTGGATGAAGTTGCAGCCGCGCTTGACGATGGAAGCGGCAAACCCGGTGAGGTCGCCGATCACCCCGCCGCCCAGCGCGAGGATGTGGTCGCCGCGTTCCACTTCCTCGGCCAGCAGCCAGTCGACCAGTGCGGCCAGCTGCTCCCAGCTTTTGGTCGCTTCCCCGGCGGGCAGGATGCGCCAGGCAGGTTCATGCCCGGCAGCCACCAGTGAGGCTTCGACCACGCCGCCCCACGCGGCGTGAACGCGTTCGTCCGTGACGATCGGCACGCGCCGCTTGCGCAGGCGTCCGGCGCATTGCTGGGCCAGCGATGCCAGCAGGCCGGTGCCGACCCGCACTTCATAAGGGCGGCCCGCGATGTCGACCGGGATCACAGCCATGCTTCGATTCCTTTCAGCACCTTGCCGATGGTGCGCCCGTGCGGGCCGCGCGTGCTGATGACGTGGATGGGGGCCTGTTCATAGGCGGGGCGGCGTTCTTCGCGCAGCCGGTTCAGGATTTCGCGCGGATCGCCCTGCTTCAGCAGCGGGCGGTTGTCCTTGCGTCCGACCCGTTCCAGCAGGGTATCGACATCGCTGTCGAGCCAGACGGCAATTGCCCGGTCAAGGATCAGCGCGCGGGTTTCGGCGTTGACGAACGCGCCGCCACCGGTGGCGATCACCTTGCGCTCACCATCCACCAGCCGTGCGATCACGCGGCGTTCGCCGTCGCGGAAGTGGGCTTCACCAAACCGTTCGAAAATTTCGGGAATCGTCATCTGCGCGGCGCGCTCGATCTCGTCGTCGGCATCGACGAAAGGCATGTGCAGCAGGGTCGCCAGCTTGCGCCCCACGCTGGACTTGCCGACCCCCATCATACCGACCAGCACCAGCGGCCGGTCGATCCGCCGGGCCAGCGCCTCGATTTCGGGGGCGGACAGGGTGGTTTCGTCAAGTTCCATTGCGGCCCTGCCTATAGTTGCGCTAGTCGGCAGCGCAAGCATTGCGCAAGGTGAGGTCGCGGGTGGCGGTAAGAATCGGGAAAGTCTGGTGGCTGGCAATCGGCGGGGCGGTGCTTGGCGCGCTGCTGGCCTATGCCTGGGCCGATGGCGGCCTGCGCCCCGTGCGCCCGTTGGCAGAGCCGGTGGCCCTGCCCGGAACCGTACCCCTTGATGCGCCGGAGATCGGACAGTGAAGCGGATTGCCCTGTTGTTGGGTGGCGCGGCGCTGGCGCTGACGTCGGCCTTTGCGATTGCCCAGGATTCCCCGGAATCGCTGTTGCCCCCCGGTTTTGACAAGCCGCGCCCCAGCCGCGCCCCGGCTGCCGCGCCTGCTGCGGCGGCCCCTGCGGCGAAATCCACCGCCGCCGCGCCAACGGCTGGTGGTTCGGTGTCGGTCCCGGTGGTGCAGGCCGTGCCGGGTGCGGCCGCGAGCGCGATCCCGACGCTGCCCAGCGGGATGCGGATCCCCACGCTCAAGGAACTGGAGGAGATGTCTCCGGATGAGCTGGACGAGCTGCTGGGACTGAAACCCAAGTCCGACATGCCCGCCGCCGCGCGCCGCTCGATGAAGCAGGTGGGCGTGCTGGCGGCTGACGAGGGCGGTTTTCCGGCTGGATCGGTCGCGCGGCAGAACGCCCGGCTGATCGAAGCCGCGCTGGACAAGAACAACGGGCGGATGGTGTCACGCTGGGGGCATATCCTGCTGCGCCGCGCGCTCGCTTCGCGGCTGGATGCCCCAGCGGGCATGAACCCGGCCGACTTCACCGCGAAGCGTGCGGCGCTGTTGCTGCGCATGGGCGAGGGCGACGTGGCCCGCGCGCTGGTGCAGGACGTAGACGCGGCCAATTACTCACCCGCGCTGATCCAGACGGCGATGGATGCCTATGCCTTTACCGCGGACATTACCGGCATCTGCCCGGTTGTGACGGTGCATGGCGGGGTGCGCAAGGATGCCGACTGGCAAGTGCTGCGCGCGATTTGCCAGTCATTTCAGGGGGACAGCACTGCGGGCATGTCCCAGCTGGACCGGCTGGAAGGGGGCAAGGTCTGGCCCAAGATCGATATTCTGCTGGCCCAGAAATATGCCGGCGCGGCCGGCAAGGCGCGCCGGGCGGTGACGATCGAGTGGGACGGGGTGAAGGAAATCACGCCGTGGCGCTATGCGCTGACGATTGCCACCGGGCTGGAACCCCCGGCCGCGCTGATGCGCGGGGCACCGCGCCGTTATGCCTACAGTGCGGCGCTGGCGCCGATGGTGCCGCTGCAATCGCGCGCGGTCGGGGCGGATCAGGCGGCGGCGGCGGGCATCCTGTCGAGCGCGGCGATGGTGGACCTCTATAGCCAGATCTACGCGCAGGACGACATTACCGGTGACTGGTCCAAGGCGGCAGAAACGCTGCGCTCGGCCTATACCGCGCCCGCTCCGGCTGACCGGATGGCCGCGATCCGTGGGCTGTGGGATGGCGGCAGCGATCCGGTGGCGCGCTACTCGCGGCAGGTGCTGACCGCCTATGCCGCCGCGCGCATGCCGGTTTCGCCCGACTTCGCCGATGATGCGCAGGACCTGATCGCTTCGATGCTGGCGGCGGGGCTGGATCAGAATGCCTTGCGCTGGGCCGCGCAGGCGGAATCCGGTTCGCTGGCATGGGGGATGCTGGCGGTTGCCGCGCCGACGCGCGCCAGCCCGGTGGACAGCGCATCGCTTGGCAGCTTCAAGCGCGGCGATGACAGTGACGGGGCGCGCAAATCGCAGTTCCTGCTGGCGGGCCTGATGGGGCTGCGCCGCGTGGACGATGCCGCCGCGCGCGATTTCGCGGCGGACCTGGGGCTGGACCTGACCCGGCAGACGCGCTGGACGCGCCTGATCGAACAGGCCGCCGACACCAACAACCGCGCGCTGGTGGCCCTGCTGGCCGGGGTGGGGATGCAGGGCGATGGCTGGAACCGGATGACGGGGCTGCACCTCTATCACATCGTTGCGGCGCTCAACCGCGTCGGGCTGGGCGCCGAAGCGCGGATGATCGCGGCCGAAGCGGTCGCGCGGGGATAAGCCGATTTCCGCCGCGATTTCCGCGTTCCTCGCCATGCTCGCGGCAGAACGCGGGGCGGCGGCAAACACGCTGGCCGCCTATGCCCGCGACCTGGCCGGGGCGGAGGAGGCGATTGGCGATCTGGTGGCGGCGGACGGGGCGGCGCTGGCCTCGCTGGGCAACGTCTGGGCCGATCTCGCGCCCTCCAGCCTGGCCCGCAAGTGTTCGGCGCTGCGCCAGTTCTATGGTTTTCTGCTGGATGAAGGACTGCGGACGGACGATCCATCGCCCGCCCTGCCGCGCCCGCGCACCCGCCGCCCGCTTCCGCGCCTGCTGAGCCATGCAGAGGTCGAGGCGATGCTGCGCCGGGCGGAGGAAGAGGCCGCTGCCGACCGGCCCGAAACGCTGCGGCTGCTGGCGCTGCTGGAACTGCTCTATGGCTCTGGCTTGCGCGCGACCGAGCTGGTCTCGCTGCCGCTGAACGCGGTGCCGCGCGATGCACCGTTCCTGACCGTGACCGGCAAGGGTGGGCAACAGCGGATGGTCCCGGTCAGCACCCGTGCGCGCCACGCGCTGTCACGCTGGCTGGCGGTGCGGCCGCCGGGGGGCAAGCTGCTGTTCCCGTCCCGCTCTGGCGCGGGGCATATCACCCGGATCCGGCTGTACCAATTGCTGCGCGATCTGGCCGGGCGGGCTGGGATCGACCCGCAGAAGGTCAGCCCGCACGTCTTGCGCCACGCCTTTGCCACGCACCTGCTGGAAGGCGGGGCGGACTTGCGCGTGCTGCAAACCCTGCTGGGCCATGCCGACATCGCGACCACGCAAATCTATACCCACGTGGACAGCGCGCGGCTGGTGGCGCTGGTGAATGCGCGGCATCCCCTTGCCGTGCGCGGCGCATGAGGCTAGCGCAGCGACCATGGTTTCCTATCTCGAATTCGAAAAGCCCGTCGCCGCGCTTGAAGCCCGCATTGCCGAGTTGCGCTCTGCCGCGGGCGGCGATGTCGACATCAGCGCCGAACTGCGCCGTCTTGAAAAGAAAAGCGCGGACCTGCTGGCCAGCACTTATGCCGCGTTGACTCCCTGGCAGAAGACGCAGGTCGCGCGTCACCCGATGCGCCCGCACTTTAAGGATTTCGTGGAGCTGGCCTTCACTGATTTCGTGCCGCTGGGCGGTGACCGCTATTATGGCGATGACCAGGCGATCATCGGCGGCTTTGCGCGGCTGGGCGGCCGCCGGATTATGCTGATCGGGCATGAAAAGGGCAACGACACCCAAAGCCGGATCAAGCACAATTTCGGCATGGGCAAGCCGGAAGGCTATCGCAAGGCGATCCGCCTGATGGAAATGGCCAGCCGGTTCGGCCTGCCGGTGGTGACGCTGGTTGACACGTCGGGCGCGTTTCCGGGGGTTGAGGCCGAAGAACGCGGTCAGGCGGAGGCGATTGCCCGTTCGACCGAAGCCTGCCTGGCGCTGGGCGTGCCGATGGTGGCGGTGATCGTGGGCGAAGGCGGTTCGGGAGGGGCGGTGGCACTGGCCAGCGCTGAACGCGTGCTGATGCTGGAACACGCGGTCTATTCGGTGATCTCGCCGGAAGGCTGCGCCTCGATCCTGTGGCGCACCAACGAAAAGGCTGCCGATGCGGCCGAAGCGATGAAAGTGACCGCGCAGGATCTGCTGGCGCTGGGCGTGATCGACCGGATCGTGAAGGAACCGGCTGGCGGGGCGCATCGCGATCCGACCGGGGCCGCGCTCGCGCTGGCCAAGGTGATTGGCGAGGAGCTGGATACGCTGGCCAAGCTGCCCGCCGACAAGATCCGCGCCATGCGTGAAGAGCGCTTCCTGCGGATCGGCGAGGGCTGATCGCCGAACTGGTCAGGGCAGCGCCGTTCAGGGGCTGCTCATCACATGGCTGGCTATCAGGCCTTTTAAACCGCTTGGCGAGGGCGTAGCCCTGCCAGTGGTTAATTTGGCCTTGAGGAGATGCCAGTCATGTCGCGCCCCATTCGTCCCGTCCTGATTGCCAGCGCAGCGCTTGCCGCCGTTGTCATTCCGCAGGCCAGCACCATCGCGCAGTCCGGCACCGGCGTGGTCCAGTCGATCAGCGCCAAGGACAAGCAGCAGGGAGCCGAAGCACACCCGCAGCTGGTGGCAGAATTCGGCGGGGCGATGACCGGCACGCAGGCGCAATACGTCGAATCGGTGGGCAAGAAGATTGCCGTGCAGTCCGGGCTCAGCAACGCGCAGAGCGACTTCACGGTCACGCTGCTCAATTCCCCCGTCAACAACGCGTTCGCCATTCCGGGGGGCTATGTCTATACCACCCGTCAGCTGGTCGCGTTGATGAACAACGAGGCGGAACTGGCCGCTGTGCTGGGGCATGAGGTCGGCCACGTCGCGGCCCGCCACGCGGCCAAACGCCAGAGCGCGGCGACCAGGAATGCGATCATCGGCGTGTTGGGCAGTGTGCTGTCGGGCGTGTTGCTGAAGAACAGCCAGGTCGGGCAGGTCCTGCAACAGGGCTTCATGCAAGGCTCGCAATTGCTCACCCTGAAGTATTCGCGCGGACAGGAAACCGAAGCGGACAACCTGGGCATCGCCTATCTGAACAAGGCCGGATACGATCCGCGCGCGATGTCGACCGTGCTGGGCAGCCTGGCCGCCCAGAACGCGCTGGATGCGCGGTTGATGGGATCGACCGACAAGATACCGGAATGGGCCTCCACCCATCCCGATCCGGCATCGCGCGTGCGCACCGCGCTGACGCGGGCGGGGGGCAGTGCCAGGGGGGTCACGAATCGTGACTTGTTCCTCAGCCGGATCACCGGGCTGACGTATGGCGACGATCCCAAGCAGGGCATCGTCGATGGGCACAAGTTTACGCATCCGGACCTGAAGCTGTCGTTCAGCGCGCCCAGCGGCTTTTATCTGGTCAACGGCACGCGCGCGGTGGCCATCACCGGACAGGCCGGGAAAGCGCAGTTCACCACTGCCGTCTATTCCGGCGACATGGACGCCTATGTCCGCGCCGCGTTTGCCACGCTGACCGAATCGGGCCAGCCTCAAATTAACCCCGGTGCGATTTCGCGCACCACGGTGAACGGGGTTCCGGCCGCCTATGCCACGGCGCGGGTCGCGTCGGGCAGCAGCCAGGTGGACGTGACCGTGTTCGCCTATGAATGGGCGAAGAATTCGGCCTACCATTTCATTACCATCGTGCCGGCAGGCAGCCCGGCCGTGTTCGACGCGATGTACCAGTCGATGCGCCGGATCACCGCAGCCGAAGCGACCGCAGTAAAGCCGCGCAAGCTGGTGGTGGAAACTGTCAAGAAGGGCGACACCGTAAAGTCGCTGGCCCGGCGCATGGCCTATACCGATGCGCAGGAAGACCGGTTCCGGGTGCTGAACGGACTGGCGTCAGGCGCCACCGTGACTGCCGGGCAGAAGATCAAGCTGGTTACGTATTGATCGCGCAAACGAAAAGGGCGGCAGGTTTCCCTGCCGCCCCGAACGTTTGCCAGTTGGCTTAGCGCTTAGGCGCCGGCGCCCTGAGCGTTCGCGCCCTGCATCGCCGACGAGGTCGTGTTGAAGGTGGTGCCCAGTTCGTTGCCCAGGCCCTGCATCGCGGTGATCGCGGCAACGGCGATGAGGGCAGCGATCAGACCGTATTCGATCGCGGTGGCGCCATCTTCGTTCTTGAAAAACTTGTTGATGATCTTCTTCATGGTCAGTCTCCTTAAGGCAGTCTAATAAACCCGGCTCGCTTTGGTTTCCCCGTTTGAGCATTCGTAGATCTAGCTATTAATCCTTGAAAAATGCTTAATTCCCGGAAGCTTTTTGCGTGGCCGCCTTTTGCTTCGACGCAACGTCAGCCCACATCGACTGGGTTTGATTGCTGAAGCCATTGGAGGCACCAACCATGGCGATCACGATCAGTGCACAAATCAGCCCGTACTCCAGAGCGGTGGCCCCAGCCTTGTCAGCAAACAGTCGTTTGATATCGGCCAGCATGGGTCCCCTCTCCGCGA
>ERZ1645187.2134-NODE-2134-length-17696-cov-10.490845_pt1 | contig 17696 bp, 10 predicted proteins | sample MGYA00575352_ERZ1645187 | MGnify/ENA primary metagenome ERZ1645187 (study PRJEB40837, sample SAMN11349314) | freshwater sediment metagenome | isolation source: river sediment | host: Sediment | place: India: Wazaribad , New Delhi | collected 2017-02-21 ... | reverse complement strand
TTCAACATCCTGCTGCAGATCATGGACGAGGGCACGCTGACCGACAGCCTCGGCCATAAGGTAAGCTTCAAGAACGCCATCATCATCATGACCTCCAACGTGGGCGCGCGCATGATCACCAAGGGCAAGACCCTGGGCTTCATGCCCGCCGACGACAAGGAGAAGGACTACAAGGAGATGAAGGGCACCGTGATGGACGAGGTGAAGCGCGTCTTCAACCCCGAGTTCATCAACCGCCTCGACGAGGTCGTCGTGTTCCGCCCGCTGACCGAGGAGGACACCGAGAAGATCCTGGAGCTGAACCTGAAGAAGACCGAGAAGAAGCTGGCCGACAAGAGCGTGAAGTTCGACATCACGCAGGCGGCCAAGACCTTCCTCGTGAAGAAAGGCTTCGATCCGAACTACGGCGCGCGCCCGCTCCTGCGCACCGTGCAGAAGTACCTCGAGGACCCCATGGCGGAGTTCCTGCTGAACAGCAAGATGAAGCCCGGCGCCGCCGTGAAGGTGGACTACAAGGGCGAAGGCGACGCGCTGGACCTCCGCGTGGAGTAAAAGCCCCGGAGTTCCGACGTGCAGCCCCGCAGCGAGCACCGCTACCAGAGCCGTCCCGCCGTCCCCGCCGCAAGGCGGGGCGGCGGCGTTTTCGGCGGCCTGGCGGGCAAGTTCGCGGCGGCGCTGCTGATAGTGCTGGCCGGTTTCGGCGTGTACTACGGGGTCTCGGTGTTCCGCGACCGCGTGACCCCGCCGGTGGAGCCGCCCAAGGCGGTGGAGTCCCCGATGACCGAGGCCGAGTGGCTGGAGATGACCTCCGCGATGGAGGCCGCCTCCCGCTCCTACCGCGGCCGCGTCGGCATCTACCTCAAGGACCTGCACACCGGCAAGACCTGGGAGTACAACCCGGACAAACTTTTCCCTTCGGCCAGCCTGATAAAGGTGCCGATCATGGCGTCCGTCTTCGAGAAGATACGCCTCGGCGCGATAACGCTGGACACGCAGATAACCCTGACCCGGCGTGAGCGCGTCGGCGGCTCGGGGTCGCTGAAGTGGGTGCGCGACGGCACCAGCCTCAGCGTGATGGAGCTGATCTACAAGATGATCACCGAGAGCGACAACACCGCGACGCGCATGCTGATAGATTACGTCGGCATGCCGTACCTGGACTCGCAGTTCAGGCGCCTCGGCCTCGTCTATACCAACATCACGCAGGAAGGCATGAGCCTGACCGGCGGCCGCGTGAGGCGCGAGAACTACACCACCGCGCGCGAGATGGCCTCGCTGCTGGAACGCATCTACGACGGCGAGCTGGTGAACCGCGAGGCCAGCGAGTTCATGCTGGACGTGCTCAAGCACACCAAGAGCCGCAGCCGCCTGCGCAAAGGCCTGCCGATGGGCTGGGAGATAGGCCACAAGACCGGCCTCTTGAGGCGCGCCTGCCACGACGTCGGGATAGTGTTCTCGCCGCGCGGCGATTACGTAATAGCGGTGCTTACCAGCGAGGCCCCCAACTACACCGCGGCCAAGAATTTCATCTCGAAGGTGGCGAAGGTCACCTACCGGTACTACAAGATAGACTCCGACTACGCCGGCGGGGAGGGGGAATGACGCTCCCGCGCCCGCCGAGGAGGTTCGTGCGGCTGGTGCTGGCGCTGCGGGTCTGCTGGCTGGCGCCGGTGACGCTGATGGCGCTGGCCTACGCGGGCTACACGCTGCTGTCGGTGCTGCACCTGATGCGCTTCAACGCGGCCGCCGCGTTCCCGGCCTTCCTCAATTCGCTTTTCGGCCTGGCGCTGGCCGCCGCCTTCGTTTATTTCACGTGGCGGATGTGGCGCAAGACCTGGGACATGCTGACCGACCGGATAATACCGGAGCCTTCGGCCCCGTTCTGGCAGGCGGCCTGGATAATCCTCGCCGTGATACTGCCGCTCCTGGTGGTGTGGCCCAAGGTCCAGGACCTCCAGCGCTACGGCGGCGAGGGCGCCAACAAGGGGGCGCTGGCCTCGCTGCGCATAGCGGCGCAGGAGTACAAGGACGCCCGCGGCTCCTGGCCTTCAGGCCCGGAAGAGCTGGTGAAGGCCGGGCTGATCAGGGCCGTGCCCGTGCTCTGGGACAAGAGGGGCGCGGGCTTTCCGCACCCGCCCACGTCCTCGGTCTCCTCCTCGTCCGCGCCGGGCGATACCGGCGGCTGGGCGTACTCCGTCGCAGGGGATTCGGCCCCGCTGATCTTCATAGACTGCACTCACGCGGATTCACGCGGTACGGCCTGGTCCTATTATTGACCGGGAACGGATAACATATGGAAAACAAAGCCCTCGAACTGCTGGCCCCGGCGAAAGACCTCGCCTGCGGCGTGGACGCGGTAAACTGCGGCGCCGACGCCGTCTATATAGGCGCGGAGCGCTTCGGCGCGCGCGTCTCGGCCGGCAACACCGTGGCCGACATAGAGCGGCTCGCCGCCCACGCGCACCGCTACCGCGCCAGGGTGTACGCCGCGATGAACACGATACTTTCCGACGAGGAACTGCCCCGGGCCGTGCGCATGGCGCGCCAGCTCTGGGACGCCGGCATAGACGGCCTGATAATCCAGGACATGGGCCTGCTGGAGGCCGGCCTGCCGCCGGTGCCGCTGATAGCCAGCACGCAGTGCCACAACGATACGCCGGAGAAGGTGCTGTTCCTCGAGAAGGCCGGTTTCAAGCGCGTGATACTGGCGCGCGAACTGACCCTCGAACAGATAAAGGCTATACGCGCCGCCACCACGGTGGAGCTGGAGAGCTTCGTGCACGGCGCGCTGTGCGTGAGCTACAGCGGCCAGTGCTACCTCAGCTACGCCCTGGGCGGCAGGAGCGGCAACCGCGGCGAATGCGCCCAGCCCTGCCGCAGGCTCTACACGCTGAAGGACGCGGCCGGCGAGGTTATTGCCGGCAACAAGCATCTGCTGTCGCTGAAGGACTTCAACCTGTCGCGGCGCCTCGCGCACCTCGCGGCCGCCGGCGTGACCTCTTTCAAGATAGAGGGGCGCCTGAAGGACCGCGCCTACGTGCGCAACATCGTCTCCTACTACCGCCGCGAGCTGGACAAGGTCATCGAGAAGAAGGGTTATGCCCGCCCCTCCGTCGGCAGGAGCTTCGCCGCCTTCGACCCGGACCCGGCCAAGACCTTCAACCGCGGCTACACCGAGTACTTCCTCGACGGCAACCCCGCCGATATCGCCTCGCCCGACACGCCCAAGTTCGTGGGCGAGCCGCTGGGCCGCGTCTCCGACGTGAAACTAGGCTCTTTCCGCCTGAACCGCGCCGAACGCCTGCACCCCGGCGACGGGATCAGCTATTTCGACAGGAACGGCGTACTGGCCGGCTCGCTCGTCAACGGCGTGAAGGACGGCCGCGTGCGCGTGGACAACCAGAAGGGCCTCGAGAACGGGGCCGACGTGTACCGCAATCTCGACAAGGAGTTCATGAAGGTCGTGGAACGCGACGGCGCGCGCCGCCTGTTCGGCGTGAGCCTGGAGTTCTCGGACTACGAGGGCGGTTTCACGCTGAAGGCCGTGCACGAGGACGGCCGCTGCGCCGAGGCGAAGCTGCGCGGCGTAAAGGCGAAGGCCGAGAAGCCCGAGCAGGCGCTGGAGACCATAAAGAAGCAGCTCTCGAAGCTTGGCGACACCGGTTATTACCTGAAGTCGCTGGAGCTGAAGCTGTCCAGGCCTTATTTCATACCTGTCGGCGCTTTGAACGACCTGCGCCGCGACGCGCTGGCGGCGCTGGAGAAGGCCGCCGGTCCCGCGCCCGCGCGCGAGGAACTGCCGGTGAAGCCCACCAGCCATCCTTACCCCGCTGCGGAGCTGGACTTCAGGGCCAACGTCTTCAATTCCAAGGCCGCCGCCTTCTACCGCCGCCACGGCGTGAAGGAGATAGCGATGGCCGCCGAGGGCGGCGCCGACCTGGCCGGCAAGCCGCTGATGACCACCCGCTTCTGCATAAGGCGCAGGCTGGGGCTGTGCCGCAAGGGCAAGGAAGTGGAGCCGCTCTACCTGGAGGACCAGGACGGGCGCCGCTTCCGGCTGGAGTTCGACTGCGAGCGCTGCGGCATGCGGCTTTTCATGGAACCGAAGAAGCCTGAAGAGAAACCGCCGGAAGAGAAGCCTGCCGAATAGGGCCCTTGCGCCGGACCGCGGCGTCCGTTATACTATTGCCGCGGGAGACCGTATGAAGACGCTGGCCTTTTCCTTATTATTGCTGGCCGGGGCCGCCTCGGCCCAGGAGGACAAGCGCGCCGAGTTCCTGGCCGCGCTGGATTCCGGCCGTTATCCCGCGCTCTCCTATTTCGTGAACAATATCGGCGGCGGGCGCGACGGCGCGCAGGCCGCCGAGTTCGCCCGCTACCTGCCCGATTCCGCGTCGGCCCGCCGCAACATGTACCAGGGCATGGAGATGCTGGTGCGCGGCGGCAAGCTGGACAAGAACGGCGTCAACATCCGCCGCGAGCTCGGCAAGCTGCCGGGCGCGCAGTGGCATTTCGTGCTGAACCTGGAGCGCGAGAGGCGGGCCCTCTACGACCGGCTGGGCTGGGGGCCCGGCGGCAACATCCTCCAGAACAGCGGCGGGCTGGTGGGCATAAAGGTGGAGCCGAGGCTCTGCTCCGACCGCAGCTCCAAGCTGGCGGCCGCCATGGCCCCCCTCGAGAAGGACCGGCTTTTCCGCGCCTGGAGCACCGAGGAGATCACCGCCAACATGATCACGGTGCGCGACAGCCGCGGCCTGCGCGACGAGCTGTACGGCGGCGTGCACTGGGCGCCCTGCTTCCGCTACGACGACGGCCGCGTGCGCGTGGAGCTGGTGGCCGACGCCTGGGCCAACGCGCTGGTGCCGGCCTATACCTGGTGGTACGATTTCGACAGGGATACCCACGACTACCTCTACAGGGCCGGCGGCCGCGACTGGTGCGGCGAGGCCATACTGGAGAAAGCGGTGCAGGCCCAGATAGCCGCGCGCCGCGCCGCCGAAAAAAAGACCTCCGCGCCTTCCAGTCCGACGATGAACAGATTGTCCGGCTCGCCTTTCTGACCGGCGCTTCTTCGCGCCCCCTCCAAAGTTATAGAATATAGGCGATGACACTTCGCTGCGAGCTTAACATCAACGGCGGCAGCCGCCGCGTCCTCATAGTGGGAAAGGAAGAGGAGACCCCGGAGCACCTGGCCCTGCGCCTGGCGGCCGCGATACTCTTTTTCGACGGCGACCCGGCCCTGGAGGCCGGGCCGGACGACCCGCTGCTGGCCGACATAGGCTTCCAGCCGGACCTGCTGGTGCCGGACGGCGTAGGCGGCATAAAGGTCTGGGTAGAATGCGGCAACGTGGCCGAGAACAAGCTTATCAAGGTGGCCCGGCGCATAAAGGAAGGCCGCCTCGTCGTCCTTAAGGAAAGCGTTGAGGCCGCGCAGCGTCAGCGCGTGGTCGTGAACGCCGAGGTGCGCAACCACGAGAAAGTGGACGTCTGGGGGTTTCCCCGCGCGGATTTCGCCAAATGGATGGCGGCGATCAAAGAGACCAACTACATATACGGCGAGGCCTCCGGCCAGAGCCTGAACCTGGTGCTCAACGAAACGGCTTTCAGCGTGGACCTGGTTTCCTGCTCCTAGGACCAAGGTCCCGGCCGGCGCCGGGACCAATGGTACTGGCGCCCGCCCGGTCCGCTGCTATAATATAATGCGGTAAAACCAAATCAGGAGCTGCTGATGTCTTCAAAGAACATTCGGCTGTTATTTTCCGTTCTCGCCTTGGCCGTTCCCGGCGTTTCAGTACAGGCCGGCGACGCGCTGGATTCCCTGAAACTCCAGGCCGGCGGCATAGATCTCGCGATACCCGCTCCCTCCGGCCAGCGCCTGGAGAACTCCCCGATGTACACCCGGGCCCGCGCCGACTGGCAGGCCGCCAACAAGCTCTATTCCGATCCCGTTTTCAAGCCGAAGAAGCAGCAGCGCGTCGACACCGCCGGCAGCAAGCTGATACTGCTGCAGGGCTTCCACTGGTACGCCGACGACTACTGGTACCACCCGCCGCGCGGCTGGTGGGGCGTGCTGGCCGACAAGGCGCAGGACGTGGGCCGGGCCGGCTTCGACCTGGTCTGGTTCCCGCCGGTCTCCAACGGCAGCTACTATCCCAACCAGTGGTACAACCTGGATTCCCAGTGGGGCAAGAAGGACGAACTGGTGCGCGCGGTAAAGGCCATGCACTCGGCCGGCGTGAAGGTGGTGGCCGACGTGGTGCTTAACCACCGCAACGGCCTTAAGGACTGGGCCGACTACGTTAACCCCGACTGGCCGACCACCGTGATAGTCCGCAACGACGAGTGGCAGGGCTCCCCCAAGAGCCTCTACGACGACGAGGGCCAGGGCGATTTCGGCTGCCGCGACCTGGACCACCGCGACCCCATAGTGCAGAACGACACCAAGGTGTTCATGCGCTGGCTCAAGAACACCATCGGTTTCGACGGCTGGCGCTACGACATGGTGAAGGGCTACCCGGCCTACTACGTGCAGATGTACAACGAGGCCTCGAGCCCCGTCTTCTCTGTTGGAGAGTACTACGACACCAACCGGCAGATGATGACCAACTGGATCGACGGCACCGACAGCAATCCCGGCAAGACCGACGCCTCCACGGCCTTCGACTTCACCACGCGCTACAACCTGGTGGGCGCGGTGGAGAGCGAGCGCTACGAGGGCCTGAACGACAACGGCCGCCCGTCGGGCCTGATCGGCTGGTGGCCGGCCAAGTCCGTCACCTTCGTCGAGAGCCACGACACCTCGCCCCGCGACGAGAACTTCATGGCCAACGCTTCCGCCGAGTACCGCACGCAGCGCCTGATGGGCTACGCCTACATCCTGACCCATCCCGGCATCCCGTGCGTTTTCTGGCCGCATTTCTACGACTGGGGCCAGAGCGCCCACGACCAGATACAGAACCTGATCAACGTGCGCAAGCGCGCCGGCATCACCTCCACCAGCCGCATGGCCATACTGGCCGCCACCAACGAGCTGTACGCCGCGGTGATAGACGGCGAGAACCAGCGCGTGGTGGTGAAGATAGGCCGCAACTGGGGCTGGAACCCCGGCAACGGCTGGGACATAGCCGCCTACGGCGAGCGCTACTCGGTCTGGACGCAGAACCTCAAGACCGCGGCCCCGCTGAACCCCTCGTACACCAACGACACCGCCAAGTACTGAGGACCGGCGTGAATAAAAAAGCCCGCTCCGGCGGGCTTTTTTGCTTTTAGATATTGCCTGTTGGGGATTTGTTATAATTAGTGCGGTTTGGAGCATCTCGGGGCGCACCGTATGCCATATTCCCAGTCGGTAATAACGCGTCTATTAATCCTTCATTTTCTGCTGGCCATCCCCGCCGGCGGGTATTGCTCCAGCATCGATGAGATGATGGACAGTATAAAGCGCAAGATCTCGTTGCCATCCCTGCAAGATTCCCTGCCTGACCAGGTTGACGCCTGTGAGGCATCCGCGAAGAAAGCCGATGAACTGAAAGTGCTTGAATCATCCATTCCCGGCAAAAAAGAGTTCGCCGCCGAATGTGAGACGGCCCGCAGCGCGGCCTACTACGCCGAGCAATCGGCGCTTGAGGAAAAGAAAAAATTCCTCGCTACCCATCCTGAATTTGCCGCGGCGCCGAAGTATGCTTCCTATTTCGGGATGGACGAAAAGAAGAATGCCATAATAGCTCATTTAGATCAGGATGCATCGATCTGCGCTAATATAATTTCCATGCTTTCTTCGGAAGGTTCTACCGGAGCCTGGGATTGCTCCCGTTTCGCTGAAAAATCTGTGCGCGCTGGCTGCTCAAGCACGAAGCAGAAGGCCTTCGGCGTGGTTAACGGGGTTCTTTCCAAGGCCTCCAAGCTGGCGCGCGACCTCAAACAATGCATCGTTGTAAATAAGGTTCCGGGCTCATGCCGCGCCCTTGTGCGCTTGACGGATAACTGCGCAATAACGGGCCGTTCGTTGTGGGGAGGCGTTTCAATGCCGTCTGCAGTATTCGATTCTTATCGTATCGACAAGAGTTTGCTTGATTCCGGCGGGGACATCTGCGCAATGAAGAAGAAAGAGTACCTGGCGCTTATAGACGACTATGAGCGAAGCAAACTCTCGGCGGGAGATACGCTCCCGGATAAGCCGGGAACGCAAGCGTTAAAGGCCGAGTTTGCCGGGATAGATGGGAAATATGAGACGGCGGTGCTGAGGAACCGGCAGGCTTCTGCCCGGGCAGAGACTGCCAGGGGGGAACTCTCCGTAATGGAGGACAGACGTAAAGAACTGTTAAGCTCCATAAAAACTGATAATGTTAAGTGCTCGCAACAGAAATGTGCGGCAGTTATAACCCCTATTGGCAGGCCGGCGGAAGGGTATAAGATAACCGGCTCCCCGCGGATGCCGGTAATAACGGCGAAGGCAAAACCGGCGGGAGGAGAATGGACTTACCGTGTATCCTGGTCTTATCACCGGGTTATCTGCAATTACCCGCCGGACCTATCTGTAAAAACTTCAGGCGACAGTTTTAACGGTGCTGTATATAATGACAAGATATTCGGCGGCAATGTGCTGCTTACTTATACCGCGGACTGTTCTGGGAAAGTTTCAGCGGTTTACGAGGACACAATATCCGGGGATGAGCCTGATAATAAAGCGCAGGTGCAGGAGGAGATACTGGCGCAGGTTAAAAAGTATCCTATCCTTGACGCGGCTGCCGATTTTGAGATATTAAAGGAGATAGTCTGTAACGAGAGCGAGTATCACCAGTTTTCTCCCAGCGGGAGCGGTTTACCGTATACCGCCAACGAAATGGATATAGGCCTCTTCCAGGTGCGTACCACCCCTACAGTGGAAGACCACTGCGACGCGGCTTGGAACTGGCGGCACAATGTTTACAGGGGTGTGAATATTTATGTGCAGAAGATGAAGGGGGCGCAGAATCATCATAAGTCAGAGGTGGACAAGCGGTATGGCGATAACACGGATTTACAGAAGTGTATATCGGATAAGGTTAAAAAATTTATTAATCTGAAAGGCAGAAACATTGCTGATGAGGCTGCGTTGGATGCCGCTGTGAGCGTTGTATCTCAAACTATTTATTCAAAGACGAAGATAGATGATAAGATCTTGATAACGCTAAAAAAAATCCTCGATGAAAAAGCAATTATAGAGTTGATGGCGCTGAAAAAAAGTCTAGAGGCTATCCCGCCGGCGTTGACAACAGCTCCTGACGGTCCAAACAGGACTGTTTCCGAGATACAGGGCGAGGCTATACGCCGCTATAACGGCGGGCGGGAGCATAAGTTTGAAGTGGACAGAGCCTTATATGAGACTTGTGGCGGCTACTGGAAAATTCAACCTAAAACAAAGGCCGAGAACATGAAATATGTGAAGGATGTCCTGAGCCGTGATGGGAACTGTGTTAAGAAAGGTAACTGATATGATAAAACTATTCTGCTTTTTGTTGTTCTGGCTGGCGCAATCAGCCAGCAGCGCACCGTATGTTTTCTTCGCCGGGCCGCACGAGTACCCGGCCGGCGACTACGGCATAATAGATTCCTCGGACGTGGTGGTAAGCACCGGCAACATATTAAAAGAGCTCACAGAGTTCGGGCAGTCCCACCCGGAGGCTTATTTCCCGGAATCGCTGGGGGAAATAGGGGATTTCCTGCTGGACCGTACCCATGACCGCATAATTTTGTTCTACGGCAAGCCGGACGAGGAATATTACGGCATGGCCATACTGCGGCTCAGCGACAGGTCATATCTGAAGAATCTTCTGCTGTATACCCCATGGGGGCATAAAGAGGCGTACGTTAATTCAGCCGGCAAGATATATTTCAACGAATACAATCCGGAAACGAACCGCGATGAAACCCATATATATGAGGCCTCAACTTACAGGCCACTGCATGAGGCTGCCAAGTTGTCCGTGAATTTGTTGAAGGCTTGTTTTTTTTCTAAGGAGCGGCTTTATGCAAACGATTTTGTTAAGGATGAAAATATCATTAATAAGGATAATTTTAAGATCATTAAAAACATGTTTGTTGATGGTTGGATGGACGGGCCTTGCGCTGGGGATAAACTGATCCGCGGCTCAGAAAATGTCACTCCATATGTTTTACAGGTATGGGACCTGGACAAATCCACAATGACGCATGTGATAAGGCCGGAGGTTCCTTTCCGGACCTTGTTGTATCAATGGGTGTTGTCTCCCACAGGCGATTACCTGGTTTATGGCGATGGGATAGCGTCCATGGGATACCGCGCTGCCGCCTTGTTGGAAGATCCTCGCATCCGTGTGTTCGATACCAATACCGGCAAAGAGACCGCTTCCGCAGAGATCGACAAACTTATTTCTGCCCCGGCAGGGGCCAAGATATTTTTTATGGATTTTTCCGTGGACGGCAAAAGCCTGGTGTTCTATTGCGCCCCGGCCTTGTACGTGCTGGATGTAAAAACTCTGGCCCTGCAGCATAAAGTCGTATTACCGGAAGCCCCGGAACAAGTGGTCTGGTAGCAAAAAAGGACGCTCTTAGCTTTTAGTTTTCCGGGAGCGAAAAGAAAAGCCGGCGGATAGCCCGCCGGCTTTTTCTTGCCTTACTTGCGCTCAGGCGGGGCCGCCGGCTGCGCGGCGGGGGCGGGCTTGGGGTGCTTTATGTACCAGAGGTAATTGGCCATGTCCTTGTGCTCCTTCGGCATGGCCTCCGGGCAGGACTGGGCGTCCTGCGTGTAGAACGAGGCCTGGCGCAGCCCCTTGGCGCGGGCCTTCACGGACGCCGGGATGGCGGCGTTGTACATCAGGTGGCCGTTGCCGGCTATCACCAGCGTCTCGAAGCCGGGGTTGGCCTCCATGAAGGCGGCTATGCGCGCGCCCATGGCCTCGTTCCAAGCGGCCATCGATGCCTGGTAGTTGGCGAAGGTGAACTTGTCGCCCATCGGCGAACCGCCGTGGCCGCCGAAGGTCTCCTTGAGGTAATCGTTGTACTTCTGGTGGCGGCTGACCTCCACCTTCTCCGGCAGCAGCGCGCGCTCGTCGGCGGAGAGGCCTTCCAGCCCGGCGCGGGCCACCTTGGCCGCCACGGCGCGCGGCACGTTGAGGGCCAGCGCGCGCAGCTTGTTGTCGCGCACGAAGTCGAACAGCGGCTTGTACATGGCGAAGTCGAAGCCCCAGTTGTTCTTCCAGTCGGTCTTCGCCAGGAACTCCTCCTCGGTCAGTTTCCCGGCGGCGTAGTCGTCCAGCACGGGCTGCATCGTGACGTCCAGCATCTCGAAGCCGACGGCGATCTTCTGGCCGCGCGCTATGCGCATGGCCTTCAGCGCCGCCAGCTGCGCGCGGTGGTCCTGCGGCTGGTCGTGGGTCTCGCCGACGTAGACCACGTCGCTCCGCCAGACTATCGAATTGAAGGCCGCTTCGCCCGGCATGGCCTTGCCGCTCTGGCCGCCGAAGAGGCAGAAATTGGGCGCGTCCTCGCCGAGCTTTATCGGCGCGTTGGCGTTGGCCGGCGCCTTGCGCTTGTCCACGTTGGCCTCGGGTTTCTTAACGTGCGCCGCGGCGGCCAGCGCGGGGACCAGCAGTATCACCGCGAATATTGTTTTCCTCATGTTCCAATTATATAAAAGGCGCCGTCGGTTTTTACCGATTTAAGTATAATGACCTTACCAAGGGGTCCCTTTATGAAAAAAATTCCAGCTCTGTTCCTGGCCGGCCTGGCCTTCCCGGTCCTGGCCGCCGCCGCCTCGGCGCAGGCCCAGGTGGTATCCAGAACGCCTTACGGCCAGGCGCCCGGCCCGTCGGTGCCGGCCGTCACGGCCACGTTCGACAGGCCCATGGCCGCGCTGTCCTCGGCGGAGAACATGGCCGCCTCCTGCCCGCTGGAACTGCTGGAGATAGGGGACGAACTGACCCCGGCTAACTACAGGGGCTACGCCTCGGCGCGGCTGGGGGATTTCAAGGATATAAGGAAGGTCGAGGGCCGCTGCCGCTGGCAGGGCACGCAGACCCTGGCCTTCGAGCCGGCCGCGCCGCTCAAGCAGGCCACGCTCTACGCCGCGCGCGTGAACAAGTTCTCCGGCGCCGGCCAGGCCCTGCGCGAGGAGAACGTCTGGTTCTTCGAGACCATGCGCCCCGCCATAAACGAGAGCGCCCCGGACAACGACCAGCGCTGGCTGCCGCTGGATACGCTGGCCTTCGCCGCCTTCAATATGCCGGTCACCTCGGCCCGCGCGCGCGCCTTCGTCAAGATGTTCGACATAGCCCCGGGCGGCGCCGCCGCCGAGACGCCGGCCGGCGTGCGTCCCGCCACGGCGGAGGAGATAAAGAAGCTCTGGCCCTATCCGTGGCAGAACGTTTCCACAGGCACGGTGCTCGCCGTGCGGCCGGCCATGCCGCTCAAGCCGGACCACGCCTATATCATAAGGTTCGGCGCGGGCCTGCCGGCGGCCGCCGGCAACCTCGGCCTGACGGCCGACCGGGAGATAAAGTTCGAGACCTATTACACCTTCGCGCTGAAGAAGGAGCCGGACGGCGGCTGCCTGCCGCACTCCTTCCTGCTCGGTTTCAGCAACCCGGTGCGCTATTCGGAACTGTTCGCCAAGATGAAGGTGGCCGGCCCTACGGGGCTGCCGAAACTGGGCGAGGAGAAAAGCCTCCGCGAGGGCTGGCGCCGGCCCGACGAGCGCATAGCCTATTCCGAGCTGCCTTACGAGATGTTCAAGCCGGCGGCGCCTTATACGCTTACCCTGCCCGCCGACCTCACCGACGTCTTCGGCAACCGGCTCGGCGCCGAAAGGAAGGTTTCTTTCGCCACCGGGGACTACTGCCCCTATCTGTCGATGCCGTCGGGCTTCGGGATACTGGAGGGCTACCTGCCCGCGCGGCACCCGGTGGAGGCCGTCAACAGCGGCGAGGTCTCCGTGGTGAAGGCCCGCGTTCCAGAGGAGAACCTGGTGCCCTTCTACCTCGGCCGCATGGGCGCTTCCGGCCTGCTGGCCGGCCGGCTGACGAAGAAGTGGAACCCTTCGCCGGAGAAGCCCAACCAGCGGCTGCGCACCTTCCTGGATTTCGCCGGGGTTTTCGGCGAGGGCGAAGGCGGCTTCGGCTACCTGGAGGCCCCGACGCTGCGCGGCGGGATCTACCAGGCGCTGGACAATATAACCCGCGTGGGCCTTACCGTTAAAAGTTCGCCGGACTCCACCCTGGTCTTCGCCAGTTTCCTGAAGACGGGCAAGCCGGCCGCCGGCCTGCCGGTGGAGATAAGGACCGACGCCAACAAGGTCGTGTGGACCGGCCTTACCGGCAAGGACGGCTTCGCCGACGCGCCGGGCTGGCAGCGGCTGGGCGTGACCGACTGGAAGCGCTGGGAGCGGCCGTCGCTCTGGGTCTTCGCCAGGCATAAGAACGGCACGGCGGTGATGAACACCGCCTGGACCGGCGGCGTGGAGCCGTGGCGCTTCGGCGTGAACTACGACCATTACCCGCGGCCGCGCCGCTATTCGGCCGCGCTGTTCACCGAGCGCGGGGTGTACCGCCCCGGCGAGACCGTGGACATGAAGGCCATCGGCCGCAAGCTCTCCGGCGGCGACTGGGCCGCGCTGGACATCCCCGTGGCGCAGCTCGCCGTGGTGGACTCCCGCGGCAACCGCGTGCTGAAGGCCACCGTCCCGGTTAACGCCGATTTCTCTTCGCTGGACTACGCCTACAGGCTCTCGGAGAGCGCGCCCACCGGCGTGTGGACCATAGAACTCACCGAGCCTTTCGAGGACGACGAGAGCACGGTGCGCGCTGCCGAAGGGGACGAGACCGAGGGGGACGGCGACGGCGAGTACCGCGAGGACAACGGCAAGGAGCGCCCCTTCCATTTCACCGAGACCTTCCGCGTCGAGGAGTTCAAGCCCGCCGTGTTCGAGGTGAAGTCGCGCGCCATCGGCGGCACCTTCCTCGCGGGCGGCAAGTTCTCCGCGGCGGTGGAGGGCTGGTACCTGTTCGGCGCGCCGATGTCCGGCGCCCCGGCCGACTGGACGCTGCGCCTGACCGACGCCTATTACGCGCCGCCCGGCCATGACGGTTTCTCTTTCGGCCGCGAGTACGGCTATAACCGCTACGACAGGCTGGCCGGCAGCGGCGGCCTGAAGCTCGACGAGAAAGGCAAAGGGCTGGTGGAGGTGCAGCTGGACAAGGCCGACGGCTCGGGCGGCAACGCGCTGCGCGCCTCGTTCGAGGCCGGCGTCACCGATCCCGAGCGCCAGCGGCTGTTCGGCCGCGCCTCGGCCTACGTGCACAAGGCCGACCTTTATTACGGCGTGAAAGCCTCGGGCGGTTTCACGGAGGCCGGCAAGCCCTGGTCGGCTTCGGTCATCGCGGTACGCCCGGGCGGCGAGCCCGCTGGCCTCGGCGGCGAGGTTAAGCTGGTGAAACGCCAGTGGCTGAGCTCCCGCCGCGCCGGGCTCGGCGGCAGGCTGGAATGGGTGAGCGAGACCAAGGATACCGTGGTCTCCAGCGCCGCCTTCTCCGGCGGCGAAAGCCCCTATGTCTGGAACTATACGCCGGACGGCGGAGGCTTCTACATATTCAGCGCCTCGGGCAAGGACGAGCAGGGCCGCGCCACCGAGACCTCGTTCAGTTTCTACGTGTTCGGCAAGGGCGACGCCTGGTGGGCGCGCGAGGATTCCGACATCATAGAACTGGTGGCCGAGAAGTACGATTACAAGCCGGGCGAGACCGCCCGCATCATGGTGAAGTCGCCTTACGCCGAGGCGGTCGCCCTGGTGACCGTGGAGCGCGAGGGCGTGCTGGACCGCTGGGTCACCACCACCAGGGGCGGCGCCGACTTCATAAACGTGCCGATAAAGGAAAAATATCTGCCTAACGCCTACGTGAGCGTGATACTGCTCAAGGGCCGCGCGGCGGACCAGAAATACTCCGAGGACGGCGACGATATGTCGAAGCCGCAGGCCAAGTTCGGCTACGCGGCTTTCAGCGTAAGCCCGGCAGGCCGCCGGCTGGCCGTGGCGCTTAAGGCCGACAAGGCGGACTACCGGCCCGGGCAGGAAGTTAAGCTCGATATAGCCGCCTCCGACGAGGCCGGCGCGCCGGCCCCGGCCGAGCTCACCGTGTTCGCGGTGGACGAGGGCGTGCTGAGCCTCACCGGTTACGCCACGCCCGACGTATTCGGCGCCTTCTACGGGGCGCGGCCGCTCAACGTGCTCACCGCGGACTCGCGGCTGCACGTCATAGGCCAGCGCAGCTACGGCGAGAAGGGCGAGGCGCGCGGCGGCGGCGGCGGGGCTTCGCTCGCCGGCATAGACCTGCGCTCCAACTTCATACCGACGGCCTACTGGAACCCGTCGGTAAAGACCGGGCCGGACGGCAAGGCCTCGGTCTCCTTCAAACTGCCCGACAGCCTTACCCGTTTCCGGCTGATGGCCGTGGCCAATACCGGCGCGCGCTTCGGTTCAGGCGACACGGCGGTGACCGTGTCGAAGCCGCTGATGCTGCGCCCCAGCCTGCCGCGCCTCGCGCGCGCCGGCGACAGGTTCAGCTGCGGCGTGGTGGTGCATAACTATTCCAAGGAGCTCTCCACCGTCACCGTGAGCGCCGAGGCCGCGGGCGACGCCATAACAGTGCGCGGCGAGCCGCGGCGCGAGGCCGCGGTGGAAGCCGGCAAAGCGGCGGAGCTGATGTGGGACTGTACGGCGGAGAAACCGGGCGAGACCGTCTTCAGGTTCCGCGCCGCCGCAGGCGCGGAGACCGACGGCCTCGAGTGGAAGGTGCCGGTGAAGACCTGGGAGCCGCGCGAGTACGCGGCAACCAGCGGCGTCTCCTCGGCCCTCGCCGAGGAAAGCCTGCGCCGGCCCTACCCCGGCGCCGAGGGCGACCTGGGTGTGGAGGTGTCCCCGTCGGCCATGGCCGGCCTCAACGAGGGCGTGCGCTACCTGCTGGAATATCCTTACGGCTGCCTTGAACAGCGGCTGTCGCGCGCCATGCCGGTGGTCACCGGCGGCGAACTGGTCGAGACCTTCGCGCTGGGCGGCCTCGGCACGCTGAAGGCCGAGACGCGGAAGGTGTTCGACAAGCTGGGCGACTATCAGCACCCGGCTGGCGGCTTCTGCTACTGGACCGGCGGCTGCTGGAAGCCGGACCCTTACCTGACCGCCTACGCGCTGGAATCGGCGGCGCTGGCCGCGAAGGAAGGCTACCGGTCCGATCCCGACGTGGTGAAGCGCGCCGCCGACTGGATGGAGACCTACCTTGGCACGGAACAGACCGACTGGGCCTATCCTTACAGCAGGAGCGAGGACTACGCGGCGCGAGCTTACGCGATATACGCGCTGGCGCTGAACGGCCGCAATATGAGCGGCTACTTCGGCCAGCTCTACCTCAAGCGCGACCAGGTGCCCTACCTGGCCAGGGCCTACATGGTAAAGGCCGCGCCGCTCCTGGGCTTCGACCCGGTCTCGTCGCAGAAACTGGCCGCCGAGATAATGACGCAGGCCCGCTACTCGCCGACGCTTATGCATTTCGAGGACGCCGAGCCCATGCCGTGGATACACAACAGCGCGGTGCAGACCACCGCGGTGATGCTGGACGCCATGCTGGAGGCGCGCGGCGGCTTCGCCGGCGACGAGAAGGCCGTGAAATGGCTGACCGGCGAGCGCAAGGCCAGGGGCCGCTGGCGCACTACGCAGGAGAACGCCTGGACGCTGCGCGCGCTGCAGGGCTTCTACCGCCGCTACGAGAAGGACGTGCCGGACTTCCGCGCCGTCGTGTCCATAGAGGGCGACAAGGTGGTGCCGGTGATGGACGAACAGTTCCAGGTGCGCACCATGTCGGTGCGCGCGGGGAGCTCCGGCTTCGGCGACGTGTTCGGTTCCTCCGACACGGCCAAGGTGCTGTTCAGCAAGGCCGGCACCGGCAGGCTGTACTACACGCTGCGCATGGGCTTCGTCCCGGCGAAGCGCGACAAACCCGCCGCCGAGGGCCTGGAGATAAGCCGCACCATGAAGCCGCTGGACGGCGGCACGGTGTTCCGGGCCGGCGCCCGCGCCGTGGTGACCGTAACCGTAAAGACCCCGCAGGACCGCACCTTCGTGGCCGTCAACGACCCGGTGCCGGCCGGCTTCGAGATAGTGAACACCGAGTTCGCCACCGAGAGCTCCGAGAACGCGCGCACGCTGGAGCAGCAGGGCGGGCGCGGCGGGGACTGGGGCGGCTTCGAGCGCGCCGAGCGCTACGACGACCGCATGCTGATCTTCGCCGACTACCTCGCCGCCGGCGAGCACAAGTACTCCTACGTGGTGCAGGCCACGGTGCCGGGCGTGTTCTACGCCCCGTCGTCGCTGGCCGAGGGCATGTACGAGCCCGAGGTCTTCGGCCGCACCGCCGGCTCCACCGTGGAAATAAAATGAAATAAGTAAAAAGCGTCCCTGGCGCGAAAGCCGGCGGGTTTAACCGCCGGCTTTCTTTTTGTGCCAGGGAGTTAAGGCCTGGCGGCGGGGGAGGCGCAGGGCACGCTCTTGAGCGGCGCGGTTTCGCCGTTCACCCGCACTTCCATCATCATCCCGCCGGCGTTGCCCGGGGCCTGGCGCAGCGAAAGCTGCACTTTCAGTTCCTGGCCGGGGAAGGACAGGTAGCCTTCGGCCTTCATGGCGCGCGGCAGGCCGG
>ERZ1645187.2133-NODE-2133-length-17702-cov-72.880036_pt1 | contig 17702 bp, 16 predicted proteins | sample MGYA00575352_ERZ1645187 | MGnify/ENA primary metagenome ERZ1645187 (study PRJEB40837, sample SAMN11349314) | freshwater sediment metagenome | isolation source: river sediment | host: Sediment | place: India: Wazaribad , New Delhi | collected 2017-02-21 ... | reverse complement strand
CGCGCTGCACCAGCAGGCGGTCCCGCCGGTAAGGCAGCACGGTCAGTGGCAGGGCCCGCTGCAGCATCTGCGACATCGCGGCTTCGTCGCGGCGCAGCGGCAGCGCGAGGTAGCGCGCGTCGAATCGCAGTTCGGCGCGCGCAGCCTGAAAGCGTACCGTGGGCGCAAACAGGATCGGAAACACATCGGCATAGGGCGGCGCCGGAAACGGAAAGCGCGCCTCCAGCAGCGGGATGCGGGAATCGACATACCAGCAGGCCAGGCCGTGGATGTTGCGCAGCACGTGCACCAGCGTGAACTCGCGCGCCGCGCCCAGCTCGGCGGGCTCGTCGATGGCGATCACGGCCTGGGTACCGGCGCTGTCAAGACTGAGGCGGATGTCGCCCGTCAGCAGGCCGTGATGGCGGCACCAGCGTTTGAGCGCCACGCCCAGGTTCGGCGCGCTCAGCGAGGCGCGCGCCAGCATGCCGTAGCTGCCCCAGGGCAGGCGGCGGGAGAAGGCGCCCAGGCCTTCGTCGTCCAGCGCCTGCATCGCCGTGCCGGACAGCAGCTCCATCTGCCGGGCGGTCATGCGGCCGTCGATCAACTCCAGTTGCGATGGCGCAATCTGTGCCGCCTGCAAGGCCGGCGCCGGGTCGCGCCCGGCGCGGCGGTACGCCGCCACGATGGTGCGGGCAAAAGCCATGGGGGTGACGGCGGCCCCGAGGGTCGGGGCCGGCGCGGTGGCGGACTGGGGGCGTGTTGGCACCGGGCGAGACTGCCACAAGCTGGCACGATTTGCAACCGATCTGGCCACCATCGGGCAATCCCTGTTTCTATGCTCGCGACCTGGCGTCATGATGGCGCGCCACCTCAAGAGGAAGAAGATGCCCGTTCTGGAAAGCAAACTCAACGCCCGATCCGCCGACTTCCAGGCCAATGCCGCCGCGATGCGCGCGATGGTCGACGACCTGCGGGTGCAGCTCGAAAAAATCGCCCTGGGCGGCGGCACCGCTGCGCGCGATCGCCACACCAAGCGCGGCAAGCTGCTGCCGCGCGACCGCGTGCAGATGCTGCTGGACCCCGGCACCCCGTTTCTGGAGCTGGCGCCGCTGGCGGCGCTGAACATGTACCACAACGACGCGCCGGGCGCCGGCATCGTGGCCGGCATCGGGCGCGTCAGCGGCACCGACTGCATGATCGTCTGCAACGACGCCACGGTGAAGGGCGGCACCTACTACCCGATGACGGTGAAGAAGCACCTGCGCGCGCAGGAGATCGCGCAGCAGAACCGCCTGCCCTGCGTGTACCTGGTCGACTCGGGCGGCGCCAACCTGCCCAACCAGGACGACGTGTTCCCCGACCGCGACCACTTCGGCCGCATCTTCTACAACCAGGCCAACATGAGCGCGCAGGGCATCGCGCAGATCGCGGTGGTGATGGGCTCGTGCACCGCCGGCGGGGCCTACGTGCCGGCGATGTCGGACGAGACCATCATCGTCAAGAACCAGGGCACCATCTTCCTGGGCGGCCCGCCGCTGGTGAAGGCTGCGACCGGCGAGGTGGTCAGCGCCGAAGACCTGGGCGGGGGCGACGTGCACACCCGCCTGTCCGGCGTGGCCGACCACCTGGCGCAGAACGACCTGCATGCGCTGGCGCTGGCCCGCCAGACGGTCAAGAACCTCAACGCGCGCAAGGTGCCGCCCATTGCCACGCACACGCCGGCCGCGCCGCGCTATCCGGCGCAGGAACTGTACGGGGTGATCCCCACCGACGCGCGCAAGCCCTTCGATGTGCGCGAGATCATTGCCCGCATCGTTGACGACAGCGATTTCGACGAGTTCAAGGCGCGCTACGGCACGACGCTGGTCACCGGCTTTGCGCGCATCGAAGGCATGCCGGTGGGCATCATCGCCAACAACGGCATCCTGTTCTCCGAGAGCGCGCAGAAGGGCGCGCACTTCATCGAGCTGTGCTGCCAGCGCAAGATCCCGCTGGTCTTTCTGCAGAACATCACCGGCTTCATGGTCGGGCGCAAGTACGAGAGCGAAGGCATCGCGCGCCACGGCGCCAAGATGGTCACGGCGGTGGCCACGGCGAGTGTGCCCAAGTTCACCATCATCATCGGCGGCAGCTTCGGCGCCGGCAACTACGGCATGTGCGGCCGCGCCTACTCACCCCGCTTCCTGTGGATGTGGCCCAACGCGCGCATCTCGGTGATGGGCGGCGAGCAGGCGGCGAGCGTGCTGGCCACAGTCAAGCGCGATGGCATCGAGGCCAAGGGCGGGAGCTGGAGCGCCGAGGAAGAGGCGGCCTTCAAGCAGCCACTGCTGGACCAGTTTGCCCACCAGTCGCACCCGTACTACGCCAGCGCCCGACTGTGGGATGACGGCGTGATTGACCCGGCCGACACGCGCCGTGTGCTGGCGCTGGGGCTGAGCGCGAGCCTGAATGCCCCGATCGGCGAGCCGAAGTTCGGCGTGTTCCGCATGTAATGACTTTGCGGGACAGACCGTAGCGAAGCGCAGCTCTGTCCCCAACACCTCAAAAGCCGATGGAATCCATCTACATCACCCCCGAGCACGAACTGCTGCGCGAGCAGGTCGCGCGCTTCATCGAGCGCGAGGTCGAGCCGCACGGCGCCGCCTGGGAGGAGCAAGGCTACGTGCCGCGCGAGGTCCTGCGCCGCATGGGCCAGGCCGGTCTGCTGGGCCTGATGTTCGAAGAGGCGTACGGCGGTGGTGGTGCCGACGCGATGACCAACCTGGTCTTTGCCGAGGCGTTGAGCCAGTCCACCTTTGCCGGCTTCATCATCACCGTGCTGGTGCACACCGACATGGCCGGGCCGCACCTGCACCATGCGGGCAACGCGGCGCAGAAGGCGACCTACATGCCCGGCGTGACGGCGGGCGAGCTGATCACCGCGGTGGGCATCACCGAGCCGGGTGCCGGCTCCGACGTGGCGGGCATCCGCACCACGGCGCGGCGCGACGGCGACGACTGGGTGCTCAACGGCACCAAGATGTTCATCACCAACGGCGTGCACGCCAACCTGTACTTCGTCGCGGCCAAGACCGGGCCGGGCAAGCGCGAGGTGTCGATGTTCATCGTCGAAAAAGGCACGCCCGGCTTCAGCGTGGGCCGCGCGCTCAAGAAGACCGGCTGGCTGTCGTCCGACACGGCCGAGCTGGTCTTTGACCACGTGCGCATTCCCGCCGCCAACCTGCTGGGCGAGGAGGGCAAGGGCTTTTACTCGGTCATGAAGAACTTCCAGACCGAGCGCATCGCGCTGGCGGCCATGGCCGTGGGCCACTGCACGCAGGCGATCCGCCTCACGCTCGATTACGTGCGCCAGCGCCAGGCCTTCGGCGGCCCGCTGTGGAACCAGCAGACCATCCGCCAGCGCCTGTCGATGCTGGACGCGAAGACCCGCGCCGCGCGCGCCTTCCTGTACCAGTGCGCCTGGCGGGTCACCCAGGGGCAGGACATCGTTCAGGACGTGTCGATGCTGAAAGCGCTGACCGGGGAACTGGTCAACGAGGTGGTGATGACCTGCCAGCAGTTCCATGGCGGCATGGGCTTCATCCGCGAAACCGCCATCGAGCGCCTGTGGCGTGATGCGCGCGTGCTGGGCATCGGCGGTGGCGCCACCGAGGTGATGCTCGAAGAAGTGGCCAAACGTTACTGAGGCAAGCAACCATCATGAGTGAATCCGTGCTCGACATCCGCCGCCCCTCGCCCCATGTGGCCGAGGTCTGGCTCAACCGCCCCGAGGTGCGCAACGCCTTCAACGACGGCGTGATCGCCGCGCTGACCGAGGCCTTCACCCGCCTGAACCAGGACACCGAGCTGCGCGTGGTGGTGCTGGCCGGCCACGGCAAGGCCTTCTGTGCCGGCGCCGACCTGAACTGGATGCGCGCGATGGCCGACTACAGCTGGGACGAGAACCGCGCCGACGCCGGCAAGCTGGCCCAGATGCTGTGGACGCTGGACCAGTGTCCGGTGCCGCTGATTGGCCGCGTGCACGGCGACTGCTACGCCGGCGGCATGGGGCTGGCCTCGGTCTGCGACGTGCTGGTGGCGTCGGACAACGTCACCTTCTGCCTGTCCGAGGCGCGCCTGGGCCTGCTGCCGGCCACCATCGCGCCCTACGTGGTGCGCGCGATGGGCGAGCAGGCCGCGCGGCGCTGGTTCACCACCGCCGAACGCTTCAGCGCCGCGCAGGGCCAGGCCATGGGCTTCGTGCACGAGTTGTGCGCACCCGATGAGATCGACGCGCGGGTGGCTGCGCTGGTGGCGACGCTGGTGGCCAACGGCCCGGCGGCGGTGCGTGCCTGCAAGCAGCTGGTGCGTGATGTGGCCGGTCGGCCGATCGACGCCGCCCTGCGCGACGAGACCGCGCGCCGCATCGCCGACATCCGCGCCAGCGCCGAAGGGCGCGAGGGCGTGCAGTCGTTCCTGGGCAAGCGAGCGCCGAACTGGCTGGCGGCCTGAGCGACCGGCAACACCGAAGAGCGCACCGTGGAACCACTTTGGCATCGCATCGTTCAGGGGCTGCACAGCATCGGGATCCACCTGGACCCGGGCGCGCCGGCGGCGGTGGATGCTGCCGTGGCGCGGGCCGGCGCGGCGATGGATATCCCTTCGCTGGCGGCGCTCGCGGCGGCACTCGGTTGGGCCAGCGGGTTCCGGCTGTACGCGGTGGTGTTCCTGGTGGGGGCGGCCGGCCAGATGGGCTGGGTCGTGTTGCCGCCGGGCCTGGCCGTGTTGCAGCACCCGGCCATGCTGATCGCCAGCGGCGCGATGCTGTCGGTCGAGTTCTTTGCCGACAAGATCCCCGGCGTCGATTCGCTGTGGGACCTGATGCAGAGCGTCATCCGCATCCCGGCCGGGGCGGCACTCGCGGCGGCGGCCCTGGGTGCCGACAGCGCCACCACCACCGTCATCGCCGCGCTGCTGGGTGGCACGCTGGCGGCCACGTCGCAGGCGGCCAAGACCACCACGCGCGCGGCCATCAACACCTCGCCCGAGCCGTTCTCCAATCTGCTGGCCAGCCTGTTCGAAGACGGACTGGTGGTCGCCGCGCTGTGGCTGGCGGTGGCCCATCCCCTGGTGTTCGGCGTCGCGCTGCTGGTCGCCGTGGTGCTGATGACGGTGCTCACCATCACCCTGTTCAAGTTCCTGCGGGCGGCCTGGCGCCGCCTGTCCGTTTTTCTTTCCGGTTCACCGAAGGCTGTCTGATGTTCAACAAAATCCTGATTGCAAACCGTGGCGAAATCGCCTGCCGTGTCGCGGCCACCGCACGCCGCATGGCCATCCACACCGTCGCGGTGTACTCCGACGCCGACGCGCACGCCAAGCACGTGGCGGCCTGCGACGAGTCGGTCCACATCGGCGGCAATGCGCCCAAAGAGAGCTACCTGCGCTGGGAGCGCATCATCGAGGCGGCCAAAGCCACCGGCGCCCAGGCGATTCACCCCGGCTACGGCTTTCTCAGCGAAAACGAGGACTTTGCCAAGGCTTGCGCGGACGCCGGCCTGGTGTTCATTGGCCCGCCCCCGTCCGCGATCAAGGACATGGGCCTGAAAGCAGAGTCCAAGCAGCTGATGGAGCGCGCCGGCGTGCCACTGGTGCCGGGCTACCACGGCGCCAACCAGGACACCGCGCTGCTGCAGGCCGAGGCGGATCGAATCGGCTATCCGGTGCTGATCAAGGCCAGCGCCGGCGGTGGCGGCAAGGGCATGCGCGCGGTGGACAAGCCCGAGGATTTCCTGGCGGCCTTGGCGAGCTGCCAGCGCGAGGCGAAAAACAGCTTCGGTGACGAAGCGGTGCTGGTCGAAAAATACGTGCAGCGCCCGCGGCACATCGAGATCCAGGTGTTCGGCGATACCCATGGCAACTACGTCTACCTGTTCGAGCGCGACTGTTCGGTGCAGCGCCGGCACCAGAAGGTGCTGGAGGAGGCGCCCGCCCCGGGCATGAGCCCGGAGATGCGGGCCCAGATGGGCCTGGCCGCGGTGGCGGCGGCGCGCGCCGTCCGGTACGTCGGCGCGGGCACGGTGGAGTTCATCGTCGAGCAGCGGCCGGACGGCACCATGAACTTCTTCTTCATGGAGATGAACACGCGGCTACAGGTGGAGCACCCGGTGACCGAAGCCATCACCGGGCAGGATCTCGTCGAGTGGCAGTTGCGCGTGGCCGCCGGCGAGCCCTTGCCGCTGACGCAGGACGAGCTGAAGATCCATGGCCACGCGATCGAAGCGCGCATCTGCGCCGAGAACCCCGACAACAACTTCCTGCCGGCCACCGGCACGCTGCATCGGTACCGGCTGCCGGGCTGCGTCGAGTTCCTGCCGCCGCAGGCGGGCGTCACCGGCGCGCGCGGCGGGCAGGATGTCCGCGTCGATTCCGGCGTGCGCGAGGGCGACACCATCAGCCCGTTCTACGACTCGATGATCGCGAAGCTCATCGTGCACGGCGACACCCGCGAACAGGCGCTCGCGCGGCTGGACGCTGCCCTGGCCGAGACCCGCATCGTGGGCCTGTCCACCAACGTGCAGTTCTTGCGCCACGTGGCGGGCAGCCGTTCGTTCAGCGCGGCCGACCTGGACACGGCGCTGATCCCGCGCGAAGCCGCGGTGCTGTTCAATCAGGAAAAGGTCGGTGTTCAGCTGGCCGTGGCCGCCGCGGTGGCGCAGACCCTGCTGACCGACCGGGCCGGCGAAGGCGCCGACCCGTTCAGCCGGCGCGACAGCTGGCGTTCGCACGGCGCCGCCAACCGCCGATTCGACTTCGAGTTCAAGGGCGAGCGCCTCATCGCGCAGCTCATCTCCGGGCACGACGGCGTGCTGAACCTCTCGGTGGGCGATGCGAACGGGCCGCTGGTGTTCAAGGCGCTGGCCGGCGGTCGCATCGACCTGTTGTTCGCAGGCCAGCGCCGCACGGTGCAGACCTGGCAGCGCGGCGAGACGGTGCACGTTTTCTGCGAATCGGGTGCGACGCAGATCGTCGAGATCGATGCGCTGGCCCACGCAGGCGATGCGGCGGTCGAAGGCGGGCGCCTGACCGCGCCGATGCCGGGCAAGGTGGTGTCGTTCGCGGTCAAGGTCGGCGACAAGGTGCGCACCGGCCAGGCGCTGGCGGTGATGGACGCGATGAAGATGGAGCACACCATCGCCGCGCCGGCCGACGGCACGGTGGCCGAGCTGCTGTATGCGCCCGGCGACCAGGTGGCGGAAGGTGCGGAGCTGCTGAAGCTGGCCGTCGGGTGACCGCGAGGCCGGTGGGTCGGGCGTTGTTCGAGGTTCTGACCCGCAGGCGCAGTGCCAGAATGCCGGCATGAAACTGCTGGTCTGTTTTTCCGGCACCCGGCCGGACCCCTGGATCGACGGCCTGCGGGCCGCGCTGCCCGGGGCTTCGGTATCCGCCTGGACGCCGGGTGCGCCACCCGCCGATTACGCGGTGGTCTGGACGCCGCCCCAAGCCCTGCTGGATGAGCAGCCGGGGCTCAAGGCCGTGTTCAACATCGGGGCTGGTGTCGATGCGCTGATGGCGCTGCGTCTGCCGCCGTCGGCGCGGGTGGTGCGCCTGGACGATGCCGGCATGTCGGTCCAGATGGCCGAATACGTGTGCCATGCGGTGATCCGGCACTTCCGCGAATTCGATGGCTACGAGGCCGATGTGCGCCAGGGCCGCTGGACGTTTCGCAAGCCGCGCAGCCGAGCCGACTGGCCGGTCGGCGTGATGGGGCTGGGCGTGCTGGGCTCGCGCGTGGCGCAGGCGCTGCGCGTGTTCGAGTTTCCGGTCAACGGCTGGAGCCGATCGGCACACGCCATCGAGGGCGTGCGGACCTACGCCGGACCCGCGCAGTTCCATGCCTTTCTGGCCGCCAGCCGCGTGCTGGTCAACCTGCTGCCGCTGACGCCCCAGACCGCCGGCATCCTCAACCGCGACACGCTCTCGCGCCTGCTGCCGGGCGCCTTTGTCATCAACGTGGCGCGCGGGGCACACCTGGTGGACGAGGACCTGCTCGCGCTGCTCGACGGTGGTCAGGTCGCCGGCGCCACGCTCGACGTGTTCCGCACCGAGCCGCTGCCGGACGGCCATCCGTTCTGGACCCACCCGAAGATCACGGTGACGCCCCACACCTCGGCGCGCACGCTGCGTGACGAGAGCATCGCCCAGATCGCCGGGAAAATCCGCGCGCTGGAGCGCGGCGAACCGATAACCGGTATCGTCGAGCCCGCTCGCGGCTATTGAGACAGAACAGAGACAGAAAACGATCGAGGTGACCCTTTCCTTTCCATGCCCGGCCGTGAACGCCGGCCCGCGCCCGAACACCCAACGAGTACACCGACATGACCCTTCCCTCCCGCGTCCGCATCATCGACGTCGGCCCGCGCGACGGCCTGCAGAACGAAAAACAGCCGGTGCCGTCGGACATCAAGATTGAACTGGTGCACCGCCTGCAGGCAGCCGGCCTGAAGGAAATCGAAGTCACGAGCTATGTGTCGCCCAAGTGGGTGCCGCAGATGGCCGACAACCACGCGGTCATGGCCGGCATCACGCGCGAGCCGGGCGTGCGTTATTCGGTGTTGACGCCCAACCTCAAGGGCTTCGAGGCCGCCGTGGCCGACCGCCCCGACGAGATCGTCGTGTTCGGCGCGGCCAGCGAGGCGTTCAGCCAGAAGAACATCAATTGCTCGATCGCCGAGAGCATCCAGCGCTTCGCGCCCGTGGTCGCGGCCGCGCGCGCCGCGGGCATCTCGGTGCGCGGCGCGATGAGCTGCACCGTCGGCTGCCCCTACGAGGGCGCCATCGCCCCCGAGCGGGTCGGCTACCTCGCCGGCCTGATGAAAGGCATCGGGGTCGAGCGCGTGGACGTGGCCGACACCATCGGCGTGGGCACGCCGCGCACCGTGCGGGCTGCGTTCGAGGCCACGCTCCGCCACTTCGACATCGACCAGGTCTCGGGGCATTTTCACGACACCTATGGCCAGGCGCTCGCCAACACCCTGGCGGCGCTGGAGATGGGCGTCTGGAACTTCCAGTCGTCGGTGGCCGGTCTCGGGGGCTGCCCGTACGCGAAGGGCGCCACCGGCAACGTGGCCACCGAAGACCTGGTTTTCATGCTGAACGGCATGGGCATCGAGACCGGCGTCGACCTGGACCGGTTGGTGGACGCGGGCGCCTTCATCAGCGAGGTCCTGCAGCGCAAGCCGAACTCCCGGGCGGCCACGGCGATCCTGAACAAGCGCCTCGCGTGATGTCGGCCACCGAACGAACCCTTCCCGAGGGCATGCAGCGGGTTGCCGAGGCCTTGCGCATGGCCGGCCACCCGCACGCGCCGGTGATGCTCGACGATGCCGCGCGCACCGCCCAGCAGGCGGCCGACGCGCTGGGCGTCACCGTGGGCCAGATTGCCAAGAGCATCATCTTCCGTCGCCGGCAGGACGATGTCGCGGTGCTGGTGATCACCTCGGGCGACCGGCGGGTCGACGAGAAAAAGGTGGCGGCGCTGGTGGGCAAGATCGGCCGCGCCGATGCCGAGTTCGTCAAGGCGCACACCGGCTTCACCATCGGCGGCGTGTCGCCGGTGGGCCATGCCACGCCACCGGTCACGCTGATCGACCGGGAGCTGTTCCGCTTCGACGAGATCTGGGCGGCGGCCGGTCATCCGCACGGCGTGTTCAAGTTGCGTCCACAGGACCTGGTGGCGCTCACCGGGGCACCGGTGGCGGACGTGGATCAGCCGGTTCAGATACCATGAATGCTTCAATAAACATAGCTGCCCGTGCCCGGCTGGTGCTGGGAAATGCCGAAAATGTGCCATCACCGTGCGTTTCCGTGTGCCGCATGAACGCCCGCAGCGGCCTGTGCGAGGGTTGCGCGCGCACGCTCGACGAAATCGCGCGCTGGAGCACGATGGCCGAAGGCGACCGGCGCGCGGTCTGGGCGCGCATCGGGCAGCGGGCCCAGGCCGGCCAGGAGACCATGCCATGAAACACATCGAGTTCTATCTGGACTTCATCTCGCCCTACGCCTACCTGGCGTTCGAAGCGCTGCCCGAGGCGCTGATGGGCCTGAGCTACCGCGTGACGCACAAGCCGGTGCTGTTCGCCGCACTGCTCAAGCACCATGGACAGCTCGGGCCGGCCGAGATCGCACCCAAGCGCGACTGGACCTATCGCCAGGTGGCCTGGCTGGCCCATGTGAACCAGATCGACCTGCAACTGCCCGCCAGCCATCCGTTCAATCCGTTGGGCCTGCTGCGGCTGGCCGTGGCCTGTGATCCGGGCGGCGAGCCGAACCGCTACGTCTGTGAAACGATCTTCCGCCACGTCTGGCGGGGCGGCGAGGAGGCGGCCGACGCGGCGCGCCTGGAGGCCCTGACCCGGCAGCTTGCGCCGGAGCGCCCGCCGCAGGATGCCGCCGTCAAGGCGCAGTTGCAGGCGCATGGCGAGCAGGCGCTGGCGCGGGGGCTGTTCGGCGTGCCGTCCTTCGTGGTCGACGACAAGGTGTTCTGGGGCTTCGACGCCCTGCCGATGCTGGCCGCCTACCTGCGAGGCGACCCCTGGTTCCAGTCCGGGGCCTGGGAGCAGGCCGCCGGTGTGCTTCCCGGTGTGCGCCGAACGACCTAACGCCCCGCGAACCAGTTGTGCTGGCTCGCGTACTTGCTGACGGCCCGCCAGCTGCCACATTCCCGGGCGACGCGGGGCCAGATGCGCTGCAGCAGGTCACATTCGGCCATCACGTCCGCGGTGGCCTCGTGGCGGGCCACGCACTCGATCGAAAAGTGGCCGAGCCAGTCATCGAGCGCGCGGGCCTTGATGTCGGGGTAGGCCACCGTGCAGAGGTGGGCGATGTCCAGCCATTCATTCGGAAAGTCGCTCCCCAGGTACTGGCGCGCGTAACGGCCCAGCAGGGTGCGGTCGAACGAGGCATGGTAGGCGACGAGCTTGGCGTCGCCGATCCATTCACGAAACGCCTGCATCGCGGCCGCAGGCTCCATGCCCGCGCGCTGGCTCGCCACGCCAATGCCATGGATCAGCACGTTGGACTTTTCCGAGGTCTTTTCCGGACAGATGGTCATGGCCAGGCTGTCGCCCGGCAGCAGGGTGAGCGTGCGCCGGCTCCAGTCCACCCGAACCGCGAGCGCCGCGATGGCCAGCAGGTGGGCGCGCGCGGGGTCGAGCCCGGTCGTTTCCACATCGAGCACCAGCCAGCGCTCGGGTGCGCCCGCGTCGGTGGTGGACGGGTTGTTCCGGCCGCGGATCCAGTCGAGCCAGCTCATCGTGCGTAGTCCATTTCAAGGCGCTGCTGGATCGAGCGCGCGACCCGGAAACTGCTGGACAGGATGCGGCGGTCGATGTTGCTCAGGGTGGCGAAGGCCAGCCGGTTCGGCTCGTCCGACTGCACGGCGTCCCCATCGAGCTGCACCCGCAGGCGCAGGCTCTGCAGGAACTCGAACGCGCCGATCCAGCTTTCGAATTCGTTGGGCTTGACGCCCATCGCCTCGCCGCTTTGCTCCAGGCGCTCGCGCGTGCTGGTGGCCGTCACCCCCTGGGCCAGCGCGAAGATGCGCGCGGCGTCGACGAACAGCGCGGTGCCTTGCAGCTTCAGATCGAGTCCATCGCGGTCGTCGAGTTCGATGTTGCCCAGCCAGTTCAGGGGCGAGCGGTGGGTGAGCGCGTTCACCGCGAGCTGGTGCAGGAAACGCGGCGTCTCGCGGATGCGTTCCCTGACCAGGACGGTCAGGGGTTCCGTCAGGCTCAGGTCGCCGGCAATCGCCCGGAAGTCGAAAAAGATGCTGGCGTGCAGCAGGTCCTGTGGGCTGCCCTGCGAGATCCAGCGGTCGAAACGGGCCAGCCAGTCGCGCTGGCGCAGGCAGCAGGCCGCCAGGCCGGCCATGATGCCGCCCTTGCACAGCGGGTAGCCGCAGGCGTCCAGGTCCTTGTTGACCTGCTCGGCCCACAGGCGGGCGGCTTCCAGCGCCTGGTCGTCGGTGTCGTCGGGAACGATCAGCGCGTTGTCCTGGTCGGTGGCGATGGTCTGCTCGCCGCGGCCCTCCGAGCCCATCACCACCCAGCACAGCCGTTTCAGGTCGATGCCGGCCTGGGCGGCCCGGATCTCCACCAGTCGTCGGGTCAGCAAGTCGTTCAGGTGGCTGATCAGCGTGGTGACCTGGCGCGCTTGCACGCCCTGCACCAGCAGGCTGCTGGCGAGATGCCGGATGTCCTGGGCCGCCACCTTGAGGGCCGCCAGGTCCTTGGAGCCGTGGATGCGCGCGCTGACCTGCTGCAGTGTGGCCCGTTGCAGCGCGAACAGGTCGCGCTCCGAAACCATGCCCACCAGTTGCCCGTCGCGGGTGACCGGCACGTGGCGGATCACATGCCGGCTCATCAGCATCGCGGCATCCTGGGCGGTGTGCCGGTGCGTCAGGCTGCGCACCGGCGAGCTCATCACCGAGGCGATGGGCGCGTCCAGGCTGAACTCCGGCCGGATCACCAGCCCCGGCAGGTCGTTGCGGGTCAGGATGCCCTGCAGCGCGCCGTCGGTGCCGAGCACCAGCATCGAGCCCACCTTGCGTTCGTGCATGGTCTGCAGCACATCGCGCAGCGACAGGTCGGGGGCGCAATGCACCGGCTCGTAGCGGAGCAGTTTTTCGAGCGGGGTTTCCAGCGACTGCTCCGACAGCACCCGACTGGCGTACACCTCGCGCATCGACTGGCGCGACTTCTCCAGCAGCGATTGCACCCGGCGGTTCAGGAAGTCGGCGAAAGTCGGGTTGCGCGCGGCGAGCGCTTCGACATCCGTGGCCTTGATCGCCAGCACGAACAGGTCGCCGGCCGCGACATAGGTGGACATGACGGCGCGCTTGGCCAGCAGCGCGGCTACCGGCAGCATGTCGCCGGCGTCATAGACGAACCCGGCTCCGGCTTGCCCGCCGGCGCTCTGCTGGCTGCGGACCTGCCCTTCGCGGATCAGGAACAGCGTGTCCGGAACGCCCTGGTCCGGTGCCAGCAACACCTCGTCGGCTTCCAGATAGCGCTGCTCGCAACGGGCGAGGAACCAGTCCACATCCGCGTCCGCCATGTCGGCGAATGGCAGCCAGCGGCGCAGCAGCGTGCGGTAGTGGCCCAGCAAGGGCGCGGAGGGTGTCGACAGATTGCTGTTGTTGGTGGCAGGCAAGGGCGTCTCCGAAGGCGCATGGATGGTCGATCGTGCTCTTTGCCTAAGGACTTTCCCTGATCGGAAGCACCAAGGCCCGCCGACGTAAGAAGTCGGTAAGGCCTAGGCAAAGAATCGCGCCAAAGTTACCGGACACGTATGCTTACAGCCTTGATCCTCGTCAAGTTGGTTCTCGAAATCGCCCTGATGGCCCTTTTCGGCCGCTGGGTGCTGGGCCTGCTGGCGGGCGCGCGCAAGGAGCAGAACCTGTTCTGGCAGATCCTGGATGTCATGTGCCGTCCGTTCATTCTCGTGGCCCGGCTGATGTCACCGCGCCAGGTCATCGACCGGCACGTGCCGCTGGTGGCTTTTCTGCTGCTGGCCTTCGGCTGGATCGGTGTCACCATCCTGAAGGTCCAGACCTGTGTCCAGATCGGAGTCCACCTGTGTCAATAACCCGCAAACTCGCGCTCATGTGGCTCCGCTGGCAGGGCCTTGCCCTGCTGGTCCTGGGACGCCGGGAAGCCGCCCTGGAGCGCTTCGAGGCGATGCGCGCCCTGGATCCCCGGAACGTCTACGCGCTGGCCAGCATGGCGCAGATCGAGAGCCAGCTCGGCCGCGCGGACCGCGCGCTGGCCCTGCAGCAGGCGTTGACCCGCCTGGCCCCTGAGCAGGCGCACGCCTGGTTCAACTACGGGTTCATGCTCGAAGCGGCCGGCCGCCTCGAGGAAGCCGAGCAGGCCTTCCGCGAAGCCACCCGCTTGTCGCCCAAGCTCGACCGGGCCTGGTACGGCCTGGGCCTCACCCTCATCCGCCTGCGCCGTTTCGATGAAGCCGTCGAAGCGCTGCGCCGCAACACCGAACTGCAACCCATGAGCCCCTACGGCTGGTACCAGCTGGCCCGGGTTCATGTCGACCGGCACGAACCGCAGGAGGCTGAGAAGATCATTCTCCACCTCCGGCAGTTCGAGCCCAAGGTGGCCGCCCAGCTCGAACGGGAAACCGGACTGCGCCCCGCGCAGCCCGCCTGACGAACCGGGTGGCCTGGACTGCTCCGCCTTCGGGCGGGGCGGAACGGAGCCGTGACCGGCTGCAGATGATCCGGCTTGCCGGGTCGTGGTCACGATCAGCCCACTTGGGCGAACTTTAATGAGGCAGGAGACATGCAACTCACTGAAAGTCACCGCCAGTACTGGCGGAAAAACCTGAACATCACCTCCGTATTGCTTGCAATATGGTTCGTGGTGACCTTCGTCGTGAGCTATTTCGCCCGCGACCTGAGCTTCAACTTCTTCGGCTGGCCGTTCAGTTTCTGGATGGGCGCGCAGGGGTCGTTGGTGATTTATTGCCTGATCATCTGGTTCTACGCCCGCTACATGGGCAAGCTGGATATCGAGCATGGCGTGGCCGAAAGCGAGGATTGAACCATGGCTGGACTATTTGGTGATGACGCCGGCGGCGTGAGCAACGCGGCCGCCAACAAGGCGTTCAAGCAGAACCTGAACAAAATCTACAAGTGGTACGTGGGCGGCTTTGTCGCCTTCGTGGTGGTGCTGGCCGCGCTGGAGCAGATGGGCCTGCCCCGCGCCTGGATCGGCTACATCTTCCTGCTCGCGACGATCGGCCTGTACGCCGGCATCGGCTTCATGAGCCGAACCAGCGACGCCGCCGAGTATTACGTCGCCGGCCGCCGGGTGCCCGCCGTCTACAACGGCATGGCCACCGGCGCCGACTGGATGTCGGCCGCCTCCTTCATCGGCATGGCCGGCACGCTGTACCTCACCGGGTACGGCGGCCTGGCCTTCATCATGGGCTGGACCGGCGGCTACTGCCTGGTGGCGCTGTTCCTGGCGCCCTATCTGCGCAAGTTCGGCCAGTTCACCATCCCCGACTTTCTGGGTGAACGCTACGGCGGCAACCTGGCGCGCTTCATCGGGATCTTTGCCGCCATCCTGTGCTCGTTCACCTATGTGGTCGCGCAGATCTACGGCGTGGGCCTGATCACGTCGCGACTGACCGGCGTGGCCTTCGAGCTGGGCATTTTCCTGGGTCTGGGCGGCATTCTGGTCTGCTCGTTCCTGGGCGGCATGCGCGCGGTGACCTGGACGCAGGTGGCGCAGTACATCGTGCTGATCGTGGCTTACATGATTCCGGTGGTCTGGCTGTCGGTCAAGCAGACCTCGGTCCCGATCCCGCAGGCGATCTACGGCGTCCAGCTTGAAAAAGTGACCGCCGCCGAGAAAAAGCTCACCAACGACCCCAAAGAGCTGGAGGTGCGCGAGATCTTCAAGCAGCGCTCTGCTGCCCTGGCCGAGAAGCTCAAGGACCCGGCTGGCGCGCTGGCCAAGGACAAGGCCGACGCCGAGAAGAAGATCGCCGACCTGAAGGCCGCCTCGGCGCCCGCCGGCGAGATTGCCGCCGCCGAGAAGGCCCTGGCCGGCCTGCCCAAGGACGCGGCGGCGGCCAAGGCCGCGTGGACGCGGGCCAAGGCCGCAGCCGACGCCAAGGCCCGCCCGCTCAACGGCATGCCACCGCACGCCCAGCAGTTCGCCGGTGATCCGAACGGCGATGCCAAGGCCAAGGAAGCCTTCGACACCTCGCGCCGCAACTTCCTCGCGCTGATCTTCTGCCTGATGGTGGGCACCGCCGCGTTGCCCCACATCCTGATGCGCTACTACACCGTTCCGTCGGTGAGGGAGGCGCGGGAATCGGTGACCTGGTCGCTGTTCTTCATCTTCCTGCTCTATTTCACGGCGCCCGCGCTGGCCGTGCTGGTGAAGTACGAGGTGTTCACGGCGCTGGTGGGCACACCGTTCGACCAGTTGCCGGCCTGGATCGCGTCATGGGCCAAGGTTGATCCCACGCTGATGTCGGTCACCGACGTCAACAAGGACGGCCTCTTCCAGCTCAACGAGATGAGCATCGGCGGCGACATCATCGTGCTGGCCACGCCAGAGATCGGTGGTCTGCCTTACGTCATCTCCGGCCTGGTGGCCGCAGGCGGTCTGGCTGCCGCGCTGTCCACTGCCGACGGCCTGCTGCTGACCATCGCCAACGCGCTGTCGCACGACCTGTACTACAAGATGATCGACCCGAACGCCTCCACGGCGCGCCGTGTCGCGATCTCGAAGACCCTGCTGCTGGTGGTGGCCCTGGCCGCCGCCTACGTGGCCGCGCAGAAACCGGCGGACATCCTGTTCCTGGTCTCCGCAGCGTTCTCGTTTGCCGCCGCGGCGTTCTTCCCGGCGCTGACCCTGGGCATTTTCTGGAAGCGCGCAACCGGCATTGCGGCCTCGCTGGGCATGATCGCCGGTCTGGGCGTCACCTTCTACTACATGGTGATGACCCAACCGTGGCTGCGCGGCATCTTCGGCGTGACCTCGCCGGTCGAACTCTGGTGGGGCATCCAGCCGATCTCGGCCGGCCTGTTCGGCGTGCCGGTGGGCTTTGCCGTGATCATCCTGGTCAGCCTGGTGACCCCGGCGCCGAGCAAGAAGATCCAGGATCTGGTGGAACACGTGCGTTATCCCAACCTGGCGGCGGGCTGATCCGTACGCCGGCCCGCGTGGCCGGCGTACCGGTGACCCGTTTGGTCCCAAGTCGACGGCAGGCCATGCGCCTGCCGTTTTTTTTCGATCGGGGTGTGCGGGCATGCGGGGGTCTGCGTCGCGGTCGGCATCGGCGGCCATGTCCCCAGGCGGCGCGCAGACGGGCCGGGCGCCTAGAATCTTTCGCCTCCTTCCGGAAAGAACCGCCATGCCCCAGGGAACCATCCGCATCCGCGGCGCGCGCCAGCACAACCTCAAGAACCTGGATCTGGACATTCGCACCGGCGAGCTGACGGTGGTCACCGGCCCCAGCGGCTCCGGCAAGTCCAGCCTGGTGTTCGACACGCTGTATGCCGAAGGCCAGCGGCGCTATGTCGAGACCTTCAGCGCGTATGCCCGCCAGTTTCTCGACCGCATGGACAAACCGGCGGTGGATCGGGTGGAGGGCGTGCCGCCCGCGATCGCGATCGACCAGACCAATCCGGTGCGCTCGTCCCGCTCCACTGTCGGCACGATGACGGAGCTCAACGACCACCTCAAGCTGCTGTTCGCCCGCGCCGGCCAGCTGTTTGACCGGCAGACGGCGCTCCCGGTGCGGCACGACACGCCCGAAACGATCTACGCCGAGCTCACCGCGCGGGCGCAGGCCCGGGCCGTCACATCCGACCCACGCCTGGTCCTGACCTTCCCGGTGGAGCTGCCCGCCGGCACCCCGCCCGAGCAGGTCGAGCAGTGGCTGTCGGCCAGCGGGTTCACCAAGGTGCAGGCCGAACGCGAAGAGGTTCGTCCCGTTGGGCCGCGCACGAGCGCCGTGCCGGGCCGCCCCAAACAAGCGAGCGCCCCCTCGGGGGGCAGCGAACCACGCGCAGCGGGGAGCGTGGGGGTGGTGAAGGTGCTGGACGTGGTGGCGGACCGGTTCCGGATCGGCAGTGTGGAGAAGTTGCGAGCCATCGAAGCCATCGAGGTGGCGCTCAAGCGGGGCGGAGGACGGCTGAACGTCTATTG
>ERZ1645187.2132-NODE-2132-length-17703-cov-21.674071_pt1 | contig 17703 bp, 16 predicted proteins | sample MGYA00575352_ERZ1645187 | MGnify/ENA primary metagenome ERZ1645187 (study PRJEB40837, sample SAMN11349314) | freshwater sediment metagenome | isolation source: river sediment | host: Sediment | place: India: Wazaribad , New Delhi | collected 2017-02-21 ... | reverse complement strand
GGCTCCGGCTCCGGCTCCGGCTCCGGCTCCGGCTCCGGCTCCGGCTCCGGCTCCGGCAGAATCATCGTCGCCGCAGCCCGTGGTTCGTCAACACCGGTTTCGTTTTCAGCGACCGATCTGTCCTCAACCGTGGGCGTAGTCGCTGAAAGCGACTGCTGGAGATAGTCAAAGGCGTTGAAGACCGACTGACATTGACCGCAGCGGACCTTGCCCGCCTTCAGACGCAACTGCTCGGAAGTGACCCGGAAGACCGTGTCACACTCCGGGCAGCGAGTGCGCATCAGGGCTTGATCCCTGACAGACACACCCAATCCTCGCGCACATCTGCAACCGACATCGGCAACCACTGTGCGTATATCGAAATGATCTCTTCCGCCTGCTCCTTCAGGATGCCGGACAGCGCCAGACGGCCGCCGGAGCGGACATGGGCGCAGATTGCCGGCGCCAGCAGACGCAGCGGATTGGAGAGAATATTGGCCACGACGACATCATACTCGCCGGCAAGCGCCTGCGCGGAATCCTCGAATGTTGCCGCAACCCCGTTACGCTCTGCATTCGCCCGTGCCGAATCGACGGCCTGAGGGTCGATATCAACGCCGGCAACACGCCCAGCCCCAAGGCGGGCAGCGGCAATCGCCAAGATACCCGAGCCGCAGCCGTAGTCGAGAACGGAACAGCAAGCGCTGACGTTGCGTTCAAGCCACTCCAGGCACAGGCGCGTTGTCGGATGGGAACCGGTTCCGAAAGCCATGCCCGGATCCAGAATCAGATTGATCGCCTCCGGATCAGGCGAATCATGCCACGAGGGCACGATCCAAAGTCGATCGGATACACGAATTGGATCAAATTGTGATTGCGTCAGCTGCACCCAATTCTGCTCTTCAAGCAGGCTGACTTCAAACGCCGGGACTGATGGCAGACCAACGGCCCTGCAGGCTGCCGACAACATCGCTGCGACATCAGCATCCATCTCGAACAGGGCCACGACCCGCGAATGCTGCCACCCAGGCGTCGTAACCGAGCCGGGTTCACCAAATTGTGGCTGCTCATCCGGCGTTCCAGCATCGGCATCTTCGATCGAGGCCGACAGGGCACCGGCCTCCATCAGCGCGTCACAAACCGGCTCTGCATGACCAGCATCGGTCAGGAAACTGACATTCTGCCAAGCCATGCCTAAGACTTGACCTCGCTCTTGTCGGCCAGCTTGTGTTCCAGATAGTGAATGCTGGTGCCGCCTTCGTTGAATTTGGCGTCGAGCATCAACTCCTGATGCAAGGCAATATTGGTCTTGATGCCCTGAATGTTCATCTCGGAGAGCGCGATGCGCATACGACGGATTGCCTGATCGCGGGTATCGCCGTAAGCGATGACCTTGGCGACCATCGAATCGTAGTGCGACGGGACGCGGTAACCCTGATAGATGTGCGAATCGACCCGGATTCCGGGGCCGCCCGGCGGATGATAGAACTCGATCTTGCCGGGAGAGGGTACGAACGTGAAGGGATCTTCGGCGTTAATACGGCACTCGATGGCGTGACCTCGGAAGGCGATATCCTTCTGGCGGTAACGGAGCTTCTCACCAAACGCGACTCGAATCTGCTCTTGCACGATGTCAACACCGGTAATCATTTCGGTCACCGGGTGTTCGACCTGAACACGCGTATTCATCTCGATGAAATAAAATTCGCCGTCTTCGTAAAGAAATTCGAAGGTGCCCGCACCACGGTAACCAATCTTGCGGCAGGCTTCAGCGCAACGTTCACCGATACGTGAAATCAGGCGGGCAGGGATATGCGGCGCGGGTGCTTCTTCGATCACCTTCTGGTGACGACGCTGCATCGAGCAATCGCGCTCGCCGAGATAAATGGCGTTCTTGTGCTGGTCGGCAAGCACCTGAATTTCGACATGCCGTGGATTCTCGAGGAACTTTTCCATGTAGACCGCCGGGTTGCCGAAGAATTGCCCGGCTTCCTGACGCGTCATGGCAACGGCGTTGACCAGCGCCGCCTCGGTATGGACGACACGCATGCCACGACCACCGCCGCCACCCGCCGCTTTGATGATCACAGGATAGCCGATCTGGCGGGCAATCTTGACCACTTCCTTCGGATCTTCCGGCAAGGCACCATCCGAGCCGGGAACGCAGGGCACGCCAGCCGCCTTCATTGCGTCCTTGGCGGACACCTTGTCGCCCATCAGACGAATCGTTTCCGCGCGTGGACCAATAAACACGAAGCCAGAGGTCTCGACCCGCTCTGCAAAATCGGCATTCTCGGAGAGGAAACCGTAGCCCGGGTGGATGGCTTGGGCATCGGTCACTTCGGCCGCCGAAATAATGGCCGGCACATTGAGATAGCTTTGTGCCGATGGCGCAGGACCGATACAGACAGACTCATCGGCCAACTTCACATATTTCGCTTCACGGTCGGCTTCGGAATGGACAACCACCGTCTTGATACCCAGTTCGCGACAGGCGCGCTGAATCCGGAGCGCAATTTCACCCCGGTTGGCAATCAGGATTTTTTCAAACATCTTCGCGGCCTCAGCCGATCACAAACAGCGGCTCACCAAATTCAACCGGTTCACCGTTGTCCACGAGAATGGCTTTCACGACGCCCGAAGCATCGGCTTCGATCTCGTTGAGCAGCTTCATCGCCTCGATGATGCACAGCGTCTCACCCTGCTTGACTGTCTGCCCAACTTGAACGAAGGCATCCGCACCAGGCGACGGCGACCGATAGAAAGTCCCGACCATGGGCGACTTAACAACATGGCCTTCAGGCAAATCGTCATCATCGTCGAGATTGACCGACGAGGCCGCCGGGGCAGCCGCACCTGCGGGCATCTGGGCAGGCATGACGTATTGCTGCAACGGTGCCGCAGAAACCGCACCATAGTGCTTGGCGATACGCACTTTTTCCTCGCCCTCTGTCACCTCCAGCTCCGAAATACCAGACTCCTGAACGAGATCGATCAGTTTCTTCAGTTTACGCAGATCCATGAATAACTCCCTTCTGTTTGTGCACCTTAAGAGCAAGATAGGCGCACGAAGCCGACAAAATAGCCGGCTTAGTCGATGTTGATCTTATTGAGCAGATACTCGAGGGCAAAGCGATAACCCTCATGCCCGAGCCCGCAAATGACGCCGATTGCCAGGTCGGAAAAATACGAGTGATGACGGAAAGACTCCCGAGCGTGCACATTCGACAGATGCACTTCGACGAACGGAATCGCCACGCCCGCCAACGCATCGCGCAACGCGATGCTGGTATGAGTGTAGGCCGCCGGATTGATGATGATCGCCCGCACGCCCTGCTCGCGGGCAGCATGGATACGCTCGATCAGTGCTCCCTCGTGGTTGCTCTGGAATGCCTCAAGATCGACGCCGGCCGTTGCAGCCAATTGCGCAAGCGCGAGATTGATATCGGCCAGCGTGGTGCGGCCGTAATGCTCCGGCTCCCGCGTCCCGAGAAGATTCAGATTCGGCCCATGGATCACCAGGATCCGCGCACGCTCCGCGGACTTGGACGCTGTCTTTCGCTTCGTCATGCCTGCAAGTTTGCCGCAAATCGAAGCATTTTGTCCAGTCTATTCCTTTAGCAGTGCCCGCAGGGCATCAGCGCGAATACGTTCCCGAACACGGCCATCACGGTGCTTCATGGCCGTTCGCTCCAGCGCTGGCGGCATGATGATCAGGTTGGCATCCAAAGTATCGGTTTCCATCACCAGCACCGCCTCGACACGCTCGTTACGCGGCTCCGCATGATCAACATCGATGCCGCGATTCAGGAGAAAAATCTCAACCTCCTTCGCGCTATCGGCAAATATCAGGATATCGATTCGCGAGTGCTCACCGGCCGTGCCTTCAAGCACCGAGCCCGTGAGATACGGTTTGAAATCGGCCAGCAACATCAGCAGTTCAAGCGCGCTATGCCGCATTGCCGCCAGCATCTCGGCATGCTCTTCCGGCTGGTAGAGGCTCCGGTAAGCACGCAGCGCCGCCTCGACTTCAGCATTGTCTGGAAACGCCACGTGGTCAGGCAAGCCCAACTGGCGGGCAGCCTTGCGTTTTGCATGGTGATAATCCGTAATGCCGTCTTCCGCCATCAGGCGGGCGGCGAGGCTGGCGATACTTGCCCGCGAGCCGGTACTCGGGCGGGACCGTTCATGACGGGTCATGGGGACACGATCAGGTTAGAATCGCGACCATTCTAACGGGTCTATGTGACATGCACATTCATATTCTAGGTATCTGCGGCACCTTCATGGGTGGCGTTGCCCAACTCGCCGTCGCCGCCGGACACAAAGTCACCGGCTGCGACGCCAATGTCTATCCGCCCATGAGCGATCAGTTGCGCAGTGCCGGCATTGAACTGACTGAAGGCTTCGATACGAGCCAGTTAGCACTCAATCCCGACATGTTCGTGGTTGGAAACGCCATTTCCCGTGGCAACCCCTTGCTTGAAGCCATTCTCGATGCTGGCCTGCCCTATGTTTCCGGGCCGCAATGGCTGGCCGAGCATGTTTTGCAAGGCCGCTGGGTACTCGGGGTCGCCGGCACCCATGGCAAAACCACCACCAGCGCGATGCTGGCGTGGATCCTCGAAGATGCCAACATGGCACCCGGCTTCCTGATTGGTGGCGTACCGCTCAATTTTGGCGTGTCGGCCCGACTGGGCGAGACGCCGTTTTTCGTCATCGAAGCGGACGAATACGACACTGCTTTCTGCGACAAGCGCTCGAAGTTCGTTCATTACCATCCGAGAACGGTGGTTCTCAACAACCTCGAATTCGACCATGCCGACATTTTCGCCGATCTTACAGCGATTGAAACGCAGTTTCACCATCTCGTGCGCACCTTGCCCGCTACTGGCCTGATCGTCAGCAACGGTGCTGAAGCGAGCCTTGAACGCGTCCTCAAACGTGGCTGCTGGACCCCCGTGGCCCGCTTCAATGCAACGGATGGCTACCGGACGTCGGGTGACGATGCCCATGGAGAATTGGTCTTTCATGGCCCGGACGGCGAGATCGGCCGAACGACATGGGCACTCAACGGCGACCACAATCGCGCCAATGCGTGCGCGGCACTGCTTGCCGCCCGTCACGTCGGCGTGCCGCTCGACAAGGGGCTAGAGGCATTGTCGCGCTTCGTTAACGTCAAACGGCGCATGGAAATTCGCGGGGAAGTACGGGGCATCACGGTGTACGATGATTTCGCCCATCACCCGACGGCAATCGCGACCACAGTTGCCGGCTTGCGGCGCAAGGTGGGTGGGGCGCGCATTCTCGCGGTACTGGAACCTCGCTCCAACACCATGAAGCTAGGCACCATGAAATCGCAACTCCCCGACAGCCTGAGCGAAGCCGATGCTGCCTTTTGCTACGCCGCCAATCTGGGCTGGGACGCCCGCGAGGCGCTTGCCCCCATGGCTGACCGCGCCACGATCGATGACGACCTCGAGCGGCTGGTCGGGCGCATCGCCGAGGCTGCACGCCCAGGCGACCACATTCTGGTCATGAGTAACGGTGGCTTCGGCGGCATCCACGGCAAGATTCTCGCCGCCCTCGGGCAATAGTCCGGCGATCTGCGGTCAACGCGGAAAACCGGCCAGTTTCAAGAATAGCAAAATGAAACAGGCCACCGCTTCCGGTGGCCAGTTTCATTTGGCGGCGAGCACGCTCCGCGCTGACACGCAGGAGCACACTCGTTTCGAGAAGCTCAGCGCTCCATCGACTCGACAACTGCCAGCGCAGTCATGTTGACCAGTCGGCGCACAGTAGCGGTCGAGGTCAGGACATGGACCGGACGTGCCGCACCGAGGAGGATGGGGCCAATGGTCACCCCTTCGCCACCCGTCATCTTCAGCAGGTTGTAGCTGATGTTGGCGGCGTCAATGTTCGGCATCACCAGCAAATTGGCCTCACCCTTGAGCGGCGAATCCGGATTCGCTTCGCGGCGAACGGCTTCGTTCAGGGCAGCATCGCCGTGCATTTCGCCGTCAACTTCCAGTTCATTGCCCGACATGGCCGACACCAGGCCGGCGGCGACGCTCATCTTGCGCGCCGATTCTCCTGTACCGGACCCGAAGTTGGAGTACGACAGCAGCGCCACCTTCGGATGGCTACCGAAGCGTTTGACCTGCTCGGCTGCCATCAGTGTCATTTCGGCAATTTCCTGCGCCGTCGGGTTTTCGTTGACGTGCGTATCGCAAATAAACAATGAGCGACCGGGCAGCATCAGGTAGTTCATTGCAGCCAGCGTGTTAACACCATTGCGCTTGCCGATGATCTGGCTGATCACTCCGAGGTGATGGCTGTACTGACCGGTCATGCCACAGATCAGACCGTCGGCGTAACCGAGCTTGAGCAGCATCGCCGCAATCACGGTCGGCTTGCGGCGCAGCGCCTCCTTGGCGATGGCTGGCGTCACGCCACGACGCGACATCAGCTTGTGATAGGCCATCCAGCACTCACGGAAGCGCTCGTCGGACTCTGGATTGACGATATCGAAATCGACCCCTGGCTTGATGCGCAGATTGGCCTTTTCCAGACGGTGTTCGATGACCGGCGGACGGCCAATCAGGATCGGACGGGCGAAACGCTCTTCGATCACGACCTGAGCAGCGCGCAGCACACGTTCGTCCTCGCCCTCGGCGAAAATGATGCGCTTGCCCTTGGCCTGGCGGGCGGCCTGGAAGATGGCACGCATGCCGACACCGGTGTGGTAGACAAATTCCGACAACTTGGCGCGATAGGCATCCCAGTCAGTGATCGGACGGGTCGCAACGCCGGAATCCATCGCTGCCTGCGCTACGGCCGGCGCAATCTTGACGATCAGGCGTGGGTCGAAGGGCTTCGGGATGAGGTAATCCGGACCAAAATTCAGATCATGACCTGGGTAGGCCATGGCCACTTCGTCGGTCACTTCAGCTTCGGCCAGTTCAGCAATGGCGCGAACGGAGGCCATCTTCATCTCTTCCGTGATACGCGTCGCGCCAACATCGAGGGCGCCGCGGAAGATGAAGGGGAAGCAGAGCACGTTATTGACCTGGTTCACATAGTCGGAACGGCCAGTGGCGATGATCGCATCCGGACAAACCTCCCTGACCAGCTCCGGCATGATTTCAGGCGTCGGATTGGCCAGCGCGAAAATCATCGGCCGCTGGGCCATGGTCTTGACCATGTCCTGCTTGACGACACCTGCCGTGGACAGCCCCAGGAAGACATCGGCCCCCACCATGGCGTCGCCCAGCGTACGGGCTTCGGTGTTCTGCGCATAACGGGCCTTGGTTTCATCCATGCCCCCCGGGCGGCCCACGTAGATCACGCCCTTGGAGTCGCACACGGTGATGTTTTCACGCTTGACGCCGAGATCGCACCACAGGTTGAGGCAGGAGATCGCCGCCGCACCCGCACCCGACACCACCACCTTGATCTCGTCGATCTGCTTGCCAACAATCTTCAGGCCGTTGAGCATCGCCGCGGCAGAAATGATCGCCGTACCGTGCTGATCGTCATGAAAGACGGGAATATTCATCCGCTCTTTCAGCTTCTGTTCGATATAGAAGCACTCGGGCGCCTTGATATCCTCGAGGTTGATGCCGCCGAGCGTCGGCTCCAGCGCGGCAATCATATCAATCAGCTTATCCGGATCATTCTCTGCAAGTTCGATGTCGAAGACGTCAATTCCGGCGAACTTCTTGAACAAGCACCCCTTACCCTCCATCACGGGTTTGGACGCCAGCGGGCCGATATTCCCCAAGCCAAGCACGGCCGTACCATTAGTAACGACACCGACAAGGTTGGCGCGCGAAGTGTAGTCGGCAGCCGTCGCCGGATCTTCGACAATCGCATCACAGGCTGCGGCAACACCCGGCGAATAAGCCAGTGCCAGATCGCGCTGGTTGGTCAGCCCCTTGGTCGGACGGACGGAAATCTTGCCCGGCGTGGGCCAGCGATGGTATTCGAGTGCTGCTTCGCGCAAATCCTTTTCCACGAAATCTCCTTGGCGTTCGGGTATAGGGAAAAACCCTGCAGATTACTCCAAAAGCAACCCGCAGGAAAGCGTAATTATGAATTATAGGCGCAGGTTTGCAAGAGTGTTAGGAGACCGGCAATCCTCAGAATCGATATTGCAGGGTGAGTCGCAAGGTTCGCAGCTCGCTGGGATGAATGTGGCGATCAAACTTTGCAGCGCTTTCACCTGGCAACTGCGATTCATACCAGTACTCAATATCGTTGGCCTTGCGATCAAACAAATTGTAGACGTCCAGCGCCACCGAGGTCTGTTTGTCCTGGCGGTATCCGATACGCAAATTGGTCAGCGCCGAGGCCTTCGAGCGCACCGAGTTGTTTTCGATCAGTGGACGCGGCCCAAAGTAGCGAAAGCGCAAGGCGCCGAACCATGGCCCGAGCTGATCCAAGGTAAGCCCCATATTCGCCGTCGCAGTGACTGCACCCGGTATGTGATGATCACCAGCGACACGCCGATCCCGGAAACGGGCATGGGACCATGCGAGATCGGCATCAACGGCAAGCCAGTCACGCAGCACATAGAGATTGGTCCACTCCAGGCCGTAACGGCGCGACGGCCGGGACGCTTCGGTGGTTCCGGCGTCGCCAACGAACAGCAACTCCGACGCCGCCTCCAACTGCCAGGCGGCAACGGTCGACTGCCACCCGGGCACGATTTCCGAACGCAGCCCCAGTTCGTAGCCCCTGGTGCGAACCAGCGGCTTGACGCGATCAACCGCGTCGGTTGTCCCCGGCGCTTGGGTAATGGTAGTGCCGCGGGCATCGTTGGAATGAAAACCATGCCCGTAATTCAAATAGATCTCCGTGCGCCACCATGGCCCGAGGATCAACGAAAACTTAGGCGTCACCATCTGGTCGCTGGCATCGCCGGAATTGGCCACCTGACTGGCATCGACCAAGAAGTCATAGGCATCGCCCCGAACTCCGGAGATCGTCCGTAGCCAATCGGTCCAGCGCATCTCGTTCTGCGCCCAAAGCGACACACTGCGCTGCGTCACACGATCGGCGCGGGTGATTGAGCGCAACATTCGGCCACTGGTTTTGTACAAACCGACCGGACTGATGCGGTCCAGACGCCCCTGCAGGCCGAAACTGTTCAAGACGTCAAAGCCAGCCCGGCGGTCTGCGATCTGGTGCGACGTGGCAAAACCGCCCGCAGTGCGACGTTCGCGCTGCAGAAACTGGTCGCCACTGTCACAGATGCCCGTATTGGTGAAGTCATCAAGACAATAGGTGAAGTTCGACCATAAATCGAGGCCTGAGCGGAGCACCCAGGCATTGGCCCGGGTCTGTGTGTTTTGGCCACGCACCGCCCATTCGCCGGAAAGGCTGTACCGAAAGGTCTTGCCGCCCGTACTCGAATCCAGCGAACCAAAGCGGTCAACTTGGCCGCTGTCGATCGCCCGCTGGGCGACCTGGTCAGTTGATGTCCATTTGCCGTGATAAGCCATGCCGGTGACCGACCAGCCGTCGTTGCGCGAACCTTGGCCATAGCGGAGCACGCCATTGAGCTTTCGGTAATGTTCTTCTACCTGCCACGGACCGTCGTGATGAAACAGTTCCAGTGCGTATAGCAACTTACCCGGCCCTGCCTGCGGCGAACCGGCAAGCAGACTCCGCAGATAGCCGTTCTGACCCAAGGTCAGCTGCGCCAACGACTGGTCAAGTTCGCGAAAATAGTCGATCCGCGCAGTGCCGGCAGATGAAAAGTCACCCTCCTCGGCAAAATACGGACCCTTGCGGTAACTGATACGCGCCACCAGTTCCGGAATCACGAAATTCAGATCCGTGTAGCCTTGACCATGGGCGTGTGTCGGCATATTGACGGGAACTCCGCCAAAATAGGTCGCAAAGTCAGTACCGTGGTCGAGATTGAAACCGCGCAGGAAATACTGGTTGGCCTTGCCGTCGCCGGCGTGCTGAGTCACGATCAATCCCGGCACCATCTCCAGGGCCTCTCCGGGACGTAGTACAGGCACGGCTGCCAGACGCTGACTTGAGACCACCCCCTCGCTACCCGATGCGGCAATACCCTCCAGGCTTTCCGCCCTGGCGCGAACCTCGACGGCAGATAACTCGGCGGGCACTTGAGGGGGAGACAGGGCATGGGCGCTGGTCGTCAGTAACCCAAGCCAGAATGAAATAATTTTTCTTCTTAAGTGCATGCGCCATGCTTCAGATTTCGCAGCCCTTTTGCCGGATCATCGCTTAAACGCTTGCCGGGCGCTGGGTCAAACGCACAGCGACCAAGAAGCTGACGGCGATGATGCTCACCAGCGCGATGCCGAACATCAGTTCCTTGCCCTCGCTCCAGGCATCCACCGCCGGCGACAATAGCTTGGCTGCGCCAAAGGATGCGACTAGCAGACTGATGCCGGACACCACCAACCCCATGACGCGCGATGCGATCAGGGCTACCTGGTCTGCCCGCGCAATCAGCCGGGCAATCCACAAGCCGTTGATGCCATCGGTCAGCAACATACCGGCCATAAACAGCGATGCCAGCAACAGCGCATGCCCCCAACCGCCAAACTGCGTCGCGGTGAGTGCAAAAAACGCCGCCTGTGTGAGGGTATCGAAAGACAAGGCAAACAAGGCGCCGACCAGGGCAATCAACGCCGGATGAGAAACATTGCGCAGACGGCCGAGCAAACGACCTTTCAAGCCCACGGGCTGAACGAGCTGATCCGCTCCGGCGCGAAGCACTGCCGCGAGATTCAGGCTGCCAAGTGCCACCAAAAACGCGATCGAAATCAGGCTGCCCAGCAGGCCAAACCATTCCGGCACGTCCCACTGCCCGGCCAGTGCCGATACGCCAAGCGCGATGGCCATGACCACCACGCCATGCCCCAATGAGAACAGGCTGCCGCAATAGCGGGCCAGGGCCGGACGCTGACGGGCATTGAAGCGTGTCAGACCGTCTATGGTCGCAAGATGATCGGCATCGAAGCCATGCTTCATGCCGAGCACAAAGGTGAGGATCATCAGCGACAGGAAATCGGTGGGCAGCGGGTCCATGGCGAACGTAAGATAATTTTTTTCATCTTCATACAACTAACGCACCACGGCAATAAGTCATTGTTCGTATTGACCCGCTCAAATGCGAACGAAGAATCGGCTACTCGCCTTCCACTAGCAATGTCAGCAAGCCTGGAAGAGCGGCGGCGGCGGCAAGGCCGGATCAGCGAACGGGGCGGTAGTGGACATGTGCTTCGCCATGTTCATCATGGGCGTGAAGGTGTTCTGCCTCGAGGGCGATCAGATTCAAATGACCATGACGCACCCCGCTCTCGGCACTCAGCGCGTCGGCGAAACGCCGAACATCGGCGGTAGGCCCGCGCAGGATCACTGACTCCAGACAGTTATTGTGGTCGAGATGACTGTGCATCGCCGCCACGGTCAGGTCATGATGGTCGTGCTGCAATCCGGTCAGCCGTTCTGCCAGTTCGCGCTCGTGGTGGTTGTAGACATAGGAGAGGTTAGCCACGCAATGTCCACTGGGTGGCTCACGCTGGCGATCGTGTTCGATCGCGCCACGGATCAGGTCGCGCACCGCCTCGGAGCGATTGACATAGCCTCGGGCTGCGATCAGTTCGTCGAACTGGCTGGCGAGCGGTGCATCCAGCGAAATAGTGAAACGTTCCATCCTTTTGCTCCCTGCTAAAGAACGCGCGGTACCGGCCTGCTAGCATCATCGCATCGCATTCTATCCCGAGCCGCCATGACTGCCATCCCCGACATCGATCAGCTGATGGGCACCCTGAAAAGGGTTGCCGATCCGGAAATTGGGGCAAATATCGTCGATCTCGGCCTCATCTACCGTCTTGAATTCATTAACGGGCAAGTCGAGATCGACATGACGATGACCTCGCCCGCCTGTCCGATGGGCGATCTGATCATCGACGACATCCACGCCGAAATGGAGCGGGTGTTGCCGCCGGAAACCGGCGTCAAGCTGACGGTGCTCTGGGAGCCTCCCTGGCAACCCTCAATGATGAGCGCTGAGTGCCGTGGCCGCCTGGGCTGGCGGGATGCCGACTGAGGAGCACGCATCCACCCCCAGCCACCGATGACAGCCGCGCGCCCCCCCGTCCAAAGCACCTATCGCCGTCTGCCGCTGTTGTTTTTCGGCATGCTCTCGCTGCTGGGCGGTCTGGCGGCCGGTCTCGCCCGACTCGGCTGGCCCATGCCGGATATTGCCGCGCACGCTGCCGGCTTGCACGGGCCGCTGATGATCGGCGCGTTTTTCGGTACGGTTATCAGTCTCGAGCGGGCCGTTGCCATCGGCGCCCGCTGGGCCTACGTCGCGCCGCTTGCAGCTGGCTGCAGTGGCTTGCTGCTGCTTGCCGGCGCCCCGATCCTCCTTGGCCAGGGGCTGGCTTCGCTGGCAGCACTCGGCCTGATCGCTGCCAGCCTGGTCGCCCTGAGCCGCCAGACGGCGCTCCACACGATCATCCTGACGCTGGGTGCCGGCTGCTGGCTGGCCGGCAATGTGGCCTGGTTTGTCGGTGGCGATACCGGTCCTGGCACCGGATGGTGGCTGCTCTTTCTCGTCCTCACCATTGCCGGCGAGCGCCTTGAATTAACGCGGATGCTGCCGACCCCCACCCACGCCCGGACGATTTTTGTCACCATTGTGACAACACTTATCGCTGCCGCTGCGCTGGCGGCTGAGCGTTGGCTGGCCGGCGGGCTGCTGGCCCTCGCCGTCTGGCTGCTCCGGTACGACATTGCCCGCCGCAATCTGGGCAGCGAGGGACTGACCCGCTATATCGCCGTCTGCCTCTTTTCCGGGTATCTGTGGCTGGCACTGGCCGGCCTGCTCGGGCTGGATGGCGCCCTGGGCAGCGGCCATCCGGCACGCGACCCGACCCTGCACGCACTGGCACTCGGCTTCGTCTTTGCCATGGTCTTCGGCCACGCACCCATCATTTTCCCGGCCGTCACCCGCATCCGCATTCCCTGGCATCCGGTACTCTATCTGCCGCTTGCCCTGCTCCACCTGACACTGCTTGTCCGCGTTGCCGGCGGCACGCTCGGTCACTGGCCATTGCGCGCAGGTGGCGGACTGCTGAATGCGCTGGCCCTGCTCACCTTCATCGCCACGCTGATCACCCTCATTCGCAAGGGCCGCTGAGCCTGCTGCGGTGAACCCGGAAAACTGCCCAAAATCGGGAATGGCCTGTTCGTCGGGAACGAAACCTGCTTGATTCAACCCACGGCACCTTCGTGTCGTTATCCGGTCAACACGGGCAAGGAGGAAGTCATCATGGCCAACGCAGACATCCGACTCGCGGTCGCTGAAGAGCGCACCATCTACGACGTCAACGCCATCGAGCGCGCCCTCGAGGACGCTGCCGGCAGCCGTAACGAGGCACTGGCAGCACTTTACGAGAAGATGAAGCAGCGGGGCGGCGGCCGTTTCCTGATCCGCCCCAGCGGCCCGGACATGATCGACGACCTCTACGACAGCTGCCCCAATTTCGGCGATGTCATCGACGACCTGAAGAAATACATCGCCCTGTCCGTCGCCGGCAATGAGCCGATGAGTTTCACACCCATCCTGCTGCTGGGCGAACCCGGTATCGGCAAGACGCATTTCGCCCGCGAACTGGCCAGCAAACTCGGCACCGGCCACGAATTCGTCTCGATGAGTTCACTCACCGCCGGCTGGATTCTTTCCGGCGCCTCGGCGCAATGGAACAACGCCCGGCCGGGCAAGGTGGCGCACACCTTGGTGCATGGCGACTTCGCCAACCCCATTGTGGTGCTTGATGAAGTGGACAAAGCCGGTGGCGATGCCCGCTACGATCCGATGGGTGCGCTATACAGCCTGCTTGAAAAGGACACCGCCCGCGCGTTCAAGGATGAATACATCGATATCGACATCGACGCCTCGCACATCCTCTGGGTAACCACCGCCAATGACGAGCGCAGCATTCCCGACCCCATCCTCAACCGGATGAACGTCTATGAAGTGCCGCGCCCCGACCACGACGCCTCGCTGTCGATCGCCCGTGCGCTGTACGCCGAGATCATCGGCGAGCACGACTGGGGCTTCCCGGACGAAATCGAGGCCAGCGTCCTCGAACGCCTCGCCGCCCTGCCACCCCGTGACATGAAAAAACGCCTGCTTGCTGCCTTCGGTACCGCCAAGCTGGCCGGGCGAAACTGGCTGGAAGCCGCAGATTTTGACGCACCCCGCATCGGTCGTAGCCGCAAGATCGGGTTTTAGCGTTGATCTGACAGCGATACAAGGCGCTTTGCCCCGGGTACGTCGCCGACCGTGTTGAGCGGTGTGCCCGGGGCAGGTTCTACGAGGGATGCTGCAGGGTCATGCAGGGATCTTCCAGTCGAGTTCGCGGTGACGGGCAAGGTGACGGGGCGTCCAGGAGTGCGGCGAACGGGCGACGAAATGATAGCGAGCGACGTGATAGGACGGGTCAAAACCGTAGAAATTCCGTCGCATCTCCGCCAGCTCAGCGGCGCGATACTCGGCCAGCGGCTTGTTCGCCTCATCCGCCGCCCGACGCGCCGCCTTGGCGGCAATCTGCGCTTCGATATCCGGCGACGCCGCCAGCTCGGCGGCCCGCCGGGCAACATCGACGGCAAAGCCCGGTGCCGGCAGGCAGGCATCGTAGAAGCCGCAACGCACCGATTCCCCGGCCGACATCGGCAGGCGGTGGCGCATGATGTCGCGCGCGCCCTGCTCGCCCACCCGCGGCGGCAGCAGGTAGGTCCAGAACTCGGAGCCAAAGAGGTTGCCCATGTTCTTGTAGTGCGGATTGAGCATCACACCATCGCGAACCCACACGAAATCTGCAGCGCGGGCGAGGAAGCAGCCGCCCGCCCCGGCGTCGCCACCCAGCGCAGCTACGGTCAACCGCGAATTGCAGCGCAAAATGGTTTCGGCCAGATCATCGATGGCATTGATGTTCTCCCACGAGGCATCGGCCGGACTCTCCGCCGCCTCGATGGTATTGAGGTGGATGCCGTTCGACCAGAAGTCGCGACCGCCCAACAGCACGATCACCCGTGTCGGGCGCTCGCAGGCCCAGCGAAAAGCCGCCGTCAGCCGCCGACATTGCGCCGCACTCATCGCGCCGTTGTAGAACTCGAAGCTCAGGAACCCGACCCCGGCAGCTTCCTCGTAGGCGATATCCTGCCAGGTGGCAGCCGGCGCCTTCCAGTAAGCATCCAGCGGCAACTCGGGCAGGCTGGCCGCTTCCGGAAAGGCCAGGGTGGCCGGCAACTTGATGCCGCCCGGCCGTTTGACGTGGCCGATCCAGACCGCGCCATCGACCGTCGCCCGCAAAATCGCCGTCTCCCGGCGCCCGATCAGGCTGCCGGGTTCGCCGCGTAGGGTAGCTTCGGGCCAGGCATCGAAGAGATGACAGGCTTCGCCAAACAGGCTGTCAGCCACCCCGGGAAAGCCGTCGGCAGCGTTCAGGCGCGCCAGAATGGCGGCACTGCCATTCGCCGACCAGTCGATGACGCGATCATGCTGTTTCATCAACGGCAGCGCCTGCCCCGGCACCCGCTGCGGCGTTAAGTCGCCGGCGATGAAGCGCATGACGGACTGTTTGACTGCGATCACCGCTGCCTCAGTGACCTCGTGGCGATAGACCGAAGCCTTCCGTCCCCGCCGCAACGGGAATCGCGCCTCGGCCCAGACCGGACCGGCGTCCATTTCCGCCTCCGCCTGCAATACCGTAACGCCCCATTCGGGCAAGCCGCGCTGGATTGCCCAGTCGAGCGAGGACGGGCCGCGATCACCCGCAATGCCCGGATGCACGATCAGGCAGACATGCCGCGACCAAATCGAAGCGGAAATCGCCCGCTTGAGAAACGGCGCCACGATCAGATCCGGCACGAACCGCGCCACGGCCTCCTCGGTGACGGCATCAGCGATGTCGAATTCGACGCTGATCTCGTGGCCGAGCGCGCTCAACTCGCAATACAGACGCTGGGTCAGGCTGTTGAAGCTGTGCGTAATGAATAGGATGCGCATGTCAATCGGGTGTTTTCAATCATGAAAAAAGAGAGGATCACGCAGTGGCAAGGCCTGACGGGGCGGTCGCTGCCAAACAGCATGCGCGTATCACCTTCGCGATATTTTTCAACGACTTGAAATTGTTTACGATGCATTGCAACAAAAAAACGAACTGGGGAATACGATGCAGGGGCAAAGCAGAACCTCCACCAAACGGCATGCGCCCGCCCGGGCAGCAGCGCGACCGGAATACACCGCGGCCGTCCGTTACCTTGACGGCCGCCGCGAAATTTTCCGTGTCCGTAACGCCGACGATATCGCCGACGCCCGCGAACTGGTGCTCTCCGAGCTCGGTGATGTACGCAGCGTGGTCATTGCCCTTCGTCACTGACCCCTCCTAACAAATCCGCGGCAATTGCTCGCCGGACAGCCAGTCCACGATGCGCTTGCCGCCGAAGGCCGTCGTCATCTGCACGAAATGATGCGGATCTTCATGGACGCTACCGACAATGGCCGCATCCTTGCCCAGCGGATGCGAGCGCAAGGCATTTAGCAGCTTGCTGGCATCACTTTCCGCGCAGATCGCCACCAATTTTCCCTCGTTCGCCACATAGAGCGGATCCAGCCCTAGAAACTCGCAGGCCGCACCCACCGCCGGCGTTACCGGCAGCGCTTTCTCCTGCAGCATCATCCCGACACCCGACTGACGGGCAATCTCATTTAGGGTTGTCGCCAACCCGCCGCGTGTCGGGTCACGCAGCACGTGTATTTCCGCCCCGCTCGCCCGCATCGCGGCGATCAGCCCGTGCAATGCCGCGGTATCGGACACGATAGGCGAATCGAATCCCAGGCTTTCCCGCTCCGCCATGATCGCCATGCCGTGATCGCCCAGCGTTCCAGAAACCAGAATTGCGTCACCGGGCCGGGCATTGCGGCCGGACAACTCGCAACCTGGTCGGACAATGCCGACACCGGTGGTCGTAATGAACACCCCGTCGCCCTTGCCTCGCTCGACAACCTTGGTATCACCGGTCACCACCGGCACGCCGGCAGCCTTTGCCGCCTCCGCCATGCTTTTCACGATGCGCTCAAGATCGGCGAATTTGAAACCCTCTTCAATGATGAACGCTGCCGAAAGATACAACGGCTCCGCCCCCATCACCGCCACATCGTTGATCGTGCCATGGACCGAGAGACAACCGATGTCGCCCCCGGGAAAAAACAGCGGCGAGACCACGTGAGCATCGGTCGCCATCACCAGCCGGCCTTCACCCGGTGGCGGCAGCAAGGCACCGTCATCCCCCTGCGCCAGATAGTCATTGCCGAGATGGCGGGCGAAAAGCTCGTCGATCAACTGCGCCATCGCCCGACCGCCGGAGCCATGGGCCATATCGACATGGCCGTGCTTCAGGTCGAGGGGGCGGACGTAGGTTTTGCGGGGTTGGGTCATGGGCGGCTTGTTTCAGGATTGACGGTGGGTAGCGACTTCAAGCGCTGTGTTCCGCCTTGAGGGCGGGCGTACTTTTTCTTGCTTCGCCAAGAAAAAGTAGCCAAAAAGAAGGCGCCCCCCGGGTCGGTGCCGGCTACGCCGGTTCCCTGCGCTACTCGCCATTGGCGGGTGGCTGCGGAACTCGGGGCTGCGCCCCTCAGACAGTCCTCGCCCCTTGTCCGCCAAC